>Ga0116142_10000453_pt1 | contig 54607 bp, 53 predicted proteins | sample AD_UKC033_MetaG_FD_89785 | JGI IMG/M metagenome (GOLD analysis project Ga0116142, IMG submission 89785) | Active sludge microbial communities of municipal wastewater-treating anaerobic digesters from USA - AD_UKC033_MetaG | ecosystem: Engineered > Bioreactor > Anaerobic > Digestate | place: USA... | reverse complement strand
CGTAGAAAAGTACGAAGAAGAACTCATTAGAGTTATCATACACGGTGTCCTCCATCTACTTGGATTTGAACACAAGACAAAACTAGATGACATATCTAAACAAAAAGAAGATATGTTTGTAAAACAAGAGGAGATATTGGAGAATATACTTAGAGATTTAAAGTAAACTTCGATAATATGAAATTAATTGTAGGCTTGGGTAACCCAGGCAAAGAATATTCAAATTCCAGACATAACTCTGGCTTCATATTTTTGGAAGCTCTTAAAGACAAATTTCTTTACCAAAAAGACATATATGCTACTGAGTGGAGGATAGAAGATACCTTCCAATCTGAAATATCCTTTGTTAAAAGAGGCTCTACCATTGTAGCTGTGCTGGTCAAACCCATGACCTTTATGAACAAATCTGGGGAAGCTGTAAGTAAAATTGCCAAGAAGCTAGAGATAGATGATATCTATGAAGATATGGTACTTGTACACGACGACTTAGATATCGCTCTTGGAGAATTTAAGATACAGATTGGAAAATCTCCAAATGGGCATAATGGAGTTAAAAGTGTAGAAGACAGACTTGGGACGAACAATTTCAAGAGGGTAAGAATAGGGGTAGAGAACAGACAGGAGAAAAGTATTAAGGGTGAGGATTATGTACTAATGAAATTTACAAAAGAAGAGAAAGTAATGTTAGATGAAACCATACAGAAAGCCATACAAGGAATCCTTGTAGACATTATTTGGTAACCATTACTCTGGTATATTCACTTTCAAACAACTCTTGTAGCGTATGTGTTGTTAGTTTCGTATCTTGTGGTAGCACAACACCAACACTATCTTCATCTACAACCAACCCAATATTCACAACTGAGTCATCCTCATCTAGGAGGAATATTAAGGTCCCAATGTTAAGAACACTCTCTTGGGTTACATCTAACTCCGTTAGCAATGTTTTGGAGCTAAAATAGCCATACAGGAGCTCAGGATAGCTTAATTTAGTCCAGTACTCTCTCTCTTCTACAGTATTTCTCAAAGCTCCTTCAATCGGAGACGAAATATTGAAATATGCTTGAGAAAGTAACCTGTATGAATTAAATCCTCCAAACATATATTGGATAGAATTGGTATCAAAAGATGCTAACTTCCCACTCTCAGAGATATCCTTAACCTCTTTTGTTAACTTCTTAAGATCAATATCCACGATATTATCTATGCCATCGTTATCGATATCCAGATCCTTTTTGTCGTTTAGTCCATCCATATCCACATCGTAGTTCTCTTTGCCTTTACTGTCATACATCTTACTTTGGTTGTAGGTTTGGGTGCTGAAGAAAACGGTTACAAAAAGAAATATTGTAGAAACAGAAAGGAAGAAATATTTTAAGACATCAAAGAAAATATTCTTTTGGAAAAATTTCTTGTAAATATGCACAAAGAAGAGTGAACAGAGAACCAATTCTACGGCAAAATCTGGAAGTAGGAGATATTGCTGAAATAGGCTTGGTGTCATTAAAGATGAGAGTATACTGAATTTGAATGTAGATATTGGATATATCCACATGATTCCTCCGGTTAATGTATCTGCAATGAAATGTACCATCGTAGCTATGAGGAAGGTATTTAAGATTACATCCATTAAATCATGGTGAAGTACGGCTGAAGTTCTTTTGCTGGTTATTTTGTCAAATATGGCTACTTTGAGTTTAAGTATTAACCATATCCCTATGTAGAATAGAGGAGCGTGGGTAAAGTAGTTATGATGGGAAAACTGTGGAATTGAAAACATCGGAAGGATGAGCAGATCGATATCTGGGAGAATACCAAAAAGTATTGCCAATATGCTAACAAGTATCTGTTCGTGGAATTTTAAATTAGAAATCTTTTTCTTCTGAATAATCTCATTTGCTAGATACGATACTGGGCCGTGTGCTAAAAACATATTTATCAAATATTTATATTATCTTTTCAATTATACATATTCTCCGATGATTGATAAAATATGGCGTGGTAAATATTACAAAAGAGTTAAGTAAAAATTTAGGAGAGATAAAAGAGGGGGTTTTAAAGAGTAAAAAAGTCTCTGGCATAGAACCATATCTCTTGGAATTTGCTGCCGAACTTCTTGGAAATATATTAAACAAGAAAATATTCCTCCGAGACAGTGGTGAAAATCTACAAAAGAAACTTCTCACGATTAAAAAGGGAGATATGTTTAGTATTTCCAATCTTCTTGACTTAGGATATACCCGAGTGGAGAGAGTTTGGTGTGAAGGTGAGATATCTATCCTTGGAGATGTTGTTGTCGTGTGGCCATTTAGTACAAACAATGTCCTGCGAATTAGTCTCTTGGGCGAAAAGATTGAAGAGATGGCTGTTGTAGATTCTCAAACAAGGAAAAAGATTAAAAATGTAAATGAAAGGGTATTTGTTTCCGAGGGCTCGAAGATATATCTGGGAAATGAAGATGGTGATAGTGAGGAGATTCTAGATATTGTTCCAAGAGTGAGCGAAGAAGAATATGTAGATTTAGAACTGCGAAGTATTCCTGGCATTGAGAATTTTTCTAATCCTAAAGTACTGAAAGAGATTGTAAAAAATTTCCGAAGCAGGAAATTTAAAATATGGTATGTCACAGACAAAGGAGAACGAGTTGAGAAGTTAGTCCAAAAGGATGTCCTTGAAATGATAGATGATATCTTTACCGAAGAAAGAAATATCTCCGCACGAGGTTTTGTATCTCAAAGAAACGAGGTAGTAGTACTGACAGATTTGGAAGTACTTGGAGAGATAGATCTTTCTAATTTTGAGAAAGTAAACAAAAGTTTAGATCCAAATAGTATAGAAATATTGAAAAAAGTTACTCCTGGGGAATACCTTGTCCATGAGGATCATGGAATTGGCAAATTTGTAGGAGTTATTGAAAGAGAGAAAGGTTTTTACATTGAAATATCTTATGCAGTGGAGGATAAATTGTATGTACCTCTTAGTGCATCAGAGAAATTAACAAAATATATTGGAGCTGGAAAAGGCAAACCAGTTCTTACAGGTCTAAACAGTGGGAGCTGGAAGAGAATTTCTCAAAAAGCATCTGAGCATGCAGAGGAAATAGCTAAGGAGCTTCTCATGTTGTATGCAATGAGAGAAACTGCACAGTCTGTATTTACTCTAGAAGATGAAGATAGGGAAAGCTTTAAAACTTTCGTTGAGCAGTTTGAATACACAGATACAGATGACCAGATACTAGCAACTGACCAGATTGAACAAGATTTCAAAAGAGGAAGACCTATGGACAGACTGCTTGTAGGGGATGTCGGTTTTGGAAAGACAGAGATAGCTATGAGGGCAATGTTTCCGGTAGTAAACAGTGGGTTTCAGGTAGCATTTCTTGCACCTACAACAATTCTTGTACAGCAACACTTAACAGTTCTAAGGGAGAGATTTAAGAACTACCCATTTAATATCCAGAGTCTTTCAAGGTTTTCAACGGAAGCAGACAAAAAGAGAGTTTTGCATGGATTAAAAAATGGTGTAGTAGACATTGTAGTTGGTACACATTCTCTCCTTTCTGATGACATTCAATTTAAAAACCTGGGCCTTCTCGTAGTGGATGAAGAGCAGAAATTTGGTGTTAAACAGAAAGAAAAGATTAAAGGGATGAGGATCAACAGTAATGTACTTTCTTTAACTGCAACCCCGATTCCAAGAACTCTTAATATGGCTCTCATGGGTGTGCGAGATATCTCTGTCTTGGCAGTACCTCCAAGTGGAAGAAAGGATATTGTGAACAGTTTTGAACATTTTAATTGGGATAGTATAGTTAAGGCAATCCAAAAGGAAATGGATAGAGGAGGTCAGGTATATTTCTTGCACAACAGGATAGGTAATATTCTTTCGATTCAAAAGAAGTTACAAGAACTGTTCCCAAAAGCTGTGGTAGATGTAGTACATGGGCAGATGGGAAGTAAATATCTCTCTGAGCGAATGTCGGATTTTGTATCTAAAAAAACAGATATTCTTCTGTGTACTACGATTATTGAAAATGGTTTGGACATACCAAATGCAAACACTCTTATAGTTGATGATGCCTCAAAATTAGGACTTTCGCAAATGTACCAAATCCGAGGAAGAGTAGGAAGATCCCTTGAGCAGGCATATGCATATTTCTTCTTTGATACCTTAAGTGAGAACGCTATCTTAAGGCTTGATGCTTTGCGGGATTCTCAAAGTTTAGGTTCAGGATTCTTGCTTTCAAACAGAGATTTGGAAATTAGAGGAGCAGGAGATATTCTGGGAAAGAATCAATCAGGAACTATCAACTCAGTTGGGTACGGTTTGTATACACAAATGCTTTCAGAGGCAATTGAAAAAATAAAAGCAAGGGGGTAGGAGATAATCCTTTCGTAGTGAGCCTTCTTTGAGCAAATATTTTTCACTTGTGTACCTATATATATTTACTCTAGTATATACCATGTCTTCAGTCCTCTACCGAAAATACCGTGCCCAAGATTTTGACCAGCTCATAGGGCAGGGACATATTACTAAATTGCTTAAAAATGCAGTTAAAACAAACCAGATATCTCAAGCATACCTTTTTGTTGGCTCTCGTGGTACTGGGAAGACCAGTGCAGCAAGAATACTCGCAAAAGCAGTAAATTGTCTCCATCCAAAAGAAGATGGAAATCCCTGTAATGAGTGTGAGGTATGTGTTGGTATAACTACAGGTAGATTGATGGATTTAATAGAGATAGATGCAGCATCAAACAGAGGAATTGACCAGATTAGAGAATTAAAGGAGAAGATAGAGTATTCACCAACAGACAGTAAGTACAAGGTTTATGTCATAGATGAAGTACATATGCTCACCACAGAGGCGTTCAATGCTCTTTTAAAGACACTTGAGGAGCCTCCTGCCCATGTTATATTCATTCTTGCGACTACAGATGTACACAAGCTTCCTCCTACGATTCTTTCGAGATGCCAGAGATATGACTTTAGACTTGGTACAAACGAGGAGATAGAGAAACTTCTAAAGGATGTTGCAGTGAAGGAAGACATAAAGATTGCAAAAGAAGCAATAGATATACTTGTCCAAAATGCCAAGGGTAGTTACAGAGATGCTCTTTCTCTTCTGGATGTTGTCTACAGTGGAAGAGGAGAGGGAATTAAAAATATCTCCGAGAGAGATGTAAGAGATATCCTCGGTCTTCCAGATTTTGACTTGGTAATATCTCTTCTGAAAAACTTAATTGAAGGAAGTGGAAAGAGATCACTAGAGGTAATTGAAGATTTAGAGAAGAAGGGTGTTAATCTAGCACAATTTACAACTTATGCATTGGAAATATTGCGGAATATACTGGTAGAGAAGATAAAAGGAAAGGTCTCCAAAGAGTATGCTTTTGCCAAGGATACAGATTTGAAGACTCTTCACAAATTAATTAATCTGTTTCTGGATGCAGAGAACAAGATTAAATATTCTAGTAACCAAGGGCTAGTATTAGAAATGATAATTCCAGAAATGATTAAGGTAGATAGTGAGGAAATCAAGATTGTAAATATAGATGTAAAGAATAAGATACAGACAACAGAAGGGCAAAAGGAGACAACGGAAGAATCTGAGGAGGAGGAAGAAGAAGACAATGTTACGGATGAAAGTATCTCTGTGGAGGATGTAAGAGCAAGGTGGGAAAAATTTGTAAATGAAGTTAAACCTTTTAATGGTCATCTATATGCATTCCTAGGTGGTGCTAGGGTTATTAGTTTTGATGAGAACACTCTTCTTTTGGAAGTTCCGTTTGCTTTCCACAAAGACAGAATAGAGATTCCAAGAAGTAGGGACATAATATCTACAACCTTCCATAAGGTATATGGTGTCAACTGCAAGATAGTGTGTAATGTTAATAAGGATGTAAAACCAAAGAGAAAATCTGAAGCAGAATTTGTACTTCGGAATCTGCCCCCTGCTCCTCCTAAAAAAGAAGCAGCCCGAAGTAGAAATATGAAGAAAGAGGTCGAAGCAATCTTTGAGGGTATGTAGTGTCTAACTTCCCAAATTGAGGTATAATATCAATATATATTTAATATTTTCATTACATTACAATGATAAATCCCGTTGAATTACTTAGAATGCAAAATGAAGCTAAAAAGATGCAAAAGAAACTCCGAGAGAGAAGAATTACAGGTGAATCCAAGGATGGATTAGTTAAGCTCTATATGAATGCTGCACAACAATTAGAAGATCTTCGTATAGATGACCAATTACTTTCACCAGATATGTCAGATGAGCTTAGAAAGTACTTTAAAGATGCATTTAAGGATTACCAGAAGAAGCTTCAGAAGGAGATGGTTGCTGATATGGACTTAAGTCAATTAAAGAACATGTTAGGATAATATGTCTGTACTTCCAAAATCCGTAGAACAAGTTATAGATGAGTTCAGTAAACTACCAGGAATTGGTCCTAAGTCAGCATCAAGAATGGTTTATCATTTTTTAAGATCTCCAAACAAAGATGCTACTAAATTGGCGAAAGCTTTGACTCAGATGGATTTGGAAGTAAAAAATTGTAGTAAATGTTTTAACGTTTCAGATAAAGATATCTGTGATATCTGTTCCAGTAAGATAAGAAAAACAAACAAACTGTGTGTAGTAGAGGAGCCTTTAGATGTTGTGGCTTTTGAGAATTCCGCGGTATATGATGGTTTTTACTTTGTTTTAGGTGGAGTTATATCTCCTGCAGATGGTATAGGGGCAGATGAGATTAGATTTACAGAATTAAAGGATAGGGTTGAGGAACTTTTGAAGGAGAATGATACTGTAGAAGTAATTGTAGCAACAAACCCTAATCTAGAGGGAGAGGCTACATCCAACTATATTTTAGATTTGTTTAAGAATTTACTAAAAGAGGGTAAAATAAAGATATCTAGGTTAGCAATGGGTCTCCCAACAGGTGCTGATTTAGAATATGCAGATAGATTAACATTAAAGAGAGCGCTGGAAGGAAGGAGAGATATTTGATGAAACTTTACAGTACACTAGATAAAAAAGTAGTAGATATTATCCCCATAAAAGAAGGGCACATTTCCATGTATAACTGTGGACCCACAGTCTACTATCGTATGCATCTTGGAAACATTCGTGCATATGTAAGTTGGGATATTCTTCACAGAGCATTACGGTATCTTGGGTATGATGTAAAAAGAGTTATGAATTTTACAGATGTAGGACATATGACCCACGATGAAGATTTTGGGGAAGACAAGATGGATATAGAAGCAAAGAAAGAAGGGCTACAAGCAATAGATATCGCAAATAAATATATAAATACTGTCTTAGAAGACTTTAAAGCTTTGAATATCCTTACTCCAAATGGAGAAATAATTGAAGAGAATTTGGATTTTAAAGATGTAGAAAAACATGGTTGGATGAGGGCAACAACACATATTGCTGAAATAATAGAAATTATCAAGAAGATGGAATTAAATGGATATACGTATGAAACGGAGAATGCACTGTATTTCGATGTAACAAAAATTCCGGATTACACAATTTTTACAGGTCAGAAACTGGAAGATAAAAAGGTCGGAGATAGAGAAGAGGTTGTTGTGGATACAGATAAAAAGAATCCTGCAGATTTTGTCCTGTGGATGAAAAAAGTTGGGAAATATGAAAACCATGAGATGTTTTGGGATTCTCCATGGGGGTATGGATTTCCTGGTTGGCACATAGAGTGTTCTGCAATGGGTACAAAGGCCTTGGGAGAGAATTTTGACATTCATACAGGAGGTGTAGACCATATCCCTGTACACCATACAAATGAAAGAGCACAAAATATTGGTGCTTTTGGGCATGGTGTAGTTAAATATTGGGTACACAATGAATGGGTAGTAAACAAAGATAATGCAAAATTATCAAAGAGCGATAAAAATGCTGACACATTGCCAGAAATCGTAGAAAAAGGGTTTGATCCTTTAGATATTAGATATCTATTTGTATCTGTCAATTACCATACCAAATTAGCTTTTTCTACAGAAGCTCTCGAGGGTGCTAGAAATGCAAGATTAAATATTAGCAAGAGAGTAAAAGAGTTAGGAACTGAAAATGGAAATCTTTTGGATGGATATATTCAAAGATTTAGGGATGCTCTTGAGAACAATCTAAACATGTCTGAGGTATTGTCCATATTAAATGAATTACTTAAATCTTCCAATAAGAAAGAAGATATCCTTGCTACTGTTTTAGAGTTTGACAAAGTATTGGGATTAGGTTTAGACAAGATTGAAGATACTAAGATAGATTTAGGAAAAGAAATTGAGGAATATGTAAAGCTAAGAGATGAGGCTAGAGCAAATAAGGACTATACTAAAGCAGATGAATACAGAAAAAGGATAGAAGATGCAGGATATGTAGTTTTAGATACGCCACAGGGTACTAAATATCAAAAGAAATAGATGATACAAAATACTGTCACTATACAATTAGATGAAATTCAAAGAGAGAATGCAGAAGATGTGCTAGAAGCATATGGATGGAAAGAGGAATATGTAAATAATCCATATGCCAAGTTTAGAATGAAGAGCCCACAATCTTCTAATGTAATTCTTTACACTAGCGGTAAATTAGTATTTCAAGGGAGTGAAGATTTTACAAGTATCATAACGGCGATAAAGAACAACAGAGAAGATGAAAGTGACATTATTCCCCATCTTGGTGTAGATGAAGTAGGAAAGGGAGATTACTTTGGACCTCTTGTTGTAGTTGCATGTTTTTTGGATGAAGAATTTTTAGAAAAAATCTCGAGTATTGGAATAGGGGATTCAAAGAAATTTTCGGACTCAAAAATTATGGAGATGTATAACCTTGTAAAAGATCATCCATACTTCTACACTTCAATTGTATATCCGAAAGAGTATGCCCAGCTCTACAAGGAAAGTAAGAATGCCTCCATATTACTTGCCAGACAACATTCTAAAGTCATAGAAATGGGACTAGGGGACCTCAAATCAAAGAATATAGAGTGTAGTAGGGTAGTCATAGACCAATTCTCTAGTAGAAAATCTAGAATACTCAATGAGCTAGGTAGTTACGGTAAAGAAATTGAATTAATACAGTTCCATAAAGGAGAGTCAGATATGGCAGTAGCATGTGCTTCTGTTATGGCAAGAGGAATATTTTTAGAAGAGATGGAAAAGATGAGAAAGAAATACAATTTTAATTTCCCTAAAGGAGCATCAGATGTAGTAGATAAAGGTCAGGATTTTGTTAAGAAGTTTGGTGCTGAAGAATTGGGTAATGTAGCAAAGATATCTTTCAAAACAACTGCTAAAGTTTTACAAACTAAACTTTAGATTTTTTTCTATCTTCTTTCAAAGATTTGAAGAGTGCAAATCCAAGCGTAAGTATTATCACACCTGTTATTAAGAAGAAGTAGGAGCTACTCTGCTGTATTTCCTTTGTGACACTATTCTCATCTATACCATTGTAGAAGAGTCCTAAAACCGTTCTAGGGTATATTAAGTCGGATATATGCCACTCATCTATAACGATTGTCTCCTCGATGATGTCATTTGGGTAAAGCTTTTGTTTATCTCGATTTATTTTGTAATATTTTGGAGCATATTTCCCTTTATTGTTGTAAACCTGTATTTCTCCATCTGGTACTAGGACATAGTTTGTTATATTTTGGTATATATATTTAACTTTAGTATCTCTAATAAACGGTATACCTCTATCTACAATTTCCATACTAATCTGAGCAAATTCAGAGGTTATACCTTTTACATCTCCTTGTTCAACAACATGTAGCACTACTAGATGAGAAAGGTTGTCTACTGCACCAACGGAATTTTGTGGATTAATGAAACCAGCATCGTTTGTTTGTTTAAGGATAATTAGATTAAAATATGTTCCAAGTGGAAGATTAGAAGGTACTACAATTTGGTAACTTAAACTAATGGTAGCATTAGGTTCAACTTTAAATGTGTCTTTATCTGTCTTAACAAACAAGTATGTGTTCTCTGTTATAATGCTACTAGTCTTAGGATTGTATCCTACAACGGTAGGAAGGATATATACCTCTTTATTTGTTGTATTTGTAAAGAGGATTTTAGAGTCAAAAGTATCTCCTGAACTTAGCATGGATTGGGTTATAGCAGGTGCAAGAGAATTAGCATTAACATGAGTTAATGGAAGGAAAAACAGTATGGAAAGAAATCCAATTGTAAATATTTTTTTGATTTTCACCTTGCTTACTTAGGTAGTGGTTTATACTCTGCTTTCTTTTTCTTAGCAGTTTTTACAATTATGACAAGTAGTGTGATGATTAGCAAGGCAACAACTATATATCTCCATGGAAGTACCCAGAAGGAGGTTTCTGCAGTAAGAGGAGCAAAGCCTGGTTGGAATGTACGGTATGTCGCAACGAGTTTTGCATCTATTGGTCCTAGCACAATCTGTTTGTCATTTGTTAAGAATTTTCCAAAGTCCCATGTACTTTCATAATTACCTGTATTTTCCCTCATAAGGCTTTGTGTGTTTTCATTGAATGGTATCCTTGCTATCTCTTTGTCAAATATATTGGTTAATACAATTTCTCCAATAGGGGAGATGTGCGTATCCCCAAGATTTTTGATTCTCGTTGTAAATACCACATTAGGAAATTCATAGAAGTTTTTATCTGTAGTGAAGCTAAGCAGTTCAGCATTCTCGACAAAATCCTTCCCGATTTTTATGAGGATTGGAGTGCCAGAGGCTAGGGTAGATACTGTTCCTGTTCCAATGATTTGTTGGTTTTCTGTCTGAGATTTAAATGCAATTATTACATTGTATTCTCCTTTTGTAGCGTCTTTCGGTACTACAATATCGTAATATATTTTTTCATTTCTGTTTGGAACAAGTTCTATTACTTTGCGATCAACTTTAACCCAAGAAGCAGCAGAGTAGAGGTTTTTTGCTTCTTCTGCTTCTGAGAGGAAGATTGCTGTTCCTGGTTGGTTTTCTATTTGTCGGAAACCAGTTACGAGTACATCGTATGTTGTAGTTGTATCTGAGAGGTTCCAAATAACTATTTCGCCATGGTACTTGTCTCCTGGTTGGAGATTTAAGGTTTCAGAAGTGGGTGCTGTACCTATAGATAGGGGTGCAGCATATATGTTTAAAGGATTGAAAAGACAAAAAGAAAAGAGTGAAAAAAATACTGATACTACAAAATATATTATGTTTTTAGAGTATGGGGCAGCATCTTTATTTAGTTTTTTCATTTCTAGTCTAGTAATATCCTCCACAGACATAGATTACACTCTCCTGGTAGGCTCCTGCAACTGCAGTTGCACCAGCTCTAGCTCCATATGTAACTGTTGATGTTTCATTTGATGGTTGTGCAGCATTCTGGTAAAGAATCATTCTAGCTCCGGCTGGTAATGGGTCTAATGCTCCATAAACCCCTGGTGTGGCATTTGAGAAATTTGTGGCAACAGTAGCTTCGGATGCTCCATCAGGATCTGAGAGTGCTATACCGAAACCTTCGCTTCCGGCAGTGGTAAGATTAACTGTTGTTGAACCAGTTGAAGCGATTAAATATGTTGTTGGTGTGGATTTATACAAACCAGCATCTGTTCCATTTCCTGTTCCGTATGCTGCCCAATAGTATCCAGCAGTAGTTCCAGAAGTATCGGTTCCAATTGTATGTGTACTTGCTGTAGTATATGAACCTCCTGGGTATAGTGTTCCAAGATTTACTGTATTTGCACTTATAGTGCAGTTTACAGAAGGTGTTGCAGAAACGGTAGCGGATACAACGACTGTATCATTTGCAATTAAGGATACTTTTATAGTACTTGAATCAATTGTTGAACCACTTTTTGCTTCTACGGTTATCTCATGTGCTCCGGTTGTATCGTCTGTACCAATAACACCTGCGGTTGTTCCATTTGATATTTTAACACCATATGTAGTTCCTGCAGTCAAACTTCCGACATTTGATATCGTTATAGTATCTACAGAACTTCCACCACTTCCTTGTGTACATGCTGCCGCAAGAGTGCCAGAGGTTGGAAGTACTTCATCAATATCCCAGTCAGTAGCAGCTAAGTCAGCGGCAGAAGCAGCAACCCCAGCAACAGTTAATGTTCCAGCTGTTCTACACCACATAGCATCATCTGCATCTGGGAAATACAAAGTGACCGTTCCACCAGTTGGTATTGTTGTTGTTGTATTAATTGCTAAAACAATTTCTAGAGTTTCTGCACTTCCTGTAACATTTGCTTCTAATCTACTTAGGTATACATATAAATCAGAGAGGGAAGCAGCTTTAGATTGAAAGGATAGGGTAGATACAAAGAAGGTAACGAGAGAAGTTATTAGAGCAAATAGTAATACGGATTTAAGAGCTCTAAACTTTTTCATATTTGGCAGTTAAAATAAATAGGTTTCTTATACACTCTAGATTACATTAATAAATCCTTCTATGTCAAGTGATAACCTAGCAGCCTCTAGTAAAGGGGAACAAGTATAAAATATATCTCTTCAGAGTAATCCGAAGCAGGAGTTATTCCTGTACTAGCTCTCGCTTTGAGATATGCTCCAGTTCTTCCGGCTTTGATAGGACCGTCTCCAGAATATATCTTGTTGGCAGTGGTAGCAACTCCTCCGACACTATTTATACTTCCAGAGTAGTCTGTTGTAGCTGTAAGTTCACCGTAGTAGGGAGAGGAGTCGTCGTAATCTATATAGTAACTTTGAAGTCCGAACCCTTCAGCTCCTGTTACATCTAAATCTTCTGTGCTTGATGTTATGGTTTGTGTAGTAGTTGCGCTGTGGAGTCCTCCGTATTTTCCAAAGACAATAACAGATACTCCTCCAGTAGCACTACTGTCTATATCTAGCCAAGCGAGACTTGTTGCTGTGGTCGCTGCAGCACCGGCTATCAATGCTGTACCACTAGAAAAACCTACTGAGTAGGGTGGAGCACTTTCTGTGTCTATACCACTTGCAATTGCAATATCTATATCAAAGGAAATGCTTCCTGCTGATGTAGTAGTATTGGCAGCAATACTGTAATCTGATTCTGTAAAATCTCCGTGTAGGGCAGTTAGTCTAATGTAGTACTGAGTGTTTGCAGATAGCCCTTGTATATTGAACACCTCTGTTTCCCATATAGATTCTGTTCTGTAGTCATTAATATTATGGTTTGCATAACTTTCAGGTCTAAATGTAGAACCATCTATATATTGTATATCACCTACGAAATTGTCCGTTGATATCTGTACACCATATAGGGTATCTGAAGGGTTGGAGCTTGCAGATATTTCAAATCTTGCTTTGTCGTAACAGCCCCCAGTTCCACATATGGCTACCATACCTCCATCTAGTAATTCCTGTGGTCCAGATGTACATGCTGTAGAACCATCGGTTGTAGTCTCGAAGCATTGTAGTGTAGGTTGTGCTGCTAGAAATGCTGCAGATGGATCTTGGTAAAGTCTGTAATTAGTGGAGTAATTTCTAGGATCTGCAGATACCTTTCCAAGACTACTAATTACACTGTAGTTTGTAGAGTCTCCAAGCCCACCTCCTGTTGCAGTTTTTGCTCCCACTATTTTGTAATTAGTAGAATCTAAATCTTCTGCAAAAACATATACAGTAGAACTAAGTACTATTATTAATAGTAGAGATACTGTTTTGAAAATATTGGCAGATTTCATGCTTTAATGATATTGTAAATTAGTTTAATTAGTCAATTTTGTATGAAAGAAGCAGTTGTATCTGTAAAAAATCTCAGTAAAACATTCAGAATATTTAAAAGTAAGGGAATTTCAAGCCTGTTTAATAGAAAATACGAAAATATTAAGGCTGTAGACGATATCTCTTTTGAAGTGTACAAGGAAGAATTTGTAGGCTTCATAGGTCAGAATGGTGCTGGTAAGACAACAACACTAAAGTGTCTAACTGGTTTATTGACTGCAGATAGTGGAGAGGTAGAAGTTCTAGGGTTTAATCCCAAGAAAAGGAAGCATGAATTTCTTTCAAGAATTTCTTTGGTTATGGGTAATAAATCTCAGCTGTGGTGGGAGTTGCCAGCTATTGAAACTTTCAAATTAAACAAAGAGATTTACGAAGTAAGTGATGAAAAGTTTGAAGAGATTGTTTTAGAAATGGTGACGCTTTTGGGGATAGAAGAAGTGGTAAACATTCCGGTTAGAAAACTTTCTCTTGGAGAGCGTATGAAGTGTGAGATAGTGGTGTCCCTTATACATACTCCAGAGCTTCTTTTCTTGGATGAGCCTACATTGGGTTTGGATGTAGTGTCTCAGCAGAGACTGAGAGATTTCTTAAGAGAGTACAACAAGAGATACAAGGCAAGTATCGTTCTTACTAGCCATAATATGGAGGATATTAAGGATTTGTGCAAGAGGGTAATAATAATAGATAAGGGTAAGAAGATTTATGATGGTAAGGTAGATGATTTAGCTAGGAATTTTGTAAAGAGTAAAGAGATTGTTTTTTCTCTTTCTTCAGTAGCTACACATAAGGAGATAGAGAAGGTTGGTAAGATAATAGAGTTCTCTGGTTTATCGGGAATAATATCTGTACCAAGAGAGAGTGTAGCATCTGCTTCTTCGAAGTTACTCAATACTTTCCAAGTAGAGGATTTAAATATACAGGAACCAAGTTTAGAATATATTGTTAAGGAATTGTTTGAGGGGAGATATAAGGTTTAGATTAAATATCTGATAAAAAAGTGGACAAGATTTTCTTGGGTAGTATATAATGTAAATACAAAGATCTAGTGTCCGAACTGTTACCGTATGGTATGCGTTTCTGAGGTTCCTCAGAATAGGCACTAGATCGAACTATTATCCAAAGATCCATTCATCTTCTATCCTCTTTTTTATTACTTCTTTATATATTTTGCTATCATATTTTTCCTCTTGATATGATCTGTGAATACTTCCGGCGACCATGTCTGCCAATTGAATCAATACACTGTTTTTTGAATCCACGAATTTAAGATTATTCATAACTTTATTCCTTATTCTTCCATTCAAACTTTGTCTCAGATAACTTCCCATTGCTTTTTTGAATTTTCTTTCACCAAAACCGTCAAGTCTCAACTTAGCGTCTTTTATAGTTGCATTGTTATGTTCTAAAACTTGTCGCAGGAAAAAGTTGTAATAAATCTTTGTGTCGGTTCTTAGGTTGGTTGAATATACTTTTTCTTTCCTTACTACAATTGCTCGGACTCTAAATTTGCAAGTTTTAATAATTTCTAGGAAATCTAATTTGTCGGATTTCTTTAGATTATTAAATTTGATTTCGTAATTTAATGGTTTCCCAAGGGCTACCTTAAAGTCTTTTATTTTTATGGCTGTTTTTTCTGCCTCAAGTTCGTCATCAAAGATGACTAGAGCAATAACAAAAAACTTACTAGAACCTCTTTGAGTTTTAAAACCTGCATCTCCAGATTCGTCAATGAAGATAATCATTCAACTATTTTACATCAAAGAGGATCGTTTGTTTTATGTGTTCAGTATGATTTAATTAACTTTTCTAATTTTCATGCTACAATAAGCCATGCTAACTATTACCTACTTTGTTCATGGTACAACTATAGATAATGAACAACACATATCTAGCGGTTGGAAAGATGTAGATATATCTAAAAAGGGGATTCAACAGTCAAAAGAATTACCATTATTAAATACCACTAAGTTTGATACTGTATTCTGTTCTGATCTATTAAGAGCTATACATTCAACAGAACTATCGTTTAAAGATAAATATCCAATAGTTATAGATAAAAGATTAAGAGAATGTAACTACGGTGATTACAATGGAAAACCATCGGATATTGTAGAACCATTACAAGAACAAATGATATATACAAGATTTCCCAATGGAGAATCATACGAAGATGTAAAAGAGAGGATAGGGTTATTCTTAAACGATATTCAACATAAATACAATGGGAAGCATATAGCCATAGTTGCACATAAAGCACCACAATTAGCATTAGATGTATTACTAAAGAATATGACATGGGAAGAAGCATTTAAAAACGATTGGAGAAAGACAGGGAAGTGGGAAGCAGGATGGGTGTATACTCTTTAATATTAAGTTCTTTAAGTAAAGTAATTCTTAAATATCTGATATAATCTCTATGTTTTGGAGAGGTGTCAGAGTGGTCGAATGAGACGGTCTTGAAAACCGTTGTACAGGTTTCTGTACCGTGGGTTCGAATCCCACCCTCTCCGTTTGAATACAAATATATGGGACAAGATACAAAAACAGTTGAAAATATCTACAAACCAAAAGACAGAGATGGAGGCTTTCCTTCTGGTATGTCATACTTCAAGAAAAGAATCTATGAGATAATTCCAGGTCTATTTGTTTGGGTACTTTTACTTCTTCCTTTAATTTTTGCAATATTTAAATGGGAGGAAGCATTAGTTATATATATCGCATATTTAGTTACATATTGGGCATACAGGACTGTAAAATTTGTTGTAGGAGGATACATAGGTGTTAGAAGGATGAAGAGAGATATATCCACGGATTGGATGAAAAAGATTAAAGAAGTAAACGGAGCAAGATTCAATGAATTAAGATATGTGTACCTCTGTCCTGTGTATTCCGAAAGTCTGGACATTTTAATTCCATCTTTTGAAAGTTGGGCTAATAGTGATGTAGGTGCAAAGAAAATAGATGTGGTGATGGCAATTGAGGAGCGGAAAAAAGACTTACAGATTGAAAACTTCAAGAAATTGAAAGAAAGATTTGGAAAGAAATTTGGTAGTATGCAGTATTATGTCCATCCTGCGGATATACCTGGGGAGATAGCTGGAGTAAAGGGGGCAAATATTAATTGGGCTGCAAGACATTTTGTAAAAGATTTGGAAAAAGAAGGGAAAAATATTGGCAACTATATGTTAGCTACATGTGATTCTGACCAGAGGGTACATCCTAAATATCTTTCTGCAATCACATACAAATACCTTACGGTTCCAAACCCAGATCTAGGATACTACGCTACAGCAGTACATACATTTAACAACAATATATGGAATGTTCCATCCATAATTAGAACTCAGTCAAATATGTTGACTTTAGTAATTCTTCATCTTTGGGTCTTGACAAAAAGCTTAAAAGTTCCATTTAGTAGGGAATCTATAAATGTAAGAGAGACATTTTCTTCCTATGTTGTTAACCTTAAAACTTTAAAAGAAATGGAATATTGGGATCCAGAAATTCCAAATGATGATACTGCATTTTTCTGGAATACTATGGTTAGATCCAAAGGTTTAGCAAAAAGTCACGAGGTATATATACCTACATATAATGATGCAGTCGAAAATGAGACATATTTTAAATCCCATGTTTCTTTTTACAAACAACAGTACAGATGGGGATGGGGTATATTTACTCTCCCAATCTCCATGGCGGCACTTTCTCAAGACAAAGAGAATTTTCCAGCACACAGAAAATTTGCTCTTTTAAAAACCATGTTCGAATATTTATGGTTTTTAACAGTAGTTTTTGTTTTAACATTTGGTCTTTCTATCATGGGATGGGTTAATCCTGGCTTTCAATATACTGGATTTGCATATAATCTGCCTCGTATTCTCAGTTATATATTCACTGCCATTATGCTCTCGAATATTGCTGTAGTCATATACAGAAGACAGATTACTCCTGTGCCAAAAGGTTGGAAATGGTGGAGACATCTTCTAGACTTCTTGGAAACATATCTAATAGCATTTAATATGCTTACTTTCTCTTTTATCCCTTATATCCAAGCGATGACCGAAATGATGTTTGGTAAGGGGAGATTTAAAAGAAATTTCTATGTAACAGAGAAAGTAAAAATTAAAGAGAAGCGTTAAGAGTATTTTCATTTTGTTTTTCTAATATATGGAGAATAATATTTTAATTCTCCAATATGTTTGTTCTATTATTTCTCTTTCTTTTTTCTTCTCCCATATTTGCTGATGATTTCAATATCCTAGGAGATTCAGGGCCTAACGAATTTTTCCAAGCAACAGCCCTTACTACAGAGAGTTTTCCAGTGCAGGGAAAAATATCTTTTGATGAAAACGAACTTCTTGGGCAGAACACGACAAATATTCTAAATACACAAAGTATTTTTACACTTGCAAATATGGGGTATACAAGAAGAATCCCCAATATTGCAGATAAAGTGTATGGTCCTCCAGGAACTAAGATAGACCTATTGTATTTCTACCAGAACAACACAGGCCATAGTGTAAATATTAGTGAAATAGCTGTTCCTTTGAGCAGAAGTATTGTTTCAAATGGAGATATATCTAGAACTCTAAATATAGTAGGAGTAGAAAGAAATGTAGAATTTTTGTTTTCAGGAAATAATCTTTCCAGAGGAGGTAAATATGTGTCTTATGATGGTTTGGGAGAAATAGCAAATGGAGTCGGTGGAGGTATCCTTCTGGATAGTTGGTACATACAGGATCCTTTGACAGTAGAACTTTTGAAGGCAGAAAGAGATTTAGACATAGTTAATTTAAAAGTTAAGGTAAAAAATATTACAGAAGATGAATATTTTACTAATTTGAATTTCAAACATAAAGAATATCAGGAGGTTTTTGCTCTTCTCCCTTCCGAAGAGAGATATTTAGAATACTCTTTAAAGAATGAAGAAAAAATACTGGAGCCATTTACGCTTACAAATCCAAATGGAAAAGAAAGATGTGCTGTGTTAGGAGGTAACTATTACCAATGGTATTTTACCGATTCAATATCTGTCTTTGCCAAACGAGAAAATGACAAGTGGGTAGGTGGAGGGTATGTACAACCAGCTGTCGAGAGTATTTGTGTAAAAAGAATAGGTTATGAATTGAAGTCTGAAGAGATTCAATTAGAGTCTCGAGAGATACTGGGTGTAGCAGATGATTTAAAGGAACTTCCTCAAACAAACAGTTCATCTTTCCTTTGTTTGTTACTATTTGTTGTTCTAGATGTCTTTCTTTGGTATGCTTTTCTTAGAAGGAAAAAGAAATATGAAGATAAAAATAGTAATACCAGATTATGTTCAAAAAGTAGGTAGAATGCTTGGTAAGGAGGGATTTGCTTGCTACATTGTAGGTGGGGCCATACGAGATCTAGTTATGGGAAAGATTCCACATGACTATGATTTAGCAACAGATGCACTTCCAGATGAGATGTTAAATATCTTTCCTAAGTCGGTATCAATTGGTGCAAAATTTGGAACCATTATGGCACTTGTACAAGATGGCAATGGAGAAACTCATGAGGTAGAGGTTACAACTTTTAGAAGTGAGTCTAACTATGTAGATGGTAGATGGCCAGCAAGTGTTAAGTTTGTTGAAGATATTGACCTAGATTTAGGAAGAAGAGATTTTACATTTAATGCTATGGCCATAAATCTTGCAGATGTAGAACTAGATGGAATGGAAATTGAAAAGGAAGTAGAGATATATGATCCATTTAATGGACTTGGAGATATAAAGGGAACATTAATTAGGGCAGTAGGGACTCCTTTGGAAAGATTCAAAGAGGATGGTTTGCGAGGTTTTAAGGCATGTAGATTGGCGGCTCAATTAAATTTTGAGATAGATGAGGAAACATTCAAAGCAATTAAAGAATCTCTTCCTATAGCTTCTCAGGTTTCGATGGAGAGAATACGAGATGAGTTTATGAAGATGCTTCTAAATTCGTCCAAACCATCTATTGGAATAGAACTAATGAGACAGACTGGTCTTCTAAATATATTTATGCCCGAACTTCTAGAAGGTGTAGGTGTAGAACAGAAGTATTACCATAGTGACGATGTGTACTGGCACAGTCTTAGGACATGTGACAGTGCAGAGGATTCTGTAAAACTGGCAGCTCTTCTCCATGATATTGGTAAACCAAGGACGAATATGGGTAATGGTCATTTCTATGGTCATGATTCTGTTGGTGCGGACATGGCAGAGGTAATAATGAAGAGAATGAAATTTCCTCAAAGTGAGATAAAGAGAGTTCTTATTTTAATCAAAAACCATATGTTCTACTATCCATATGTGACAGAAGAAATGTCTGAAGAAGATGCACAGAAGATAGAGTTGCGTGAGTGGACAGATAGCGCCGTAAGAAGATTCATACAGAGAGTAGGGATAGAGAATATTGACGAACTCTTCAAGCTTCGTATGGCGGATGCTCAGTCAAATGCAAAAACATCTTTTAATCCGGAAGAGATAACCATGTTACAAAAGAGAATTTCCGAGGTATTACATCAAGATATGGCATTGAAAATCACGGATTTAAAAATAAAGGGAGAGGATTTGGTTGCTATCGGAGTTAAGGAAGGTCCTCAACTTGGTAGTATATTAAGGGAATTACTAGATATGGTAATTGATGATCCTATGCTTAACACTAAAGAGAAGCTTCTAGGGAAAGCTAAACAGTTAGCAGGTATTTAAATTTTTAAAATATTAATATGCGTAGAATAGAGAAAAAGACATGGCCATATCTTTTTGAGAAAGTTCTCTCAGGAGAGAAGCAGTTCGACTTGCGTATCGCAGAGTTTGAATGTGAAGTAGGGGATATTCTAGTATTACGAGAGTGGGATCCTGAGAAAGAAGAATATACAGGAAGAGAATTAGAGAAAGAAATTACCTTCGTAGTAAAAACAAAGGATTTGAAATTTTGGAGCAAAGAGGATATAAATGAGTTAGGATTTTTGGTAATGTCTTTAAAATAATTGCTACAAATATATGCCGAACCTATACGATGAATATATAAAAGCAGTAAGTAAAAATATAATTCTAAACGGATTAAACCCTGCAGATAGATTGGATCTCTATTGTTTGCTAGTAGCTAAAGATTATGCAGGTGTATATTCTTTTCTGAAGAAAAAGATTCCAGATTTATATGAGAGAATTTCTGCAAATATAAAAACTGTGTTTCTTGAAGAGTAGTTCAATTAATGTAAAAGCCTTACTATCAAATGACAGAAATAGATAACACAGAAATTGGAGCAAGTAGTGTTCAAGAGCCTATTCAAGAGGAGATAGAAGCACTTAATAGTTCTTCCGCCGAAATTATTGAAAAAGATGTCTCTAAAATAAACCATAAAACCATTCAGGATCGATTCGATGAATATCTTGATGGGGTAGAAATCACATCAAGACTAAGAAGGATAGTGAGTGTAGCTGGAATAGCTAGTACACTGGGAGCATCATTAGCAGGATGTAAGAGTAATCCTGATTTACATGTTGAAAGAAATGTTTCAACAAAAGTTCCAATGGTTGAGGCTATTACTATCCCTGAAGAAATAAAAACTCCACCAGCTATAGTCCATTCCTTAGAAAGGGAGAAAATTGTTTACAAAGATATGGACTTAAGCGAGATAGAAAGGTGGGAAGAGTTAGCTCCTGAAAAGATTGAAAAAACAGAAAAGATTATTCAGACTACAGAAGAAACAGAAATTATTCTAATCCCAGTTCAACAAGATTATTTTTATAATCACAAGGAGAATCCTACCTCATGGAAACTACCAGCAGGCTTGAATTTAGAGATTAAAGATATCTTCTACTTTAGAGGAGAAAATGACAAGATTGTTAGATTTTCTATTTTGCCAAATGTGATGGCTTCAAGAAGTGTACCAATCATTTTTCTAGATAATGGCCATATGGAAGGAGAAAACTATGTTGTTGATGGAAAAAATTATAAAGAACAAAAATCTGCTAAAATTCTTTCAAGTTTCTCCTATCTTGCTGGTGAAAATGAAGTGTATCCTAACAAGACAATCAATATCTTGACTGCAATGAAGGGAATTGCAGAAAGACAAGAGAAAGATGGAAAATTTCTGAAAGGGCAGGAATATTCATATTTAGATTTAATAAATTTAGAAAATTTAAGTAAATTTGAAGATGGATTTACAAGTAGTAGAGCTATTGTTAAGGGAGGGGGAGTGTGTGCTGGTGCAACTCTTTTATCTAATTCGTTATATGAGTTAGTATTAAAGGAGAATGTTTCTTGGAATAGTACTGTTAAGGAGAGATGGCTTCATCACCCATCAACGGATGTCTTGGGGCCTTTCAGTGTACATGATTTTGTAACAGATGCTGCAGTTGAAATATCAAATTCCCCAGGAGGAAGTGATTATGATTTTAAGTGGGTTCAACCTAAAGATGCATATATTAAAATAGATATCGCTATGATTCCAAATGGGCTGAGAACACAAGATACGGATTCGTCTGGAATAGATGAGCCATCAGATGTCGAATTCATGCTAACACTTTCTTTTACTGAGATAGATCCAGGAAATCAATCACAAAAAATTGAAGACTTCATATCTCTGCATATCGTGAATATCGAAGCAGTGGTCATACGAAAGGTTCTGGATTTTTGAGCCAAGGGGAGTATGAAAAAGAAATAAGCTGGGATAATCCTACATATCAGGTAATAATAGATTATGTTTATCCAGGAGACAAAATTGAATACTTTCAAGAGGAGATGGAAAATGAAGAATATCTATCTCAAATAAAAGAGCTCCAAAGTGTTGTAAATGCATTACCAACCTCTTTTAGTGACAATCTTGGTGATTATTTAAAAACGACAGAGTGGTATGATGGAATTCCTGACAAAGAAAGTGTTGCAGCGCCTCTGCGAATGCTGAATTATACCAAAGTGGAAGGACAGCCGTTACAATGTGTTGGGTTTGCAATTTTACTTGCAGGACTTAAATATGAAGGAATTAACTTTCAGAATGTAGGAGGAGCATATTCATTTGGTAGTGGAGCGTTTCCTGCTAAAACAGCAACAGAGCTAATTCCGTTTGAGCTAATTAGTGATGAGTATGCTGAAATTGCTGCCACAGGATATGGTGGTATAGCTCTAGGCTCTAAAGACATGAGTATAGAAGATTATGAGGCTGGTGATTTTTTTGTAAGAACAGATATAGGACGTCTAAATAATGGTGTTTCGCCGACTGGAGGAGATATAACATTTAGGACTGGACATATAGGTGCAATAATAGGAAAGAAAATTGTCGACGGAGAAGTGGTTTTGTTGGTAGCAGATGCTAACGGGGAAAATGATGGGAAGATAAGAATATTTGAAGTAACAGAACGTAATTTCTATAAAATATTTGGAAATCCAGGAACTAAAAAGTTTATAATAAGGGCAACTTCTAGTAAATAGTTGTAAACTGACCTCCTTTTCCTCTATCATATACAAATCTTTAATTAAACTGCTCAATCATGAAAATACAGTTTTGTGGTGCTGCCAAAACAGTCACAGGTTCTTGCTACTACTTAGATACAGGAGATTTCAAATTTCTCGTTGACTGTGGTGCTTTTCAGGGCCCAGATCAAGTTGAGAAACTCAACTACGAACCGTTTCCATTTGACCCTGCTGAAATAGATGCAGTATTTCTTACCCATGCCCATTTTGACCATTGTGGAAGACTACCTGTTCTTGTTAAACAAGGATTTAGAGGTAGGATAATATCTACACAACCAACCAGAGATCTTGCAAAAATAGTTCTTTTGGATGCTGCAAATTTGCAGAAAGAAGAGTATGAAAGAAATGTAGCTAGGGTAAAAGATGGAGGAAATGTTCGTAATCCAGCATATGACGGAAGTCAATATGTAGAAAGAGAACCTCTGTTTACAGAACAAGATGTGGAAGAAGTAATGCAGCTTTTCAATGTGTATCCGTATGGAAACTCTGTAACCATCAATGACAAATGCGAATTTAGACTAAGGGATGCTGGACATATCTTAGGCTCCGCGTTATTAGAATTCTGGATAACCATAGAAACTGGGAGAGTTCGTAAAATAGTTTTCTCTGGAGATCTTGGACAACCAGGTGCCCGTATAGTTAGAGATCCAGATATGGTGCGAGAAGCAGACTATGTAGTGTGTGAAAGTACATACGGAAATAGAATACATAAAGACAGAAATGAAACAGTTCTAGAATTACTTTCAGCACTTCAAACAGCACAGAAAGAGGGTGGCAATGTCCTAATACCTTCCTTTGCTCTAGAGCGAACACAAGAGATTCTGTATGAGATTAATCTATTTGTAGAAAACAGATTACTTTCAGGACTTCCAGTATATATAGATAGCCCTATGGCATCCAAAGCAACACAAGTGTTTAGGCAATACCCAGATTTCTACGATGAGGATGCAAAAAGACTAATGGAAAAAGGAGATGACCCTTTCAACTTCCAAGGTCTTCATACGGTAGATTCAACAGAGGAATCCAAAAGACTAATAACTAAAAGAGGTGTTGTAATAATTGCAGGAAGTGGAATGTGTACAGGAGGAAGAATAGTACATCATTTAAAAAATAATATTGAAAACAGTAAAACACACATAATTATAGTAGGATACCAAGTAGCTGGGACCCTTGGAAGAAGGATTGTAGATGGGGAAAAGCGAGTCTCCATAATGGGGCAGGAGTATGAAAACAATGCTAAACTACATACCTTAGGGGGATTCTCTGCACATGCAGATGAAAGAGATTTGAGATATTGGTTAAGGAGTTTTGGACATACACCAAAAACAATATTTTTGACTCATGGAGATGAAGATATAGCTATGGAATTTGCAAAGAATATAAATGAAGAACTTCAGATAGATGTCTCAGTTCCTAATATGAATGAAATATTTGAACTTAAATAATGATGGAAAAATTTGGAGAAATAGAAAAAATTGCAGAAGATATTAAAGGGCTTAAAGTCCAAGGTGCTACAAATGTCTGTATAGCGACTTTTGAGGGTATGAAGCTGTATCTGGAGTTAAGCAAGACGCAAGATTTAGAGATTCTTAAAGATGAATTCTTTGGAGTAGGTGAGCAGTTGGCAAACGCTAGACCGAACGAACCTTTGGCACGAAATGGTGTTCACTATGTTAAATACTTTTTTAAGCAGAAACATTCAGATATATCTCAGGTAAATTCCGCGAAAGAAATACTAAAGGAACTTTGTGATGAATATCTTGGATTAATTACTGCTGCAAAAAAGAGTTCCATTGAGAAATGTGCGAGATATCTTACAAACTATGACAAGATACTTACACATTGTCATTCTTCTACAGTTGTAGATTTAATTAAAGAAATCTCAAAAGAAGATACAAACTTTGAGGTGGTGTGTACAGAAACCAGACCATTATATCAAGGAAGAATTACTGCAAAGAATCTAGTAGATGCAGGTATAAAGACTACACTAATTGCAGATAGTGCTGCAGAATCATTTGCAGTAAATAGGGGAAGTGTCCCCATGGATGTAGTATTTCTTGGAAGTGACCAAATTATGAAAGACGGATATGTAATTAACAAGATAGGGAGTTGGGGAGTAGCTGTTGCAGCTCACTATGGAGGTAAACCACTGTACATTGTTAGCAATCTGCTGAAATTCGACAAAGATAGTCTTTTCTCAGATGTTGAGATAGAGATAAGAGAGGATAGAGAACTTTGGCCAGAAGCACCTAGAAATTTAGATATGTATAATCCAGCATTTGAGATTGTAGATAATGCATTAATAACTGGGTTTGTTACAGAATTAGGAATAATAAAGCCAAACGAGGTAGAGAAAGTTATTAAGGAGAACTACCCATGGCTTTTTAATGAATAAATTAATTACTACATAAATATGTCTTACTATTTAAAGAGTAAAAGTCTTGATCTAGGAGAAGATAATGATTTCAATGTCGTTCTAAACAGTGAAGATGCAAAAAGGATGGGAATTCGAGAGGGGGAAACCTTAATGATTGGCATCGGAGAAGTGGAACTTTATGCTGATGTATTTGAAACAGATACATTGGTAAAGGAGGGAGAGATAGGGTTGTACGAGGAGATATGGGAGAACTACAATGTAGAAGAGGGTAGTCGAATATATGCAGATATACCAGAGCGAAGTAAATCATTAGAAGCAATAAGTTCTAAATTACTTGGGCATAGCCTTTCGAAAAAAGATCTTGAGTTAATAATGGATGATATAGGTTCTAAGAAACTTCGAGAGGTTGAGGTAGCTTTCTTTGTATCCACATTTTTTAATCCGGGTTTTAATGATGATGAGATATTGTGGATGACTGAGGGTATGGCAGAGTCTGGAGACAAACTTTCTTTTAAAGATTTGGTAGGCAAAGATGGATTAGTAGTTGACAAACACTCCATCGGTGGAGTTGCAGGTAAGGGTATAACTCCAACACTTGTCCCAATTTTGGTATCCGGAGGATTACTTGTTCCTAACACATCTACAAGAGCCATTACTTCTCCAGCAGGTACCTCAGATATCCTGGAAGTTGTAATGCCTGTAAAGCTAACAAAAGAGCAAATTATGGAGGTAGTTAAAAAGACAGGAGGTTGTATGTTCTGGGGTGGTTCTCTTTCAATTTCTCCTGCAGATGACATCATCATAAATGTCGAGAGGTCTCTTCGAATTCAAGAATTCCAAAAGGTACTAGTAAGTATCGTGGCTAAGAAAATAGCAATGGGAGTTAACCATGTCCTAATAGATCTCCCATATGGTAAGGGAAGTAAGCTAGAAGGTATAGAAGAGGCTCAAATGTTAGATAGAGAGTTCAAGAAACTTTTTTTGAAGGTAGGAATTGAGTGTGAAACGATAAAAAGGATAGTAAAAGGGCCGGATGGTCCAGCAATTGGTCCGAATCTTGAGATAAAGGAGTGTCTTAAAGTTCTTGAGAGGGCAGACGATAGATCTAAAGCACTAGAGGATGTTGTCTTAAATATGGCCGAAAAACTTTTTGAAAGCACAGAAAAAGTGCCAAGAGGAGAGGGTAAAAAATATGCGCAACAACTTTTGGAGAGTGGTAAAGCATTGGACAAATTTTGGGAGATAGGTTTTGCTCAGGGTGCTACTAAAAAAGTTAAATCTAGTGAAATTTCTAGTGGTAAGTTTAAATTTGATGTTCTAAGTACAACGAATGGTGTAGTTAGCATGGTAGACAATTCCGAGTTAGTAAATATCGCAAGAGCACTAGGAAATCCCAAAATCAAAGAGGCAGGTATATATATGTATAAATTAAATGGAGACAAAGTATCTAAAGGAGATGTTCTTATGACTATATATGCAACCTCAAATGGTAGGCTAGAAAATGGTAAGAAAGCAATTAATTTGGATAAGTTATACTGTATTAGTTGTTGATTGTTGTTTTTTCTTTTTTGCTGCTTTTACACCCAAGGATATCCCTAGAATAGCTCCTGTGAGAACAGCCAGAAAGAGTAGAATAGGACCTGCTATTAGAATAGATTTTCCAATAACTGTTGTTTTAAGAATTGTATTAAACCAGTGAGATAGTGAGTAGTTGCTGTTCACAGGAAGTTCTTCTGTACTTCCGTACCCTTTATCTGGAACAAGATCTATGTACCTTTTTAATTCTGATTCATTAATATCATCTGCACCATATATTCGAATATTGTATCCGCCATTGGATACAGAGGTAATATCATTTGCAGAATATACTCTTATGTTTGATAAAGAGTCTCCATTAAATGTTTCCCACAATATTCTGTCTATGGATTTACCAATTAACATATTCTTGCTCTCAAGTGTGGGATCTGCAGTTAACCAACCGTAATTAGGAATCCATATCTGTACCCACTGATGTGTAGCAGGATTATCTACTATTTCCTCTGAGATATTTGCATATCCCCCTGCAGCTCTAGCAGGTATCCCCTGAGCCCTAAGTAGTGCAATTAGGGAGTCTGAATACTCCATACATACAGAATCGCCGCCTGTTAGCGCAGCTTTAGCACCAATTCGTTCATTTTCTGAGTTTGCCTTGTTGTAATCATATTCTAGTTTATCTCCAACAAATGCGTAGTCGGCCTTTATGACCCCAAGTATTGTACTTTGGTTTGCAATTAATTTATCTGCTTCCTGTTTAATGTATGAATCGGTACTTTGCCAATATTTTGTAGGAAGAAGATATTTATCAAGGAAAGAACTTTTCTTAACAATGTCAAAGTATTCAGTTAAATTCATATCTATAGAATCAACAGGAGTTTCAAAACTATCTTGCTCTACAAATATATATCCAGTTATGGATATCTCTGAATCAAGATTGGCGGGTACTTCAAATACTCCTATTATATTCCCTTCTGTATCTTGGTATATGTCTTTAGGCGAGGGGATTACTTCGGAGAAGAAGACTCTCTGGTTTGTTTCTCCATATTCCCTAGGTAGAGATATTTCGTATATATTTGTAGAAAGTTGGGAATATATATCTGAATATTTTTCGGGTATGAAGGTATCTGTTTTAGGTGTCTTAAAAAGTAGCTCAAATTTATATATTGCCTCTGTTCCGAACTCTAGGTACGGAGAATTTTCAATTCTATCTAGTTGATTGAATGAATATGTTATGGTTTTAGAATCTTCTTTCTTTGTGAAATCTGAAGGATATATCTTTGCAAGTGGAGAGATGTTTTTATCTGTTACTATACTTAGATTGTAGTTGTATTTAGTTTTAGTACCAGAAGATTTGTCTGTCTGTTCCAGAACAATATCTTTTGGTAGGGCAGGTCCTTGGATAGATACAAAATCTTTTACTTTTTGTACATAGTCATGTGTTTTGTATGTAAAAGTTATTATGTAAGGCGAGTTTTTCGTAGTTGTTTTGTAATTGGGAATACTAATATATATTCCATTGGGATTAGCTTCTTCTTTTACTGTGTACTTTATCTTGTTTCCATACTGGTCTTTTACTACTATCGAATCTTTTTTAAATTTTCTCTCAACATTAATCTCTTCATCTGTTTTGTTTTGTATATCTGGGATATGGAAAACTTTTTCTCCTGAAGCAGGGTAGTAGTAACTGGAATTTTCTACGGTTCTTTTGTATGTATATTTTACTGTTACAAAATTATCTCCTGTTGTGTAGGATATTTGTGTATCTGTATCTATAACAAAGTCATATGTGGCTGCGAGTACAGGAGAAATGGGAAGTAAAAAGAGGAGAAGAGTTAAAATTGTAAGGGTGAGTTTTTTCATAGTTTTAATAATATCATTTTTTATCTCCCTGTTATATAATCTGCCATTATGTCAGTAAAAAGGTCACATTCATTGTCTCTTGGTATTGTTGGTTTACCAAATTCAGGTAAGTCAACAATTTTTAATGCACTAACAAAAATGTCTGTACCTGCAGAAAACTTCCCTTTCTGTACCATAGACAAGAATATTGGGGTAGTAGAAATTCCAGATGAGAGACTGATGAAAATGGCAGAGCATTTCAATGCGAAAAAAATTGTCCATTCTGCTATGACATTTGTGGATATTGCTGGATTAGTAAAAGGAGCCTCTAAAGGAGAAGGGTTGGGAAACCAGTTTTTAGGACATATCCGTGAGGTAGATGTAATCATGTATGTGTTGCGAGCATTCCAAAGTAGTGAGATTGTACATGTATATGAGAGAGTAAATCCAGTAGAGGATTTTGAAATTGTACAGGCAGAGTTAATATTTAAAGATATAGAGGTAATTGAAAAGAAAATTGCAATGGTAGATAAATTAGCAAGGATAGGGCATAAGGATGCGGAGGAAGAGTTGAAGATACTCAAGAAGATAATGGAAGAGTTAAACAAGGGGACTGCAGTTATAGATATGGAATTAAGTGATGATGAGAAAGAATATATATATGATCTCTGGTTGCTTACAAACAAGAAAAGAATGTTCATATTAAATATAAAAGAAGGAATGGAAGAGGAACAGGTAAAGGAGTGGGAGAGACAATTAAAAGAGAAAACAGGAGATATGGTTGTAATTGCAGATGTAAAATTAATAGGGCAGGGGGAGGAAGAAATTGCAGAGTATGAAGAATTACTTGGATACAAACCTAATTCAGTAGTGGATATAATTAAGAAGGCATATGAGTGTTTAAATCTTATAACTTTCTATACTGGTTCTGAAAAGGAGTGTAATGCATGGACTATAGAGAAGGGTGCTAATGTTAAGGAAGCGGCAGGTGTTATACATACAGATTTGGAAGATAACTTCATAACAGCAGATGTAGTAAATCTAGAAGATATGCTTAGTGTAGGGGGATGGAATAGTGCGAAGGAGAAGGGTTTGGTTAAGAATCATGGTAGAGATTATTTAGTAAATGATGGTGATTATATAATTATACTTGCAAATAAATAGGTATATTCACCCTTTCTATTATTGTATTAAACAAATTTTTCTGCTAAAATCCATTCCGTTGATAAGATAATTTAAAAGTATAGATAAATGGTTGTGAAAGAAACAAAGAAATTAAATGGATACGAAATGGCCGTAGTATTAAAGCCTTTGTTACCAGATGATGTTAGAAAAAGTATTCATAAAGAATTCGTAGATATGATTTCCAAAAATGGTGGAGAAGTATTAGACGTAGATGTATGGGGTAAAAGATATCTTGCTTACAAAATTAAAGGACATAACGAAGGATATTACATAATATATACTTTTAAGGTATCTCCAAAAGAGATTTTAGAATTAAAAAGACAAATGGAATTGAGACAAGAGGTATTAAGATACATGGTTGTAACAATAGATGATGTTACATTGGCAGGAAAAAGAATAAAAAAGAAAGAAATTGAGATTTAAGATATTTTTAATATCTTTGGATTAAAGTTAGAGGTAAGTTAAATTTAATATATATAAATAAAATGGCAGCGAGATCTTTAAATAAAGTTATCCTTATTGGAAACTTAACAAGAGACCCAGAGATGAGATATACAAACTCTGGAACTCCAGTAGTAACATTTGGAATGGCTACAAATAAATCATGGAAGGATGCAGGAGGAGAGACAAAAGAGTCGGCAGAATTCCACAATATCGTAGCATGGAACAAAATGGCTGAAATATGTCAGCAGTTACTTGCTAAGGGTATGAAGGTATATATAGAGGGTTCACTAAATACCAGATCATGGGAAGGTGAAGATGGTGTTACAAAGTACAAGACCGAAATTAGAGTGAATGATATGATTCTCTTAGATAGCAAAGGTAAACAGGGTGCAGGTATGGATAGTGAAGAGGGTGCTAAGGAAGAGAAACCAGTCAAAGAAGAGGTAGAAGAGGTTGTAGAGGAGGTGGCTAAAGAAGAGGAAGCTCCTGCAGAGGATCAGGATCCACTAGAAGAGGATTTACCATTTTAATTTGATAGATTTAAAAAATGTCAGAGGAAGTAATAACAAAAGTAGAAGAAACAACAACAGATTCATCCTATGGTGGTGATCGTAAGAAGAATAATAGAAGAAGAAAGAAGCCATTGCAGAATCTTAAATGTCCTCTATGTGAGTCTGGTGTAAAGAGTGTTGGTTACAAGGATGTATACCAGCTTAAGAAGTTTACATCTGTAAGAGGTAAGATAATTTCTACTGAAAAATCTGGAGTTTGTCATAAACATCAGAAACAGTTAACAAACTCTATAAAGAGAGCAAGATATTTGGCATTACTTCCATACTCTTCGGACGAATAATATATTTGTTAAATGAAATAGGAAAGGGGACCGAAAGGTCCTCTTTTTGTTTGAAAAGTACTCTCTTTTTAAGTAATATATTTACATAATGTCTAAACTGCCAATACTACAAAAAAATGCCTACCTCAGCCTTGTTGTAAAAAATAACAGCATATGGGCACACCTCGCATACACAGACCATAATGCAGGAAGGGAGTACATACTCTCAGATTTTACAGATTTAAATCCTCTTAAACAGAGATTAGATGATGAATTTTTTACTAGAAAATTTTGGTATGAATACTTCGACAACCTAGAAAAGGTATTCAACTGGGACATTGTGGACAGAGATACATACAGACTACAAATGTACAAAACATTTAAAGATGAAGGAGTAGGTTTAACTGGCATAAGGGTGTTGGTGGATGAAAACCAGAAATATTTTAATACAATATTCTCTTCGTTAAGAGAATTTTCCAAAGACATTGCTGTTAGAATTGTAGATGATTCATACATCTACAACCTACTTGAAGGATTACTCGGAAGAATGGAGTATGATGACATACTGTATGTAGATATGGATTTGTTAGATTTCAAGATATACAGAGGTAGGAAAATAATAGAAAACAAAAAAGAAAAAACAATTATTACTAAATCTAAAATATCTTGGGGAAATGAGTATGGTGTTATAGATTCAGTGCGAGATTCTAGATTTAAAGCATTCTTAGCATCAGATTTTGCATCAAAAGATATATTAAATTACTGGAGTAACTTTGTTTTAAACAAAATCTTTTTTACAGAAGATCCAAATATCCTGGACATATTGCGATCATATACAACTATACAGAACTACTCCTTGTATCAGGATAATACTGACAAACTCTCTGGGTTTGGAACAGATTCTACAAACAGTGCCATGATAATCTCTGGGCATATACCAACGATACTTGGCAAACAAAAAACACTCATGACTGTAGTGGATGGTTTGGAAATAATGGGAGAACTAGACTGTATATGGGATTTAGAAGAGAAAATCTTGTCATATGGTAAAAGCTACATATTTGGTACAAACTCTACAGATATAATTCTAACTAGGAAAGAAATCTTTAGCCCTAGTACTAAGGTGTTAATTCCAGAGGTGAAGAGTCTAAAAAACCAAAACAAAGTCATAATGAGTGGTTATACAGAATCACTAAGTATGGAAAAGAACGAATTCTATGCACTCTCTCCTGAGTTTACTTTTATACAATTACCTAAGCATGAAGATAAGTTAGTCGTGGAAATGGAATTTAAAAAAGACATAGTTATACCAAATGGTGTAAAAAGTAAGGTCGGATTTGTTTCAATCCCAGGCAAGGGAGATTACGATTCAATTCTTGTAGATGGAAGACCAAGACCAATTGTGTATGGTCCTGATGTATATACAAATAGAAGTAAATTAAGTATGTGGTTGAATGATTTTAAAGCATAAATTGTTTGAAAAATATGATGAATACATATTCAAAATCCCCTCCGGGAGAGGAGATAGAATATTGGTAAATACAGGAGAAATGTTAAAAGAGGGTACAGATATCTTGGTTAGAAGAGGAAACAATGTAAAAAATTCTTTCTTTCTTCCTTCACAGCTTGGTTGTGCAAAGGAAAATATTGGGAAATATTTAATGTGTATGGATGGAGAATTTGTTGAAAAAGGAGACATACTTGCAGAGAAAACATCTATGGGTGGTCTTACAATTAAAAGACTTACATCTCCAATCCAAGGAGTTGTAGATATGTCTAGAATTGGTATTGGGTATCTTGATCTTCTTGGAGAAGAACAAGAAAACATTGTAAAGAGTACATTTAATGGTGTAGTAGAGAGCATCAATCCAATAGATGGAATCACAATCAAGGCCTCTGCATATGCTCTAGATTTGGTTGCAATATCCAATGTCCAAGAAGATGCTAAATATATTGTAGGAGAATTTGTCTCGTTGGGAAGTGGAAATGATGTAATCCTTAAGAGTGTAGAGGAAGATTTACAGGATAAGATTGTATTTGCTGGTAAAAGACTTCATCCAGATTTGCTGAGAGATATTTTCGAAAAAGGTGCTAAATTTGTTCTCTCATACTCAATGGATTACCAAAACTTTAGAAACCAAGGGCTTCCTGTGGGAGTAATAGGGGGTTTTGGTGAAATATATTCACCAAGGGAAATGATAGAGAAGATAACCAAAAAAGATCATACATTTGCTGTAGTAGATGTAAATGAAAGCCAAATATTCTTCTTAGGTGGGAATATAAAGGATGGTGTTGCAGATTCCCTGTTTGTGCAAAGTGCAGTAGGTAGGAAAGTCATATCCCATGCCCTTGGAAATTATGGAATGCTTGGAGAGGTAAATGGAGTAGAGGACGATTCATATTTATCTGTGAATTGGGAAAATGGAGCTTCCAGTATAATAAATGTAGGAAGTGTAGAATTTGTATCATATTAGGGTATAATATTTTTCTATGGATAAAAACAAATCATTGCAAAAAACATTGGGTCTTGCCATTTTACTAGTTTGTATATTTGTTTTGGGTTTTGTTTCTGGTCGAGAATTTCAAGGAAAAGATATCTTAAATGATAACAAGGAGAAGGTAGATACTACTATGTATTGGGATGTTTGGGATATTTTACGCTCCAACTATGTAGATTCTTCAGAGATTTCTCCTCAGGATATGATGTATGGTTCAATTAAAGGATTGGTAAATTCCTACAATGATCCTGCTACTGTATTTTTAACACCAGAGGAAACGGAAGAATTTAAGGCTACAAGTGAAGGTAAATATTTCCAAGGTATTGGAGCAGAATTAGGTTATGAGAATGGAAACATTATTGTAGTTACCCCTTTGGATGGTTCTCCTGCAAAAGCTGCTGGAATTAGGGCTGGAGACTATATTCTCTCTGTAGATGACAAAGATATAACGGCAGAGGATACGGTATATGATGTTGTAGCAAGAATTCGAGGAGAGGAAGGAACAAAGGTTAAGCTTAAGATATTGCATAAAGATTCGAACAAGCCAGTTGAGGTTAGTATAGAGAGGAAGCAGATAACTGTGGCAAGTATGAATGTAGAATTTTTAGAAAACAAGAGCATTGCGCTTTTCCGAGTGAATAGGTTTACGGAAGCTTCGTACTCAGAATGGGTAAAAGAATGGAATACAAAAGTAAAAGAGATAAAAGATGCAAAAGTTAATAAGGTTATTTTAGATCTTAGAGGTAATCCGGGAGGATTCTTTGATGCAGCAATATATGCTGCTGATGATTTCCTGCAGGGTGGATACACAATTTCAATGCAACAGGATGGTAAAGGGAAAATAGATAAATACGAATCAAAAGATGGTGGAAATTTAACAGAAGTAAAACTAGTGGTGCTTGTAGATGGAGGAAGTGCATCTGCCGCGGAGATTCTTGCAGGAGCCCTTCAGCAGGCAGATAGGGCTACCATTGTTGGAGAAAAGACATATGGTAAAGGAACAGCCCAGAATGTAATAGATTTAAGTGATGGTTCAAGTTTGCACATTACTACTTTGAAATGGTTGCTTCCAAATGGAAATTGGTTAAACAAGGAGGAGCCAATAACTCCAGATGTTATAATTGAATTTACAGATGAAGATTTTATTGCAGGAAAAGATCCTCAATTAGTAGAGGCTATTAAGCAAATAAATAAATTGTAAGATATTTAATTATGAAAAAATTTAAAGAGATATTTTCAAAAAAAGTTTTGTATATTATTGGATTTGTACTTGCAATTGTTATGATCTTGCTTATTGGTGGATATCTTCTGCTAAGAAATGCAGAGAGTATTAAAAACTCTTTTTCATTTCTTTTCAATAGTGAAAATACTTGTCAAGAAAGCGATAAATTAATAGTTTCTGAGAGTGAGGCAAATACAATTAAGATAGTTAATGAGTCTCAAGCTTCTGTTGTTAGTATAGCTGTTTCAACCCTCTCAGTTTCTAAAACAGAGGGAATTGTTGACAGTAGCAGTAATATTGGGACAGGTTTTATCATAGATTCAAGTGGACTTATACTTACAAATCAACATGTGGTATCTAGTGATACTGCTGTGTACCAGGTAATTACAAATGATGAGAAAAAATACGATATAGTAGAAATTGTTCGAGATGATGTAAATGATATTGCTTTAATAAAGATTGATGCAAAAGATTTAACACCAATTAAGCTAGGTAATTCAGATGTATTAGCTGTAGGACAAAAAGTACTCGCTATTGGAACTCCTCTGGGTAAATATGCAGGAAGTGCTACTGAGGGAATAATAAGTGGGCTGGATAGAACCGTGACCGCAAGCTCTGACTGGACTGGATTTACATCCAAGACATACGAAGATGTAATACAAACGGATGCTGCAGTTAATCCTGGAAACTCAGGTGGCCCTTTGATTAATTCGCAAGGAGAGGTAATTGGAATTAACTTTGCTACTACATCTGGTGCAGATAATATCTCTTTTGCTATTCCGATAAACAAGGTGAAAGAGAGAGTGGAGGAGTATAAGACATACGGGAAATTTATAAAACCATATATGGGAATCTCTTATGAAATGTTCTATAAATATGATCTTCTTTATTACACAAATATTGTCCCTGGAGCTTTAGTAAAAGGATTGGATACAACAGGACCAGCATACAAAGCTGGAATCAGAAGAGGGGATGTAATCACCAAGTTTGGTGGAGAGGATGTAAATATAGCATTAATAAATCTAATACAGAAACATAAAGTTGGTGAGAGTGTAAAGGTAGAGGTATATAGAAATGGTGATACAAAGAGTTTTGATGTAGTACTAGGAGAAGCCAAATAGTAAGAATCTATTAAGTCCTCTAAAATCCTGTATTACCTTAATAGGTTCTTTTATATTTGTAATATACTTAATTGTAGATGGCTCTATCTCCACAATTAAAAGATTGTTACCTTTTGGTATCTGCACAAAAAGTGTTCTGTAATATTTCAAACCATCCTCTCCTGCTTCCAAGGCAAGTTTTGGCTCGAAATCGTGTACACTGCTATCTAATGTATTGTACATATCAGTTGGAATATATGGTAGATTTGCAATATACAGAGTAGAGGGTTCAAACTCCATCCCTTTAAGTAAATTATTCTGTTTAAAAATTATCTTTTCTTTTACATTGTTCAGTTTTGCATTATCTCTGGCTACATCTAATGCATTTTTACTTATATCTATAGCGTAAATTGAGATATTATTGTTTAATTCTTTCGCAAGTGAAATTGCAATACAACCAGAACCAGTTCCAATATCTACTATGTTTTTTATACCTTTTAAATTCTCTTTCGCAATATCTACAATCTGTTCTGTTTCAACGCGTGGGATAAGGACATTACTATTGACATTGAATTTGTAGCCCCTAAATTCGGCCTCACCAGATATATATTCCCATGGTTCATTGGATAGAAGTCTATTGAAAATCTCTTCAGGTGGAATTTTATTAGATCTTATATAGGTGAGAATCTCTTGAGATATTCTTGTTATATCATGGTAGCCAGAATCTTTTAAAACAGATTGAATTTTGTAAAGTAGGGCTAAATCGTTATTCACTCTTTTCTAATGCTTGCAATTGAATACCCTCTCTAACATCATCAATTATTGTTTGAATATCTCCGTTTAAGATTGATTCTAGATTAAACCAAGATTTCTTTATCCTATGGTCAGTTACTCTGTTCTGAGGGAAATTGTATGTTCTAATTTTTTCTGCCCTCATGGAAGAACCAATCATGGAAGAACGAAGATTAGATCTTTTTGCATCTTCTTCTGCTTTCTTTTTGTCATACAATCTTGATCTAAGTAAAGCCATTGCTTTCTCTTTGTTTTGAGCTTGATGCTTTGTTTCTTGGCAGGAAACGACAATACCTGTTGGGAGGTGTGTAATTCTAACTGCAGAATCTGTCCTGTTCACGCACTGTCCACCAGCACCAGATGCTCTCATTACTTCAAGCTTAATATCGTCAGGATTAATTTGGATGTCAATATCTTTTGCTTCAGGAAGTATAGCTACAGAAGCTGTAGAGGTATGTATTCTTCCAGATGATTCGGTGATTGGGATTCTTTGTACTCTGTGAACACCACTTTCGTATTTGAGATTTTTAAATACATTCTTTCCCTCTATATGTACTATGACTTCTTTGTAGCCACCATCCTCTGTTATGTTACTGTCTATAACTTGGATATTCCAGCCTTTGTTTATGCTGTAGTTTTTGTACATTCTAAAAATATCTGCGGCAAAAAGAGAAGCCTCATCACCACCAGCTCCGGCTCTTATCTCGAGTATTGCAGATCTGTTATCATCTTCATCTTCAAACTCTCGTGCAATTTTGAGCTTCTGTATTGCTAATTCAAGTTTTTCTAATTCCTGCTCTTTGTTTTCTATCTCTTCAGTAGCCATCTCTTTTATGAATGGGTCATTTTCATCCTCGAGTAATTCTTGTGCATCGTTAATCTCTTTTAGACACCTTTGTATTTTAGAGATGAGAGAGGAAAGCTCGGAGTAGTAGGAGAGGTCGTTGCTTAACTGCGTTATATTTGTTCCACTATTGTGACTGGAAGATATCTGATTCTGTATCTCAATCACCTTTGTCTGTGCATCATTGGTGGAATATTTTGTTTGTAAGGAAGTTATATCCATAATGGATAATATATCATGTAAAAATATTTATTGAAACTTGTTATTTAGAAACTTTTGCGTTCTCTAGCATATCTCTAAGTGTAAGAGATGAAGAAGGTCTGGTTTCTGCCATTTTCTTTTTTCTTGCAGCCATTTTTTCCTTCTTACTTCTGAAAGACATACCCTTTGCTTTTTCTCTTCTGTCTTCGAACTTTTTGACAAGGTTGTCTGAATCGACAATCTTTTGCTCTCCAGTGTAGAAAGGATGACATTTGGAACATATCTCAACAGTTAAACTGTCAGATTCAAGTGTGCTTCCTGTAACAATCTTGTTACCACATGAGCATGTGATTTCTAAACTGTCATTATATTTTGGGTGTATATCTTTTTTCATTGCAGGGAGATTATAGCAGAAGAATATTCTGGTGTCTAGAAAAACACAGGGTGGTTGATAACTGGAAACTAATCAATTATACTTTCCATATGAAGTATTCGAGAGGAATTGAAAACAGGATAAAAAGAGTAGAAGGACAAGTAGGAGGTGTTAGGAAGATGATTATGGCTCAGGAAGGTGATACTAAAGTTATGACTCAGCTCCAAGCCGCAATCTCCTCTTTGGAGAGCTTGAAGACAGAGTTAATTAAACAGCAGATGAAAGAGTCTATGGTAGGAGATATTAAGAAATCTCTCGGACTCTCAGATTAAGTATTTCTTCAAACTGCCCCTGAAGAAATCTGTTATACTAATGAAGTATTTGTTAATTTTAGACATAGTAAACTATGAAGATTAAAAGAGTCGGATGGAACAGTTTCCTAATTTCTTCATCCAACATTTCCCTAATTACTGATCCATTGGATCTTTTGCAATCTGGAGTAACATTTCCTAAAACAAAAGCAGATATAGTACTGTTTTCAAATTCAGATGAGAACAGTAAGGACAGTATTCTCAAGGAAAAAAAGTTAGAAAGTAAGGTAGTTCCTGACACAAGAGAAACAATTATGGAGATATTTACTCCTGGAGAGTATGAGGTAGGGGGGCTGATGATTAGAAGGAGTATTGGAGAGAATTTTTACATGATTGACGAAAAAAATATCAGAGTTTTGTATCTTGGTGGTACAGATAACAGCTTTAATCCTGATAGTGTAAAAGATGTCGGTGATGTAGATGTTTTAATCCTTCCAGTAGGAGACGGGGTAAATTTTATGGATTTTGAGAAACTTGAAAAAGTAATTTCTAATATAGATCCATCAATTATTCTTCCATGTGCATACAAGGAAGAGGGTTCAAAATTTGAGGGTATAAAAAGCAAAGATGAATTTATTAAATACTTTGGATTTGCCAATGTGACTGAAGATACAACGCTCAATGTAGCTAAGAAAAAAGTTGAAGAAGAGCAACAGAGTGTAGAAGTAATATTTTTGAAATAGTAGATATGGAAGAAAAAGTTCCACCACAAAACACAGAAGCGGAGCAATCACTTCTTGGGTGTTTGCTTTTAGATAAAGACGCAGTAATAGCTGTTTCTGGTTGGCTAATTCCAGAACATTTCTACGATGAAAGGAATGCCATTGTATATTCTAATATTCTTGAACTTTTTAATGACGCTATCCCAGTAGATCTTGTTACTCTCTCTGACCGTTTGAAAAAAAAGAAAATGCTCTCAAAGATAGGTGGTAGAACATATCTTGCAGATCTTTCTTCTACAGTTTCCACATCTTCACATGCAGAGGAATACGCAAATATTATTAAGGAAAGTGCAACAAGGAGAGGATTAATATCTGCTGCAAAAGAGGTTACACAGTATGCCTTTGATGAAACTCTTGGAATGGATGAGGTAATAGACAGATCTGAAAGACAGATTTTTGATATAGCCCAAAAAGGTACTAGAACGAACTTTGTTCATATAAAAGATCTTCTTAAAGATGCATACGAAAGAGCAGAAAGAGCAGATAGAGATGAAGCATATCTTGGAATATCTACAGGTTTTAAAGATCTAGATGATTTATTAGGTGGATTTCAGAAATCGGACCTTATTATTCTTGCGGCAAGACCATCTGTTGGTAAAACATCTCTGGCATTAGATATGATGAGACATGCTGCAATGGTTGAAAAGAAAACCGTAGCATTCTTCTCTTTGGAAATGTCTCAAACACAAATAATGGACAGACTTTTGGGAATGCAATCGGGAATTCCATTCTGGGAAATTAGAACAGGAAGACTGAGTGACAAGAAATTTATGAAATTGGCGGACACAATGGGAGAGTTAGCAGATGCAAACCTTTACATTGATGATCAAGCAGGACAGCATATTAATGCAATTAGAACTAAAGCCAGAAGATTAGTTCTTGAAAAGGGACTAGACATAATTTTTGTGGACTACCTTCAGCTTATGCATGGTAGTAACCAAGAGAGTCGTACTCTCGAAGTGGGGGAAATATCTCAAGGATTAAAAAATATTGCAAAAGAATTAAATGTTCCTGTTGTTGCTCTTTCCCAGCTTTCTCGAGCCATTGAACAGAGACAGGGTAGGAGACCACAGCTATCCGATCTTAGAGAATCTGGTTCCATCGAACAGGACGCAGATGTTGTAATATTTATAGATAGGGAAGAAACATGGAATCCGGATACAGAAAATAAGGGAATTGCCGATTTAATTGTAGCTAAACATAGAAATGGACCAACTGGCCTTGTAAAATTGGCCTTTATAAACGAGATTGCAAGCTTTAGGAACTTGTATAAAGGCGATAAATAGCGATATAATACAGTTTAACAAGGTCGAGTGGTGGAACTGGCAGACACGCGGGACTCAAAATCCCGTACTAGCAATAGTATGAGGGTTCGATTCCCTCCTCGACCATATTTTTAATTATATTAAGCAAAATATGGAAGATTTTATCTTAGGTGTTTTAGAAGGAGCGGGGAGTATCGATTTCAATATAGTCTGGAAGATATTACTCTTTGCATTTGTAATATTCTGGATTGTGGTTTTAGACTGGATATGGGCAGACTCTGGGGAAAGAACATCGAGCAAGAGAAGTAGAATATTGTACGTAATATTGGCGGCAGTTTTCAATGTCTTTGGTTGGTTAATATATTTAATCATTAGACCAAGTCAAACGATAGAAGAAATATACTGGGCAGATTTGGAGAGAAGATATCTTAAATATGAGACATCCGAATTAGGAGATTGTCCAAAGTGTGGAACTCAACTTTATCCAGGATATCTTTACTGTCCAAGTTGTAATTATAAACTTAAAAGAAAGTGTCCATCATGTGGAGTGTATGTAGATAAAAAATCTAACTTCTGTCCATTTTGTAGTGCTGTAATTAAAACCGCAGTTATAGAAAAAGAGATAGTTACTCCAAGCATAGAGGAAATGCAAAAGCAGAATCTTGAAGTCAGAGAAGAACTTACAGAGGTTGTAGAAACTCAAGGGACCAAATACAGTGGAGGAAGAAGAAGTGTGACTGCAAAATTGGGGGGAAAGATAGTTGGAGGATACAAAATTATAGCATCAAGTATAGTGAAGGTATTTAAGAAAAAAGAAGCTAAGAAAGAGATACAAGTACAACCAAAAGTTAAGAGGAATAAAAAGAAACACTCTTCAAAAAAGAAGAAGCAGAAGAGATAAACGTGTGGTATCATATATACTGTGATTAATACATACATTGAAAAGGCAATAAATTTTCTTTCTCAGATAAACTCTTCACTTGTCTTTATATTTATCTTTCTTATGGGACTAATAATTTTCTGGAGAGGAAGTGTAGAGAGTAGAAAGGAAAGGTCCTCTACTTTTGATTTGTTTTTTCTTTCTGGATTCTTTAGTCTAGTATCTGCTCGTATTGCACACATTGTTGCTAATTGGGAGGCTTTCTCTGGATTTATATGGTATTGGTTACCCTACGAGAGGTATGGGGAAGAGATATTCCTGTTTAGACTTCTTCCATGGAGATTCCTAAATATCTTTGATGGAGGAATTAATATTCTTGTTATGTTTGTAAGTTTTCTGCTCTTTGCAACGATAGGGGTAGTCATAATTAAAAAATGGAAATGGCGAGATATGTTTCCGGTTGTTTTTTTCTCTGCAGAATCTATGCTTGCTATGTCATTTCTTTTCTCTGGTGTCATAGCGAATAATATGGGATGGATAGTACAGGGAGGAGTCTTGCTAATTCCGATTATCTTAATATTAATCATTCTCTCTTTTGTAACTCCAAACACAGAAGGCAAGGAAGAAAAATCGCTATACATAATTGTAAATATTTTTCTTATACTTCTTTCAACTGGATTTATTCTTTATGTTTATCTGAAAAACGACATTGAATTAATAGACAAGATTAGCTGTTTAATATTTCTAATCTGGAGCTTAATAGGTAGCCTATCTTTCTTGAGGGAAGAAAGAGGATCTAGATTTTCCATTGAGAGAGTATCTTCTGTTAGAACAATTTCTTCTGCAGATATTAATCAACCAATCAGATTATCTAAATAAAATATATGATTGTAACCATAGGGAGAGACATAACAAGCGGTGTTAGAGTCGACATCTTTGTTCTAGAGCAATTGAAATTAATGGGAGTTGAAGTCCCAAGTAGATCTTTTCTTCATAAAATGTTTAAGGAAGTTATTAAAGTAAATGGTAAAGAAGTAAAATCTTCCTACAAATTGAAAAATGGAGATGTTGTAAATATCTCTGAAGAAAAGATTGAACAAGAATTAAACAAACAGGACAAGAATATTGGTATAACTGCACAAGAGGGAAAGCTAGATATAATACACGAAACAGAGCAGTATCTTGTCATAAATAAGCCTAAGGGTATTACTGTTCACCCAGGGATTAAGAATACAGAAAATACTCTTGTGAATTTTGTTCGGGGATATCTTGAAAAGAAAGGGGAGTTTAATCCAAGGCTTAATAGGGCAGGACTTGTTCATAGATTGGACAAGGGAGTTTCTGGCATAATGGTATTTGCTAAAACAGTTGAATCTCAAGAATATCTACAAAAAGAATTTGAAAACCATACGGTAAAAAAAATATATCTTGCAAAAACAGAAGGAAGCTCTGAGCTGACCATATACAACCGAAATATCAAAGAGGAGTTAGATACCCTTCTAAAGAGAAATTTCGAGATGGACAGTACTTGGACCCTTTATGAGGGATATATAGGTAGAGATAGGAGAAACAGATTAAGGATGAAATTTAGAGAGGAGAAATTCCCTAATTCAAAGAAAGCGATATCTTTTGTAAAAAGAATTGGAGAGAATGAATTTCTTGTATCAATTGAAACAGGTAGAATGCATCAAATAAGAGCTACACTTGCATATATAGGTATCCCAATACAGGGAGATACTCTTTATAGAAAAACGAAAAAAGATGGTATCCCCGAAGAAATTGAACTTGAATCGATATTAATATCCTTTAAAGATATGGATGGAAAAACAGTAACTTTCAGACTCTACTAAATGAAAAGGAGAAGAACAAAAAAAACAAAAAATATAAATATCCCTTTTAGATTTATATTTTTATTGATCGTGGCAACACTTTTTCTTGGGTTTGTAATATACTACATCTTTACAGTAACAAGCATAAAAAGTATAGATAAAACAATTCTTAATGGTTCTCAAAGATATCTTCTATCACAAAGCAATGGTGAGTCCAAAAGGACAGTAATCATCCTTGAGGAAGGTTACGGAAATGAGAGAAGAATATCTGAGGTATATCTTTTTTTAAGTAATCAAGAAAAAGGCAAATCACTTCTGGTATATATCCCAAGCTGGTTGTATTATACTGGACTAGAAGAGAATTTTGGAAGTGCAATCCCAATCTCCTCTTTTAGATATGCTGGAGATACAATTCAAGAGGATAGGGGGGTTGAGTATTCGGTTTGGCAGATTAGTCAGATTTTGGGTATTACATTTAATAACTACATATATATTAGCAGTGAAGCAAACAGCACCTTGGATTCAGTATTCGGAGAAGATGTCATGGTAAAAGACAGGTATAGAGATATGTTTAAGGTAGGAGATAAAGAATCTCTTTCCGAAGGTTTCTTTAGACTTCAAGCACTTTCTTCGAAGATATCTTTTGTAAAAAGTCTGTTTAAAGTAAATGAGTTTAGAAATTTTAGTAACAACATCTATTCAAATCTGTCCTTTATAGAGGGTATAACTATGCTAAAAAATGTCGAGAAAACACTACAAGCGACAGAGTCATATGCAATTGATCTTTCAGACGCAAAATATTCGAAGGAGGAGCTCTCCGATTCTGGAGGTATAAAAAGATATTTTTTAAGTAAGGAATTCGACAATTCATACAGAGACCTTATTTCTTTACTTATAGACAGAGAGCTCGAGAAGGAGAGAGTCCGAGTAGAGGTGTACAATGGCAGTGGCGTAGCAGGAGCTGCTATGCAATTTGGGAGAAAAATTGAGAATTCAGGTTGTGATGTAGTTAGGTATGAAAATGCTCCAGACATTATCGATAAAACGATTATGTATATTCCTAAGCTAGATGATTTTAAGAAATCATTTAAGATAGTCTCAGAGATATTCTCAGATAATTTTGAGCTTGTGGAAGGACGACCGGATTTTATGACCACAGGAGATATTGTAATAATCCTAGGAGAAGATATTAAAAGAATGTACAGTTTCTAGGGTATTTGCGTAAACTAGGTATTTAATCTAAAATTGCTGTTATGATAACTGCATTACTCTTATTAATACTTTTCTCGTTAGTATTTACTGCTTTTGTACTAATTTTCGCAAAAAGAAACAGAGAAGAGGAGATAGAAATATACGAAGATATCCGAAATCCTCTTGTAATGCAGATACTGGTCCCAAGAGAAAATGATAAATCAGCACTTGCAGCAGAGCAGATGTTTGCTTCCATACACGGTATTTTGGGAGATTCAAAAAAATCTTTAGATTTAATTAGTTTTGAAATCATATCCAGTGGAGAAGATGGTATTAGATTCTTTGTCGTGACACCAGGTCATTTAGCAAAGTTTATAGAGGGACAAATCTATGCACAATATCCAAATGCAAATATTACTTACGAAAAAGATTATTCCTTGAACAATTCAGAATTAGGTGAAGAGGTATATGTCACAAGTGGAGAGGTAGAGATGGAGAAAGATTCCATATTTCCAATTAAAACATTCAGAAATTTTGAAGTAGATCCTCTTGCCGCTATAACTGGGGCTATGTCTGAGATGGGTAATGGGGAAAGGGCTTGGCTTCAAATAATTGTAAGACCAGTTTCCAATTATTGGCAGAAGAAATCAAAGGAATATATCTCTGCAGTTAGGGAAGGTAAGGATATTGGAGGTTTCAACATTATTGCAAAATTCAGAAGTTTAATCTCAACAATAGGAAAAAATCTCACATACTCTGATTCTCAGGCAGCCAAAAAAGAGGTTGTTAAATTAGAACCTGGGCAGGAAGAGGAATTAAGTGAGATTGAGACCAAGATGCTTAAACTAGGTTTTGAGGTAAAGATTAGAATTGTTACTAAAGCTACAACACAGGAGAGGTCCGAACAGATTCTGAGAGATATTGTGGCTAGTTTTAAACAGTTTACTACTGCACATCTAAATAATTTTATTCATTCTGTACCGGTAAAAACAGGCAAAGAAATTTATGAGGAATATCTAAGAAGATATATGCCAAAGGAAGAGGAGGATATATTAAACATTGAAGAGCTTGCGTCTTTGTATCATCTTCCAAATATTTCAGTAGAGACACCAAACATAGCGTGGAGTAGATCTAAAAAACTTGAACCTCCTATGAATCTTCCAAAGGCAAATGATGGAGATGTAACAATATTTGGAGAAACAGATTACAGAGGGCACAAGGTTAACTTTGGATTAAAGAGAGGTGACCGTGCTAGGCACTTCTACCTTCTTGGTAAAACAGGTGCTGGTAAATCTACGCTTTTTAAAAACATGTTCATATCTGATGTACTGGCGGGAGATGGAGCATGTTTTATTGATGCCCATGGAGATACTGTAGAGGAGCTTTTGGAGTACATACCACCTAACAGAATAGACGATGTTATATATTTCAATCCTACAGATATTGAAAACCCAGTTGGATTCAATCTTTTGGAATTAAAAGACAAATCTCAAAGAGATCTAATTGCAGATGGTGTAGTAGAGGTGTTTAAAAAGCAATTCGGTGATTCATGGGGCCCAAGACTTCAATATATTCTCACCAATACCGTAGCTACAGCTCTTGAGGCACAAGGTATAACTCTGTTAGCTGTTATTAGAATGTTGACAGATATAAATTACCGTAAATTCATACTTAAACAGGTACACGACCCAATACTTTACAAGTTCTGGGTAGAGGAGTTTGCACAGATGTCTCAAAATCCAAGACTTCTTGCAGAGGCTGTATCTCCAATCCAAAACAAGGTTGGTAGATTCATATCTTCTGCTGTTACCAGAAATATTGTAGGTCAGGTCAAATCCACTATAGATTTAAGAGAGATTATGGATAATCGTAAAATACTTCTTGTTAATCTTGCACAAGGTAAGCTTGGAGAAGAAACAGCATCACTCCTTGGGGGCATGATAATTACGAGACTTCAGGCTACAGCTATGGAAAGAGTAGATATACCGTTTGAAGAGAGAAAGGATTTCTTCTTGTATGTAGATGAGTTTCAAAATTTTGCTACGGATTCTTTTGCAAAGATTCTCTCTGAAGCAAGAAAATACAAACTCAACTTAATTATGACTAACCAGTATATTGATCAATTACCTTTAACGGTAAGACAAGCTATATTTGGTAATGTTGGAACATTGGGTTCATTTGTAGTGAGTCAGGCAGATGCTTCAATCCTTGAGAAGGAATTTGCCCCTGTGGTATCTGCAGATGACTTGGTATCTTTGGATGCATTTTCTATGTATGTAAAGCTCTGTATAGATGGAATGACCTCTACACCATTTAGTGCAAAATCTCTTCCTCTAAGATATGAGAAGTTCCACTTAAAAGATGAGATAGTGCAGAAATCTAGAGAGAAGTATGGTGTACCTAGAGCAGAGATAGAGGAGAAGATAGATAAGTGGAGTAGGCAGACATATAGTGAGAAGGGAAATCGATCAATAAACAAGGAAAAAGAAGAAAGCGATATAAGGCCTGTAGCAGATAGAAAATATGAAAAGAAAGAAAATGATATCGAGGAGAAAGTATATAAAGTAAAAATTTAACAATATGTCAGGACATTCTAAGTGGGATACGATTAAACATAAGAAAGCAATAAATGATGCAAAGAAGGGGAAGGTATTTTCTAAGCTTTCCATGATGATAACTCATGCATCTAGGCAGGGTGGTGGAGATCCAGAGATGAACCCTAATTTACGATTGTATATAGATAAAGCAAAAGAAGCAGGTTTTCCAGCAGACAGAATAGAAAAGGCAATCCAAAAAGGTACTGGAGAGGGAGGGGATGGAGTTGTATTTGAAGAGAATACCTACGAGGGATTTGGTCCTTTCGGAATTCAGATGCTTGTAGATACTCTTAGTGATAACAAGAACAGAACAGTTGCAGAGATTAGACAACTTTTTGATGATATCGGAGGTAGAATGGGGGACACAGGCTCTGTGTCGTGGAATTTTGAAGCTAAGGGATACATTGTAATAAAGAGTGGACATATGATTAAATCTCCCAAATTTGGAGAAGAAGATATCTTCGAAAAGGAAGAATCAGAAGCAGTGATGCTTTCTATCATGGATATTGAAGGTGTGTTGGATATAGTGGAGATAGAGGTGGATGGAGAGAAGGGATTTGAGATATATACAGAATTTCATCAATTTGCACATGTTAGAGATGCTATATCCAAATTAGGATATGTAATTAAGGAAGCTATCATAATAAAAGAGGCTAAGATAAAAAAAGAATTAAAACCAGAAGAGGTAGCCAAGGTGGAAGAAGCTATAGAGAAGTTAGAAGAGTATGATGATGTCCAAAATGTGTGGACTGATTTAGTAGAATAATATAATGAGAATATTAGGAATTGATCCAGGACTTGCTACTACTGGATGGGCTATAGTAGATTTCAATGATAATGGAGATCCAACTCCTGTAGATTATGGTGCTTTAATTACTAAAAAAGGCTTAACTGTTTCTCAAAGAATAGGAGAGATATACACAGATTTACATGAACTTATCAAAAAATACAAACCAGAATACGCTGGTGTAGAAACATTACTCTTTTGTAAAAATGTCACAACCGCTATCTCTGTTGGAGAGGCTAGGGGAGTAGTACTCCTTGTCTTAGAGCAGAACAGGATACCTCTAAAAGAATTTACCCCATTACAGGTAAAAAACTCTATAGCTGGATACGGTAAAGCTACAAAGAGACAGGTACAAGAAAATGTAAAGATGATATGTAAATTAAAAGAAATCCCCAGACCAGATGATGCAGCAGACGCCATAGCTATTGCTATAGCTACACAAGTTTTAATATCAAGGATATAATAAATAATGATTTCATATATATCAGGTGTGGTCCAAAAAATATCTTTTGGTAAAGATTCGTACTTAGATCTTCTTACCAAGATGGATATCTCTTACCGAGTGCATATTCCTCAAAATTTTGCTCCTATTGAGAAAGGTCAACAGCTATCACTGTATACACATTTCCATGTTAGAGAAGACATTCAATCCCTCTTTGGTTTTGAAACAGAAGAAGAACGGGATTTTTTTGAAGAATTAATAACAGTTTCTGGAGTTGGTCCTAAGATAGCACTTGCAGTACTTTCAACTTACAAGAAGGATGATTTGGAAAAGATAATACTTGAAGGAGATGCTAAGAAGCTAAGTAAGGTCTCCGGACTAGGTAGCAAAGGAGCTCAGAAAATAATTCTGGAGTTGAGAGGAAAGATAGATTTTGACAAAGACGGAAAGGTATCTAGTGCAAAGAGTAGAGACTTAAAGAATGCTCTTAAGGTTCTTGGCTATTCTGGAGAGATGTTAAATGAGAAAGTAGATTTAGGAGAGAAGATTTTGGATAAGGATGAAAGTATAGAGATAGAAGATTTAATTAAGAGGGTACTATCTGCATAATGATACAATCAAGTTTTGTTAGTGAAAATATTGAGAAAATAGAGAAAGCACCTAAGAAAAAAGATGCTCAATTAGAGCAAAAGATTAGACCTAGTAGATTAGAGGAGATTATAGGAAGAAAACAGGAGAAGAGAACTCTTCTGATGATGATTGAATCTGCCAAGAAGAGAAAAGAAGTGATAGATCATATCCTCTTCTATGGACCTCCAGGATTAGGAAAAACAACATTCGCAATGGCCATTGCTAATGAGATAGGGTGTAATATTAAAATAACCTCTGGCCCAGCAGTAGAAAGACAGGGGGACTTAGCGGCCATATTAACTGGCTTGAAAGCAAATGATGTTCTCTTTATAGATGAAATACACAGATTATCAAGGGTAGTGGAGGAAATTCTTTACCCGGCTATGGAGGATGGAGTTTTAGATATAGTAATGGGAAAGGGTCCTTCTGCAAAAACCATACGATTGAACTTAGAGCCATTCACATTGATAGGGGCAACCACCCAGATAGGGAAGATTAGCTCTCCAATGAGAGAAAGATTTGGGTTAGTGCAGAGATTAGATTTTTTTAGTGACGAGGATATGGTTTCAATTCTCCGAAGAGCGGCAAAACTTTGGAATATTAAAATAGAGGAGGGGGCTTTGGAAAAACTTGCTAGATCATCAAGAGGTACTGCTAGAATAGGATTGAGATTACTCAAAAGAACGAGAGATTATGCAGAGAGTGAGAATGTAAAAACAATTACAGAGAAGATAGTAGGAGATACTCAGAAACTTCTTGGTATAGATGAAAGAGGTTTGGAGGAGATAGATAGAGAGATATTAAAATGTATAATGCTAAGCTTTAATGGTGGACCAGTAGGTCTTTCAACATTGGCAGCCTCTATCTCAGAGGATGTAACGACACTTTCCGAGGTATATGAGCCATATTTGATGAAATGTGGTTTAATAAAAAGAACCTCAAGAGGTAGGGTCTTAACAGAGAAAGGTTTAAAATATATAGAGGGAATAATATATGGAAAGAGCTAATGTAGGCTCAGATGTAGAAAAAAGAGGAAAGCTTCTTTTGCTTGCTGGATTAATAGCCGTGGCTATGTTTTTGAACAAAATATTACAGAAAGAAGCATCTGTTGAAATTCCTAATATATATCTTAATGGGGCTCTGTATTTTGCTATATCATTTGTTGGCCTTTTATGGTCTTTCAATTTTCAAATTAAATCTAAATCCATCCTCTATATTATTCAAGCAGCACTTTTTGTATTTTCTGAAGCCATATTTATAGAGTTTTTTTTCTTTCAAAAATTTAATAGATTGTATGAAGCTCTTATCCTTCTAATTCTTCTAACGCTTGTCTTTATTGGTAACTATGTTGCCTTTCTTATGGCTAATGTATTTAATGTTGGTCTTTTCAAAAACATCCCATTGGTACATGTAGGAAGGACCTCGTCATATCTTCTTTCACTACTCACCATCTATTTTGTAACTTTCAGTTTTCTTTCTAGTAACTTACCAATATATATTCTTTTACCTTTGATTGTTATCGCTTATGCAATCGTTGTGTATATTCACTATTTAAATATCGGAATAGGGGGAGGTAATCTAATATGGAAGACGGTACTAACAGGACTTGTTGTTTTAGTTCTTTTCTTGGGAGTTTTCTTAACTGGAAATTCTCACGAAATCATCTCTTTCGTTCCTGTAGTAGGGTACTTCTTGTGTGTTAGTGTAGTAAGCCAGAGTGACATTGAGTATAAAGAACGAAATGTATTTTTCTATCTGATTTCTTTAGCGATATTTTTCTTTATTGCAGTTTTTATAAATCTTCTCAGTTAGAAACAACCCATATGTTTCATAGAGTAGGGGGTGGAGGCTAAAAGGCCTGTAGTGTGCGATAACCCATAGTAATATCATTGTGGATAACTGTTTGCTAATTCTTTCCAGAAAAAAATAATTGATGTAATAAAATAGGGAATAAGAATCTAAAGATTCTGGAATAACTAATTGTTTATACAGATGTAGTTGATACCCTTCCCCTATGAAGAATAGTATGTTACAATTTGATTACAGGTAACCGAGTATAATGCTCCTTATATGCGGTGACGGTATTGTAAGAAGCGAAGAGTCGGTTCCTGTAGCTTATTTTAAACACTTGGTAATGATGCCCAGATATGTCTGTATTCTCTTTTTAATAATTCATTCCCTTTCTTGTTATTTCTCAATTTCTATACCTTTTAAATTTTACTACCCCTACCCTGATTACTTAAATTTTAATTTGTAGTAACATCTGATTATGAAAGATACATTCCCAAAGCTACCAGATCAGGACGATTTCCTTCTTAATCTGCAAAACAGTAATTACAGTATGCAAACGATATATAACTATGCACGAGATCTTTGTATATTTGCTGTATATCTCCATTTCATTAACGTAGATTTCAAGAATGTAACCAAAAGAGACATATCAAACTACAAAGGATACCTAAGAGCTGGTGAACATCTTAAAGATTTGGATAAAATTAGGGATAAAATGCTGAAAAGTGTTGTTGTAACGGCAAAAGATGAGGGCAAAGCTTCTAGGGGCGATTTAAGCCACGATAATGATTTGGGTGGTATGAATACACCTTTAGATAGCTCCCAAAAAGAGAAAAAAGACACAGGAGTCTTTGAAGTGGATTTTCTTGAGGAGGTTTACAGTAAGGTTTACGGTGGTCTTGGAATTTATGGAAAACCAATGAATGCGAATGCAAGAAAAAATAAGGGTTTGGATTTTAATAGCATAAACAGAATGCTTTCGTCTTTAAGATCGTATTTGAAATTTAGAATATCTTGGGATTTAGATTTTCCTCTTGCACCAGACGCGATTGAAATGTCCAAGAGTGACAAGCGTGTAAAGAAGGTTGCATCACTAAAAGATTTAACAAGGTTAATAGAATCTCCTATGGAATTTGAGAAGGATGAAAAGGTAGCCATAAGGAATAGATGTATGCTGGAAGTGCTTTTTGCAACAGGTCTTCGTATATCAGAGCTCATTGGTTTGGATATTGAGAAGATAAATAGCGAGGGTAAAATGTATATCGTTGGTAAAGGAAAGAAGGAACGGGCGGTATTTTTAACAGGTAGATCTCTAGATTGGTTAAACAAATATTTAAGGATAAGGTTAAAATATGCTTTCACGGACAGGGATGAAAAAAACCAGCCTGTAGAGATGGATGTTTTAATCAAGGAGAAAGAAAATACTGAGCGTGAAACATATTCGGGTAATGATGTAAATTTGGAGATGTTTGACAAGGGAAACAGAAAATATATTGAGATGGTGGAGGGGTATAGGAAGAGTGGATATTTAAAAAAGTTCGACTCCCCTGCCCTTTTCATACCTTTCTCTGGTGGTAGAGCTGGAAAACCGAATGCAAGGATATCTACAAACTATTTTCAGGAAAAGATAGCGGAATATAGGAAGAAATTAGGTATACAGATACCTACATCTGCACATAGTTTAAGGCATGGTTATGCTACATATATGGCTGAAGATGGTGCAAGTCCAGTAGCACTACAAGCGCTTCTTGGCCATGAGAGTTTAAATACAACAAGTAAATATGTACATGCAAGTGAGAAGTTCGCCGAGGATACTGTTAAGAAGAATCATCCGTTGAAATAGGATGATTACATCAAATCTACAACCTTTTGTACATCAGGATTACCCTCTTGTGCTTTTATTGTTGCTACTGCACTAGGATCTCCTGCTTGGTATCTGTTGTATAAGTCTTTGGCACTCTTTGTAGCCTCTAATGTTTGTTTGAGATAGTTTAGTAGCATTTCATTTTTCTTGTTTTCTGCTTCTGCACCATATGCCTTTTCAAAGATTAGAGACATTCTAGAAACTGCTTCCTCGGCAGTTGTAATCGGTTTATCCACCTCTTGTGCTACCATTTCTAGCGTGGCATCATCTGCGCTTTCGCCAAGATCATCGATTGCCATTTGTAATATCTCTTCTGCAGCTATATCCATGAGCTGATTTAACTTCATATCATCAAAACCAATTGCTTTTAATTCATTTTTAATATTTTCTATGTCAGTAGTGTAATCCATTGGTATATATTTTTAAATTAAGTTACTTCCCGATAGCAGCCAAAAGCTTTTGCGCTCCATCGGTATTTATATTCTTAAGAGTTTCAATTAGTTCGGGGTTTGTATTACCAGCTCTAATGGCATTCCAATACTCTGTAAGTAATCTATGTTTGTCGTATGTTGTTAAGTTTGAAAGTAATTGATCGGTTATGTTGTTTGAAGCTAAATCTTGACCAAGTTGGTTAGCTGCCATCTCGGAAGGACCACCTGCGTAGTTAGCGAAGTTCTCTGCTCCTCCTGCTAAAGTATCTTGTGCTGGACCAGCTGCCATATTTCCATCCCATGCACTACCTGGAAGATCTACTCTGCCATCATGAATGAATGAATTACCTGGGTATGTCTCAGGTGATGCTGGAAGAGGAGTCTCTCCTGTTGATGTTGGTTGAGTTTGCTCTACGCCTGTGCTACCTAAACTACCCTCTGCTCCTCCAGGAATTCCTCCTGGTACCTCTGGCTTATTCCAAACTAGTCCATGACCACCCATTGCTGTATTACTTATGAAAGTTGAGATACCAGCTCCTATTGCAGCTCCCGTAGCAAACTTAGTGACATGTTGAACAATATTCTGAATCTTTTTTAGACTTGATTCTCTTTTTTGTAACTTCTCTTTTGTTGTAACATCAAGTGTAGGATCTTGTATCTGTGCTTCTATGTTCTTGAGGCTTCTGTTTAAGAAGGAGTTTGTAACTCTACCTCCAATTGATACTAAACCTGCTGCCGCTGCAACTGGTATTCCAACTGTAGTCCCTCCAAGTATGCCTGCTGCTCCACCAGCTACTACGCCGGCAATTAAAGCTGCGGTTTTAAAGTCTCTTTGCTTTTTCTGTGTCTCTGGAGTGGTTATTAACTCTTCTGGTGTAACGGAAGGTTTAGACTCTAACATTGCTTTTACTTGAGCCATTTCATTTAAAGCTTTCTGATTTAGGTCTTTGTTTATTGTTGCATATGCCTGATCAACTTCTAGCTGATCTTTTGATTTTGGTCTGTTTGGATCTAAAGCTGCAGCTAATGCTGGATCTTGTTCATATGTTAATCGATCTAATGTTGCTTGCATCTTATCGAGTCTTTCCATTAACATTCTGTTCTGTTCCTCTAGGTTTGCCTTCTCTGCATAGATGTCTTCGCTATTAAAGAATGTTCTCCCCGTATTCGAAAGAGCAGGACCAGATACAAACCCTTCATTTGCTTTTTTATTACTATCCAAGGCTTCTTGATGAAGATCTCTAGTCTCTACATTTGGTGTAACAGGAGTTTGTTTCTCTGTAGCAACGACAATGCTTGGAGAATTAGACATATTTTTGTCCCAGTTCTCAGTTACAGTATTGGTAGGTGGTGTCAAT
>Ga0116142_10000450_pt1 | contig 54892 bp, 31 predicted proteins | sample AD_UKC033_MetaG_FD_89785 | JGI IMG/M metagenome (GOLD analysis project Ga0116142, IMG submission 89785) | Active sludge microbial communities of municipal wastewater-treating anaerobic digesters from USA - AD_UKC033_MetaG | ecosystem: Engineered > Bioreactor > Anaerobic > Digestate | place: USA... | reverse complement strand
GGGCGGTGGCGACGTTGAGCGGGGGGGGGGCGAAGTACTTTGGGGACCACGCGGTGCTGCGCAACTACGGGGAGGCGACGTGGACGGGCGGGACGATTCGCGCGCGCTGCTACAATGGTGGGGCGGAGTTTCGGAACCATGCGGGGGCGCGGTTCGAGTGCGCCGGGGGCGCGGGATGGACGCGTGATTACGGGTATCGGGTGGCCACGTTCACGGTGGATTCGGGGTCTGAGTTTGTGAAGAGCGGCGGGGGTTCGGTGGAATCGCAGTGGGTGTTCAACAGCCAGGGTGTGTTTCGGCAGTTGGCGGGCGCGCTATGGCTTCGGCAGGGGGGCACTCATGCGGGGAGGATGGAGAACGCGGGGGAGGCGGCTTTAGGTTTTGGCGGAGGGACGCATGTGGTGGCGGGGGGGACCGTGGCCAAGGGGTCGGGGTGGTTGAAGCTGAGCGCGGGGCAACTCCAGTGCGGCGGGTTGCTGGCTCTTGAAGGGACGACGTTGAGCCACGAAGGGGGCGAGTTTAACGGGACTGGGGCTGGGGGCGCGGTATTGGCGATGAGCGGGGGCGGGAACGTGGTGTGGTCGAGCGGGACTTTGTACGGGACGACGACGTGGACGAACGGGGCGGCGGCGACGTTGAGCGGGGGGGGGGAGAAGTACTTTGGGGACCACGCGGTGCTGCGCAACTACGGGGAGGCGACGTGGACGGGCGGGACGATTCGCGCGCGCTGTCACAATGGTGGGGCGGAGTTCCGGAACCATGCGGGGGCGCGGTTCGAGTGCGCCGGGGGCGCGGCGTGGACGCGCCAGTACGGGTATCACGCGGCTTCGTTCGTGAACGAGGGCGCGCTGGTTCTCTCGGCACCGGGTTGCGACGTCACCAGCGACTGGGTTTTCACCCAAACCGGCGCGGGTGCGCTCGAAGTGATGATCGCCGGCACGACGGCGGGAACTCAGCACGGTCGGTTGGTCACATCGCGCTCGTTTGCCCTTGGGGGGACGTTGCGGACCGTTTTTGTCGATCCGTTCCGGCCGGCGCCGGGCGATCGATTTCAGTTTCTCGACGCCAGTCCAGTGAGCGGCGGCTTTGGCGCGCAGGATCTGGCGCCGTTGCCTGCCGGTCTCGAGTGGATACTCGAGGCCACCAGCAGTCTGGTGGCATTGCGGGTTGCGGGCGAGGGCGTGTGCGTGACGCCGCCGGCCGGTCTGGTGGCTTGGTGGCCGGGCGAGGGTGACGCCCGGGATCTCTCGGGCACGAATCATGGGACCCTCGAGGGACAGGTTGGCTTTGCGGAGGGCCAGGTGGGGACCTGCTTCCGGCTCGACGGTATGGAGGACGGGGTCCGGGTGGGCAACCCGGCGGTGCTGCGGCTTCAGGACTTCACGGTGCTCGCCTGGGTGCGCCGGGCGGAGACGACGCGCGCGACGGGTGGCGTGCCTGGGGAGGGCGGCCGGGGCGCGGTGTTCAGTCACGGGACTGGCGGGTACGGGTTCGGTCTGTTGAACGACGGCGCCTTGTACTTGAGCCAGATCGGATCCGGCGAGGTGAACACGGGCGGCTTGGGCGTGCGGGACACGAACTGGCACCACGTGGCGGTGACGAAGTCCGGGACTGCGGTGGCGTTTTACATTGACGGTTCAGCCGCAGGCGCGGCCATGTTTGGTCCCGTCTATGCCTTCACGACGGCCGCTGGCGTGGGCGCGCGCGGCGATACGCTCGAGGATTCGTTCCTGGGGGATTTGGACGAGGTGGCGGTGTTTCAGCGCGCGCTGGGGGCGAGCGAGATCGCGCTGCTGCGGGTGGCGGGGGCGGCGGGGATGTGCGCGCCGAGCGACCTGGCGGTCGATGTGGCGGCGGTGCCGCAACCCGGCGTGGTGGGGAGCAACCTGGTATACACGTTTACGGTGGTGAATCAGGGCCCGGGCCGGGCCTCGAACGTCACCTTGACCGACACGTTGCCCTCGGCGCTGGCTCTCGTCTCGGTGGCATCGAGCCAGGGGACGGTGACCAACGCGGGTCTGACGGTGACCGGTTGGCTGCAGACGCTGGAACCCGGGGCGGTGGCCACGGTCACGATCACGACGGCGCCCGCCGCGTTCGGCTCGGTCACCAATACGGGCTCTGTCGTTGCCGGCGAAGTCGATCCGGCCACAGGCAACAACGCGGCGTCGGCGGTGGTGTACGTCGAACCACCGGATCAGGACGTCTTGTTTGTGAACGTTCGTGGCGGGGTGTACGAGCCGGAAGCGGCCGCGTTGTTCGACACGCTGAATGCGGTTGGGGCGCGGGCCACCCACGTGGACTTGGACGTTAACGGCGAGGTGGCGGCCTTGCTCGGTTCGGCTGCTTACGATCAGGTCTGGGTGTTCGACCTGTCCAGCGGTCCCGATGCCTATCCGGCCGATTGGCAGGCGATTGCCGACTGGTTCGCGGCCCGGCCGGCCGGGGCCTTGATCTGCGACGCGCGGAGTCTCTCATCCTATTGGAAGGGCCGGGCACCCGATGAAGGCCTGCGACTGACCGAGAACTACTACGAGAACCTGAAGGAGGCGAGTGGCGGGTTGGTGCTGTGCACCGACGACGACCAGTTCGCCGGGGGCATCAACGAGGTCAGTCGTCTTCTCGGTCTCGAGCCGTTCGCGGGGCAGTTCAATCGCGACCGCATCCCGGTCGACACCCGGCACCTGCTGATGACGCATCCCAACGACCTGGGTCCGGACCTGTCGGGCGATTCAAGTCCGGGCCAGGCGCCGTTCGGACTGCAGCCCAACGGTCTGATCCTGTACACGGTCGCGTGGCACAGCGGCGACACCAATGCGCCGGGCATTTCCTCGACGCTGCGGGGCGACGTCGGCTTCCGGGTTCTGATCGTCTCGCCGGGGACCGGCAGCCAGTTCAACGAGGAAGCGTCTGTGTCCTTCAATGGCGCCGTTCGGGGCGGACAGTCACCGATCGCCTACGCTTGGAGGTCGGACGTTGACGGTCCGCTCGGGACCGGGGCGGCGCTGACGCTCACCGCGCTCTCCCCCGGGACGCATCGGGTCACGGTAGTGGCGGAGGATGCCGCTGGCGCCGCCGATGCGGCTTCGATCGTTGTTGTGGTGCGGCCGTTGGCGCCGGTCTTGAGCCTCGATTTGCCGGCCTCGGAGGACACCGGGGCATCAACCGCCGACAATCTCACGCGACTTCGCGAACCGGGCATCGACGCCGCAGTGAACAAGCGCGGCCGGATCGAGTTTGACGCCACCGGTGACGGTGGGGTGGACGCGACGCTGACCAACGCGGCTCCCGGGACATTCCGGTTCGCCGGCGGACCCTTTGCGGACGGGCCCCACGGGGTGCGCGCGCGGTTCGTCCCGCGCTACGGTGAGCCTGTCGAGGCGACGTTGGGATTGGTGGTGGACACCGCGGGCCCGCGCGTGCTCGGCGCCCAGCCGATCGGTCTGGTGACAACGCGCGTCGAGTGGATTGACCTCGAATTCGACACGCCGGTCGATGGCGCGACGTTCACGCCGGCCGATGTGCGGCTCGAGGGTCCCTCCGCTCCCGGTGTCGCCTCGATTCAGAGCGTCAGCGGCAACACGTGGCGGGTCCGGCTTGCCGCGGGTCTGCCCGCCGGGCAGTTCAATCTTGCGGTGGGACCCGAGATCCTGGATTTGGCCGGCAATGCCATGAACCAGAACGGTGACGCCGTCAACGGCGATCCGGCGGCGGACGTCTTCTCGGCGGTCGTGACGGTGGACCTGGCCGACCTGGAGATCAGCCGTATCGATGCGCCCGACACGGCGCAGTACGGTCAGGTCCTTGCTGTGTCCTGGACCTGTTTCAACCGCGGTGAGGCGCCGGCCGGCGGGGCCTGGGTGGATCGGATCCATCTGTCGACCCAGGAGAACGTGGTGGCGGGCGCGGCGCTGTTGCTCGAGGCGCCCGCGCGGTCGACCCTCGGCTCCGGCGCCAGCTACACCAACACGGCCAACGTCACCCTGCCCCTGGACTTGTCCGCGACGCCGGGCCCGCGATTTCTCGTGGTCGTGGCGGATGCCGGCGGGACCCAGCCCGAGACCGATGACGCGAACAACGTGCGGTCGCGAATCCTGACGCTCGCGCTGCCCAGCTTCAGCCTGACGGCGCGGAACGAGCCGGCGGGTGGCGGGACGGTGAGCGGGGAGGGGACATTCCTCTACGGCACGACCAACCTGCTGACCGCCGCCGCCCGGCACGGCTATCGGTTCCTGTATTGGACGGAGAACGGAGCGGCGGTGGGCGACGCCAATCCGCTGGCCGTCCGGATGACGGGTGACCGTCGACTCGTTGCGCACTATGCGGTGGCCAACCTGGTGCACACGATCACCACGGCCACTTCGCCGACCCACCTGGCCGCGGTGGCGGGCGGAGGTGTGTACACGAATGGAGACATCGCCGAGATCAGCGCGCCGGTCGCGGTGACGAACCCGCCGACGCTCCACACGTTCCGCGAGTTCCGGCTCAACGGCGCACCGGCCGGCACCGCCGCCCGCTTCAGCAAGACGCTGACGGAGCTGGACCCGACGAACATGAACTACGTGGCGGTGTACGACTCGGCCAGTTGGCTGCCGCTGGTTGTCGAGGCCCGGGGCGGCCTCACGAACGCGGTGTTGGGCGGCATCACGCTCCTGACCAACCCGATTCCCGCGACCACCCAGTATCTGATCGTCCTCCGGTTTGATCGCACGATGGACCCGGCGGCGGAGCCCGTCATCCGGATCAGCCACGCTCCCGCCCAGGAACCGATGCTGGCGCCAACCGGGGGCGTCTGGTTGGCAACAGCCCTTCCTTCTGACACCTACCGGACGCCGCTCTTCGGCTTTGGACCGGGGAGCGACGGTGATCACGCGGTGTTCGTGTCGGTGGCCCGCGACACGCTCGGACAGACGATGGAGGAAGCCCGGGTCCTGACCCTTGGGATTGACGCCACAGCGCCTCCGCATCCTCCGTTGACCCTGGCCGCATCGAACGCCGTTTCGGCAACGGTGACCTGGGCGGCGTACACGGCACCCTCCGATCTCGGCAGCTTCCTTGTGTACCGGGAGACCGCGCCGTTCGACACCCTCGCCGGCCTGACCCCGGTCACAGCCCTGGGGGCGGGGGTTCGGAGTCACACGTTTGCCGGTTTGGCCCTCGATCAGCCGCACTACGTGGCTGTGGCGGCGGTTGACGCCGCGGGGAATTGCGCCTCACCGATCGCGCCCCTCCGAATCGTGCTGCCGGTCATGGTGCCGCCCCCGGTTGAAATCAGCGTAGCCGCCCCCGGCCCGGCGTCGGCCCGATTGACGTGGGCTGGCTACGACACGGCGCGTCTGTTCGGGTTTGCCGGGTTCCATCTCTACACGCGGAATGCGCCGTTCACAACGGTGGCGGGTTTGACGCCGCAGCGGGCCTTTGGGGCGGATGCGCGCGGCGTCGAGATCGAAGGGCTCGACCGCAGGCTCGAGCACTACTTCGCGGTCGTGGGATTCAACCGGACCAACGGGTTTGATCCGAACGTGGCTGCGGTGAAGTGGACGGATCCCTACTCGGGCACGATCGCCGCCGACACGAGTCTGGGCGGGCCGGGGCAGGAGACGATTGACATCCTCGATTCGATCACGGTGGTGAGCAACGCGGTCCTGACCCTTGCGCCCGGCACCACGCTGCGCTTTGCCGCGGGCGCGGCGCTCACCGTCGAGCAGGGTCAATTGCGCGCCGAAGGGACGGCGCTTGACCCGATCGTGTTCACCTCGCAGCGGGACGAGGAGGGCCAGACGCCCGCGCCCGGGGATTGGGGTGGGATCACGCTGGGGGCCGGCGCCGGGGGGTCGGTGTTGCGGCACGTGGTTGTGGACTACGGTGCGGGCCTTGTGGTGAGCCATTGCGCGCCGACGGTCGAGGCGCTGACGGCGCGGTACAACACGCCCGCGGGGCTGAGCGTGCGCGCCGGGGGGGTGTTGAGCACGACCGCGGCATTGATCGCATTCAACAGCGTGGGGGTGCTGGGCGATGGCGCGAATCTGGAACTGCACGAGTCCGTTCTTCGGAACAACACGATCAACGCGACGGTCGTCGGGGGACCGGCGATCCTCGCGTCACGCAACTGGTGGGGCAGCGTGGTCCCCGCGGAGATCGCGGCGGGGATCAGCGGCGCCGTTGAGACGTCGAATCCGCTCGGGTTCGAGCCGCTGCTGACACCCGCGCTGGGCGCGTCGAACGGGGTCAACCGGGTGGGCACGCGGCTCGTTTCGCTGCGGTTGGCGTGTCGGACGGCGGAGGCGATGCGTTTGAGCGAGGACGTGCGGTTTCCGGGTGTGTTCTTCGAGGCGTTTGCGCCGAGGGCGTCGTTCACCCTCAGCGAGGGGGGCGGGCAGAAGACGGTCTATGCCCAGTTCCGGAACCTGACGGGGGAGACCAGTGCGCCGGTTTCGCTCGAGATGACCTATGTGACTGCAGGGCCGACGATTGGCGGGCTCAGTCTGGCCGAGGGCCAGGTTTTGAATCGGCCGTTGATCGTTACGGGCAGCGCGACGGCGCCGCTCGGGGTGACGGCGATGGAGTTGCACTTGGACGGCGCCCTGGTGGCGTCGCAAGCCGGCGGTGCGTTGGCGCACTGGCTGGACGTGCGGCTGTTGGGCAGCGCGGTGCACCGGGTGAAGCTCGCCGCGCGGGACGCCGCCGGCAACCTCGCGACGATCGAGCGCAACGTCGTCGTGGCGCCGACGCCGCCCGCTGCGCCTGTCATTACGCTGCCGGAGGTCGATCTCACGATCAACCTCGGCCAGATCGTCGTTGGCGGAACCGCCGAACCGTTCCTCGAGGTCCGGCTGACCCGGAACGGCGTTCCCGTCGGAATCACGACCGCCTCGGCGGCAGGGGAGTTCCTCTTCCGCGACGTGCCGTTGACGGAGGGCTCGAACGAGCTTCGGGCCATCGCCCAGGATGCGATCGGGAGCATGGCGTCCGCGGTGCGCCAGGTGGTGCTCGACGTGGGGCCGCCTGTGGCGTTGGTGCTGGACGCACCGTTCCACCAGCCCGGTTTGGGGCTGGGAATGTCGTGGCGGTTCGCGGGAGAGGGCGAGCGGGCCACGAGTTTCGAGGTGTTGTGGCACACGGCGCCCTTCGATCAGGCGGAGCAGGCCACGGGCCGCAGCGGCCGGTTGGCGGCGATGAACACCGTCCTGACGGGCCTGGACGACGGTGAGTATCACCTCGCGGTCCTTGGGTACGATGCGGCCGGCAACCCGAGCCCGCTTTCCGAGCGGGTGGTGTTCCGGTACGACACGGTGGCGCCGGCGTTCGCGGTGGTGTTCGACCAGGCGCCCCCGGTTGGGGGGGGTGTGCTGGGGCTGGTGTTGACGGCTTCGGAACCGTTGGCGGCGCCGCCGAGCCTGACGATCCGACCCAATAACCGTTTGCCGTTGCTGGTCGCTCTCACCAATACCGCGTGGAACACGTACGCCGGCTCGATCCGCGTCACGACGCTGCTGCCGTCTGGTCCGGCGCCCCTGCAGGTGACGGCGGAGGACCTTGCCGGCAACCGGTTCACGGGGGCGCCGGCCGGTCCGGCGCTGGTCATCGACCTCGATCCGCCCGCGGGTCTCCTGGTCACCGCTCCCGCCAGTCCGATCCAGACCACGAACGACACCCCGCTGGCGGTGACCTTGCGTCTTGACGAGGCTCCGAAGGCCGGGACGGTTCCGATGGTTACGTTCACGCCGCCGACAGGATCGATGGTGCCCGTGGTGATGCAGGGCGAGGGGGTGGAGTGGACGGGGACGCTGATGTTGACCGCGGCGATGGGGTCGGGGCTCGGTCAGTTTGGGCTGGAGGTGACGGATGCGCTGGGCAACGTGGGGCGGACGCTGACCGCCGGGACGCCGATCGAGATCTACAACACGCCGCTGCCGCCGCCGCCTGGGCAGCCGGTGGGCTTTTTGGCCAATGCGCTCGCCGCGGGCCAGGTGCGGCTGACGTGGATGGCGGTGGCTGACGCGGAGTTTTACCGCATCTACCGCGAGCCCGGCGCTGACGCTGTGTCCCCGACCGTGCTCGTGGGCGAGGCCATCCCGGGGCTGTCATGGGTCGACCTGCCGCCCGCGGACGGGTCCTATCGCTACGCGGTTGCGGCGGTGCGTCGCAGTTCCGAGAGCGGGCGTTCCGTCACCCGGGTGGCCACGTCGGACCGGACTCCGCCGCCGGCGCCGATCAACGTGGACGCGCAGTTGTTGAATACGGGGCTCGTGGTGCGGTGGGCGGATGGGCCGGGCGAGGCGCCGCACCACTACGTTGTCTACCGGAACGGCCAGGCCATCCGGACACTGGGTGCGGGGGTGATCGCCGTGCAGGACCATCCGCCCCGCGGCATGATGAGTTACGCGGTGGCGGCGGCCGACCGACTCGGCAACGAGGGGATGAGCGACGCGGTCAGCATCCAATTGGCGGTCAGCGCGGTGCTGAATCTGGAAGCCCAGGTCCAGGGCGACCAACCGCCGATGTTGTCATGGACTTCGGACGATCCGACGGTTGTCGGATTCCGGGTGTACCGCAACGACATCCAGCAGGCGGTTCTGCCGGCCAGCCAGCCACGATACACGGATCCGTTGCCGGCGGGCTCGGCGCGGGTCACCTACCGCGTGACGGCCATCGATGCGACGGATCGGGAGAGCGTCGGCCGCGTTGTCCACGTGGGCCGCCTTCAGATGGCGCTCGAGGCCAATCCCGACGCGGAGGGCGTTGGTCAGGCCCTGGTCCACCGTTACTTCGACCGGTTCCATGTTCAACTGTCCAACGCCACGCGTGACGCCGCCCTGCCGGTCGAGGCGATCACCCTGCGGAGGACCGTGACCGGGAGCAGCCCGTTGACCCGGACCGTGCCGTGCTCGGTTGCGCTCGATCCGGGCGAGTCCTGTGCGGCGGAAGGGGTGTTTCCGTGTCCGGGCGGTTTCCAGGCGGAGACGATCCTCGTCCAGGTGGCACAGGCCACGGGTGTGGAAGGCAGTCGCGTGACGTACTCGGAGAGTTTTACGTTCGACACGATCGACACGCTGGAGCCCATGATCGAACTGGCCGCGCAGGATGCGCCCCTGGCTGGCGGGTTATCGACATTCGAGGTCCGGGTGTTCAACCGGGGACACGCCAGCTTCGATCTGGTCCTGAACCGCGACCTGGGGCGCAAACCGGGCGACCTGGCCGTCTCGGTCAAGAATGCGGCGGGCCAGGAGGTGAGCCGCGCCGAGTTCACCGGCAACGCCCCCGGACAGATCTTCGACTCCGGCGGCACCGGGTTTGTCCGGGTCGCCCCCGGCGCGTTCACGACGGTCACTGTGACGAATGTGTTCGTCCCGGAGGCTCTGGCCGGCACGGGCGACGTGACCTTCGAGGCGATTGTGGCCCGGATCTACACCGACTGGACGGTGGCGGATCCGTTCGAGGCCGGACCGCTCACGGGACAGCTCGTGTCGGGGCTTGTCCAGACGCCGTACTACGGCATCGCTCAAACCGACCGGCCGGCGTACGCGAACGAGGACCCTGTGCGGATCTCGGGTGAGGCTCGGAACCGGGTTACGGGCGAGACCGTTCCGGATGTGCCGCTGCGGATCGGCTTTGCCGCGCGTGGGGCGCGGTGGTATCGCGAAGTCACAACGGACGCGTCGGGGGCCTTCGAGCACACGTATCTGCCGCCGGCGGGGTTCAGCGGCGCGCTCAGCATCTGGGCCGCTCATCCCGAGATCATCGAGCCACTCGATCAGGCCCGGGTCTCCTTCCTCCGGCTCTATCTCACGCCGGGCCGGGGCGGGATCCGGATGTCGAAGAACAGCACGCTGGGATTTGCCCTGACGCTGGTCAATCCGGGGGATCTTCCGCTGAGCGGGTTGACGGTGGATTGCGCCGCGTACCGGATCGAGGGGACCAACACCGTGGCGATATCCACGATGACCGCCGCGACGACCCTGGCGCCCGAGTTTGTTCTCGGCGCCAACCGGCGGCAGTCGGTCGAGTTCCGGCTGTGGGCGGCGGAGGATGCGCCTGACCACGCATTAGTGGACCTGACGCTGCGATCGGCCGAGGGGGCGGCTGCGACGTTCCGGGGTGTGGTGACGCTGTTGCCGGCGGTGCCGTTGGTGACGGTGGAGGATCCGGCTGCGGGCTATGTCGAGGTCAGTCTGGATCGGGGCGGCCTGTTGAGCCGCCCGGTGACGATCGTCAACGACGGTCTGGACGATCTCGAGGGGGTGTCGCTGGTGCCGCCGGCCGCGCGGGTCTGGATGATGGTGAACCTGCCCGCCTCGCCGGACGGTTCGATTCCGCTGCCGAACCTGGCGGTCGGCGAGTCGACGACGTTCAACGTCGTGTTCGCGCCGCCTGCGGATACGAGTCTGGGCATGCACCAGGACCACGTGATGGTTCGCGGCACGAATACGACCGCCACGTTCGAGATCCCGCTCTACGCGCAGGTCACGACGGCGCTTCACGGCTCGGTGCAGTTCTATGTCGAGAACATCCTCAGCCAGCCCGTCCCGGGCGCCTCCGTGCGGCTCGAGCACGGGGTGCTGCGCACCGAGGTTGGCCCGGTGACCACCGATATCAACGGGATCGTGACGGTTGCAGACCTTGACGAGGGCGACTGGCGCTGGCAGATCGTTGCCGCCGGGCATTCGACCCAGGCCGGCGTGGTGAGGGTGATCCCCGACCAGGTCATTCAGGTCGGTCCTCCGGAAACACGGCTGACGCGCAGTCTGGTCACGGTCGCGTTCACGGTGACGCCGGTGCCGTACACCGACCGATACGAAGTCACCCTCGAACAGACGTTCGAGACCCACGTGCCCGCCGGGGTGCTCGTTCTGGACCCGAGCTTCCGCGAGTTCCGCGACGTGCAGCCCGGCTTTGAGACAACCGTCCTCGTGAAGGCGCAGAACAAGGGGTTGATCCAGCTCGAGGATGTCACCTTCACGGGATCGACGATCCCGCAGGGGACACTCACACCGTTGATCGAGTATGTGCCGGTCATTCTCCCGTTCGACGAGATCGAGGTTCCGTTCCGCGTCGTTTTCACCGGTCAACCCGCGTCGACCGGCAGCGGGGGCGGTGGGAGCGGTGGGGGCAAGGTCGGGCTCGCGGCGACCGGCGAAGGCCGGCAGTCCTGGGATCTGAACGAACTCGGCGACTGCATCGGCGGCAGTTGGGTGGCCGCCGGCGAGGCCATCGGGGGACTCACCGCGGTGGCCGCCTACATGAACGCGCTGGCGGAAGGCGAGTTCAGGTGTCGCAGCGACAACAGCGCCATTGTCATCTCGACGAGCCTGATCATGGGATTGACTTGTTTCTCCGAGCTGTTTTCCAACGCCTACGAACGGCTTGTCAGTTGGGTGGTCTGCTTCGGCGAATGGCTGATTCACAACATCGCCAACACGTTCGGGTTCGGCGATCCTTCGCCTAAGGCGAAGCCGCGTCCGTTCGCCTCGACGCCGCCGCCGCAGTCAGTGACGACGGTCAACTGGAAGAGCCCGCCGTGTCTGGCGGCGGGCACGCGGATCCGGATGGCGGACGGTCGCGAGGTGCCTGTCGAGACGGTTCGTGTCGGTGATCGCGTCCGGTCCGACGCGGAGCTGGAGCGCTGCGCGACGGTTGGCGAGGTGAGTGTTCGTGCGGTCGAGAACCTCCGCGAGCTGCGCTGGCGGGCGCGGACCGATTCCAGCGAGGCCGGCCCGTTGCGAGTCACCGATGAGCATCTCGTTTGGGTCGATGGCCGGGGTTGGACGGAAGCGGTCCGCGTGCCCGTAGGCGCCGGGCTGCTCGACGAACACGGTCGCCGCGTCGAGGTTGTGGCCAACGAGGCGTGCGTCGGATCGGCCCGGGTGTATTCGCTGCGCCTGCACGGCGACACGGTCCACTACGCCAACGGCGTGTTGGTGCATGAGGGATGTGGTTATCGGGCGGCATCGGCTCCGCGTCTGCCCGACGCGACCTCCTCGCGCGGGAGGGGTGGGAAGGGTGGGAAGGGACGGAAGGGGCGGCAAGGACGGAAGCGGGGGTGTGCAGCGTGGGTGTGCGCCTGGCTTGGGGTGTGGCTGGCTCTGAGCGCGCCGGCCCGGGCCCAGCAGCAATTCCAGGGGGTTTGCGCCGGCGCGAAGATTGTCATTGAACAGGAACTGACCCTCGAGCGGATCGGGTTCCTGGCCCGGCTGGAAGTCACGGACAACGACAGCCGCGAGCCGATCACCGATTTCTCGGCTGCGCTCACCTTCGAGAATCCGTTGCTCTCGACCAACGGCGTTGTCAACGACGCGACCGCAGTGTTCTTCGTGCGGGCGCCGGAGCTGGAGAACGTCACGGCGGTCGATGGCCGCGGGGTGATTCAGCCCACGCGGAAGGCCATTGCGCGGTGGTTCATCATCCCCAAGATCAGTGCCGGCGGCACGAGTCCCGACGGTGTCCGTTACCGGGTGGGTTGCCGTTTGGCCGGCCGGATGAGCGGCGTCGACCTGCCGGCTGAGGTGCTCACCGTGATCGCTGACACCATCTTCGTCAAACCCGAGCCGCAGCTGGAAATCACCTACTTCCAGCCTCGGGACGTTCAGGGGGACGATCCGTTCACCCCCGAGGTTGAAAGCCCCATCCCGTTCACCCTCGGCGTGCTCGTCAAGAACGCCGGGTACGGAGCCGCGCACCGGGTTCGCATCGATTCGCAACAGCCGAAGATCGTCGAGAACCGGCAGAACCTGTTGTTGATCGCGCGGCTGCTGGGGGCGCGTGTCGACGACGCGGCGCGCGCCTCGAGTCTGTTGCTTGACTTGGGCGATCTCGAGCCGGGCCAGACCCGCAAGGGCGCCTGGGACATGATCACCTCGCTCAGCGGGGAGTTCATCGAGTTCAAGGCGTCCTACCGCCACGCCTCCGAGCTGGGCGGGGAGGAGACCTCGGTCATCAAGTCACTGGCCGCTCATTTCATCGCGCACGAGGTTCTCGACGATCTGCCCGGGCGGGATGATCTCAAGGATTTTCTCGCGGACACCGACCGTGACGCGGAGATGCTGCCCGACACCCTGTACGGGAGCGACGGGCTGATCCTGCCCGTGCATCCCGTCGAGAGCGCTTCGGTGACCGGCGTCGCCGCACCCGGGTCGAGTGTCGAGATCCGAGCAGTTGCGAACACCGAAGGCTGGGGGTACGTCCGGCTGGCCGATCCGGGGCAGGCGCGGCTGGGCATCGCGCGGGTTGTTCGCTCGGATGGCCGGGTGATCAACCCGAACAACGTGTGGACCCACGTCCGCTACACCCGACAGAGCAACGCGCGTCTCGCCTATTTGAACCTGCTCGATCACGTGGGGATCGGCGCGCAGGCGTACACCCTCACGTACGCGGCTGGCGCGGCCGACACCAACGCGCCGGCCACGACCCTGCACTTCGCCGGCCCCGTCGTCGAATCCAACCAGCGGTTCTATGTCTCGCCCGAGACGCAGATGTTCTTCCTCTCCGAGGACGAGAACCCGGTCAGTATCTACTACAGCCTGACCAACTCCGCCTTCCGGCCGGCGGTGCCCTTCCAGCTGACGGCGCCGGGCGAGTACGGTCTGGCCTACTACGCGACGGACGCCGCCGGCAACCGCGAGGAGGATCGCACCGCGGTTCTTGTCCTGTCCGGCCCGGAGGCGATGGGCTTTGCCCAGCTCGACCTGGCGGGCTCGGAGCTCTTTCCAGCGTCGGATTCGCTCTCGGTGCGCCCCGTAGCGGCGCGTTTCCGCTTCCAGGCGCAGCCCAATCCGACCATGGTGACCGCCGCGGTGGACGTGTTTGCCGGCGTCCTCGGGTTTGTCACGGTGGCGAACGTGCCGTCGTCGCCCACGGCGGATACGGGGGCCGACCTTGTTGTTGGCGGCGAAGCCGTCGACTTCTACAGCTACACCGTGGACGGCGGGGGATGGTCGGCCGACCAACCTGTGGGGCAGCCCTTGCGCCTGTCGAACCTGGCGCCGGGCGCTCACTCGCTGGCGGTTCGGGGGCGATCGCGTTACGGCGGTTACCAGGCGGCTGCGCGAGCGGTCACGGTGAGCTGGACCGTGGATCCCAGCGCGCCGCCGACACGGATCAGCGGCGCGCCGGCGACGCCGACGCGCGACACTTCGGCCACACTGGTCGTGGGCGGTGCCGGGGTTACGGACTACCGATGGACGCTCGATGGCGGGTACTACCGCCCGGAGCGGGCCGTCGCCCAGCCGATCGAACTCGTCGGACTCGACAAGGGCGCTCACCGGCTGTCGGTCATCGGGAAGGTCGAGGGTGCCTGGCAAGCTGCGGACCAGGCCAGCACTCTCGCGTGGACCGTCGATCCGGGGTACGGCTCCGACCTGGCCGCGCTCGAGATCGTCTATCACGAGACGCTGCCGGACGTCGGCGCCGGGGTGCGAACATTCGAGTGGACAGGCCGCAACCTGTCCGGCGCGCTCGCTCCGCCGGGATGGTACACCGTGCGGCTGACGCTCACCGACGCACTGGGGCACACGACCTTTGCCACCCGCATCGTCCGGGTCCGGGATGCCGCCGGTGAACCGGCGCTTCTCGCCGACGCGGCGCGCGGTCCCAGGAACCCGCACGCCCGCGGCCATTGGGCGGTGTGGCAGGACCAGAGCGACGGTTTCTGGCAGGTCTACGCCGTGGATCTCGCCGATCCCAGCCGGGTCATCCGGCCGCTGACCCAGGGGCGGCTCAGCCAGGAGAACCCGCGCACCGACGGCCGCTACGTTGTCTGGCAAGCGCGTCAGGCGAACGGCAATTGGGATCTGCTCCTGGTCGATCTCGAAAGCAGCGGAGCGCCCGTGCCGATCACCGGCAGCGCCGCGATCGACGAGATCCGGCCCGCGATCGATTGGCCGTGGGTGGTCTGCTCGGCGCGATCGAGCCTGGAACCGCGCGCCCCCTGGTTGGTGCAGGCTCGGAATCTCCGCACCGGCGCGACGTTCGCCGTCTCACCCGGCAACGCGGATCAACTCGATCCCGATGTCCACGCCGGCCGCGTGGTGTGGCAGGACTTCCGCGATGTCGGTTACGGCGAGATCTATTACGCCGATCTCGAGGCTGGGGAGGAACGCCGTCTGACGATCGAGACCCACGGCCAGTATCACCCGGTGGTTTTCGGCGACTGGGTGGTGTGGCAGGACAACCGCCACGGCCAGGTCGATCTCTACGGAATCGACCGGCGCCGGCAGGGTGAGATCCGGCTCACCGACACGGCCGAGAACGAGTCCATGCCACGGCTCGACGGACCGTGGCTGGTTTTCGAGGAGGATTCGATGGGCGCCGACACGTTGAATCTTCGGCTTCTCCATCTGCCGACCCGGCAGGTGTTCCCGGTCACGCACTCCGTTTCGCTGAAGACCCAGCCGTCGCTTGCCGGCGCCCAGCTCGTGTGGCAGGACGCCGACGCTGGCGCGTGCCGCCTGCTGACGGCCGAGATTCCATTCCTCCAGCCGGTGTTTGCGAACGCGAACGCGGTGGCGGTCACCCGGCCGATGGCGGCCTATGCCGGCAGCGCTCACACGCTGTTGACACATTGGCACGCCGCGGCCGGCGTGACGGAGATCACCCGTTACGTTGCACTCGTCCCGCAGGTTGTCACGGAGACCGTCCAGTGGGTCAACGGCCAGCCCGCCGGACCCGACTTTGCGCTCGAAGCCGGCGGCTTCCTCTGGATCCGATTCAACCAGGCCCGCGTGCTGGACCTTGGATTGGACGCTGTGGGTCCGCTGTCGCTGCCAGCCGGGCTCAGCGTCTTCAGCTGCGCGCGATTCCCGAGCGAACTCACCGCATTCGGCCTGCTCCGCCAGCTCGGGCTGGAGAACGCTCGCGGCCTTCGCCTGCTCGACGCCGAGTCCGGCCGGTGGCGGGTGGCGCTTGTCCAGGACGGCGCGCTGGTCGGCCAGGACTTTCCCATTCCGAAGGTGGCCGTGCTGATGCTCGACCTCGTTCGGCCCATCCAGAACTTTCAACCCCGTTAAGCGATGAAAACCCTGATCTGGTTCTTCCGGTTTGCCGGCGCCTGCCGGCCTGTCGTTCTGGGATTCGGCCTGTTCGCGGCGGCGCTGGCGCCTTGCGTCGCCACGCCGCCGACCCAGATCCGCGCCGACCTCGCCGCCGGCGAGTCCATCGTGTTCGTGGATCTGCGCTCGATGGCCGCCTATCGGCGGAGTCATATCCCGGGCGCGATCAACGTTCCGGCCGCCCTCTGCGCCGCGAAGAAGTTGCCGCCGCTCGGCCGTGTGCTGGTGTACGACGACGGTCTGAGTCCGCGCGCCGCCGCCGAAGCTGCGGCTGCGCTGAACCAGAAGCCGGGCATCCGCGCCGAGGTGCTCGACGGCGGCTTGCCGGCCTGGGAGACGCTCGGAGGCGCAACCACCCGCCGGCCCGGTCTCGAACCGGAACGCACGGCCACGCTCACGTACGCTGCGCTCAAGGAACTCGAGGGGCCCGATGTGCTGCTCGTCGATCTGCGACACCCTGACGCCGATCCCCGCGTCCGGGTCGCCTCAACGAGTCCCGGCGCCGGGGTCCGGCCGTTGACAGACCTGCAGGCCGAATTCCCCCAGGCGCGCGTCGTTCGCTCGCCATTCGAGACCTCGACGGCCCGATTGGCCTCGGCCAGTTCGACCGCCCCAACCCCGCCCCTGCTGGTATTGATCGACTGCAACGACGGCGCCGCCGCCCGGATGGCGCGGACGCTGAAGGCCCAGGGGATCACCCGGTTCGCGATCCTGCTCGGGGGCGAATCAAGCCTCGAACGCCGCGGCGAGCCCGGCCTGCAACGCCGCGGCACGGATCTGTCCGTCCAACTTCCCGCCAACGCCGCCCTGCCGCTTTCCCAGCCATGAACGCACATCGACATCATTGCTCCGCGTCGCGCCGGCCCGACGGGATGGAGCGCGCTGCGGGACGGGGAAGGGCGCGGCCGACGGCAGGCGCCTTGCAGCGGATCGAGCGGCGTGTCGGGCGCCTCGTCGGGGCTGTGGCCGGCGTGATTGCGCTTGGCGGTTCGGCGGTGGTGGCGGCCTCCATCAGCCACGTGACGCTGGCGAACGTGACGCCGAGCTCGTTCAGCGTCGTCTGGCGTGCGCCCGCCTCGACGCCGTCGCTGGGTGTGTTCGCCGACTCTGCCGGCGCGGTCGAGCTCACCGGCCAACTCGCCGTCGAGTTCTATCCGATCGAGACTGGCAGCCCCGGTGCGTACTCGGACTACGACCAGCGCCAGTTCAAAGCTGATCTCCGGCGCGAGACCCGCGACCAGAACCTCGTCCACGTGCGAGTGAGCGGTTGCCAGCCGGGCGCCACCTACTACTACCGTCCGGCGGCGATCTTCGCTGACGGCATGACCCAAGGGGTACCGGGCGATGGCCCGCTGCCGGCTGTCACATTGCCCCTGTCGAGCGCCTTTGTCGTGAACTCCCAGCAACTGGTGCTCGATGTGCCCGGGGTCGATACCTTCGGACGCATCGTGCTGCTTTCGCATCCGGACGCCGCGCACGCACTGGCCGCCGTCGTGGGCGACGGAACCGGTACCAACCAGGTGTTCTTCAGTTTGAACGACCTCTTTGCGCTTGGCGGCGGCCAGTTCGATCCCCAGGGGAACCAGCAGTTCACCCTCGAGCTGCTCGGGCGCGGACGCACCAGCGTGGTCGAGCAATTCACCGTCGAGTTCACCGATGCGTTCACGATCGCCCAGGCCAGCCTGGCGGCATTCGGCCTCGATTATGTCACCTTGCGCCTGGGCTCGACGGCCGTGCTCGCCGGCGATCGCGGTGGCGTCGCTATCTCCCTCGACTCGAGCGAAGGCCTCGCCGCCTTGAGCGTCGTCCTCGGTTTGGACGCCAGCCGCTTCGAGCAGTTGGTCTTGACCGACTTGGCGACCGGGATCGACCCCGACGCCTCGGGCGTGGTGCGATCGAGTCCCGCCTCATGCCGCCTGGACTTGGTCGCTCGCCACGGCCAGCGGATCCCCGCGCACGGCACCCTCGTCCAACTCGGGTTCACCGCCCCCGTGGGCTCGCCTTCGGGCATTCTGACGATCCAGGGGGCGGATCTCGCCGCAACGCTGCCGGACGGAACCCCCATCGTCCATCGCTTGTCTCAGTCGGGCCGGATTGTGATCGTCGGCGACCAACCGGTGCTCGAAGCCACCCGCGGCGCCGATGGTGCGCGGGAACTCACTCTGTTCGGTCATCCCGGATCGGTCTGTGCCATCGAGTCGTCCGTCGCCCCAGCCGAAGCAGCCAGCTGGAGCGTGTTCACCCGGATTCCGCTGACCGCCGTGTCGGCGGCTGTGCCGGGGGTTGAAAGCGGACCGCCGACTGCCTTCTATCGGGCGATCGAGCTGGCTGGCGGGGCGCCGTTCTTGACGCCGACCCTCGACCCGGATGGCACCCGCGCACTGGTTGTCTACGGCCAAGCGGCGGGCGAGTATACTCTCCTCCAGACCACCGACTTCAGCCAATGGGCAACCTGGCAGCCGGTCCTCACCTACACCCTCACGGGCGCCTCCCGCCGCATCGAGCTTCCGGCTGCCCCGGAGTCGGTCATCTACCGCGTCCGGCGGGAGTGAGTGGACCGCAGGATTGACCGGGGTCGATTGGGCATCGCCGGGATGGCCGGCTCTTGCGCGAGAAGAAGCACGCGGGGGGATCTTGCGCCGGGCCGGTGGCGGGTGCTGGACGCAGCGCGGCTTGGCCGCAACCCAAGCTCTGAGCCCTTGCGTCCGCGTCCGGCTCCGACGGTCCCGCGGGTCGCCGCGCTGCGAGGGCGCTGTCGCGCATGGAACGGGTACAAAGGAACAGGGCCCCGGGAGTCTGCCTCCGATCCCCTTGTCCTCATGCCGTCCCATCTGCGCTTCGCCCCGAATCGGTGAAGCACTTCCCCATTTCGCTGTCTGCAAATCTTGTCAGCCGTGCACGATTCTCACCGATTGCACTGCAGGGAGTGTGCAGACCGGAAGCGCGCCCAGGAGGAGCCTCAGAGCTAGAGTCCTCGACTTCTGGAATGTGTGGTCAACAGGTCAAGTTTGGCCCCTGCCGTTCCAAACCCGACCCCGGCCTCCGAGGACTCTACATTAGCGAGGCGCGGAACAGAGGGTGGGCAGGCACAGCAGGGTCTTCATGAACCTGAGGACTCGACTGGGTCTGAGGCACGCCTCGCTAGGGTTCTACGGGCCGGTCCGCTGAGCTACACCGCTGCCGGGACCCCTCTTCCTTGATCCCTCTCCCTGAGCGCCGTCGAGGTCTTCGCATCGGGCCCGGCGGCGCTCCCGCCAAAGTCGGAAGTAGTTTTTGCACAGAGCCTAAATGGACGAACCGGCCGTCGGATAAGCAACGTTCGGCGTGGAATCCTCGTCGGCATCGGTATCGGGATCGGGATCGAACGGGATGACGGGCGTTTTGGACGAGGGGCACTTGATAGGTTCCACGCCGCCCTCGATGACGTCGGGCGGGCTTGCCGATTCTGCGAAGGTCTTCAGGGACCTTGGAATGCGACGGACGAGACTGCTCCGCGGTCTGGTGCTTCGCAGTGCAGGACCGCAGAGAGGGCTTACTCACCGATACAGGGCGGATCGCCGATTGGCAGGGGGAGAACCAAGGGATTGGGGACAAAGGAACTGACTGCGGTGTCGAGACTCCCTTGCGCTTTGTTGCGGCTGCGAGTCAGCGGATTGGGGCTGGCGGCGGGAGGCGGGGGTTGGTAGGGTGGCGAGCCAATGAAACCAGAGGATCGGTATTTGAAGTTCGTGCGGTGGGCGGAAGAAGACGGTGTTTACGTCGGTCACTGCCCGGATCTCTTTCTGTGGGGGGGGATCTGTCACGCGGGCCATGAGGAGGAAGTCTACCGGCGGTTGTGTGCGCTCGTGGCTGAGGAGATCGACGAGTTGCAGCGTGGGGGCGGAGACCTGCCGGCTCCGAACACGCGTCCGATGCGGGAAGCGGTGCCTGCCTGACATGCCGCGCAAGGCGCCGGAGTCCGGCCATGGTTGCCTACCAACAACTACTGAAGCTTGTTCTCGAGCAGGGAAGGTACAAGTCGGACCGGACGGGGACGGGGACGTACGCGGTCTTTGGGGCGCAGGCGCGGTTTGATCTGCGGGCCCGGTTTCCGCTGGTGACGACGAAGAAGGTGCATCTCAAGTCGATCCTGTATGAGCTGTTGTGGTTTTTGCGGGGCGACACGAATGTGCGGTGGTTGCAGCAGCACGGGGTGACGATTTGGGACGAGTGGGCGGACCGGCGGGGCGATCTGGGGCGGATCTATGGCGCCCAGTGGTGCGACTGGCGGACGGCGGACGGCCGGTCGCTGCATCAACTGGACGATGTGATCGAGAGGATCCGGTCGGAACCGGACAGCCGGCGGCTGATTGTGACGGCGTGGAATCCGGGCGAGCTCGACCAGATGGCGCTGCCGCCGTGTCACACCTTGTTCCAGTTTTTCGTGCAGGACGGGGAGCTGAGCTGTCAGTTGTATCAGCGGAGCGCGGACCTGTTTTTGGGGGTGCCGTTCAACATTGCGTCGTACGCGCTCCTGACGCTGATGGTGGCGCAGGTGGCCGGGTTGCGGCCGGGGGATTTTGTACACACCTTCGGGGATTTGCATTTGTACACGAACCATCTGGACCAGGCGCGGCTCCAACTCTCGCGTCCGCCGCGGCCCTTGCCCGTGATGCGGCTCAACCCGGACGTGCGGCGGCTTCAGGACTTCGAGTACAAGGACTTCGAGTTGATTGGGTATGATCCGCATCCCGCGATACGCGCGCCGATTGCCGTCTAGAGTCCTCGACTTGTGGAATATGCGGTCAACAGGTCATGTGGTGTCCGGTCCGGTTGCAGGCTACCCTGTCTTCCGTCGAGGACTCGACATGAGCGAGGCGCGGGAGAGAGAATCCGGAACGGCAGGACGTTTCATGAGGCTGATGACTTGGTTGGGTCTGGGGTGGCGGGCGGCCGGGGCGGGCGGGGCGGTGGGGTGGCGCCGGGTGTTGGGCTGGATGGCGTTGGCGGCGGCGCTGGGGGCGCTGGGGACGGGGTGTCGGACGATGCCGCGTCCCGGGACACCGGCGCCGCGGGCAGGCGATGAGATCGTGGTGGGGGGGCGGTGGGTGCACACCGGGACGCGGGTGGTGTTGTGGTCGGATCCGGGCGGGTACGATGCCTATCGTGTCGAGCGGCGGTTCAGTCCGATCGAGGCGGCCGATTGGGAGGCGTCGCACGCGGCGGTGAAGGACCTGGACACGCCGAACCGGTATGGGCTGCGGCGGGAGCGGCTGACGCCCGAGCAGGTCGAGCAGGTCCGCGGCGGCGGTTGGGATTACGCGCTGCTGACGAACGTGGTGGACCAGTTTGTGGTGCACTATGACGCCTGCGGGACGAGCCGGCAGTGTTTCAAGGTGCTGCATGACCTCCGGGGGTTGAGCGTTCATTTCCTCCTGGACGCCGATGGCACGATCTATCAGACGCTGGACTTGAAGGAACGCGCCTGGCATGCGACGACCTCGAACACGCGGTCGGTGGGGATCGAGATGGCGCACATTGGGGCGGTGCGACTGGGCGCGCGGGAGCGAGTGGACGCGTGGTATCCGGCAGACGAGACGGGCGGGCCGCGGCTGACCGTGCCGGCGCGGTTTGGGGATCCGGGGTTTCGGGTGCCTGGTTTTGTGGGGCGACCGGCTCGTCCGGAGGCGGTGCGCGGGGTGGTTCAGGGGACGGAGTTGATCCAGTATGACTTCACGCCGGAGCAGTATGCCGCCTTGGCCCGGTTGACGGCGACGCTGTGCCGGGTGTTTCCGAGGATCCGGTGCGATTACCCGCGGGATGCGGAGGGTCGTCTGGTGACGCACGTGCTGGAAGCGGCGGCCCTCGAGCGTTTCGAGGGGGTGCTGGGGCATTTTCACATTCAGACCAACAAGGTGGACCCGGGGCCGGCCTTTCAGTGGGACGCGGTGTTGGGGCAGGCGCGTCGGCATCTGCGTCGGAAGCGGGCTGGGCCTTCGGGGTTGTGGCGGAGGGCGGCGGGATGGTGAAGGCATTCAAGGCCATTGCGGCGATGTCCTTGAACCGGGTGATGGGGCGGGAGGGGCGGATCCCGTGGCATTTGACTGAGGACTTTCGGTGGTTCAAGCGGACGACCCTGGGTCACGTCCTGGTCATGGGGCGGAGGACCTTCGAGTCGATCGGCCGGCCGCTGCCGGGCCGGGAGACGATTGTACTGAGCCGGTCGGGGTTTCGGGCGGCGGGGGTGCGGGTGGTGCCGGATTTGGACGCGATGGATCCGTCGGCGGACTCGAGGGAGTACTTCATTTGCGGCGGGGCCGAGGTCTACGCGCAGGCGTTGCCCCGCTGTTCGGACCTTTACCTGACCGTGGTGCGGATGACGGTGGAGGGGGACGTAGTGTTTCCCCCGTTCGAGGAGCGGTTTGAGCTGGCGGGGGTGCTGCTCGAGCGGCCCGAGTTCGAGGTCCAGCACTGGAGGAATCGCGATCGACAAGGGTAGGGCGGCCGTGGATCATGCGGGGCGTTCAGCGGTGCTGGGCGGCCCGGGGCGGATCAGCGGGCACCGCGGGCGAGGACGATTATGGACACACAATCCGAGAGTGGTTCCTCGAGCGGGTTGCGCACGCTACCGGGGGATGAGGTTCGGCAGGTGATGTGGCGGTTTGCGGACCGCTATGATCTGGCGATGGTGGTGCAGTCGGCGCGGAGTGTGGCCCGCGGTCCGGTGGCGCGGCTGGTGGCCCAGGGCGCGCGGAATTCCCACGAATGGACTCCCGAGAAAGCGGGTTTGCTGTCGGTGTTTGACGAGAGCGGGATTACGACGGCGTTTCTGGATCCGGAGGACGGGGGGTACATCGAGGGGCCGAAGAACCTGGTGTTGGCGTTGATCGCGTTCGAGTTGTCCTGGGTGGACGCGGGGGCGGCGACGTGCAGTCTGGCGGGGAACCTGGGGCTGGCGCCGATCCACGAGCGGGGGACGCCCGAGCAGCGGCGGGAGTACATGGGGCGGGTGGTGCCGCCGGCGCCGGGGCAGGGCCGGCCGCAGGCGCGCGCGGCGTTTGCGCTGACGGAGCCGATCCCGTATGTCGGGGTTGAGACCGGGACGCTGGCCGGTCGGGTCCGGGTTGTGGAATGGGCTGAGGGCTGCGAGCCGGTGCTCGAGGTGGAGAAGCGGGGGCGGTTCATCACGAACATGGGGTTTGCGAACGTGGTCACCGCGGCGGTGGACTCGGGGGATCCGCGGATCAAGGGGAGCTGCCTGGTGATCCTCGAGGAGACCGATCCCGGGACGTGGGATCGGGGCACGCCGACGAAGAAGCTGGTGCACCAGCTCTCGTCGACGCGGGATCCGGTATTTCGGCTGCGGGTGCCGGCGGGGCGGATTGTGGGGGGGTACACGGTGAAGGACGGGGTGATCGTGCCCAACTACAGTCATGGCGAGGTGATCGAGGCGGTGTTCCGGCGCACGCGGGTCACGGTGGGGCTGATGACGGCGGCCAAATTGCTATCGGCGATCGAGCCGGTCATACTTTATCAGCGCCGCCGGTTTCGCGGCGGCGAAGGCGGTCCGGGCACGCCGCGATACGAGCTGGGCTTGCAGCAAAAGGAGGATGTCCTGCAGCGGTTGGCGGATGTCTGGGCTGCGGGCGAGGCGAGCGCGTCCCTGGGTTTTGCCACCGCGCGGTTATTTGACGCTCTCGATCCGCTCGAGCGGCAGAAGGACGCCTACCTGGCGACGAAGGGACTCACCGGGAGGGCAGCGATGAAGGAATTGACGCGCCATCAGCAGGCGGCGCTCGAGTGGGTGCGCATCGAGGGGCAGCCGGTGGGCGAACGCGATTTGAAGCGGGCGGAAGCGCTCGCCGCCGATCCCCTGGTGCAGTTTGTCCGGACCGATGCGGTGGCGAATGTTCTGTGTCCCGCGTGCAAGCTTTGGAACACGGGTCACGGGGCGACGATGATGCGGGAGGCGGTGAGTTTGATGGGGGGCTATGGGGTGACGGAGGATTGTCCCGGGTTTCTGGGGCAGAAGTGGATGGACGCGCAGCTCGAGGCGACGTACGAGGGGCCGGAGGCGGTGCAACGGCTGCAGCTATCCCTCACGATGACCCAGGAGCTGTTCCTGGCCCAGTTCCGGTTGTGGGTTGACGAGCTGCGACAGGTGGCCTCGACGAGGCCGGGGACGGGCGCGTGCGCGCTGGCGAGCGCGATGCAGCTTTGGCTCTGGACGCTGAACCATCTGCAGCAGGCGAAGGATGCCGGGGGCCATCCGCTTTATCACAAGAGCCGCCAGGGTGTGACCTTCGCCCTGGCCGACGCGCTCTGCTGGCTCCTCGCGGCGCGGCAGTTCATTTTGGACGTGGTCGAGCTCGAGACGCGGGGTCCTTCGAATCCCGCGCTGCAGGAGGGGCTTGACGGGCTGTTGGCGTTCTACGCGGATTTGTGTCATGTCCAGGCGGCCCGGGCGGCGGGCGAGGTGGGGAGGATCTGCGCGGAGCTGGTGTATGGCTTCAACCGGCATCCGGCGTGGGATGAGGCCAGCTGCCATGCGTGCTATCAAGCGGAGGAGCTGGCTTCCCTCGAGGGGATCATTCCGGGGATTGCCGGCGCGGCCGGCGCCTGTTCGGACGTTGTGGAAGGGGACGCGGCGCATCCGTCGAAGGCGGGGCCCTGTGTGCGGTTCACGGGGGTCGAGGCGTTTGTGCGGCTGCGGGCGAAGCTGGACGGTTGTCTCACGGGGTGCCGGCTGGCGAAGGACCGCGCCGCGGCGGCGCTGCGTCAGGTCATGACCCGCGAGGCCCTGGATTACCCGCAATGACCGAAGGCGCGTCAGGGTCGCCGGACGGCGCCATCGACCGGCAGCGATTGGATGCGGACATTGTCTGCGTGGGGTTTGGTCCGGCGACGGCGGGTTTTCTGACCGCGCTGTCGCGGCGGTTGCTGAAGCCGGACGGGACGCCGGCGGTCGAGAGCCGCGTGATGCCGGGGATGCCGCTGCAGGTGATGTGTTACGAGCGGGGCGACGATGTGGGGTTCGGGGTGTCGGGGGTGGTGACGCGGGCGCGGGCGTTGCGGGAGGCGTTTCCGGATTTGGACCCGGCGCAGGTGCCGATGGGAGCGGCGGTGGGGAGGGAGAAGGTGGTGTATCTGCTGGACCCGGTGGGGGCGAGCCGTCGGCCGGCGCTGGTCCGGGCGGCGGACTCGGTGATCCGGGGTATGCGGCGGGTGTTGCCGGTGGTGAATGACGGTTTTGAGCTGCCCTGGACCCCGGCCTTTCTGCACAAGAAGGGGGGCTGGGTGCTGTCGATGGGGCAGTTCATGCAGTGGGTGGCGGGGCAGGTGCAGAGCACGGGCACGGTCCAGATCTGGCCGGGAACGCCGGTGGCCCAGGTGCTGTTCGAGGGGAAGGAGTGCATCACCGCGTTGCATCGGGTGGCTGGCGTGCGCCTGATGGATCAGGGCGTCGACCGGTCCGGGGCGGCCATCGAGGGGCATTTGCCGGGGATGGACATTCACGCGGCGCTGACGGTGGTGGGCGATGGTCCCGTGGGAGCGGTGGGGGCGCAACTCGACCGGCACTTTGGGATTGCGTCCGAGGTCACCGCCGAGAGAGTGGGCGGTGGGGATGAAGTTCGTGGTCGATCTTCCGGCCGGCAGCGCGCTCGAGCCGGGCACGGTGCTGCACACGGTGGGCTTTCCCGAGCCTGAGATTTTCGGTTTTCTGTACGTGCATCCGGAGCGGGTGGCCTCGCTGGGGATCTTTGTGCCTTCGTGGTTCGACAGCCCGGTGCGGACGGCCTATCGATACCTGCAGCATTGGATGCAGCATCCGTATTTGTGGCGACATCTCGAGGGAGGTCGGGTGCGCTCATGGGGTGCGAAGACGCTGGGCGAGTCGGGCCGGCGGAGCGAGCCGTGGCTGGTGGGGAACGGGTATGCGCGCATTGGCGAGGGCTCGGGGAGCACCAACGTGCTGACCGGGTCGGGGATGGATGAGGCGTGGGCGACCGGGGTGCAGTTGGCGGAGGCGGTGTTGGAGTTGCTGGCCGAAGGCAAGCCGTTCACGCGGGAGAACCTCGAGGCGACTTACGTGCGCCGGCGGCGGGCGAGCTGGGTCGAGGCCGAGGCGCGGGTGGCAGAGCGATCGCGGTATGGTTTCCAGCGGGGGTTTGTGCGGGGGCTGCTGGGGATGGCGCTTGCGGGGTTGACTGGCGGCCGATTCTGGCTGGGAGAGGAACCCGTGCCGGTGTGGCAGCGGATCCCGTCGATCGAGGAGTACTACCAAGGACGGATTGCTCCGGAGACGATTGCGAGATTGCGGGCGGAGTGTGAGGCCAAGGGCGTATCGTTGCACGGGGCGCTGATGGACGCGGTGGGTTGGCCGGCGATTCCGCATGATGGGCGGTTGTTATTGACGCATCAGGACGCCTTGCTGCTGGGGGGCAAGGTGCAGGCGCCAGCCGGTTACGCCGATCACGTGGTGTTTCGGTATCCGAACCTGTGCCGGATCTGTGGCACGCGGATCTGCATTGAGATGTGCAGTGGCCAGGCGATCTTGCCGGGCCCGGAAGGCGTTCCGACGTTCGATCGTGAGAAGTGCGTGCATTGCGGCGCGTGCCGCTGGAATTGCGCCTGCCCCCCACCGGACGCGCCGCAGTTCGGTCCGGAGGAGACGGGGGTGGCTTTTGGCGCCGGCACAGGCGGGCTGCACTCGGCGGAGAACTAGCGAGGCGCCGCCTCAGACCCAATCAAATCCAATATGAAAGAGCGACTGAGTTTCATCGTGCTGGTGGCCTGTCTGACAGTGCCGTTCGGCCGGGGTGCTGGCGGTGATTGGCCACAGTGGCGGGGAGCGAACCGCGACGGGGTGTCGTTGGAGACGGGTCTGTTGAAGGAATGGCCGGCCGACGGGCCAACGCGGGTTTGGAAGGCCGCGGGTTTGGGCAAGGGATTCGGGTCGGTGTCGACGCTGGGCGGCCGGCTGTATCTCCGGGACCAGGACGTGCTTTTGTGCTATGACGTGAGGGGAACGGAACCGCGGTGAGGTCCGCGGATCGTGACTTTTCAACCGGTTGGGAATCAACGATAGTCAGGGGGCGATGAACAACGCGTATACGATTGTTGTTTGCGGCAGTGTGGTGCCGGATCCGCTGCAGACGCTCGAGCCGGTCGCGGGCCCGGCGGGTCCGGGGCTGAGGAACGAAGCCATGCTGCCGGCGGTTTTGGATCCGTGGGCGTCCCATGCGCTGTACGAGGCGGCGCGTCTGGCCCGGGAGCATGCGGGAAGCAAGGTCTGGCTGGTGAGTCTTGGGCCGAGGGCGAAGCTGCAGCAGGTGATGATGATCGTGGCGCAGAAGGTGCCCTTCGAACTCATCGCGCTCGACGGCCCGGCCGGGGGGTTCACGGAAGCGGCCGAGGTTGCCGCCGTGCTGGCGGACGCGATTGCGGCGATTCCGGGTCTGGATCGTTCGCGGCTGCTGGTTTTCGGGGGATGGGAATCGGCGTCGCGGGGAGCGGGGGCGACGCTGCAGATGGTGGGGGAGCGGCTGGGGATCCCGGACCAATTCCAGGGGGTGGATTCGGCGCGGGTGGATGCGGATGGGACGTTTGAGATCCTCGAGCGGGTCGAGGGGGGGCGGCACCAGGTCTCGAGGTGTGCCGGGCCGCCGATGGTGTTGGGCTGGGCGACCGGGAGTCTGGCGGAGCCCAAGAACAACCCCCAGGTGGGGATGGTCAACATGCGAGCGGTGATGCCGGCGCTGCAGAAGGCGCGGGCGGTGTCGCTTGCCGGGGCGGGGCTGGCGTTCACGAGCGTGACGCTGCCCAAGCAGGTGCGCGCCACGCGGATCGTGAAGGACGCGAGCCCGGACGAGGTTGCGCGGGAGATTGTGGATTGGATTCGGAAGAAGTGAGGCAGGGGAGCAGTTGGCATCGAACACCGGATGGCGATCATGGACACGGTTCTTGTACTGGCGCACACGGAAAGTGACGGGTCCTTGGGGGGGGCTGCCCGCGAAGTGCTGGGGTTGGCGCGGACGCTGGGGAGCGGCGGCGGCTTTGTGGTGGGGCTGATGGGGGAGCGACTCGACGCGGGGGCGGCCGAGGCGGCAGGGAGCGGTGCGTCCCGGGTATTGGGAATTGCGGATGCGGCGCTAGGGGTGCCGCGATACGGGACGGACGCGGCGGCGGCGGCGGCGCTGTGCGAGGCGGCGGGGGCCAGTGTCGTGCTGGCGGCGGGCACGTCCCGGTTCATGCGGTGTCTGCCGGGGGTGGCGCAGCGTCTTGGGGGGCGGGTGGACACGCACGTGACGGGAGTCAGCGAGGCGGGCGGGGTGTGGACCGTGAACCGGTGGTATTACCGTCAGCGGATGGAGGCCACGTTGCAGCGGACGCATCGGCCCTGGGTGTTGCTGGTGGATCCCGGCAGCCAGCCAGCCTGGCGCGGGGAGCCGGCGGAAGCGCGGGTTGAGCCGGTGCCGGTTGAGTTGGCGGAGGGGCGGACGCGGACGGCGGTGCAGGGGTTGCGCGATGTGGAGGGGGGCGCGCAGACGATCCGTCCGGATGCGGAGCTGTTGTTTGTGACGGGTGCGGGCTGGACGAAGCCCCAGGCGGACGGTCAGGCGCACGTGGCGGAAGCGGAGCAGTTGATCTTGAGGTTTCTCGAGTTGACCAGGGCTTCCTTGGGGAGCAGCAAGTCGCTGGTGGACCTGGGAGGCGAGGGGCAGGCGGTGCTGTCATTCCTGTCGCATCTGAACCAGATTGGGCAGACGGGCTCGACGCCGCGGCATGCGAAGGGGCTGGCGACGTGCTGTCACGGGGAGGAACCGCACACGGTGGGTTGGCGGTTCATCACGGAGCGGCGGGCGATCAGCCTGGATGCGAACTGCGGGTGGGCGCGGGGCAAGGCGGATGTGTTGTATGTGGCGGACGCGTTTGCGGTGATCCGGAAGGTGAACGAGTTGCTCTTGGAGAAGGGCTGAGGGGATGGAAGGGGCGGGGATTCATCGGCCGCGGAACGTCGATTGGAAGCGGGCGGCGGGGCTCCTCTACGGGGACTGGGGCACGAGCAAGGCCTACGTGATCGGCCTTGCGTTCTTCTATGCGGCCTACGCCTCGATGCCGATCATCATCGCCGTCTGCGCGTTGACGGCGCTGGTGGGCTACAACTACATCCTGGTCTGCAGGCATTTCCCGGACGGCGGCGGGGTGTACTCGGCGGCGCGGGACCAGAGTCGGTTCCTGGCGGCGGTGGGCGCGCTGCTGTTGGTCGCCAATTTCCTGGTGACGGCGGCGTTGAGCTGCAACTCGGCGATGCATTACTTTGGCGTGCCGGGGCGGCAGATTGCGCTCTTCACGATGGGGGGGATCATTGCGATTGGGGCGGTGAACTACTATGGGCCGAAGCACACCGGGAGTCTGGCGATGACGCTGGCGGTGCCGATGGTCGTGGTGGTGATGCTGATCATCGCGATGAGTGTGCCGTGGCTGACGACGGCGCGGCTCGAGCCGTCTCATGACAGCCTCAAGCTGACGTGGCAGCATTTCGTGGGGGTGATTCTCGCCCTGAGCGGCGTCGAGGCGATCGCGAACCTGACGGGGGTGATGAAGCTGGATCCGGGGTCGACGATGGAGAAGCCGCGCGTGGCGCGGACGGCCCGGAAGGCGATCCTGCCGGTGGCGCTGGAAGTCGTGTTGGGCACGATACTGCTCGGCTGGGCGATGCTGTCGCTGCCGGAGGCGAACGGGCCCGATCCGGCGGCGCAGCGGGATTACATGATGCGGTATCTTGGGGAGCAGTACGGGATGTTGACCTTCAACAGCGTGGCGGTGGGCAAGGTCCTGGGTCTGGTGGTGGGGGTGGTGGTCGGGCTGCTGCTCTTGAGTGCGGTGAATACGGCGGTGGCGGCGCAGATTGGCCTGGTGTACATGCTGGCGCGGGACGGGGAATTGCCGCGGGTCTTCACGCGGTTGAACGCGCATGGGGTGCCGTGGTGGCCGTGGATACTGGCGACCTGCCTGCCGGTGGTCACGGTGGCGGTGACGGGGGCGGATCTCGAGGCGCTGGCGCGCTTGTATGCGATTGGGGTGGTGGGCGCCATCACGGTGAACCTGGGGTCGTGCACGTTCAACAGGAAGCTGGCGTTGCGCTGGCACGAGCGGGGGATCATGGGTCTGACGTTTTTGATCCTGATGGCGGTCGAGCTCACGATTGCCCGGGTGAATGACGGGGCGTTGTTCTTTGCGATTTGCGTGCTCGGGATCGGCCTGGGGCTGCGGGGGTACACGCAGCGGCGGGCGGGATTCCGGACGATCACGGTTCGGGAGCACTTGGCGGCCCGGGTTTCGCCGGATGCGGCTCCGGACTTTCGTCTTCATCTCGAGCCGGGGCAGACGATTCTGGTGGCGGCGCGGGGTGTGACACCGGTGTTGCGGTACGCGATGGAGGAGGCGCGTTTGCGGCAGGCGGTGTTGTATGTGCTTTATGTGAAGGAGCTGGCGGTGGCGTTGCCGGTGCCGCTGCACACGGCGGCGCCGGTGCGATGGCAGGACGATCCCCAGGCCTCGGACATCATGACCTCGATGCTGAAGCTGGCGGAGCAGCACGGGGTGCAGGTGGTGCCGATCTTCACGGTCAGCGACAATCCGGCGCTGACGATCCTGGATCTGGCGGCGACGCTGGGGATCGACATTCTGATGCTCGGCTCACCGCAGCGGCATCGTCTGGTCGCACTGCTGAAGGGGAACGTGGTGACTGCGGTCGCCCGCAATCTGCCGGAGAACATCCAACTGGTGATCCACGGCTGAGCGCTTCGGGCATGCTCGCCCGAGTCCTTGTCTGGCGGCAGCACTTCTGGCCGCGAATATCCACCCAGCTGAGGAAAACTCCAGCGAGGCGCCGCCTCAGACCGAGTCGAGTCCTCAGGCTCATGAAGACCCTGCTGTGCTTGCCCATCCTCTTTTTCGCGCCTCGCTAACGTAGAGTCCTCGACGGAAGGTGGGGAGGCCTGGAACAGCAGGGGCCAAACCTGGCCTGTTGACCACACATTCCACAAGTCGAGGACTCTAGCCGGGGTACTGGCCGCTGATGTAGTCGGTCAACTGGTTGATGGCGATTTTCTGGGCGCTGATGAGCCAGTTGACCAGATCACCGATCGAGACGATGCCGACGATGTTGTCCCCCTGCAGGACCGGAAGGTGCCGGATGCGATGGTGGGTCATGAGGGCGAGGCACTCGTCGATGCCGGTGTCGGGGGCGACGGCGACGACGCGGCCGGTGGTGATTTCGCGGACCCGGACCTGTCTCGAGTTTCTGCCTTCGAGGGCGATGCGGCGCGTGTAGTCGCGCTCGGAGATGATGCCGAGGGTTTTGTCGGCGTCGACCACCAGGAGGGCGCCGACGTTCTTCTGCGCCATGAGCTCGATGGCCTCGAACACGGTGGCGTCAGGAGAGACTGACCAGACGGCGTTGCCCTTGACCTGGAGGACTGCATCCACGGTGCCGGTGATTTCCATGGTCCATGCCTCGTTCGGCGGGAGCAGGTGACAGAGTTGGATCCCGCTGCGATGGTCGGACTATGGTGCGGGCCATGCCCCAGCGTCAAGCTTCCGGGTGTGCGCCCGGGGGATCCGGATTGTCCTGCGATCGAGGGACTCCCAAATGGCGGCCGAGTCGAATCAGCAGGTCCTCGAAGTAGTCGGCGGCGGTCGGGCCGAAGAAGGACATCAACCGTGGCTCGTACCCGTCGAGGTGGTAGTACCGGGAGGGGATGAGGTACCCGAGGTAGTCGCCGGCGAAGCTGGTGGGGACCGCCAGGGCGCTGCGGGCTCGGAGGTGGTCTTTGAGCCGGAGGGCCGATTCACCGCTGTAGTCCGCTGGAACGCCGAACCAATAGCAGTCCCCGATTCGGACGGCCGTGAGCGTTGTCGAGCGTGGGACGGGCACGAGGCGGCGGGCCAGGAATGGCCGCAACCGCAAGCTGTCGGTGAGTCGGACGTGCGGCGTCGGCAGGTCGACTTCGAGCTGACGGCCTTCGAGGACGAGCGATGGGGTGAAGCGCAGGTGGGGGAGGCGCTCGAGGATGCGGCCGGCGAGAGTTGCGCCCATGTCCTGTGCGGCTGCGAAGCCGCTGCCTCGGGGTTGGGGGCTGTGGCTTCCCACGCCTCCGGCGAAGAAGGCGGCGAGGCCGCCGGTGGCCTCCTCGAGGGTCCTGGACCATGCGCCGGGGTAATCGCCACTGAACTCCATGATCCGGCTCGAGAGCACGGTGGCATGAGCGGCATAAGCGCCGAGGATGCCCAGATCGCCGTCGGCCTGTCGGATGGCGATCCAGGAGAATTCATCGTCCACGGTGCCGAGGTTGCCGACGAGCCGGTTGCGGACGAATTCGGGGGCGTGGAGGGTGTCGACGGCGAGCGTGGCGGGAGTCAGGTCCTTCCAGGCCTCTTGGACGGCGCGGGCCAGACAGGCGGCGAACCAGTCGGGGACACCCGGTTGGAAGGGGCCGGCGAAGGCTTCCTGGACCCAGCCCCGACCCCAGCCGCCGGGGCCGGCGTGGGTGTGGGTGGCGCCGAAGTAGATCTGGTCAGGGCGGAGGCCGGGGAGGTTGGCGAGGAGTCGGCGGGTGGATTCGGCGATCTCGCGTGGGATGATCAGGGCGTCAGCGGTGACGAAGACGACGGCGTCGTGGTCGGTCTTGAGAGCCACGGAGCGGCACCAGAGGTGATCGTGGATGCCGGTGGCGGGTTGGCCACGCCGGCTGCCGTAGCCGGCGAGAGGCAGCGTTGCGGCGCGGGGAGTGTCTGGGGTCGCGGTGTTGGTGCCGGCGGTGGGGGTGAGGCTGGCCCGGCCGAAGCCTGCTGAGAGGGGCGCAGCGGTGCGGTGAGCGGGAGCGGTGGCGGCTGGCAGTCGGGCGACGGTATTGCTGAAGTAGGGGGTGTGGAAGAAGGGCGTGTTGTCGACTGGCGCGAGGCAGAGCAGGAGGGTGACTGCAGCCAGGGCAAGGAGAATGGCAACGGCTCCGAGGCATCCGCGATGGAGTCGGGCTGACATGGGTCATCATCCCACCGCGCGCCTGCGGGCTGGCGTCCACGGCGCTCGGGTTGTGGGCGAAGCGCCGTGGCCGGTCGGACTGGTGACCGGCGGGCTGTGTCGGTCAGGCGATGCGGGGGGACAGTTTCTTCTCGATGCGGGCCTTCTCGATGGCGACGAATTTGGGCAGGCCGCCTTCGGTGGGCGGTCGGGTTTCGCCCTCGATGAGCGGCCGGGCGTACTCGATGAACTTCTCGTTGGGCAGGAAGCCATCTTCCGAGATCCAGTCCCGGGGCAAGAAATGCTCGACATTGGCGATTTCGGCCAGGGGATGAAGGGCGGTGCTCCAGCGGTAGGGGTTCGAGGATTCGCGGACCAGTTTGACCATGTAACCGCTCTGGCCGCTGACGGCGGCTTGGACGGCGGCTTCGCCGCAGGCGAAGGCTTCGGCGGCGTCGGTGGCGCTGCCGTAATGCGCGGCGGCGCGTTGGGCGTAGCCGAGTTTGACCGTGCGGGTTTTGGTGCCGAGCTTGCCGAAGATGATCTGGCCGAGGCGTTCGGCGGCGCCGGAGAGCAAGGGATGCCCGAAATCATCGAGCTGGTTGAAGTCGGCGCCGATTTCCTTGCCTTCGGAATCCTTGATGCCTTCGCCGGCGACGACGACACAGTAGCCGAAGGTGGCGACGGATTCCTTGATGCGGGCGAGGATGGCATCGATGTCGTATCGGATTTCCGGCACCAGGATGATGTGGGGGGGGTCGGCGGCGAATCGGCGGGCGAGGACGGTGCCGGCGGCGATCCATCCCGCGGAGCGGCCCATGACTTCGATGACGCAACACGACCCGTCGTCGGTGGCCATGGAGCCCACGTCGAGGCCGACCTCCATGACCGTGGTGGCGCAGTACTTGATGACGGAGCCGTAGCCGGGGCAGTGGTCGGTGTGAGGCAGATCGTTGTCGATGGTCTTGGGGATGCCGATGACGCGGAGTTCGTAGCCGCGCTCGATGGCCTGCTGGTGGATTTTGAGGGAGGTATCCTGGGAATCGTTGCCTCCGGCGTAGAAGAAGTACCGGATGTCATGAGCCTGGAACACGGCGAACAGTCGGTCCATGTCGACTTTGGCCTGCTCGGGTTTCTTGGTGAAGTCGATCTTGTACCGGCAGGTGCCGAGCGCGGCGGCGGGGGTATAGCGCAGTCCCTCGATGACGGACTGGTGGACCTCGGAGAGGTCGATGAGCTCCTCGTTGAGGATGCCGAGGATCCCGTTTTGGGCGCCGTAGATCGTGCCGACGGTTTCGCCTTCTGCGTCCTGGGGGAAGACGTGGGCATTGCGCCACGCCGCCGAGACCGCACCCGCGACGCTGGCGTTGATCACCGCGGTCGGGCCGCCGGACTGAGCCACCAACATGTTGCCAACCAGTTCTGACATAATCGAGTTCCCTCTGCCGGAGGGGCCGCAGCCGGATCGGAAAGGCCCCGGAGCGTTCGCGTCGTTGCGAACAAATTGTGGCAGACAGTGCCAACCGGCGGAGGGGATGTCAAAGCGGAATTGGAGCGGAGATTGAGCTTGCAGATTGGAGCGGGCGTGGTTTATTGGGCCCGCGTGCGGATATGGTGGAATTGGCAGACACGCTACTTTGAGGTGGTAGTGCCGCAAGGCGTGCAGGTTCAAGTCCTGCTATCCGCACCAGCTTCTTTTCTTTCGCTTGGCGGTTGTGGTGATCTTCGATAGGATGCTCTCATGAATATGACGTGTGCGACGGCGGTTTGTCTCGGTTGTTTGTTTTGGTCGGGGCTTGCTGCGGAGACGGAGGAGGGTTTTGTCCCCTTGATGGATGGGAAGACGATGGCGGGCTGGAAGACGGCCCGTGAGAACGCGGCGACGTGGAAGATTCAGGATGGGGCTTTCGTGGCGCACGGCGAGCGGTGTCACCTTTTCTACGTGGGCGATTCGAAGCCGTTCAAGAACTTCCATTTGAAGCTTGAGGTCATGACCGAGCCGGGGTCGAACGGCGGCGTCTATTTCCACACGCAGTACCAGGAGGAAGGGTGGCCCAAGTATGGATTCGAATCCCAGGTCAACATCACGCACGGGGACTGGATCAAGACCGGGAGCCTTTACGGCATCGTCAACACCGGTCTGGCTGCTGCGAAGGACAACCAGTGGTGGACGCAAGAGGTCATCGTGCAGAACAACGTCGTGACCGTGAAGGTGGATGGGAAGACGGTCGTTCAGTACGCGGAGCCGGCGGGGGCCCAGCCGGGTCGGGACTTCACGCGAAAGCTGAGCGAGGGCACGTTTGCGCTTCAGGGGCACGATCCCAAGAGTGTCATCCGGTACCGGAACATCCGGGTGAAGCGGCTCGACTGAGAGTCCTCGACGTCTGGAATGTGTGGTCAGCAGGTCAAGTCTGGTCCCTCACGTTCCAGGTCTTCCCTCCCTCCGTCGACGACTCTGATGAGCGAGGCGCGGAAGCGGGGAGCCCCGCTGCCGCCCACGGTTCCTTTGGACTGCGTGTTTCATCAGTTCTGAGGTGCGCCTCGGTCGGACTTTGCATCAGCGATCTTGGGACGCAGCGAGCACCAAAACTCAATCAGATGTTAAGAACCTGTGCACAAGCCGTCAGACTTATTGACGATTAAGTGCTTGCATTGGATGAGAGGTGGAGCATACTTCAGTCTCATGAAAACGAACTCGGTTTTGGGCAAGGGTAGTTTGTTCCGTGTGCTGGCTCTGGCAGCCACGTTGGGGATTACGTTGTCGGATGTGGTATCTGCGGGGGATTTGGTTCCCTACCAGGGTGTGGTCGAGGGGCAGATCGTCAACTCCGAGGGGACTGTCACAGGTGAGGCAATCCAAGTGGCGAGCCATTTGGGGAAGGGGGTGCAGCAGTACGACGGGGGTGAGATCAGCTTCGATGACCCGTCGTTCGACATCACTTTGACGAAGGGGGCAGCGCTCTCCGTCGCAGCCAACGGCGACGTATTGCTTTTAGAGTACTCGCTGTATGGCTATTTCGTCTCGCTGACTGAGATTGTCTACGAGGGCACCTACACGATTCAGCCGGGGGGGACAGGGCGCTTTGACTTCCCGAGCGGGGTCGACCTTGGGACTGGGGAGATTGTTGGCCGTGCCACGGTGGATGGGGACACGGGTGTGCTTTCCTTCGAGCACACGTTCGAGGGGACGCTGTACTCGGTGGGGGCGGGCAGGGGGTCGAAGAAGTAGGAGAAGGACCGGCCTGCAGGCCATTGGGTCTGCAGGTCGTTGTTGACGCGGGGGGCAGGAGGGGAGTATCACTGGCCGCGGGCAACTGTTACTACAAGTAGAAACACCTGACGGACACAACCCACAATCCCTGAACACCTCACACAATCCCATGAAACGCGCGACCTTGCGGTGGATGCGAATCGGAGCTGGAACTCTGGCGGCCCTGTGCGCGGGCACGGCGCTGGGCCAATCGTTCTCGGGGCACTATCCCATCGGCGTCGAGGGGTTGAAGGCGGGATCGCTGCCTCCTCCCGGCGTCTATCTGCGCGACTACAACGTGTACTATTTCGCCGACCGTTTGAACGACGCCAACGGCGACAAGGTGCCCGGGGATCTGGATCTTTCGGCCTATGCGAATGCGATTCGGCCGATCTGGATCACGGACTGGAAGCTGTTGGGGGGCAGTTACGGGATGGACGTGCTGGTGCCGATCATCTACACGGATTTCAGCATCAACGGGATGGGGGACTCCTCGTTCGGGGTGGGGGATTTGTTTGTCGAACCGATCACGCTTTCGTGGCACTGGAAGCAGGCGGACCTGGGTGTGGGCTATGGTTTTTGGGCGCCGACCGGCAACTCGAGTCTCCGGTCGCCGGCCAAGCCGGGCAAGGGCTATTGGGGGCACATGCTGACGCTCGGGGGCACGTGGTATCCCGACGCGGCCAAGACCTGGTCGGTTTCGGTTCTGGGCCGGTACGAGATCAACATGGAGCACGAGGACATCGACATTCGGCCTGGGGACGAGCTCTCGATCGAGGGCGGGATTGGGAAGAGCCTGAGCAAGTCGGTCGAGGTGGGCGTGGTGGGGTACATGCAGAGGCAGGTGACGGGAGACAGCGGTCGCACGCCGACGCCGCATGACCGGGTATTCGGGGTGGGGCCGGAGGTCAATCTGTTTTGCCCGAAGCTGGCCACCTTTTTTTCGATCCGGTACCTGTATGAATTTGGGGCAGAGGATCGTCCCGAGGGGAACACCGTTACGGTCACTCTGACGCGCCGGTTCTAGCGAGGCGCCGCCTCAGACCTAACGAAGTCCGCGATCCCATGAAGCCTTCCTGCCTTTCCGGGCCCTCTCTTCCGCGCCTCGCTAATGTAGAGTCCTCGACGGAAGGTGGGGAGGTCTGGGACGGCAGGGGCCAAACTTGACCTGTTGACCACACATTCCACAAGTCGAGGACTCTAGCGAGGCGCCGTCTCAGACCCTGACGGCGCGATCGTGTTTCACACCCGGTTTGGCAGCGACGGCTGCGGGCCGGGTTTTTCGTTTTCATGGTACTGAGGCGGGGTCCACCGTGTACGTGGGGGAGCTGTGGACGAAGGGGATGCGGCCGCCGGTGGCGAAATGGCGGACGACCAGGAGGAGGATCAGGATGGCGAGGCCATAGAGGACCCGCCGGTGACGGGGATCGTGGAGGAGGGTGGCGAGGAAGCTGGTGCGCGGGGGGGGCGACGTGGTTGACGGCGCGGGCACGGAAGCAACTCCCAGGTGGGGCAGGGCGCGGTTCCAGTCGACTTTGGGGTCTGGCTCGAGCAGGAGGCGGTAGTAGTAGGAAGGGCAGGCTTTTCGGGCGCAGTAGCCCTGGCGCAGGCGGGCGATCCTGGGGTCGTCCGGGGTGGCAGGGTCTGGGGGCGAGGCGAGGATCTGGAGGTCGGCGCCGGTGATGGTGATGCCGCAGTGGAGGCACTCGAGGGCGACCTTTTGGGCGAGGACTTCCTGTTGATCGGCGGCGGCCAATCCCTGGTCAACGAGCGTCTGGGTGAGCGCGGGGCCCAGAGTGGGCAAGGCATTGACATGGAACTGAGGTGAGGGCGGGGAGTTGAGTTCAGCCATAGCCGGAGGCGGGTTCAGTGTCCGCCGATATCGAGTGTTTCGATCGGTTTGTACCAGATCCAGTCCTTGGTGGGCTCGTAGGGGTAAAGGGGGTCGGTGACGAGGGCTCGCGTGAAATTGTGGACAGCGGTGTGTCCGTCGACGAAGAGGATGGGGGAATAGAACTGGGGCCGGGCGGCCACGGGATCGGGGATGTCGGTCGATCCCTGGGCGAAGTGCCACTGGTACCACTCGGGGCTGCCGCCGCCGCAGCCATAGGGTCGGGCGGGCGGTTCGTGCATGAGGATGTAATGGACGGGGGAAGGCGCCCAGCTCTCGAACTTGCCGGCGGCGCCGTCCGCGGGATCTTCCGGGGTTTGGCGGAAGCCGCCGCCGGCGAAGGTGGTAAGGCCGCCGGCGTTGTATTGGTAGCTGCAGCCAATGGTCTCCCAATTCGACGGTTTCAGCGGGGGGCTGTTGCAGGGGAGTATGCGCTGGCCCATGTCACGCGGGCAGCGGTAGACCTCGGAAGGTTCGAGGTAAGCGTAGAGAGGCCTTTGCCTGGCGGTGGGGAAGGAGTCGGCGAGCCGGGCGATCGGGTCGCGTCCGCCCAGGGTGGCACGGCAGTTCTTGCCTCCGGCGGTATTGGGCGGGAACCGGTCGCCATGATCATCCATGTACAATTTGATACTGATGCCGATCTGGCGGAGGTTGTTGATGCAGGTGACCGTGCGTGCCTTTTCCTTGGCGCGGCTCAGTCCGGGCAGGAGCATGCTGGCCAGGGTGGCGATGATGGCCATGACCACGAGCAGTTCGATGAGGGTGAACCCTCTAGCGAGGCGCCGCCTCAGACCCAACGAAGTTCGCAGTCCCATGAAGCCTTCCTGCCCTTCCGAAAACTCTGTTCCGCGCCTCGCTAATGCAGAGTCCTCGACGGAAGGGGGGAGTGCCTGGAAGCGGCGGGACCGAACTTGACCTGTTGAGCGCATATTCCACAAGTCGAGGACCCTGGCGAGGCGCGCCTCGAACCGAGTCGAGTCCTCAGGGATGCGAGGGACTGAAGGCCATTTCATAGTCATTGCAGGGTTCGAAAGCAAGCCAGCCAGGGATGGCTCCTGGTTCTTCCAAGTCTGCATAATCCGCGCCAACATGGCGTGCGGGTCTGGAATCGGGGGTTGGCGGGGGCTGGGTTCACGGGTGTGGTCGGGACGATCCGAGCGCCTGGGCGAGCTCTTCGACGGTCCACGCTTTGCGCGATGCCGCGAGGTCGTCGGCGGCCTGGCTATGGGCCCAGACGGCGTATCGGATCGTCTGGAGCGGGTCTTGCAGGAGGCTGGGTTGGGCGAGCAGTCCCGCAAGGAAACCTGCCAGGAGGTCACCGCTGCCTCCCTGGGCGAGACCGGGGTTGCCGGACGGATTGACGTGGATGGCGTCGGAGTTGCGGCCGACGAGGGTGTGGCGGCCTTTGAGGACGACCCAGCAGTTCCCGTAGCGGGCTGAGAGGGCGCGGAGCGCGGCACAGCGGTCCGATTGGACTGACGCCGGGCTGCTCTCGAGGAGACGGGCTGCTTCGCCCGGGTGCGGAGTGATGACCCGCAGGGCGGGCGTCTGGGTCGGTCCTGGGGGCAGCCAGTCGAGGGCGGACGCATCGGCCACGACGGGCCAGGGAGCAGAGCGCCAACCGCTGCGGACTTCGGACGCGACGTTGGAGGGAAGAGAGGGGGCTGCCAGACCGGGGCCGACGAGGAGTGCGGACAGGTTTGTGGGCCAGGCGCTTTCGGGCGGACAGGATTGGACCATGACGGACTGCAGTTGGCTGGCGACCGGGACGTAGACGTCGGGGGAGGGTCGCAGCGTGACCAGACCCGGTTGTGCCCGTTGGGCGCCTCGCGCAGCCAAGACGGCGGCGCCGTGGTACCCGAGGCTTCCGGCCAGGATGCCGAGGTGTCCGAACTTTCCCTTGTGAGCCTCGGGAGGCCGTGGGGGTGGGAACTCGTGAAAGTCGTCGGGCAATGTCCAGGAGAGGGCTGTGGTGACGGGGCAGGGGGCGAGGCCGGTCTTGGTGGCGACCTCGAGGCGGCCGACGTAGGGGGCGGCGGCTGGGGCGAGCAGGCCCCGCTTGGGGGCGCCCACGGTGAGGGTGATCGCCGCGCGGACGGCGGTGCCGAGCGGTTGTCCCGTGTCGGCGGACAATCCGGAGGGCACATCGACCGCGAGCACGGGCGTTGGTGCGGCGTTGACGGTCTCGATGAGGCGGATCCAATCGGCGGAGAGGGGGCGATTGAGGCCGATGCCGAAGAGTCCGTCGACGATCAGGGCGGGAGGGGGTTCGAGGGCGGAGGCGAGGAGGGAGCGGGCGGTGGCGGGGTCGCTGACGGCGAGGAGTGTCACGCGTCGGCCGGTGCAATGCCAGGCGGCGGCTCGGACGTCATCGCCATTGTGGCCTTTGCCTGCGAGGAAGAGGAGTCGATCTCCGGGGCGGGTGCAGTCGAGGGCCTGGCGGGCGACACAGGCGCCGACGCGGTCGATGACGTTCGATTCCGATTGGCCGAGGTCCCAGGTGGCCTGTTCCCAGGAGCGCATTTCGGTGGTCGTGAGGACGGGCACGGGCATAGGAGACTCTCTTGGCTGCAGGGTGCCTGGAGGGGAGGGGAGCGGCAATCATAAATCCGTGGGAGCTTGCTGTTGGGGCATGGGCGGGGTAGCGTCCGGTCCGCTTGAGAGCCCTGGTATCAACGGAGCAGGAGAGAAGGACGGAGCGCGTGTTTCTGGTGGGGGTGGAACTGAAGGCGCGCCAGGGGTTGTGTATTCGGGATTCGCTGTCGGAGCTGGCGGAATTGGTGTCGACGGCGGGCGGGAAGGTGGTGGGGGAGGGGGTTCAGCGTTTGGAACGTCCGGTGGCGGCGACTTACTTGGGGAAGGGCAAGGCGGAGGAGTTTGCGGAGCGGTGTCGGCTGGAGGGTGTGGACACGGTGGTGTTTGACGATGAGCTGACGCCGGCGCAGAGTCGGAACCTCGAGCGGGTCTTTGCGTGCAAGGTGTTGGACCGGACGGATCTGATTCTGGACATTTTCGCCCAGCGGGCCCGCACGCGGGAGGGCAAGCTGCAAGTGGAGCTGGCGCGGTTGGGGCATTTGCTGCCGAGGTTGACGCGGTATTGGTCGCATCTTTCGCGGCAGAAGGGGGGGATTGGGATGCGTGGGGGTGAGGGGGAGAGCCAGTTGGAGTCGGATCGTCGCAAGGTGCAGGAGCGGATCGACCGGTTGAAGGTCGAGTTGGGCGAGGTGCGGCGGCAGCGGACGACGCAGCGACAGGGGCGTCAGCGCAGTCAGTGGCCGCTGGCATCCCTTGTTGGCTACACCAATGCGGGGAAGACGACCCTATTCAACGCTTTGACGGGGGCGGAGTCCCTGGAGGAGGACAAGCTTTTTGCGACGTTGGATCCGATGACCCGGCGGCTGCGTCTTCCGACGAACCAGAACATTTTGCTCTCGGACACGGTGGGTTTCATTCGCAAGCTGCCACACGGGTTGGTTGAGGCGTTCAAGGCGACGCTCGAGGAAGTGGTGAACGCGGATTTGCTCCTGCACGTGGTGGACGTCAGTCATGATCAGGCGGAGATCCAGGTGGAAGCGGTACACGCGGTGCTCGAGGAGATCGGGGCGGCGGAGAAGCCGGTGTTGCTTGTCCTGAACAAGGTAGACCGGCTCGGTTCAGGGGTTGGGATCCCCTTTTGGACCGGCAGGTTTCCGGGCGCGGTGGCGGTGTCCGCGCGGACGCGCGAGGGTTTTCCCGGGCTACTGGCCGAACTGGGGTGCCGCCTGCGGCCGGTGCGCGATTTCGTGGAGGTGGAAGTGCCGCATCGAGAGTCGGCGGCGATGGCTCGGCTGCGCGCCCTGGGGCAGGTGGTCGAGGAGGCTTACGACGGCGACGTGGCGCGTTTCAAGGTGCGTCTGCCGCCGCATGCGCGAATCGAGTTCGCGCCCTTCATTGTTCGTGACCTCTGATGAGACGGCGTCGGATGAGTGCGAATCCGGCGAGGCCGAGTCCGGAGAGCCAGGCGCAGGCGGGGGGTTCGGGGACGAACGTGAAGCCGTCCATGAGCCAGTAGGTGTTGGCGCCGCCGAGGCCGTTGATGCTTTCGAAGACCAGGCGGTCCACATTCTCGAAGTCGGCGGTCAGGCTTTTGAAGCCTGGGTAGAGGGTGCGCTCGACGGAGCCCACCGCCTCCTGACCCCGGTAGCCGGTGACTCTGATCCCGACGGCGCTCCAGGTCTGGGGCAAGTCGCGGTAGGCGAACGTCGAGAAGCTGGCGCCGAGGAACTGGAAGGGAAGTTCACTGCTGACGGTGATGGACGAGGACCCGCCGCTATTGTACGCCATGTTGGGTGCGGAGGGTGATCCATAGGAGTTGGCGTAGGCGGATTGGTAGGCGTCTTGGGTGATCCACTCCCATCCGGACCACGTGAAGCCGCCGTACTGCGGGCCGAGGGGGGACCAACCCTGGGGGTTGAGGGTGATCAAGTCATCGAAGTTGACGACCGACTGGCCCTGGGCCGAGCCCGCGATCCACAGCGCCACTCCCCAAACCCATAACGACTTTGCATTCATAGTCTTGTGAATAACATATCTATTATCTTGATGTGCAAGGCCGCCTATCAGTTCAACTATATCAGTTTATGCACAGATCCAGGACTGGTTGTCAAGTCCTGGATCCGTGCCCAAATCCGCGCGTAAGCGTCCCTTGCGGCTCAACCTCCTGGGCTTGACCAGGCGCCGTGAGCCGCCCAGTCCGGGGGGTTCGCGGATTGGGAAGCCCGCCCCCGGGGTGGGCCCATTCCCTCCAAACCCTATAGAGCCCGCCCGCGAGCGGGCGGGCCACCCCGGATCCGACACCCCACGCGCCTACAAGGCGAAAACCCACCAGGAGCCGATGGCGTGCGTTCGCGCCGCACGCCTTAGGCGAGGATCCGGTTTGACTCTCACGAGTTGACGAGGGTATATGGGGTGCGAGGGTTGAGGGTTGGTTTGTTGAGTACCGGGGCGAGGCAAGGCAGGCCGCATGAGAATCTTGATGTTGTTGGCGGGTGTGGCGTTTTGGGGTGGTTCGCTGTCGGTTGGTGCCGGGGTGCTTATCACCGATGGGGAGGACTACAGCAGGCGGCCGGTTGTGCGCGATGGCACGTCGGAGGAGGGGGTTGGCGATTCAGGGCAGGGGGAGGCGGGCGGCGGACTTGGGCGGGCGGAGGAGAGTGGGGCGAGTGGGGCCTCGGGTTTGGGGAGTCCGTTCGCGGTGTTTCCGGTTGGCCGGGCATTCGCGGGTTCGGACGGGAGAGGGAGGCTGGCCTTGGGGGAGATCATGCGATTTCGGCCGGGGTTGCCGGGGCCTGCGGGGGCTGTGACCTTCCAGGATCTTGTGGACGGGAAGGTCTGGTCGGACATCAGGCCGGAATTGCGCTAAGGGGCAGGAGCGGATTTGACTCGTGAGATTGCTTCCTTGAGCCAGAGCTGCTGCGAAGGGAAGAGCTGGGAGGCGTCGATGGCATCGGCTTTATCGAGTGCCTCGGAGCGTTGGTGTTGTGCGCCGAGCAGCTCGAATTCGGCCAACTGGAATTGTGCAAGGGTTGAGGCGGGGAGCGTCTTGGAGTCGATGGCTGCCAGCTGTTGGCGGGCTTCCTCGATGTGCTCCACGCGGAGGAGGGCGATGGCGTGATTGAGGCGGGGTTCGACCCGATCCGGCAGGAGTTGGAGAAGTTCCGTGGTGTGGGCGAGGGCTTCCTGGGGGCGGACGCGGATCAGGAGGAGAGCGGAGGCGTAATTATTGCGGGCGACGGGGTCGGAGGGGGTGAGTTTGAGGAGGGCTTGGGAGGTTTCGAGGAGGTAGTGGTCGTGGCGGAGGACATCGGCGCAGCGGAGGAGCGCTTTGAGGAAGGCGGGGCTGTTGGTCAGGGTGGCGCGGTGGGGCAGCAGGATTGCCTCGGCCTGGGCTGAGGCATTGAGTTGGAGGAGGGACTCCGCGGCGTTGAGGGCGGCCTCCGGCTGGGGGATCCCCAATTCTGCCGCGCGCGAGAAGTTGCGTTCTGCGCTTTCGCGGTTTTCGGTGTGCCACTCAGCGATTCCTTCGACGACGTGACCATAGCCGCCCAGGCGATCGATAGCATCGGGCTGGGTGCGGATTTCGAGGCCCAGTTCACGGAGGCCATCCCAGTTGCGCTGGTGGAGGAGGACATCCGCCTGGAGGACCTTGAGTTCCCAGAGCCATCGTGCGGCGGTCTTATGGCGGTGGAGCAGGGCCTGGGCCTCATCCCAGAGTTCCAGCGCGGCGAAAGCCTGGGCGAGCCGGAGGATTTCGATGATGCCATGGGGGGCGAGGTTCGAGGCGGTGGCCATGGCGCGGGCTTCGGTTTGGCGGCCCTCGGTGAGGAGGAGCATCCAGTATTGAACGTAGTGGCGGACTTCGGCGAGACCGGCTCGCCGCAGGCTGCGGAGGATATCGGCTGCGGACTCGAGATCGCGCTCGTGGACGGCGACGGCGAGGGTGAGTTCGTAGGCGAGGCGTTCTGTCTCCTTGGCGTCTCGGGCGGCGAGGAGGCGATCGCGGGCCGGATCGCGCTGGTCAGCGGGTCCCCACCCGGCGAGGTAGGCGTCATGGTAGAGGGCGAGGCTGGCGAGCGGGTCATCGCCTGGGGCGTTTTCCGGTGGTTGCTGGTGGTGAGCGGCGACGGCGGTTTGGAGGGGGGCATTGGTGGCGAGGCGCCCGGCGAATTCGTCGGCCTGGCCGGCGGCGAACAGCGACATGAGGTAGACCTTCTCCTGATCGGAATTGAGCCGATTGCGGATGGGGTCCAGGAGGGCAACAGCGCGATCGCCGAGGCCGGTGCGCAACCAGGCATGGGCGACGAGGACGACATCGGCGGTGTTGGTATGACCGAGGCGGAGCAGCCAGATGCCGGCGGGGAGGGCCACTCCGGCGGCGGAGTCGCCGCTCTCGATCCTGGTCAAGGCGCGCAAGAGGCCGCGGATGGAGTCGGTATTGGCAAAGTCGCTTTGCCAGGCGCGGTGCCATGCCGAGCGAGCCTCCTCGAGTTGGCCGGCGCGGTCGAGTCCGCGTGCCTGGCGCTTGAAGTGCCATCCGAGCACTTGGTCATAGAGCCGGGTGGTCACCATCGGACTGAAGCCTGGCGGGCTGGTGCGCCAGATTCTCGGGAGGAGGACGAGAGCGGCGATGCTGACGAGGAGGCCCAGGCCGACGACGGTTCGGAACCACAGCGAAAAGAGCAGGACGCGGAACAGGGGCCAGTTGTCGAACCTGGCAGCGAGGCGGTCTTGGTCCCAGAACAAGAACACCCGTTTTCCGGAGCGTTCCGGGGTGAGATCATGGCCTTCGTCTTCCGGATACATCGGTCCTGCATAGTAGTGCGGAGATAATGGAAGGACAACAGATTGTTCAGGTCCCGGGAGGCTTGCGGTGTTGCGGTGGATTCTTCTATGGTGACGGCGTGGACTGGCTTCCGCACGTCTTGGTGGCGCTTGGAGGGTATTGCCTCGGGTCGTTGCCCACCGGGTATGCGGTTGGCAGGGCGCGAGGGGTGGACATCCGGCAGGTGGGGAGTGGCAACATTGGTGCGACGAATGTGCTGCGGGTGTTGGGGAAACCGGCGGGGATCTTCGTGCTCTTGGTGGACGCGTTGAAGGGTGTGGCGGCTTGTGCCGGTCTGCCGCGGTGTGTGTTGGCGGCGATGCGGGACGCGGCGCCGGATCCCGGGGCATTGGCATTGGTGGCAGGGGTTTCGGCGATTCTGGGGCACAACTACACCTGCTGGCTGCGGTTCAAGGGGGGGAAAGGCATTGCGACGACGGCGGGGGTGTTGGGGGTATTGATGCCGAAGGCGCTTGGGGTTGCGCTGGGGGTTTGGCTTCTGGTGTTTCTGGCGTCGCGGTACGTCTCTTTGGCATCGGTGGCAGCGGCGTTGATTCTGCCTGCGGCGGTCTGGGTGACGGGGGGTGAGCCGGGGATGGTCGCAGCGGCGGGTTTTCTGACCGCGCTGGCGCTGTACAAGCATCGGGCGAACCTGGAGCGGTTGGGCAAGGGAACTGAGCATCGGTTTGGGTCGAAGCCGGGGCCGCCTGGGGGGGCGGGTAATGGAGGGGGCCCATGAGGATTGCGGTGTTGGGCATGGGGGCCTGGGGGACGGCGTTGGCGCGGCAGATGGGCGAGGGGGGCCACACGCTGACGGTATGGGACCACGACGCGGCGAATTTGCGGGAGGTGGCGAAGACGGGTCGGAATCAGAAGTACCTGCCTGGGGTTGTCCTGTGCGGGGACTGGCGGGTGGAATCGGTTCTGGATACGGCCTGGCGGGGGAGCGATCTTGTATTACTGGCGGTGCCCTCGAAGGCATTTCGGGCGGTCAGTCGGGTGCTGGCGGAGCATGAGGGCACGGTGGTGACCGTTACGAAGGGGATCGAGTATGACACCGGGCTGACGATGAGCGGTGTTCTTCTTGAGACGGCGCCGCGGGCTCGGGCGGTGGCCTTGTCGGGGCCGACGCTGGCGATGGAGGTGGCGCGGGGGGTGCCGACGGCGGCGGTGGCGGCAAGCCGGGATCCGGAAGGGGCGCGGCAGGTTCAGGGACTGCTGCATCGGCCTGCGTTTCGGGTCTACACGAGCCGGGATTTGCTGGGTGTGGAACTCGGGGGTGCGTTGAAGAACGTGATGGCGATCGCGGCGGGTGTTTGCGATGGGTTGGGGTTTGGCGACAACTCGAAGGCGGCGTTGGTGACGCGGGCGGTGGTCGAGATCTGTCGTTTGGGGGTGGCGTGCGGGGCGCAGGCGGGCACTTTCTCCGGGCTAAGCGGTCTGGGAGACCTTGTGGTCACCTGTTTTTCGCGTCTCAGCCGGAACCGGATGTTGGGGGAGCGATTGGGGCGAGGGGAGGCGTTGGATCAGATTCTGGGGCAATCGGTTTCGGTGGCGGAGGGGTATCCGACGGCGCGGGCAGCCTGGCGTCTGGCGCAGCGGCTGGGTGTTGCGGCTCCGATCATCGAGCAGGTGCACGCCATGCTTTACGAGGGCAAAAATGTGGCTGACGCAGTCCGCGACGTGACCCATCGGGACCACAAGGCCGAGGACGAGTGAGGGGGGTCGGTCGCGCGGGCGCTGTGCGGTGCAAAGCACAGTTGTCAAGTCTTTGTGGGGTGGGTAGGCTACAGGGCCGTGATCATGAACTGTGGGCGTTGCAGAGAGAACGATGCCATGAAGACACTTGTCGGATCCGCGCGCAGGTTGCGGTCGGGTTTCACGCTGATTGAGCTTCTGGTGGTCATCGCGATCATCGCGATTTTGGCGGGCATGCTGTTGCCGGCGTTGGCCAAGGCGAAGGCGAAGGGCCAGGGCATCATGTGCATGAACAACACGAAGCAACTGGCGCTCGGGTTCCTGATGTACGCCGACGACCACAACGAGACCCTGCTGGCGTGTCTCGACGGTCTTGCCGGCCGGGTCAATTGGATCCAGGGGGCGCTGGACGGGTGGGGGGCGGAGGCGGCGGACATGCGTTACATCACGAACAGCCCGATGTTCCCGTACGTGGGGCGGAGCCCTGCAGTCTTTCAATGTCCGTCGGACAAGGCGACGGTGAAGATTGGGACGCGGACGGAGCGTCGGATCCGGAGCAACTCGATGAGCCAGGTTTTTGCCTGGGGTGACTGGCTGGACGGTTCGGGGACGGGCAGGAACCAGACCAAGTGGCGGACCTATGGCAAGGCCTCGCACATTGTGACGCCGACGAAGACGTTTGTGTTTGTGGACGAGCATCCGAACAGCATCAACGACGCGGCGTTTGCGACCCAGTGTACCGGGGCGGATGCGGCGAGCACGGCGCGGATCATTGACTTGCCGGCGAACTACCACAACGGTTCATGCGGTTTTTCCTTTGCGGACGGGCATTCAGAGATCAAGCGGTGGGTCAGCATGCGGTCGGGGCATGACACGAGGAGGGGATTGTTCAACATGCCAGTTTACTTCACGGGGGCCCGCAACCTGACGTTGAACTTCGCGGCGGGCGAGGCCTGGATGGACGCCAAGTGGATGGCGGACAACACAACGGTTCTGCGGTAGAGTCCTCGACTGGGTCGGAGGCGCACCTCGCTACTGCGGCGACTTCGGATTCCGCGTGACAGGCCGTCCATGGACGGTATAATTGGGGCCGGTTTCAGTGACGACCCTATCGTCTAGTGGTTAGGACACCACCCTTTCACGGTGGCGGCCGGGGTTCGAATCCCCGTAGGGTCGCCAGCCTTTTTCGTTAGCCTCGACGCTTGATACTGTATCCGTTGACATTTGAGGTGCTCTTCGAGGCGAAGCCGTGGGGAGGTCGGCATTTCGAGACTCTGTTTGGCCGGTCGCTTCCGCCGGACACGCGGGTGGGCTGTTGCGTGGAAGTCCGGGATGCTCCGGGGATCTCCTGTCGGGTGGCGCATGGTCCGCTGGCGGGAAGGGAGTTGGGATGGCTAGTGGAGCAGGCGGGCGAGGGCGTGGTGGGTCGCGGGCATCGCGTGGGCGGACGTTTTCCGTTGGAGGTTCAATGGGTTGACGTCTCCGGTGAGGGACCGCTCGATGTGGGAGTCGGAAGTTCGGGCGCGGTTTCGGGGGTGGAGGGGGTGGAATTCTTCTATGCGGTCCACGCCGAGTCCATTGCCGTGGTGCATGCGGGGTTGCTGGCCGGGGTTGAGCGCCGCCGGTTTCTGGACCTGTTGAGGTCGGGGAGAGGTCGGGAGGGGCTGCGGCCAATTGCGGTGGGCTGTCGGGGGTCGTTGGTGGTGCCGTCGGGCTGCGTGCATGGTTTTCAGGGGGGCTGTGTGCTGGTTTCGATTCGGCGGGCAGGCTGGCTGAATCAGGAGATCTCGGGGGGCGGCATTGGCGGTCTGGCGGGGGGGGGCGCCACAAGTGAGGATGAAGCGGCAGTGGGGATGGCGGCCGAATACATGGCGCCGGAGGCTGGAGTAAGGTCTCGGGAGCGGTTGTTATGCGACCGGGGAGGGGTGCGGGTGATCGAGCAGGTGTTGCCGGCCGGCGTGCGGCGGGATCTTGGGGGATTGGACCGGGCGCATCTGGTGGTGGTGGTGGCAGGGCGTTGCGCGGTGCGGCACCAAGCGACGAAGACGGCGATTCGGGTGGGGGCGGGTCAGACGTGCCTGGTACCAGCCGCCGCTTACGGGGTGGTATTGGAGGCGGACGAGGAGACGGTGTATTTGGTGGCGACGGTCGTGCAGGAGGGCATAGGGCAGCCAGCGCTGGAGGGCGTCGCCACGGCTTCGGTGGTCTCGGGGGGCTCGGAAGTGTCGGCGTCGTCGGCGTCGTCTCCATTGGCTGCGGAGCCCGTGCGCCACCGGCGCGGTCTGATGGCGCGGTTGAATAGCGAGCAGCTCGAGTTGGCGAATCGGCTGATGTACTTTCCGTTTCTGCGGTTGCTGCTGTTCACCTTTTGGTTCCGGGTGGCGGTGGTTGTGCTCTTGGTATTCGCGACGGGGTTGGTGTTATTCCTTCCAAGGATCTGGGGGGTGACCCCCGAGGGCTTTCTGCCCCGAGTGCGGATCAGCGGCCTGGACTGGGTGCAGGCGCATTTTCTGCGGCGGACGGGGGAACGGGCGATGGCGGAGGGGCAGTGGGGGGAGGCGACGAGGGCGTGGCAGGCGGCGTTTGCGAATCACCCGGGCGATCCGGAATTGCTGCGCGGGATGATCCGGGTGGCTTTGGCGGATCCGGAGCCGGAGTCGCGCGGTTTTGCGGCGTCGATCGCGAACGCGTCCTGGCTGTTGCGGCTGACCGGGACGAACCAGGTCGACTTGGAGCTGACGGCACGGCTGTACGCCAAGGCGCGTCGTTACGATTTGCTCGACGCGCTGCTGACGCCGATGGAGGGGCGGTTGTCAGCGGACCTGAAGGTGCTGTATGCGAAGACGCTGTTTCATGTTCGGAAGAGGGACTATGCGTCGTGGTATGACCGGTTGGACGCGGGTCTGCGGGCGGATCCGGAGCTAGCGCTCCATCAGTCGGCGTACCTGGCGGGGTGGGGCCCGCCGGAGACCGCGGCTGAGGGCAAGGCGAGTCTCGAGCAGGCGTGGGTGGCGCAGCCGGCGCTGCGGCCGGTCATTGCGCGGTTGCAGGCGGCGGTTGCGGTGAAGGGGATGGATCTGGCCGGGTACAGCGTGGCGTTGCGGCGGCTGGGGGATTTGCACCTGGACGGGGTGGGCGATCACACGCGGTACTGGCGCTTGCTGGTCGAGGCGGGGCGGAAGGACGAGGCCGTGAGTCTGGCTGCGGCGTATGTTTTTCCTCCTCGAACGGAGGGGGATCTTTTGTATCTCGCGGACGCGCTGGTTGGTTTGGAGCAGACGGCGCGCGCGCAGGAGTTGCTGCGGCGGTATGTGCCGGAGTTTGCGGGGTCGGCGGCGCTTTGGATTCGGTACGGGGATTTGGCGCTGGCGACGGAGGATTGGGAGGCGCTCCGCGCGGTGGCGACGCAGATGCGAGCGGTTCCGCCGATTCGGGCCCAGGTGGAGGGGGTGAGTTACTACTACGAGGGTCGTGTGGAAGGGGCGACGGGGCGGGCGGAGGCGGCGGAGCGGGCCTTTGCGCGGGCGGCGCAGTCCGAGTATGCCGACGAGGCGCAGGCGCGGCGGGTGGCAGCGAGCCTGCTGGAGCTGGACTACTTCGCCGAGGCGCGGATCTTGTTGGACCGGTTGGTGGCGAAGGCTCCGCGGGAGATGGAGCTTTGGGCGCTGCTCTACCGGGCGGGTTTGGGGCTTCGGGACGAGGCGGTGATCTTGCGGGCGGCGGAGGCGGCGCACGGGCTGGCGCCGCGGAGCGGGATGTGGGCGAACCGGTATGTATTTGGGCTCTGGCTGAACCGGATTCGGCCGGACGAGGCGATCCGGCTGAGCATGGAGTTGACGGCGCAATTCACGAACACGGTGGCGACCCGGATCAGCCATGCCGGGGCCTTGGTGTTGAATCGCCGTCCGGAGGAGGCGCAGAAGCTGCTGTTGACGGTGCGGCCGGACCGGTTGGAGCCGCAGCTCCGGAACGACTGTTTTCTGGTGATGATGGAGGCCTGTGTTGAACAGCTTCAATGGGCCGAGGCGGAAGCTCTTTCGCGCCAGATCAACCCGGACTTGATGTTCCCGAAGCAGCGGGAGGTATTCGAGTCCTTGTGCCGCCGGTTAGCAGAGGCTGTGGGGACCGCGTCGGGCGGGCCGGGGTAGGGTGCGGGGAGTCGCTGGAGTCCTCGACTTGTGGAATATGGGGTCAACAGGTCAAGTTGGGTCCCTGCCGTTCCAGGCCTCCCCATCTTCCGTCGAGGACTCTACATTGGCGAGGCGCGGAAGAGAGGGTGGGCAAGCACAGCAGGGTCTTCATGAGTCTGAGGACTCCGCTGGGTCTGAGGCGCACCTCGCTAGGCGCGGTAGTCAATCCTCCGAATCTCGACCGTCCCGCTGACGAGGTCGAAGAATGGCTTGCCGCGCCGGACGCCGACGGTTCCGTAGCCTGTGGCGGTGGCGAGGAAGCAGCGGAAGTCACCTCGCAGGGCGGGTTTGAGGTAGAGAGTTTTTTCGATGGCATCGTAGCGAGCGCCGGTGAGGGCCTGGAGGAGGGCGTAACTCGAGAGGGCGCGCGCGTACCAGTGTCCGCACTCGTATTCGTTGAAGGGGTTGCGGACGCGTCCGTCGTAGCGGCTGCGGCAGACGCGGACGATTTCGAGGCCTTCGTCGATGCGGCCCATGAAGATGAGGTGGGAGGCGACTTGGTATTCGATGCCGGTCCAGACTTCATTCGAGTAGACGAAGGGGAGGGAGAGCGCGCCGCCTTTGGGCCAGGTGCAGATGAGGAGGCCGCCTTCCGCGCCGCAGGCGTAGCTGGGGCGCTGGGGGTTGGCGTGGGCGGTGAGGTCGGTTTTCAGGTTGTGGCGGTGCACGGCCCGGAGGTGACTGCGGATCTTCCCGGGGTCGAGCACGTCACCGACGCCGCAGACCAGAGCCATCCAGGCTCCGAGCACTCCGTCTGCCAGGCATCCGCGGCCGTACTGGTACTTTGGCCCTTCCTTTTCGAGAAGCGCCCTGGCTTCGGGGGAGTAATCCCCGCCGAAGCTCTGGACCTCGACGGGGTTTTTCGCCCGAAGCGATTGCCATTCGATTTTCTGGATGAAGTACTCCCCGTCGTAGAGTTCGGACTCGGTGCGTTGCCGGCCTTTGGCGAGGAGTTCGGCATAAGCGGCGGTATCGTCGCCGAGGGCTTTGCCCATGGCGACGGCGGCGCTGAGGGCGCCGAGGTAGAAGCTGGTGCACATGCCGTCGGGCCCCCAGAATTCGATGTCGTAGGTATTGTGGTGGGGTTCGGCCAGCCAGCCCTGGTGGGTCGGGTCCCAGGTTTCGATGCAGAAGTCGAGGCTTTGCCGGACTCTGGGCCAGAGCCGGCGGAGCCACTCGGTATCGCCGCTGATCCGCCACTCGCGGTGGACCTTCAAGATGCCGCCCAGCTGGCCGTCGGCGGCCGCGTGAAAATCGTGGGGTGCAGGCCGGATGGGCAGGGAGGCGCGGAAGGTCTGGTGTCCGCGATCGTCCTGGGAAGGGCCGAATTCGGTTTCCCGGAGGGACCGTTCGAGGGTGGGGAACAAGTGGGCGATGGCCTGGGCATAATTCCAGACGTGGGTGCAGGAGCCATGGCAGCAGCCGGCGTTATCGCTGCAGCCCTCCCAGCACCAGAGCCGGCCATCGGCCTGGCGGAGGACGGTTGGCGACTTGAGGATGGTCAAGTTGGCGGCAACGGCTTCGAGGACCTCGGGGGGCAGGGTGGAATCGTAGAAGCAGCGGCTGAAGCGCTGGGCGCGGTCGCGCAATTCCTGGTAGCGGTCCCGCCAATGGGCGATGACGGCATTGACATCGGTGAATCGGCCGGCGTACCAGGGTTTGTAGGTGCCTTCGACCGGGGAGGGCGTCGAGGGGTCCTTGCCGATGCGCAGGTTGGTTTGGCCGACGAACCAGGCGAATCGGACGGCGATGGTCTTCGACTGACCCGGCTCGAGGCGGAACGGGACGAAGAGGGTGGCTCCGGGGGAGGGGTTGCCCGAGGCGACCGGCGGCCGGTCATAGCAGGCGCCCTCCGCGATGTCCTTCCAGGCCATGGTCAGGGCGTCCCACCAGCCGCCGCGGAACCAGGCATGATTCACGTGCAGGGCGGGGTCGCTGACGGTGACAGCGAAGGCGCCTTCCTCCCAGGACTTGTCTTTTGCGGCGGCATTCCAAAGGACGAAGCCTTCCGGGGTTGCTTTGACGGCCTGGGCACCGCCGCTGGTGGCCATGAAGTTCCTGGCATTGAAGGAGAACACGGCTTCGACCGGATGCCGGGTCCGGTTGACGAACGCGTATTCGAGGGCGGCCACCGGCAGGCTCGAGTCGTCGGTGTCCCCGGGAGCGAAGGGGCTCCATCCGGTGATGCGGATTTGGAGGGGGATCTGGGGATCGCGGACGCTGACGGTGGCGAAGGGGAAATGGGTGTGGAAGGAGGCGGTTCGGAATCGCGGCAGGCCGAAAGCGGTCCCTGCGGCGCCGTTGCCGGATCCGGGCATGCCGAAGAGCTTCCAGGCGGGAACGGGGCCTTCGATGACGCGCGCGACGGGGGTTGTGCCCTTGACGCAGAGGGCAGCGAACATCATGGGCTCGTTGAAGACCTCGGGGCGATGGCGCAGCGAGACATGGGAGAGCGCCCCGGTTCCTTCGAGGCAGAGCATGCCGGCTCCCATGCCGCCCATGGGGAAGGCGACCCGGTTGAGACGCGGTCCGGCGTACTCGGTGTTGAACTTGGCGCTTCCGCGGGAGCGGGGCGGGTGTGATGCCGTTGCGTCTTTGGGGTGACTGGCGTGACTGGTGCCGGCGTTGCCCTGCAGAGCGGTCCAGGCGCCTGCCGAGGCAGCCGTCAGTTTGAGGAAGTCACGGCGGGGCAGTCGTTTGCGGTTGCTTTCAGGCATGGGGCAGTCCTTTCACGTTCGGGGGGGGCGGGGCTCAGGAGGCGGGAGGTGTCGAATCGAAGTCGAGATCGACGAGCAGATTCGAGGCAATCCGTTCGAGTTCCTGCTGGAGGCTGGTTCGGTCGCAGGCATCGGGCAGGTGCAGCCGGGCCCGGGCCTTGAACAAGGGTTCGCCGGTCATGGGAGCGCTCGAGCACTCGGTGGTTAGTTCATCGACGTTGACCCCGTGTCGGGCGAGCGTTGCCGACACTTCGCGCACGATGCCGGGGCGGTCATGACCAACCAGCTCGAGGGTGGCCCGGGAGCGTGGCGCGGGGGATTCGCTTTCTGCTGCATGAACTTCCACGGTCAAGCCCTGATCGCGCAGGGCATTGAGCGTGTGGCGCAGGGCGGGTTCCTGCTCGGCGGGAATGTGGATTCGGAGGATGCCGGCGAACTCGCCGCCGAGGCGGCACATGCGGCTTTCGAGCCAGTTGCCTCCGTGGTCGGCGACGATCCGTGCCAGCAGTTCGACGATGCCCGGCCGATCACGGCTGACGAGGGTCAGGACCCGAGGGACTTGCATGGCGATGTCGTAGGGCGAATGCGGGTTGCTGGCAAGTGTTTATGGCGGACCTGGATCCCCGCCTAACGCTAGCCCCTTGTCAGAAAATATCTACCAACATGTTGTCGATGTTGCCCGCGCGATCCGGCGGTGCTGCTCGCCGCAGGCGAAGCCCATGTTCCCAGCGCAGT
>Ga0116142_10000436_pt1 | contig 55804 bp, 60 predicted proteins | sample AD_UKC033_MetaG_FD_89785 | JGI IMG/M metagenome (GOLD analysis project Ga0116142, IMG submission 89785) | Active sludge microbial communities of municipal wastewater-treating anaerobic digesters from USA - AD_UKC033_MetaG | ecosystem: Engineered > Bioreactor > Anaerobic > Digestate | place: USA... | reverse complement strand
CCACTTGCCCCGCTCAAAAAACAAGCAGGGTAGCCAAATCAGGTGGGTCAAAATTGGATGAAAATTACCCCTCCAGGTGGGTCAATTCTGGGTGGACGTCAACATCCTCCATTCGTGTTGCACGCAATTGCAATATGAACACGCGCCTCTGCGGACGCTTCGTTACATTCTCTGCATAAAAAGGGAAGAGTAAAATGGAACCTGCCAATTGCCTCATTAGCCGCCTAAATCAGATCGGCGAAAGAGGCAACCGGCTAGGGCTGCATAAAGTCTTCAGAGACAGGCCAATTTGGCTTTCTATCCGCGGGGTGACGGAATATGAAACGGGACAGTTCGATCAGCGCCTGCTGGTATACCTCGCGCTTGAACTCAATAACGGCATCGAGCGGCACCCAGTAATTACTCCACCGCCAGGCGTCGAATTCCGGGTGGTCGCTCGCGCGCAACGACACATCGGAATCACGTCCGATCAAGCGCAGCATGAACCAGATCTGCTTCTGGCCTCGATAGGTATTGCGCCATTCCCGCCGAATCCATTGCTTCGGCACCTCATAGCGTAACCAATCGCGCGTGCGCCCGAGAATCTTGACATGTTCCTGCCGCAGGCCGATTTCCTCATGCAACTCACGGTACATCGCCTGTTCGGGCGATTCTCCATGCTTGATCCCGCCCTGCGGAAACTGCCAGGAATGCTCTCGTATGCGCTTGCCCCAAAAAACCTCATTCTTGCCGTTGATCAGGATGATGCCGACGTTAGGGCGATAGCCTTCACGATCGAGCATGATTGCAACCCATCAAAATTAAACTGAGTTCATTTTTTCACAATTTGCCTGTTTATGAAAGCTTGCCCGCGATAACCTGATTGCGGCAGGACTGGCTGCGGTAAAATGCGGATTTTTATCGATATTGCGACCATGCGCGCCACGCATTTCTTTCTCGCCACGCTCAAGGAGGCGCCCTCCGACGCCGAAATCATTAGTCACAAGCTCATGCTGCGCGCGGGGCTTATCAAACGGTTGGCGGGGGGCATTTATACTTGGATGCCGCTTGGCCTGCGGATCCTACGCAAGGTAGAGACCATTATCCGCGAGGAGATGAACCGTGCGGGCGCCATCGAACTGCTGATGCCCGCAGTGGTGCCTGCGGAGTTGTGGCAGGAAACCAGTCGCTGGGATATGTATGGCCCTGAATTGCTGCGCTTCAAGGATAGGCATCAGCGCGACTTCGTCATCGGCCCGACCCACGAGGAAGTCATCACCGATGTTGCCAGGCGCGAGATCAAGAGCTATCGCCAGCTACCGTTGCATCTTTACCAGATACAGGCCAAGTTCCGCGATGAGATCCGGCCCCGCTTCGGGGTCATGCGCGGCCGCGAGTTCCTCATGAAGGATGGCTATTCCTTCCACGCCAGCTATGAGGATCTACAGCGGGAATACCAGAACATGCATCTTACCTATACGCGCATCTTTACCCGCCTGGGGCTAAGTTTTCGCGCCGTCGCAGCCGACACTGGATCGATCGGCGGCACGGGATCGCACGAATTTCATGTGCTGGCCGACTCCGGCGAAGATGCCATTGCCTTCTGTCCGGATTCCGACTACGCGGCCAACGTCGAACTCGCGGAGGCCCTTGCGCCGGTTTCGCTGCGCGCGGGTCATGCCGAGAAGATGATGAAGATCGCCACCCCAGGCAAGATCCGTTGCGAGGACGTGGCGGCCCTACTGAAGGCACCTGTCACGAGGACCGTCAAGGCCATTGCCGTCATGCATGACAGGCAGTTTTTCATGCTGCTCATCCGGGGCGATCACACACTGAACGAAGTCAAGGCCAGCAAGTTGCCCTTCCTAAATCCATTCCGATTCGCCAGCGACGAGGAAGTCGAGTGCCACCTGGGCTGTCGCCCTGGTTACATTGGTCCCGTTGGCATCCGTGATGGCATTCCCGTCATCGCCGACCGAACAGTCTCCCAGATGAGCGATTTCATCTGCGGCGCCAACGAAGCTGGCTACCATCTGACGGGCGTGAACTGGGGTCGTGACCTGCGTGAACCCGACTACGTGTTCGATATCCGCAATGTCGTGGAAGGCGATCCCAGCCCTGACGGAAAGGGCCCCCTTTCAATCTGCCGCGGCATCGAAGTAGGGCATATTTTTCAGCTGCGCACCAAGTATTCCGAGGCAATGAAGGCTACCTTCCTCGACGAGTCCGGCCAATCGCGGGCCATGGAAATGGGATGCTACGGAATCGGCGTAACACGCATTGTCGGCGCAGCCATCGAGCAAAATCATGATGAGCGCGGCATTATTTTTCCGCACGCCATTGCCCCTTTCGAGATCGCCATTGCTCCGGTCGGCTATGGCAAAAGTCAGTCTGTGCGGGACGCCGCCAACAAGCTGTATGCCGAATTGAAAGGTGCCGGCCTCGACGTGCTGATAGATGATCGGGACGAGCGGCCAGGCGCCATGTTCGCCGACTTGGAACTGATCGGGATTCCGCACCGCGTCACCATCGGCGAGCGGGGCCTGAAGGAAGGAACCGTCGAATATCAGGAGCGCCGGGAGGCTGTAGCCATCAAGGTTCCCATCGCTGAAATCGGCGCGCTCGTCCGCGAACGTCTTGGCGCGTGAGACGAGCATTCATCACTCTGGTTCTGTTGCTAGCCACCGGTACGGCCGCCGCTGGTGCGCAAAAATACGAAATGCTTGCCACAAGCGTGCAGGCGGCATTGCATGCCGCCGTATCTGACCGCCGGCCGCCGACAAGTTCGTTTCAGAATCCGGTTGAAGCCGTCGACTGGCTGAGCGAGATGTCGACGCGTCTGGCAAGGCGCATGCCGGATCAGGCAAGCCGCCTCGAATTCCTGAGAGCCGTGCATTACGAGGCCAAGCGGGCCGGACTGGATCCGCAACTCGTTCTTGGTTTGATACAGGTCGAAAGCGGCTTCAGGAAATTCGCCATTTCATCTGCCGGAGCCCGCGGCTACATGCAAGTCATGCCGTTCTGGATCAATCTGATCGGCGGCAAAAGGGACAATCTATTCAATCTGCGTATGAACCTGCGATACGGCTGCACCATCCTCAAGCACTACCTGGATATCGAGAATGGCGATTTGTTCAGAGCTCTGGGCCGATACAACGGCAGTCTGGGGCGCCCCGAATACCCGGACGCAGTCCGCGCCGCGTGGGAAAAGCAATGGTCTTACTCCCCAAGAGTCGCGTTGAGACAGTAAGCGCTTTGCGCAAGCGCACAGGGTTGCATACTCCGCGGATGCTTGGCGTCAGGGCTCCCGACCAGTCCGCCTCACCGTCGCACGCCGCCCGGCAGCATGCCTTTCATGCCACGCATCATTTTCTGCAACCCGCCCTTTGAAATCTGTTTCATCATCTTTTGCGTCTGCTCGAACTGATTGAGCAAGCGATTGACCTCTTGCACCTGCACGCCGGCACCGGCAGCTATCCGTCGCTTGCGCGAAGCCTTGATGATCTCCGGCTTGGCCCGTTCCTGCGGTGTCATCGAGTTGATGATTCCTTCGAGACGGCCAATGGCCTTGTCTTCGATTTGCGAGCCGGCCTGCTGGGCAGCCTGGGCAAACTGAGCCGGCAGCTTGTCGAGCAGGCCGGAAAGCCCGCCCATCTTTCGCATTTGCCCGACCTGCTCCTTGAAGTCGTTCAGATCGAAGCCCTTGCCGGACTTCAGTTTCTGGGCGAATTCCCTGGCTTTTTCCTGGTCGACGCCCCGCTGCGCCTCCTCGATGAGGCCAAGCACGTCCCCCATGCCAAGGATGCGCGATGCCATACGCTCGGGGTGAAATTCTTCCAGTCCGCTGAGCTTCTCGCCGACGCCAGAAAACTTGAGTGGTTTGCCGGTAACGTGCCGCACGGAAAGCGCGGCGCCCCCTCGCGCATCGCCATCCAGCTTGGTCAGAATGACCCCCGTCAATGGCAGGGCCTCGTTGAAGGCACGCGCGGTATTCACGGCGTCCTGCCCAAGCATGGCATCGACCACGAAAAGCGTCTCGACCGGCTGAAGGGCGGCGTGGAGTTCGACCACTTCCTGCATCATGGCCTCGTCGATGGCAAGCCGCCCTGCCGTATCGAACAGCACCACGTCGTAGTAGTGCTTCCTGGCAAAATCAAGGACTGCGTCAGCCACGCTGCGTGGCTTGTCGCCTGGCTGCGTAGGAAAGAAGTCAATGCCGGCCTGCTCGGCAACCAACTTCAGTTGTTGGATGGCGGCGGGGCGGTAGACGTCGGCGCTGGCAGTCAGCACCTTCTTCTTCATACGCTCCCTGAGCAGCTTGCCCAGCTTGCCGGTGGTCGTGGTCTTGCCGGCCCCCTGCAAGCCGGCCATCAGGATCACCGCAGGGGGCTGCACGGCAAGGTTCAGGCCGCTGTGGGTTCCTCCCATCAATTCGGTCAGTTCGCGGTGCACGACTCCCACCAAGGCCTGGCCCGGGGTAAGGCTGCCAATTACCTCCTGGCCAATGGCCCTTTCCTTGATGCGGGCTACAAGCTCCTTGACCACTGGTAATGCGACATCGGCCTCCAGCAGCGCCATCCTCACTTCACGCAAAGCCTCTGCGATGTTGTCTTCGGTCAGGCGCGCCTGGCCCCGCAGCGTCTTGACAACGCGGGAGAGTCGCTGAGTCAGGTTGTCCAGCATGATGTTCCGATTGCTCCGGGAAGGATGTAAACTTAAAAGATGAATGGGATTTTAGCGCATCTGCTCCCCGCCTCTCTTTACGCCTTGCTTGGCTTTCATTTCTGGCGCACGCGTTGGGGACGTGCGACGACGTTAGCAACCCAAGGAGTGCGCGGATGGGAAAGAGTTGCGCTCGCCACCACCTTGCTGCTCCACGGTAACGTACTCTATGCTGAATTGTTCGGCGGTGGCCTTATGCGTTTCGGCTTCTCGTCGGCGCTCTCGCTCATGCTCTGGCTTGCCGTTCTGATCTATTGGGTGGAGAGCTTCCATGCCCGGCTGGAGGGATTGCAGCCCCTGGTCTTGCCGCTGGCGGCCGTTTGCACCCTTTTGCCCCTCCTGTTTCCCGGCCAGCACCTGTTGGCCAATGTCGCCTCGGCAATGTTCCGCGCTCATTTTTTCATATCGATGGTGGCCTACAGCCTTTTTACGCTGGCAGCACTTCACGCCATCATCATGGCGGTCGCCGAAAGGCGGCTGCACCGGGGTGAATTGACTCGGCCGCTTGCCAGCCTCCCCCCTCTTTTGACGATGGAGTCGCTCCTGTTCCGACTCATAACCATCGCCTTTGTCCTGCTTACTTTGGCGCTGGCTTCAGGCTTGGCCTTCTCGGAAAATCTCTTCGGCAAAGCGTTACCCTTTGACCATAAAACGGTCTTTTCCATTCTTTCCTGGCTGATTTTCGCCGTGCTGCTGTTCGGAAGACATGTTTGGGGATGGCGCGGCCGTATGGCACTACGCTGGACGCTGGCGGGATTTGTCGTGCTGCTCCTCGCCTATGTGGGCAGCCGCTTCGTGCTCGAGGTCTTGCTTGGCCGGACCGGCTGATCGCCATCACGCCTCCGTCGTGGCCTCCATTATTCGGTTGAATGCATTTAAAACCCATCGCGAGAAAATCAGGATATTTCGGTTGCACAAGCCATTCACCAATCGTCGCTTTACCCCGACACAAAAATGGCTCAACAATCTTCTCCAACCGACTGATAGTCTTTACAAAACCTCTCCGGAAGGGCATCATCGCCCGGAATACCCGGTTGGAATTCCAATCAGCCACGGCAACCAATGGCGGCATCTCTTCAAACAACCCTCAGCGGCTTGGCGCGCGCACTCGTCCAGCAAGGCCGCTTAAAGGAGGCAGAGGCGGAGTCTTTTGCCGCCCAAGGGGCAAGTTCGGGGGGGGGGTTCGTCAGCCAGGTTGTGTCCAGCGGCCGGCTGAACGCCAAGGATATCGCCGTCTTCGCTGCTGAAACTTTCGGTTACCCATTGCTCGATCTGAATGCCTTCGACGAAAGCCACTTCCCTCCAGGAGCCATCGATCGAAAGCTGATTCAAAACCACTTGGTCATCCCCCTGACCAAGAGAGGGAATCGCATCGCAGTTGCACTGGCCGATCCGACAAACCTGCGTGCTCTGGATGAAATTCGCTTTCAAACGGGACTGGCGGTCGATCCGGTGGTGGTTGAAACCAATAAGCTGGCGCCCATTGTCCAGCGCTTGTCTGAAACCGCGGAAACAAAACTCAATGAACTTGCAGGCGACGAACTGGACTTTGGACTAGCGGAAGAAACCGAAGAGACGGGTGTCGCAGAGGCCGGCACGGGCGAGGTTGATGATGCTCCAGTTGTACGCTTCATCCAGAAAATCCTGCTCGATGCCATCAACGAAGGTGCGTCCGACATCCACTTCGAACCTTATGAAAAATATTACCGGATTCGTCTCCGCACCGATGGCGTTCTGCGCGAGATCGCCCAGCCTCCCCTCGTCATCAAGGAAAAGATCGCCTCACGCATCAAGGTGATTTCAAGGCTGGATATTTCCGAAAAGCGCGTGCCCCAGGACGGCCGCATGAAGCTGGTACTCTCGAAAACGAGGGCCATTGACTTTCGCGTCAGCACCTTGCCTACTCTCCATGGCGAAAAGATCGTCATGCGCATCCTGGATCCGTCGAGCGCCATGCTGGGTATCGACGCGCTTGGTTACGAGCCTGAGCAACGCGAAACGCTGATGCACGCGATCGAGCGGCCCTACGGCATGATCCTGGTTACGGGTCCGACCGGCAGCGGCAAGACCGTCTCGCTCTATACCTGCCTGAACCTGCTCAACAAGCCCGGCATCAACATTTCGACCGCCGAGGACCCGGCCGAAATCAATCTGCCCGGCATCAACCAGGTCAACGTCAATGACAAGGCCGGGTTGAACTTCGCTGTCGCCCTCAAGGCATTTCTGCGGCAGGATCCGGATATCATCATGGTCGGTGAAATCCGAGATCTCGAAACTGCCGAAATCGCCATCAAGGCCGCCCAGACAGGCCACCTGGTGCTCTCCACGCTGCATACCAACGACGCGCCGACCACGCTGGAGCGCATGAAGAACATGGGCATTGCGCCCTTCAATATCGCCTCGAGCGTCATCATGATCACGGCACAACGACTGGCGCGCCGTCTTTGCGCCTGCAAGAAGCCGGTTTCCTTGCCGATGGAAGCCCTGCTGGAAGCCGGCTTTCATGAGCATGAAATCGACGGTAGCTGGCAACTCTATGGGCCCAATGGCTGCGACAAGTGCAAGGGCAGCGGCTACAAGGGGCGTGTCGGCATCTACCAGGTCATGCCGATCTCCGAAGAGATCCAGCGCATCATCATGACCAATGGCAACTCGATCGACATTGCCGAACAGGCGCAAAGAGAAGGCATCAAGGATCTGCGGCAGTCAGGGCTGCTCAAGGTAAAACAGGGCATGACCTCGCTTGAGGAAGTCCTGGCGACGACCAACGAATAAGGGAGAGTCTGATGGCAACCGCAACAAGAACTGCCAAGCGAGACACAGGTATAAAGGAATATGCCTTTACTTGGGAAGGCAAAGACAAGACCGGAAAATTGTTGCGAGGCGAAATGCGCGCTGGCGGTGAAGCAGTGGTTCATGCGACCCTGCGTCGTCAGGGTATCCTCGTCAGCAAGGTCAAGAAACAGTCTTTCAAACGGGGCGGAAAGATCACTGAAAAAGACATCACCCTGTTCACCCGTCAATTGGCAACTATGATGAAGGCGGGAGTTCCTTTGCTGCAAGCTTTTGACATCGTCGGCAAGGGTGCGTCAAATCAAGCCGTTGGAAAATTGTTAATGGATATCAAAACCGATGTAGAAACAGGATCCTCACTCAACCAGGCATTTCGGAAGTTCCCCCTACACTTCGATGCGCTGTTTTGTAATCTGGTTGCCGCCGGCGAAGCTGCCGGCATTCTGGATTCCCTCCTTGACCGCTTGGCGACCTACAAGGAGAAGATCCTCGCGATCAAGAGCAAAATCAAGTCCGCTCTCTTCTATCCGATCGCGGTCATTGTCGTCGCAATCGTCATTACAGCGGTAATCATGATTTTTGTGATTCCCTCTTTCAAGGAGGTTTTCAAGAGTTTTGGGGCGGATCTCCCTGCGCCAACCTTGATGGTAATCGCCATGTCGGACTTCATGGTGGCCAACTGGTATATCGTGTTTGGCATTTTGGGCGGTGGGCTATATGGCTTTTTCTATATGTGGAAGCGCTCGGAGAAAATGCAGATTGTCCTAGATCGGCTTTTTTTGCGTCTTCCCATATTCGGCGACATCATCCGCAAGGCCACCATGGCACGGTGGGCGCGTACCTTATCAACCATGTTCGCCGCCGGCGTACCGCTGGTCGAGGCACTGGATTCGGTCGGCGGGGCATCGGGCAATTACGTCTACCGCATTGCCACCAAGCAGATCCAGTCAGAAGTCAGCACCGGTACCAGCCTGACGGTGTCCATGCAGAACGTCAACGTCTTCCCCAACATGGTCATTCAGATGGTCTCCATCGGTGAGGAATCGGGCCAGCTCGACCAGATGCTGAGCAAGGTCGCCGATTTCTTCGAGGCCGAAGTGGACGATGCGGTCGAAGCCATGTCCAGTCTGATGGAACCGATGATCATGGTCGTCTTGGGTACCCTGATTGGCGGCATGGTGGTCGCCATGTATCTGCCGATCTTCAAGCTTGGACAGGTCGTCTGACGTCCCAGACTGCCTTGCTGACGACCGTATCGTAACTGGCGCCCCATGAGCGCTCTGCCTGAGCCGACAGCTCTTGTCGTCTTGGCCATACTGTTCGGCCTGATGGTAGGCAGCTTTCTCAATGTCGTCATTCACCGCCTTCCAAAGATGATGGAGCGCGGCTGGCTGGCCGAATGCGCCGAACTGCGAGGAGAAACCCCGCCCCTGTTCGAGAAACTGACCTTGGCCACCCCGCGTTCCCGTTGTCCGCATTGCGGGCATCGCATCACCGCCATCGAGAATATCCCGGTTCTCAGCTATATATTCCTGAGGGGACGCTGCCGTGGCTGCCAGGCACGGATCAGCCCCCGCTATCCGCTCGTCGAGGCGCTATCCGGCCTGCTGTCGGGCTACGCCGCATGGCGCTTCGGCCCGAGTTGGGCCGGCATCGGAGCACTTTTCTTCATCTGGTGCATGATTGCTCTGACTTTCATCGACTTCGACACGCAGCTATTGCCGGACAGCATCACCCTGCCCCTCCTCTGGACGGGCCTTCTGCTCAATCTGGGCGGTACGTTCACCGACCTCCGTAGTGCAGTCATCGGCACAGCTGCGGGCTACCTGTCGCTATGGGCTGTGTATTGGTCCTTCAAGCTGGCCACCGGCAAGGAGGGCATGGGCTATGGCGACTTCAAACTGCTCGCCGCCATCGGCGCCTGGCTGGGCTGGCAGATGCTCCCCCTGACGATCCTGGTCTCATCCGTGGTCGGTGCCGCAGTCGGCATCGCCCTGATCGCGTTTGCCAGGCACGGGCGCAACATTCCCATTCCCTTCGGTCCCTATCTGGCCGCCGCGGCCATCATTGCCCTTTTCTGGGGCAAACCCCTGACCCAGCAGTATCTCGGACTGTTCTGATTCTGGCGCCGGCTTGAATTCGGCCGCGCCGGCTGCACCTTAATACGGCTGGTGGCTTGGATTAAGGCTTTCAGTGCAATTACTTAAGCTATAATTTCACGTTTTTTGGAGACTGCCATGCCGATCTATGAATATCGCTGCGGCACCTGCGGGTTCCAGAAGGAATTCCTGCAAAAAATGAATGATGCACCCCTGACGACCTGCCCGGAGTGCGGCAAGGAATCCTTCGCCAAGATGCTCACCGCCGCCGGCTTCCAGCTCAAGGGCAGCGGCTGGTACGCGTCCGACTTCAAGGGCTGTGCCGCCAAGCCGGAATCGAAGCAGGAAAGCAGCGCCCCCGCGCAAGGCTGCAACGGCTGCGCCTGCGCCGGTAACGGATGAAAAAATATTTCATCACCGGCCTGCTGATCTGGGTGCCCCTAGCGATCACCGCCTGGGTGCTGGCACTCATCGTCAAGACGATGGACCAGACCCTGTTGCTGCTGCCGGCCCAGATTCGCCCGGAAAATCTGCTCGGGGTCTATATCCCGGGCATCGGCGTCATCGCCACGCTGCTGGTCGTGTTCCTGACCGGGCTGGTCACCGCCAACATCATCGGCCAGCGTCTGCTGCGCTTCTGGGAGGGCGTGCTGTCGCGCATTCCGGTGGTCAAGTCGGTCTATTACAGCGTCAAGCAGGTCTCCGACACCCTCTTCTCGTCGAGCGGGGAAGCCTTCCGCAAGGCGCTGCTCGTGCAATATCCGCGGGAAGGCATCTGGACCATCGCCTTCCAGACGGGCCAGCCGGGCGGCGACGTCCTCAACCACCTCCCCGGCGAATACGTCAGCGTGTATGTCCCGACCACACCCAATCCCACATCCGGCTTTTTCCTCATGCTGCCGCGCAAGGATGTCATCGAGCTCGAAATGAGCGTCGACGAGGCCCTCAAGTACATCATCTCAATGGGGGTCGTGGCGCCCCCCATGCGCAATCCGGCCGGCCGGGCACAGAATCAATAACGCGCCGCCATCGCGGCTTTTTTCCTGGGCACCTTGAAATGCGTACTCACTACTGCGGCCTCGTCAATGCCGCTCATCTCGACCAGACTGTCACCCTCTGCGGCTGGGCGCATCGCCGCCGCGACCATGGCGGCGTCATTTTCATCGACCTGCGCGACCGCGAAGGCCTGGTCCAGGTGGTGTGCGACCCGGACCGCAAGGAGACCTTCGCCACGGCCGAGCGCATCCGCAACGAGTTCGTGCTGAAGATCACCGGCCTGGTGCGCCGCCGTCCGGAGGGCACGGCCAACCCGAACCTCACCAGCGGCGAGATCGAGGTGCTGGCGCAGGACATCGAGATCCTCAACCACGCCGCCACACCCCCCTTCCAACTCGACGAGGACAACCTGTCGGAGAACGTGCGCCTGACGCACCGCGTGATCGACCTGCGCCGCCCGCAGATGCAGAGGAACATGATGCTGCGCTACAAGGTGGCGATGGCCTTCCGCCGCTTTCTCGATGCGCAGGGCTTCATCGACATCGAGACGCCGATGCTGACCAAGTCGACGCCCGAGGGCGCACGCGACTACCTGGTGCCCTCGCGCGTGCATGCCGGCCAATTCTTCGCCCTGCCGCAATCGCCGCAGCTGTTCAAGCAGATGCTGATGGTCGCCGGCTTCGACCGCTACTACCAGATCACCAAGTGCTTCCGCGACGAGGATCTGCGCGCCGACCGGCAGCCCGAGTTCACCCAGGTCGATATCGAGACCTCCTTCCTCACCGAGACCGAGATCACCGCCATCATGGAGGAATTGATCCGAACCGTCTTCAAGGAAGCATTGAATGTCGATCTGCCGAATCCCTTTCCCCGCCTCGGCCATGCCGAGGCGATGGCACGCTACGGCTCGGACAAGCCGGACCTGCGCGTCAAGCTCGAACTCACCGATCTCACCGATCTCATGAAGACGGTGGACTTCAAGGTCTTCCGCGCCGCCGCTGATCTGTCCGACGGCCGCGTGGCGGCCCTGCGCATCCCTGGTGGCGCCAGCTTCACGCGCAAGGAGATCGACGACTACACCGCTTTCGTCGGCATCTACGGCGCCAAGGGCCTCGCCTACATCAAGGTGAACGAGAAGGCGAAAGGCATCGAAGGCCTGCAGTCGCCGATCCTGAAGTTCCTGCCGCCCGACATCGTCACAAAGATCCTCGAACGCACCGGCGCGCAGGACGGCGACCTGGTGTTCTTCGGCGCAGACCGCGCCAAGATCGTGAATGACGCCTTGGGGGCATTGCGTGCCAAGATTGGTCATGAGAAGGGAAGCGAGGCCGGTTATTTTGAAAGCGGCTGGCGGCCGCTGTGGGTGGTCGATTTCCCGATGTTCGAATTCGACGAGGAGGAGAAGCGCTGGGTGGCCCTGCACCATCCGTTCACCTCGCCCAAGGACGGTCACGAAGCCTTCATCGACACCGACCCTGGCAAATGCCTGGCCAAGGCCTACGACCTGGCCCTCAACGGCTGGGAAATCGGCGGCGGCTCGGTGCGTATCCATCGCGAGGAGATCCAGTCCAAGGTCTTCCGCGCACTCGCCATCGAGGCCGAGGAAGCCGGGCAGAAGTTCGGCTTCCTGCTCGACGCCCTCAAATACGGCGCCCCGCCGCATGGCGGCCTCGCCTTCGGCTTGGACCGCATCGTCACCATGATGACCGGCGCCGAATCGATCCGCGACGTGATCGCCTTCCCCAAGACCCAGCGCGCCCAGTGCCTGCTTACCAACGCACCGGGGCCGGTCGACGAGAAGCAGTTGCGTGAATTGCACATCCGCCTGCGCCAGTCCGAACCCGCCAAGCCCTCGGCCGGCTGAACGCATTCGGCGTGATGCTGCGCCTCGTCCTGCTCCTGCTGTCGATTCTCGCCGCGGTTCCGGCTGTCGCACGGGAATCGCACCGGGAACCCGGCATTTCGGGTATCCAGCTCGCCGCCCTGCCGCGGGAAGCCGGCGAAACGCTGGATCTGATCAAGCGCGGCGGTCCCTTCCCCTACCGCAAGGATGGGTCGGTCTTCGGCAATTTCGAAGGCCGGCTTCCCGCCCGGCCGCGCGGCTATTACCGCGAATACACCGTCCCCACGCCATGGGCGCGCGACCGCGGCGCCCGGCGCATCGTTGCCGGCCAAGGCAGCACGGGAGATGTGCGGACTTCGGGCGAGTACTATTACACCGACGACCACTATCGCAACTTCGGGAAGATACGCGAATGAGCCGGGCGCATTACGAAACCCTCCTGCGCAACGCCGAACGCTGCGGCGTCTATCACGCCCCGCAGCAGGGCATGGCCGACCTGCTGGCCGCAGCCGAGGTCTCCGGTTTCGCTGTTTTCCGAATCGACCTTGCCGGGGTCGGCAGCAAGGACGACCTTTTCGCCCGACTGGCCACCGCGTTGGAATTCCCGGACTGGTTCGGCCGCAACTGGGATGCCCTGGCAGACTGCCTCGGCGACCTGTCCTGGCTGCGGGCGAATGGCTACCTCATCCTGCTGGAGCACTGCGACGGCTTTCGCGTCAGCCATGGCCGGGATTTCGCCACGGCGCTGCAGGTCTTCGCGGCGGCGGCGGAAGCCTGGCGCGGGGAGCAGGTGCCCTTCTGGGTGCTGGTCGACATGCACGCCGACGGCATCGCCTACCTGCCGGGGCTGGATTGAAAAAGCCGGTTTCCGTCCTGGTCCTGATTCACACGCCAGAACTCGACATACTGCTGCTCGAGCGCGCCGCCCATCCCGGCTTCTGGCAGTCGGTCACCGGCAGCCAGGAGGGCGACGAGCCGCTCCTGCTCACCGCCGCCCGGGAAGTTGCGGAAGAGACCGGCCTTTCCGTCCCGCCGGACAAACTGGTCGACTGGCACCTCACCAACCGCTACGAAATATTTCCGGAATGGCGTTACCGCTACCCGCCCGGCATCACGCAGAACGTCGAGCATGTTTTCAGCCTGGCGCTGCCGGCTCAGGAACCGATGACCGTGGCCCCGGGAGAACACCTGGGCTACAAATGGCTGCCCTGGCGCCGGGCGGCGCAAGCCGTGTTTTCCTGGAGCAACCGCGACGCCATCCTCATGTTGCCGCAGTCGGTCAGGCCGGCCTGACCGACTCGGCGGCCAGCATTTTCTTCAGGCACTCGGGGCAGTAGCACCCCTTGCCGTCTACTGGAGGCATCTCCAGGGGAGGCAGGTCGGCACACCAGCACCGCTCCCGGCCGGCTTCCATGCCGCACATGAAAATCCGCCCGCAACCGGGACATGCCGGACTGGTTTCGCAACCATTTGACATGACATCGATAATAGCGGGCACCGAGCCTCTTGAAACGGCGCCGAACCATCCTATATTAAAGTCATGAGTTTAATCCGTACCCGTTAAAAGGAGACATCATGGCCAATATCGTGCGTTCCGGTTCCGACCCATTCGACGACTTTTTCCGCGGTTTCTTCGTGCGGCCGGTTGATTTCGGCAACCCCGTTGACGTCCCTTCGATCAAGATCGACGTCAAGGAACAGGGTGATGCCTATAAAGTGCACGCCGAACTGCCGGGCATCCGCAAGGAAGACATCCACGTCAACATCGACGGCTCCGTCGTTTCGATCAGTGCCGAGCGCAAGCATGAAAAGGAAGTCAAGGAAGGCGAGCGCGTCCTGCGCACCGAACGCTATTTCGGCAAGGTCTCGCGCAGCTTCCAGCTCGGACAGGACATCGACGAGGCGAAGTCCGCAGCCAGGTTCACCGACGGGGTACTCGAGCTGACCCTGCCGAAGAAGGCCGCCGCCGCTGCCAAGCGACTGACTATCGACTGAACCCCGATCCGGCCCACCCTCCCCCTCCGCAAGGGCCGGCGAATGCGGGAAGCCACAGCTTCCCGCATTTTTTTAACAAGGCTTACAATTCCGGCTTCACCGGAAACCGAGCCATCATGACCGACGCCGCCCTTTCTCCCGCAGTCGAAGCCGGCATCCTCGCCGCCGCCCTGCCCTACATCCGTCGCTTCCAGGACAAGACCATCGTCGTCAAGTACGGCGGCAACGCCATGACCGACGAGAAGCTCAAGCACTGCTTCGCCCGCGACGTGGTGCTGCTCAAGCTGGTCGGCATGAATCCCGTGGTGGTGCATGGCGGCGGGCCGCAGATCGACGACCTGCTCAAGCGCGTCGGCAAGCAGGGCCAATTCATCCAGGGCATGCGCGTCACCGATGCCGAGACGATGGCACTGGTCGAGATGGTGCTGGGCGGCCAGGTCAACAAGGAGATCGTCGCCCTCATCAACCGGCACGGCGGCAAGGCAGTCGGCCTGACCGGCAAGGATGGCAGCTTCATCCGCGCCCGGAAGCTGCTCATGCCGAACAAGGACAACCCCGCCGACCTGCTCGACATCGGCCAGGTCGGCGACATCACCTCGATAGATCCAAGCCTGATCTCCTTCCTCGACTCGGGCGATTTCATCCCGGTCATCGCGCCGATCGGCGTCGGCGACGATGGCGAGTCGTACAACATCAACGCCGATGTCGTCGCCGGCAAGCTGGCGGAGATCCTCAAGGCGGAGAAACTGGTGCTGCTCACCAACACGCCGGGTGTGCTGGACAAGGGCGGCAAGCTGCTCACCGGTCTCACGCCGAATCAGATCGATGCTCTCGTTGCCGACGGCACGCTCTCCGGCGGCATGCTGCCGAAGATCGGCTCGGCGCTCGATGCCGCGCGCAGCGGCGTGCGCAATGTTCACATCATCGACGGCCGGGTCGAGCACGCCCTCCTGCTGGAGATCCTCACCGACCATGGCGTCGGCACCATGATCAAGAGCAAGTGAGCGTTGCATCCCGGCGGGTCTGGCTGTTCGACCTGGACAACACACTCCACGACGCCGACCCGCACATCTTTCCGCACATCAACCGCGCCATGACGTCCTACGTGGCGCGGCAGGCAGGAATCGGCGAGGAGGAAGCCTCGATCCTGCGCGAAACCTATTGGCGTCGTTACGGCGCCACGCTGCTGGGACTGATGCGCCACCACGGCACCGATCCACACCACTTCCTGCACCACACCCACCAATTCGAGGATCTGGCGGGAATGGTGATCTATGACCGGGCGCTGCGGCAATCCCTGCGCCGGCTGCCGGGCACCAAGATCGTTTTCTCCAATGCCCCGCGCCACTATGCCGAGGCGGTGCTGGAAGTGATGGGCCTGCGATGCGCCTTCGACGACGTCTGCTCCATCGAACGCATGCGCTTCCGGCCGAAGCCCGAAATCCACGGCTTCCTGCGCCTGCTGAGGGAACGCCGGCTCGACCCGGCGCGCTGCGTGCTGGTCGAGGACAGCGCGGAAAACTTGAAGACTGCCAAGCGGCTCGGCATGCGAACCGTCTGGATCAGCCGGGAAACGCGCTGTCCCGCCTGGGTCGACCTCAGGCTAAAATCCGTCATCGAGTTGCAGCGCCGGCTCGGCGCACTGGGATAACGAGGGGAAGGACGCCATGGCTGCACGATCCGGGGAACGCAAGCTGCAGATCCTGCAGACCATCGCGGAGATGCTGCAGGACCCAAAGGGGGAGAAGATCACCACGGCGCTGCTGGCCAGGAAGCTGGATGTCTCGGAAGCGGCGCTGTATCGCCATTTCGCCAGCAAGGCGCAGATGTACGAAGGGCTGATCGAGTTCATCGAGAACAGCCTGTTTTCCGTCATCAACAAGATCGGCGCCGAGGAGCAGTCCGGCGTGAAGCAGGCGGAACTGATCGTCGCGCTGCTGCTGGGGTTTGCCCAGAAGAACCGCGGCCTGACGCGCGTGCTGATCGGCGACGCGCTGGTCAACGAGGACGACCGGTTGCAAGTCCGCATCAACCAGCTGCTCGACCGCGTCGAGGCCGCGCTCAAGCAGGCCTGGCGCATCGCGGCGACCAGCAATGAGCTGCCGCAGGGCGAAGACGTCGCCGCCGCCGCCAACCTCTGCCTCTGCTACGTCATCGGCCGCTGGGGCCTGTTCGTCAAGAGCGGCTTCGCGCGCGAGCCGATGGCGCAGTGGCCGCAGCAGTGGCCGATGCTGCTCGCCGGCTGCCTGTCGCAGCCGGCCTGAGTCTCATGTTTCTTCCTTGAGCCACCTCGCCGCATCCAGGGCGAAGTAGCTCAAAATCGCGTCGGCCCCGGCGCGTTTCATCGACAGCAGCGCCTCCAGGGCGCAGGCTTTCTCGTCGATCCAGCCATTCTGGCCAGCCGCCTTCAGCATGGCGTATTCGCCGCTCACCTGATAGACGCAGGTCGGCATCTTGAATTCGTCCTTCACGCGCCGCACGATATCGAGGTAGGGCAGGCCCGGTTTCACCATCACCATGTCGGCGCCCTCGGCGATGTCCATGCCGACTTCCCGCAGGGCCTCGTCGGTGTTGGCCGGGTCCATCTGATAGGTGTATTTGTTGCCCTTGCCGAGGTTGCCGGCCGAACCGACGGCATCCCGGAACGGGCCGTAGAAACTCGACGCGTACTTGGCCGAGTAGGCCAGGATGCGCGTATAGATCAGCCGCTGGCCATCCAGCTCGGCGCGGATGCGCCCGATGCGGCCGTCCATCATGTCCGATGGCGCGACCACATCGACGCCGGCCTGCGCATGGCTGAGCGCCTGCCTGGCCAGCACTTCCAGCGTCTCGTCGTTGAGCACATAACCTTGGCTGTCGATCAGGCCGTCCTGGCCGTGGCTGGTGTAGGGATCGAGGGCGACATCGGTGATCACGCCGAGCTGGGGGAAGGCCTGCTTCAGCGCCTTCACAACACGCGGCACCAGGCCGTCCGGATTGCAGGCCTCCTCTGCGCCCAGCGACTTCAGGGAGGAATCGATGACGGGGAACAACGCCAGTGCCGGCACGCCGAGCTGCACGGCCTCTTCCGCCACCTTCAACAAGCGGTCGAGCGAATGGCGGAAAACGCCTGGCATGGAGGCTACCGGTTCGGATATTCCCTGGCCTTCGAGGACAAACACCGGATAGATCAGGTCATCGGAAGACAACTGGTTTTCCCGCATCAACCGGCGGGAAAATTCGTCACGGCGCATGCGGCGCATGCGGGTCGAGGGGAAAACGCCTGATAAGCCCATGGTTTATTTATGAGAAAAATATTTAATTCGCATTCAACGGAACTTGCGAGGATGATTTTCGCTCAGAAACGCCAGATGGTGTTGAACCGTCTCCCGCTTCACCTCCCTGAGCGGGTGCCTTAATCCAGTTAAGGCGTTTCGGCCCCCGGTTTTTCTCCCCTTTAACCGGGGGCATTTCTTTTCTCCATTTCGGCCGCGCCCAGCCAGCGGCCAATGGCCATTTCCGCCTCCTCTGCGCCCGTTTTCTTCAGGCTGGAAAAAAGCTGCACGCTCACCTGGTCGGACCAGGGCGCCAATTCCCTGCGGGTTGCCTCGAGAACTTTGGCGGACTCGCCGCGCGTCAGCTTGTCCGCCTTCGTGAGCAGGATATGGATCGGTTTGCCCGTCGGGCCGAACCATTCCAGCATCTGCCTATCCAGGTCGGTCAGGGGCCGCCTCGCATCCATGATAAGAACCAGGCCGCAAATGCTCGTACGCTGGGCCAGATAGGCGGCCAGCACGCTTTTCCAATGTCGGCGCACCTTCTCCGGCACATCGGCATAGCCGTAGCCGGGCAGGTCAACCAGGAAAGCGCCGTTGCGCAGACGGAATAAATTGATCAGCTGCGTGCGGCCCGGCGTCTTGCTGACGAAGGCCAGCCGCGTTTTCCCCGCCAGCGTATTGATGGCACTGGACTTGCCGGCGTTGGATCGACCGGCAAAAACGATCTCCGCCGCCCCGGGCGCGGGAAGATCGCTCAGCTTCTCTGCGGAAACCGTGAAAACCGCATGGGCAAACAGGGACATAGTGCTGGCAGGCGGGCGCCTGATGGCATGGCGCAACACAGATAAGTTGAGATAGAATAACAGTTTTTTAGAATTCAGGCCCCGAGGAGTTGCATCCATGGTTCATCGTTTCGTCGCATTCTCGATGACGCTTGCCTTTGCTGCGGCAGTCCAGGCTACCGACAAGCCTGCATCGGCTGAAACCGCCGCCCCGAAAGCGGATGCCGGCAAGGGCCAGCAGGTTGCCTCCCAAATCTGTGCTGCCTGCCACAATGCCGACGGCAACAGCAGCGTCTCCGCCAACCCCAAGCTCGCCGGCCAGCATGCGGATTATCTCTACAAGCAACTGAAGAACTTCAAGGCCGACGGCGGCAAGCCGGCCGAACGCAGCAGCGCCGTCATGGCCGGCATGGTCGCCGCGCTAAGCGACCAGGACATGAGAAACGTCGCCGCCTGGTATGCCAGTCAGACCCAGAAGGGCGAACAGGCGAAAACCCCCGCCCTTGAGACTGCCCAGAAACTGTACCGCGCCGGCGATGCCGCCCGCGGCCTGCCGGCCTGCGCGGCCTGCCATGGCCCGGCCGGGGCCGGCATTCCCGCCCAATACCCGCGCATTGGCGGCCAGTTTGCCGAGTACACAGAGACGCAATTGAAGGCTTTCCGTGCCGGCGAGCGCGGGAACGATCCGAACAGGATGATGCGCGCCGTGACCGCCAAGATGTCCGACGCGGAAATCAAGGCCGTCGCCGACTTCGTGGCAGGCTTGCGCTGAACCTTTCGTCACGCTCTCCGAAAGGGGCGGCAGCTGCCGCCCCTTTTTCATTCTTCCAGGCCGCGCCGATCGCGCAGGAAGCGCGCCTTCTGCTTCGCCCGGCTGGCCTTCTTGCCGCGCGGCTGGTGGGCGCCGCCCTTCTTCAGCAGCGGCTCGACCGCGACCGGATTGCGCGGCTTGATGCGGCGCTGCCTGGCGCGCTTCATTTCCTGAACCTGACGATGGCATGGCCGTCCGCCGTGGCCTTCGGCGCCGCCTTCCAGGCGTGGCCGTAGACGATCTCGAAGGTGGCCGGCAGCCTGCCGTCGCGCCGTTGCCAGGCGCGAAAGACGCGCCGCGCCTCGCGAAAGCCTAGCGGCCCGAGCAGGCCGTCGCGCACGCCGAGCCGGCGCTGGTCGCGCAGCAGGCCGCGCGGGCTGGAATAGCTCAATTCGATGCGCTCCATGTCCATCACCGGGTCGGCGAAGCCGGCCGCCAGCAGCATGTCGCCGAGGTCGTGCATGTCGTGGAAGCGCCGCAAGGTCGCGGCACCCGCGACGCGCAGTTCCTGCAGCGTGTCCGGCCCCAGCGCGCTGAACATCAGCAGGCCGCCGACTTCCAGCACGCGCTGCAACTCGCGGAAGGCCGGCAGCGGGTCGTCGAGCCAGTGCAGCATCAGGTTCGACCAGGCCAGTCCCAGCGAGCCGTTCGCCAGCGGCAGCGCCCGCACGTCGGCGGCGACGCCGCGCGGCCCGCGGCGGCGCAGCCTGTCCATCAAAGGAACGTGACGCTTGACCTCGGCGAGCATGGCCGGCGCGTAATCGATCGCCAGGGGAAGGGCCTGCGGATAGCGCGCCTGCAGGGCGCGGATGCCGTCGCCGGTGGCGCAGCCGATGTCGGCGACGCGGGCGGGGGCGAGTTTGACGTAATCGAGCCGCGCCGCCATGCGCAGACTGACTTCTTTCGCCAGCACAGCCGCCTCGTCATACGTGGCAGCGGCGGCGCAAAAGTCAGTCCGCATCAGACGGCGTTCAGCCCCAAGCGCTCGAACAGGCGCTCGTCGCGGCCGGCTTCAGGGTTGCCGGTGGTGAGCAGCTTGTCGCCGTAGAAGATGGAATTGGCGCCGGCGAGGAAGCACAGCGCCTGCAGTTCATCCGACATTTCCTGGCGGCCGGCGGAGAGGCGCACCAGGCTCGTCGGCATGGTGATGCGCGCCGCGGCGATGGTACGCACGAACTCGAAGGGATCGATCGCCTCGGTGTCGGCCAGCGGCGTGCCCGGCACCGGCACCAGGTTGTTGATGGGCACCGACTCCGGCGGCGGATTCATGCTGGCCAGCTCGGCGATCAGGCCGGCGCGGCCGGCGCGCGTCTCGCCCATGCCGACGATGCCGCCGCAGCAGACGTGAATGCCGGCCGCACGCACCTTGTCGAGGGTGTCGAAGCGGTCGGCCTGGCTGTGGGTGGTGACGATGTTGCCGTAGAACTCCGGCGCGGTGTCGAGGTTGTGGTTGTAATAGTCGAGGCCGGCCGCCTTCAGCTGCTCGGCCTGGCCTTCCTTGAGCATGCCCAGGGTGACGCAGGTTTCCAGCCCGAGCGCCTTCACGGCGCGGATCATCTCGGCGACCTGATCGAGATCCTTGTCCTTCGGCCCGCGCCAGGCGGCGCCCATGCAGAAGCGGCTGGCGCCCTTCTCCTTGGCGGCCTGGGCGGCGGCAACCACCTCGTCGATCTCCATCAGCGACTCTTTTTCCAGCCCGGTGTGGTGGCGCGCCGCCTGCGAGCAATAGCCGCAGTCCTCCGAGCAGCCGCCGGTCTTCACCGACAGCAGGGTCGAGCGCTGCACGCTGTTGGCGTCGAAATGGGCGCGGTGCACCTGCTGGGCCTGGAAGAGCAGGTCGTTGAAGGGCAGTTCGAACAGCGCCAGGATCTCGGCGGCTGTCCATTTCTTCGGCTTGGGTGAGCCCTTGCTCACGCGCTCGGCGGCGGCAGTCTTCATGTCAGGGGAATGCTTCGGCTAGAATCGGTTCGGGATACAGGGCGGATCATCGTTGAAGGGGGTGGGCTTGTCAATTTACCGGACGACAATTCAGGCGCTGGCCCGCCTGTTGCCGCAGGACTGCTTCGTCTGCGGCCAGGCCAGCGGAGGCCACCTGCTGTGTGCCGCCTGCGAGACCGACCTGCCGCACCTGACCGGCCCGCTCTGCCCCACCTGTGCCTTGCCGTCAGCGCCCGGCACGCCCTGCGGCGCGTGCCTGAGCGAGCCACCGCACTTCGATGCCACTTTCGCCGCCTTTCGCTACGCCTTTCCGGTCGAGCACGTCGTGCAAGAACTGAAATACCGGCACCGCCTGCCGCTCGCAGGCTGGCTGGCCGAGGCGCTCATGGACCACGTCGCTGCGACCGGGGTTGACTGCATCATCCCCCTGCCGCTCTCGGCACAACGCATACAGGCGCGCGGCTTCAACCAGGCGCAGGAAATCGCCCGGCCGCTGGCACGGCACCTTGGCCTGCCGCTCCTCTCCGATGCCTGCGCCCGTGTGCTCGACAGCGCGCCGCAGGCCAGCCTGCCCTGGAAGGAACGCCAGGCCAACATCCGCCACGCCTTCGAATGCCGCATCGACCTGACCGGAAAGCGCGTCGCGGTGGTCGACGACGTCATGACCACCGGCGCGACGCTCAACGAGTTCGCCCGGGTGCTCAAGCGGCACGGTGCGGCGCGGGTGGAGAACTGGGTGGCGGCGCGGACGCTGGCGAACTGAGGCTTATTGCAAGCGCTTCAGTTTCTGATCGACGAAGGCGTTCAACTCGGCGGACAGCGTGCCCGTGGCCCTGGCGCGCTGAAACGCATCCTTGGCCTCCGCCTGCTTGCCGTCCGCTTCCAGCGAAATGCCCAGGCCCATCCACCACACGCCGGCCTGGGGGGACAGGCGCAGGGCGGCCTGATATTCCGCCACCGCCTCCCTGTGCAAAGTCAGTCGCTGCAGGACGGCGGCATGGAAGGCGCGGTACTCGGCATTGCCTGCCGCAGCACCCGCCGCCTTGTTCAGGGTATCTTCGGCGCCGCGCACATCGCCTCGTTCCAGTTGAAGTCGGGCGAGACGAAAAGCCAGCTGCGGCTGCGAAGAATTGCGAGCCAGCGCCTCCTGCAGAAGCGCCTCGGCTTCCTCCAGCCGCTGTTGTTCTACCAGCAGACCGAACAACGCCAGCCGAGATCCGGCATGGCCGGGATCTTCGCTCAAGGCGCCGCGCAAAACAGCCATGCCCTCCTGCACCCGCCCTTGATTCACCAGTCCCAGGGCGCGCCGGTATTCGTTCTCCGCCCGCTCGTTGGGTGTCGACATGCGCATTTTCTTCTCGATTCGGGAATCGTCTCCTGCAGCAGCGCCCGCCGAAGACGACAGGCTGTCCAGCGAAGTCTCCACCCTGAGGCCGCCTTCCCCCTTCTCCTGATTGCGCGTCCTGGAGGCTTCCTTGCGGGCCGGCTGAGGCGGCTCCCGCACAACGTCCGTCCTCGGCCGCGTTGCCGGAAGCGGTGCGGTTGCCTTTTCTGCTTCTGCCGGGACTGCCGCCGGCAATACCTGGGGCGGAGATGCCGCCACGGGCTGAGAAGGCGCTGGCACGGGAGACGCTTCAGGTGGCGATATGGCGCGGACAGGTGGCGGAGCGTGGGCAGGCGCCGGACCTGTTGCTTCGGGTAATGGCGCCGGGAGGCTTTTCGTTTCCGAAAGCCACCACCAGCCCCCCATCCCACCCAAAACGAGAACGACAGCGCCAATCAGCAACCTTGTCCAAGGTGCCGAGTCGCGTTGGGGTGGCAAGGAACGGACCTCCTGGGACATCCCGCCACCGTTGTCCAGGGTTGCCCTCCTGGACTCGAGATCCTGCAACATCTGATTGATCAGGCTCATTCGATAATTCTCACCACGATTGCCACGCCGGCAGGCGGGCGCCCTCGGTATCCCTGGCGGCCGCCTTGACGTTGCGCGGAACCACGTCCTGTCGACCCTCCCCATAAGCGGCCAGCATGGCCTTGTGTGCCAGTATGTTGATCAGTCGGGGGGTGCCTTGCGCGGCACGGTGAATCAGCTTCGCCGAGGCCGGGGCAAAGAGGCGGGGGCCGCGATGCCCGGCCACGCGCAGACGGTGCGCCAGGTAGTGCTCCATTTCGCCCGGCCTCAGCCCGCCAAGCCGATAGTGAAAGGAAATCCGCTGCCGCAGTTGCCGCACCGAGGGATTGGCCAGGCGCTCGTCCAGTTCCGGCTGGCCGAACAGCACCAGTTGCAGCAGCTTGCGCTTCTCGGTTTCCAGGTTTGAGAGCAACCGCAGCGACTCCAGGCTTTCCATCGGCAAGGCCTGGGCCTCGTCGAGGCAGAGCACGACGGATCTGTCCTGGCGGGCAAACTCCAGCAGGGCCTGATTCAGGCCCTTGAGCAGGTGATATTGGTCGGCGTCCTTGTCCAGTTCGACGCCGAGTTCCTCGGCCAGGGCCAGCATCAGCGTGCGCGGCTCCAGATAAGGATTGGGCAGATAGGCACTGACCGCGCCATCGCCGAGCGTGGCGAGCAGGCGGCGGCATAGCAAGGTCTTGCCCGTGCCGACTTCGCCGGTGATCTTGATGAATCCCTCTCCGCTCTTCAGGGCGATCAACAGGGTGTTGAGCGCCTCCTGATGCGCTGTTCCGGCGAAGGCAAAGCTGGTGTCCGGCGTGATGCCGAAAGGAAGTTCGCGCAGACCGAAATGCTCGAGATACATGCTATCGCGCGGGTTGCGGAAGCGGTCGCTCCATGGCGCGGATGCGATCGCGCGTCTCGACGAGATCCTGCTCCCACTGCTTGTCGCCATGGATCACGGTCGGCTTGAGCAGGACGACGATTTCCCGTTTCTGCAGGCCCTTCTTGCCCTGCCGGAACAGGCTGTCTGCTACCGGCACATCGCCCGGACCCGGCACCTTGGCTCCGTCGTCGGACTGGATGTATTCCATCAGACCGCCGATGGCGACGATGTTCGCGTCGCGCACCCTGACGATGCTGTCCGTCTCGTTGATACTGCTCGAAGCCAGCGGCAACTGGAAGGTGCCCAGCGTGCCCAGATTGATCACCTTGTTCTTTTCCGACACCACGCTGACCGAAGGCCTGATGTGCAGGATGATGTTGTCGTCTTCGTCGATCTGCGGCGTCACATCGAGTGAGATGCCGGAGAAGAAGGGCTGCACGGTGATGGTCGGGGAAACGATCGTGCTGGAGCCGCTCGCCGTAGTCGTCGTGCTGATGTTGGTGACATAGAAGTCGTCGGTACCGACCTTGAGCACCGCCTTCTGGTTGTTCACCGTGGCGATGCGCGGACTGGACAACACGTGCACCGAACCCTGCGTCTCGAGGAACGAGATCAGTGCGGAAAAACTACCGGTCTGGAAGGCCAGACCGAGCACGCCGGCAAGCGGACCGCCGGCGATCCGCCCGACCGCGCCCGCGAGCGGTGCCGCCAGCACGTTGCCGAGCGTGTTGGGCACGAATGCGCCGGCGTTCGTGTCGTAGGGCGTGGTAACTTCCCCTGGATGGTTCACGCCGAGTCCGGGCGCCTGCGTGTTGAACTGCCCGGTATTGGCCCCCGAGGAGAAGCGGTGCCGTCCGGTAGCGGTAAAGGCGCCCCAGTTGATACCGGCCTGGAATTGTTCGGAGAGCACCACCTCGACGATCTTCGCCTCGAGCATCACCTGGCGTTCGATGGTCAGTTGGGACGCGCGCAGGAAGTTTTCCACCTCGCGCAGTTCGCGCGGCAGCGCACGCACGACGATGATGCCGGATTGCGGAGAAATGACGACGCTGCGGCCGCCCTCGACGCCAATGATGGCGCGGATGGCCGTGCTGATCTCGCCCCAGAAATCGACCTGGCTGCTGGTGGAAACCAGGGAGCCGGTCGCCTGTTGCGTGGTCTGCCCGCCCGCAGCGCCGGTCGGAGCCGCCGGCACGCCCCCTGTCGCGGCGCCCGCAGCGCCCGCCGGACTGGCCGCCGTAATCGAACCGGACATGACACGCGTGTCGCTGCGGCCCAAACGCTGTGCCATCAGATAATTGACCTTGAACACCTTCGCCTGCATGGTCAGCGGCTGCACGAAGATGCGCGTGCCCTGCACACGGTACTCGTAGCCGTATAGCTCTCGAATGGTGTCGAGGGCTTCCATCACCGTCACGTCCTTCAGGTTCACCGCGATCGCTCCGGTCACTTCCGGGTTGACCAGCATGCTGTAGCGGGTGCCCGAGACGATCGCCATGAACACCTGGCTGGCCGGCGCATTGCTCACCGAAAGGTCGAAGCGCGTCTCGGCCGCCTTCCCGGCCGGCGCCTCGATCGGGCCCATCAGGGGGGGGACCAGCGCGCGGCTGACGGCGTCAACCGCCGGCTCCCGGCTGCGATTGTCCGTCGCCCGCTGCAAATCGGCGTTGATGGTATCGCGAACCGCCCCGGTCTGTATCGACGACATCGAGTGACATCCTGCCAGTGCAACAATCGTGGCTGCCAATCCAAGCGCTCTTCTCATGGCTCTTTCCCTATTTTCCGGCCGTACGTCTGACGGCCTTCGATGACTGCATCTCGACTTCCGGGTACATCCGGATCGTTTCACGGCGGCCGTCCTGGTATTTCAGAACAATGGAGTGGTCGTCGATTTTCTCCACCACCGCCTCACCCGACCTGTCGCCCGGCTTGAGCCAATCGCCATTGAGCAGCGCGATCCGACGTTTGCCTGTCAGCTTGATGGTTTGCAGGCCGGAGACCGGCGGCGCTGCCGCCTCCGCCGCATCCGCAGGATCCAGAAACTGCGCCGGCGGGCGCGTCGGATCCCGCATCGCCTGTGCCGATGCCGTCTCGGTCGCGCCGGCACCCAGCAGCCCGAGCATTGCAGCCAGCAGGCCAGCACGAATGGAAGGCGGGACTATAAGCTGCTTCATATCGTCAGCCAAGTCTTGTCGAGGCTGAGCGTATACAACGTCAGCGTCAGCACGGGGCGATTGTAATCGCGCGCCTCCAGACGGAGCCGCCCCCAGTACATCTGCCAGGGCAACGCTTCAATCTGGGCGAGATAATCCAGCATGTCGAAATAGTTCCCGCGCAGCGTCAACTCCACGCCATGCTTGAAGATATTCTGGCCGGCCGGCTGTTCCGCCGCGGCCTGCATCGGCTCGGCGGCCTGCGCTGCACCGCTTGCCGGCTCGCGGGCGAGCAACGCCTCTGCCGGCAGCGTCGCCAGTTTTGCCAGTTGCAGGCGCTTGTTGCCCTTGAGGAGATCCTCCAGCAGGCTGGCCATGCGCTCGGGCGGCACCAGCTGCTTCGAGGACGATTGCAGGCTGGCATCGATGGCCGCAATCTTCTGCTCGATTTCCCGGATGCGCGCGCGGGCCAGGGCATCGGGATGGCTGCCCGCTCGAACCTGCTGTTCCTGGACCTGCGCCGCCGTGCGCGCCGATTCGGCGCGTTGTTCGAGCAGGGTGGCCTTGATCCCGGCATTCTGGCGTTGCCAGCTGCCCAGCAGGAGGGCGTCGACAAGAAAATACGTCGCGGCGAATGCAGCGATCGCCACCATCAGACGCTCGCGCAGCGAGAGTGCGTCGAACTTCGCCTGCCAGGCTGCCAACATCCTGCTCATCGCGATACCCCCGTCGCGGGCCTGTCCTCGGCTCGCCCTCCGGCAGCGGCCGCAGTCAGCATGAACTCATGGAAGGGGGGCAGTTTCTCCGCGCCCGCCTGAGCCGTCTGTCCCTCCTGCTCGCCCTTTTCAGTCGGCCGGGCGCCGCCCGACGCGGGCTTGTCGCCTTCGTCCACCAGCCGCACGTTCATCGCCTCGAAGGAGCGGCCGCGCAGGATGGTTTCGCTGTTCAGGCCGCGAATGTAGCCGGGAATCTGGTCCGGATTCTGTGTGCGTCCTTCGAGGGTGATGTTGCGGCCCCCCTCGGCCACCTGCAGGCCGACCATCCAGAGACCCTCGCGCGCCTGGCGGGCAAATGCGCGCAGAAATTCCGCAAATCCGTCCGAGGAGCCGAGCGCGCCGCTCTCGAGCGCCTCGCGCACACGCTCCCGTCCCTGCAGCGCCGCCTCGGCGCGCAGCAGCGCCGCCTCGGTTTCCTTGTCCACCTTGCGCTGGGCAAGCTCCTCGTTGAGCCGCGCCAACTCGGCTTGGCGCTGGCTGAGCTCGGCGCCGATACGTCCTGCTTCCTCGTTCAGCTGCTGGTTTTCCCAACGCACCACGCCGCCATACAGGCCAAGCAGCACGACCAGGATGCCGATGCCGTTGAGCAGCCATTTGCCGGTCAGCCACTCGCGTCTGGCGCGCAGCGCGGGATTGTAGAGGTTGATCTGCCGCGTCATGCGCGCACCTCGAAGCCGCGCAGGGCCGCGCCGAGCAGATGGAAGCACTGCGCCTGGCGCGACGGCGAACGCAGTTCCGGAACCTTGACGAAATCCATCACCTTCGCCAGGTCGGCCGACTCCACCAGGACATACAGGTTCTTTGCCAGATAGGCGGCCAGCCCGACCTCCTCGGGCAGCGGCATGACCAGCAGCTCGGACAGGTTCACGTAATGATGCTGGTGCTCGAAGGCATCGAGGGAGCGCTGCAATTCCAGTACGATGCGGTCGAACAGGACATGGCGTTCGTCCGCGTCGGCATTCAGCAGCTGGTCGAGCGTGATCTCGAGCCGGCGGAAGGCATGCAACTCGCCGCGGCAGGAAAAAGTCAGCAAGCCCCCCTCGGCGGAAAAACCCAGCATGGCGATGCCGCGCCCCGCGGGCTCGTACAGGGCGGCAACATTGCGCTGGACGGTTTCCGGGACATCGATGACCTCCAGCTCGATGCCCGCCTGCTGCAAGACCTGAATGCGCGCGCCGAGCAGATCGTTTGGCGCGCAGACGGCAAACATGACGCGGCTGCGCGCGCCCTCGCCCCCTTCCGCCGGCACGTCCAGAATGTCGAGCGTGGCCTTGTCCACCGGGAAATCGACCAGCTCCTTGATGCGCCAGCGCATCGCCTCTTTCATGTCCTCGGGCGGGACATCGGGCGGCTCGACTTGCAGAAACTGGTACTCGCCGAAGCGCAGGCTGGTGGTGACTCGGTAGCGGTCGATGCGGTACTGCTTGCGCAGGCGCGCAAAGGTGTCTGCTTCGCTGCCCTCCCTGCGGAAGGATTCGCACAGCGTGACTTCGGGCCGCCCGCCTACACCGGACTGAACATGAGCCAGATCAACAATGTCGCCCCGGCTAGCGACGGCGAGCCAGCCGCTTCGCTTGCCTGATGCAAAAATTCTCATTTTACGTTAAATAATCCATATAACCCACGGAAACTAAAGATTTTCAATCGTTTTGTCAATCTCCCGGGCGTATTTATTTGATTCGTGTCAGCGCGTCACCTCCCGCCGGTAGATTAGCCGCTCGCGGAAAATGCCGAAGCTGGCGCGAGCGGCAGCGAAATCATCGTAATTCGTCGCCGGATCGCCATCGGGATCGCGGCTATCGTCCCAGCGACCGCGCAGCCAGACCGGCGTCACCATTCTCAGATCAACGCAGCCCCGCACGTTCGGGGCACTCAGCGTAAGTGCCGCGCTGCCGCTCGACAGCGTGCCGCCGAGTCCACTTACAACCGAGGGCAACGTGCAGCTCGAAGGCGGCAGATTCAGGGTGACGGCACCCAGCCCCGTGCAATTGTCGGCCGCATGCGTGACGAAGCCGGTCCCGTTCCAGTACTCGGCGCTGACAGGCATGCGCAGGGAGCGCAATTCGGAGCCATGAGTATTCTGCAGATGCAGTCGGCCGAAGCGCACACGAGAGGTCGCACCGACCGCCTTGGCGGTGCAGGGCGCGCAGGCGCCGGCCGTGGCGGCATTCATGTCCAGGCCATCGAGCGCCACGCCATCGGGGTCGGCCAGAAGAATGCCCAGTTGCAGGCTGTCGAACGGCCCGTCCGGATCGTCCGGCGTCGCGCGCCGAAATTCCGCCGCAGGCGTGTTGACCGAATATGCCCCAGCCGCCCAGAGCGGACTGGATGTGGGAACACTCAACCGTGCGGACAAGTCGCTGCCATTGTCGGCATTTTCCGCCTGCCAGGCGACCGTGGCCGATCCGAACGATCCGTCATAGTTCCGCGTCAATCCGTCTGCGCTGTTCTGGGCCTGCACCGTCGCGGACAGGTTCTGGAAGGGTTGGCTCATGTAGGTGAATGCGGGTACGCCTGCGGAGCAAGCCGCCGTCACGGCTCCCGCCGTCAGGGCGAAATGATCCGGTATGAAGCGTCCGAAATAACCGGTTGCGGCGCTATTGCCGAAGAAACAACCGTATCTGCCTCCCACCAGACCGTTTGAATAATCAGCCGTGCAATCGCCGTTTTCAGCATCGACGCTTGTGAAACCGGTATCGACTACGCCGAGCGTATCGAGGCGGAAATAGCCGACCTCATCGTAGACAAAACTGTCGCCGGCTGCAGCGCCGGTGGCAGGATTCGCTGCAGCAAACCCGCCTGCCAACAGGCCAGTCTGAATCGCGCCCGCATGCGCTTGCGTTTTGCTCGCATCCAGCGCGGGCGTACCGTCATAGCCTGTCACGGCCGTTGCCGTCAGGTTGAAGGCGGCGCCCGCCTTGACTGTCGGCACGGCCACGGCGCTGGTGCCCGAAACATCGGCATTCGCATTCGTGGAAGAAACCGAGAAGTCCGTCGGGCGCACGGAAAAACTGTCGCCGGAGCATCCAACCACTGCGGGTGCCTGATTGGCATCCGTCACGCGGCAGCGCAGCTCGCGGTAGGCGGCGGCCACGGTCATGTCCGCCGCCAGGCTTTTGCGACCCTGATCCGCCGCCGCGAAAGTCAGCGTCTGCGAGACGGCGGGAGCAAGCGGAGCGCGGCTGGCGCAGGCCGTGCTGCCGCTGCCATCCACGATTTCCACTGTGACATTCTTGTCCCCATCCGACGCGTAGCCGGTTTCCTGGCTGCCATCGGCCTTGAGGGCGGCGACGTCGAACCTGAAGCCGGTTCCGGCAAGCTTGGTATAGAGATGGCCGGAGGTAACGTTCTCGCCGGTGGCCACGCAATTGAAATTCGCTGGCACCACCGCGCCGCCGCAGGGGTGGGTGGCGTTGTACAGGGCGAGCACCTGGCTCTGCGTCATCTCGCCGTCGAACGCATTCACCTCGTCGATGCGGCTGCGGAAGCGATAGCCGGCGTCGGATTGCCAGCCGCTCACGCGCAAATTGGCATTGACGACGGCATTGGCCAGGGCTGGCGTGCTTTGTCTTTGCGTCAGCGTCTGTAGCACGCCGTCGATATAGAGCTTGTTCGAGGTCACGCTGCCGTTGGTGAACACCGCCGAGACATGAACCCAGCGGTTGGCCAGCCCGGCCGAGCTGATGCCATACACGTCGCTGTTGGCGGTATTGAAGCCGAAGTGGCCGTTCACCAGCCATAGGTCGTGGCGGAACCACCCGATCGGCATGACGCTGTTGCTGCCGTCCCAGTACATCCAGAATGACACCGTGGTCTTGGCGCCGGGCGCGGTGTTGGCCGACACCGGCAGATTCAGCGCGCCGCCGCTGAAGCGGCCGTAGCCGCAGGTGCCGGGGTTGCCCGGGCGGGCCGGCGTGACAGCTTCCGGCACCGGGAAGGGCGCGCCCAGCGCCTGGCCGTGGCGGCCGTTGCCGCTCGCGTCCTGCACCTCTCCGGGCGCCCCCATCCAGGCGGAATCCTCGAGCCGATAATGGGCCAGCGTCGCGCAGGACGCGCAGCTGCGCGCGACCGGTACGGCGATCGACGCCACCTGCGCCGCGTCCAGCGCACCGTCGTAGATGCGAAACTCGTCGATGCCGCCGTTGAACCAGCCCCAGTTTCCGCCGCCGACGCCGCCGTCGTTGTGCAAGGTGCCGCCGGAACTGCGCAGCCCCGGGTGCACATTGGCATAGGTGCTGGTCAGACCGGTCGCCGCCAGAACGCCGTTGATGTAGAGCCGCGGCTGCCTGGCCTGATAGGCCACGGCGACATGCGTCCAGCCGCTCACCGCGCCGGACCAGACAAGCAACGGCGGCATGTAGCTGGCCGCATGCTCGTAGACCGTCACGCCGTTGATGCCCACCGATACGCCCGCCCCGGCATGGCCGGGACCCCAGGCATCCGTGCCCTGCGCCGGGTAGAGGGCATAGCGCTGGCCGCCGGTGCCGGCCGTGCCGCTGCCAGACTGGGCGTCGATCTGGTGCGTCGTGGCCGGATTGACCCAGAAGGAAATGGTGAAGTCGTTGGTGAGGCTGTCGACGAAGTTGCTCGCCGCCTTGATCCGCGTCGGGCTGACGCCGTTGAAGATCCCGCCCCTGCAGACGCGGCCGGCGGCAGTGTTCGCCCCGAGCAGCGGCGTGCCATTGTTGCCGTTTCCGCTGGCGTCGAGGACTTCGCCGGCGACGGCGCCGAGCGCGCATTCGTCCAGCCGCCACTCCAGCATCAGGCGCGGCGCACAGACATGGGTCTCGTTGAAGACGGCGGCGACCTCGGCCGCCGTGAGCTGGCCGTCATACACCTTGACGTCGTCGATGCGCCCCGAAAACCGATAGCTGGTATCGGACCGCCAGCCGCCGATTCGCAAGGTCGCATCCACCACGGCGGTGGCATTGTTGGGCGTGCTCTGGCGCTGGCTCATCGCCTGGGCCACCCCGTCGATGTACAGCTCGTCGGCGGCCACGTTGCCGTTGGTGAACACCGCCACGACATGAACCCAGCGGTTGGCCAGCCCCGCCGAAGCGATGCCGAAAACGTCGCTGTTGCCGGTGTTGAAACCGAAATGCCCACCGACCAGCCACAGGTCGTGGCGGAACCAGCCGATCGGCATGACGCTGTCGGTGCCGTCCCAGTACATCCAGAACGAGACGCTGGTCTTGGCGCTGGCGGCGAGGTTGACCGGCAGGCCGCCGATGCTCAGGGCGCCGCCGCCGGCCCGCGGACCGGGAAAGCTGCCGTAAGTGCAGGTGCCCGGCCGCCCCGGCCGCGCCGGCGTGCCCGACGTCGGCGACGGCAGCGGCGCGCCGATGGCCTGGCCGTGCCGATTGTTGCCGCTGCTGTCGCGCACTTCGGCGGCCGCGCCCGTCCATTGCAATTCCTCCAGCCAGTACTGGCCGAGCAGCGTGGCGGCCGGCGCCTGTCCGGCCAGCAGCATCAACAGCAGGGCGGCGAAGATTCGCATGGCTTCACCCGAAAAAGTCAGTCTGCGCGGGACGGCATGGAATGTTGATTTTTTCATTACGGCTCATCGCTCCACCGCCCCGACCACCTGCCGCTCGACATAATCCGGCCCCGGCGCGGGATTCGGGCAGGCGCCGGCCGCCGGCTGGTTGCAGGCGGTGGCGGTGAGCCGGTATATCGTAACCGGATTGCCGGCTTCCGTATGCGTTGTCGAGGCGCAAACGACGGTGGCCGTGAAACCCGAAAGCGAGCCGGGCAGGGCGAGACTTCCCGTCGCCGCCGCGCAGGTGCCGGCCCCGCGCAGGATCTGCCAGGCGCCCCACTCGATGCCGGCCTGCGCCGCCTGATAGCCGCGCGCGCCGAGCTCGTCGAGCGCGGCCGTCGTCTGCTGCACCCGGAACATGCTCACGGCGAAGACGCCAAGCGCCGCCAGCACGACGATCAGGAAGATCGCCGTGACGATGGAGAAGCCTCTCTGCACGAAGTTCACTGGCCCCTCCCCCCGGCCCCTTCCCCGCGGGAGGGGGTGACGGCGGTTCGCCGCTGCGCGGCTCCGTTTGTTGGCTGGCGCCCCTGCGGGCGGCCGTGCGGGGCGCTCATGGCACGTTGCTCACATGCGCCTGCGAGAACAGCGTCACGCGCTCGGTCGTGCCGGACGGATCGGCCTGGCTCAATTGCAGGCGGATCGACACGATGCCGTTGCGCTGCGCCACGGCATTCGGCGCATAGGCGAAGCTGCACTGCGTCACGCCGGTGGCGAGCAGGGCGCTGGCGCCGCCGGCCGGCGGCACCGGCTGCGCGGCGGAGATGGCGTAGCCCCAGCGGCGCGTCAGCGTTTGCGCCGCCGGATCGCAGACATAGCTCACCGGACCGGAGACGATCTGGAAGCGGCTGTCGGGCGAGGCGAGCGGAAAGGCGAGGCTCTGGAAATCGATGCGGTCCTCCGGGTTGGGCCCGGCCCCGGCACTGACGGCGGTGATGCGGCTCTTGTTGCCGCCCGTCGCCGGTCCGCTGGCATAGGCGTCGGCGCCGGCGTTGCCCGGCCCGAGGTTGTAGACCACCAGATAATCGCCGGCGCCTCCGGCGGCGATGGAGGCCAGATCCGGCACCGGCCCGAGGCTGCGCAGGCAGGTGTCGGGGACGCCGATGGTCAGCGCATCGTTGTAGAGCGGGACCGCGTTGGCCGGGCACAGCATGCCGCCCACCCCCGACGGCTCCTCGCGATAACGCCCGCCGGTGCGCACTTCGAGATACTCGATATAACAGGGCGCCGCGCCGTTGCAGACGCCGGCCACGCGCACGCTGTTGGGCAGGGCCGTCTGCACGTCGCGGGCAAGGCGCCGGACGGCGAGATCGGCGATGTCGGTGAGGGCGGCACGGCGCGCCACGTCGAAATAACCGGCGATCGGCACGCGCAGGAACACCGCCGCGGCGGCGGCGAGGATGCCGGTGAGCACCATCGCCGTGACCAGTTCGATCAACGTGAAGCCGCGCATGTTCATGGGCCATCCCCGCGCCCCCCTCCCCGCGGAAGGAGTGGACGACCATCCCCCCATCCCCCTTCCCGCGGAAGGGGATGACGGGTGTTCGCCGCGGCGCGGCTCCGGGTTGGTGACTGCGCCGCCATGGGTATCAAAGATTCGGCGCATAACGCGTGCGGATGCCGTCGAGGGTCACGGCGATGTTGCCCGGGCCGGTCACGGTGACGGTGACCTGCAAGGCGTCGGCGGCGGCGATGCCGCCGAAAGTCAGCGGCGCGACGGCCACCGCCGCGCTGTAGGCATCGAGCCCGGCAATCGGAGCGCCGGTGATGTCGAGAATGCCGCCGGCCATGGCGAAGCCGTTGTAGTCGTTGACGTTGTCGAAGGGCGTCAGCGCGGCGTAGCGCGTCTCGCCGGCCTCCGTCCCCAAGGCCTCGACGGTGGCGGCACAGCCGGCGGGGCCGACAAAGGCGCCGGTCGCCGTCGCTACCCTGGCATCGTCCGGATCGCAGAAGGTGAACGGCATCAGCCGGATCTCCTCGAGCAGCGACTCGGCGATGGCCAGCGCCTGCTTGCGGATCAGCGGGTCGGCGCTGGCCCGCGTCGTGTTGGCGAAGACCATCAGGATGCCGCCCGCCGCGATGCCGACGACGACGATGAACAGGATCACCTCGACGAGGGAGGCGCCCCGGCGACGGGAGCGTGAGACGATACGCTCAATCGGAGACATGGCCCGTCTCCAAGGCGATGTTAATTGGAAGGGTGCCGGCCACAGTCAAACTGACAGCGCCGTTTGGGACCGGCTGTCCCAATCCGTTGAACCGAAAATCGGTGGCAGTAGAAGTCAAGACTACGTCGAACGGAGCAGTCACGACATATGGGGCTGATGATCCCGGTGCAAGAACGGGTTGGCTGCATGCTGCGCCAGGAACATTGCTGGGATTGAAGGTAAGGGCGAGGCTCGCCGGAGTCGCCGTTATAACCGACACGCAGACCTCCCGCCTCATGGCGATCGCTTCCTGCCTCGCGAAACGAATGCTGCTGACTACCTGATCCCGAAAACCTCGTTGATCAAAGGAGTTCCGGACAACAAAACGAGGCAAGGCTATGGCGGCCAGGATGCCCAAAATGACAATGACCGTGATCAGCTCGACCACGGTCATTCCACCCTGCTTCTGGCGAAGCAAACGATGCAAGGGCAGAAAGGCTTGGGCAATCATGCGCGCAGCCTTTGGAATGAAGAGCCGGCCCTGCCTGTTTGTCGCACCGGACTGCTCGTCACTGCACACATCAGCATGTGTGCAGGACACGCCATTGCTATTCAGCAGTTTGTATTCAATGTCGCATCGGTGGGCACGGTGATGGTTGGCGCGGCGCCAAGGGCCGCCGGCAGGGTATAAGTGAATGAACAGCCACCAACGCCGGTGTTGGGTGCGCCCTCGACGCTAACCGTTGTCGGCCCTGCTGGTCCGCCCCCCGTAATCACCCATCCATTCGCCGTGCGCTCAGCAAGCGTTGCGCCCAGCCCTGCCGCCGTCATGATGGTAGTGCCATTGGGATACAGCAACGTAACTGCTAATGGACCATTCTCCGTGCAAACAGTCCCGTTTCCGGTTGGGAGGAGGTTGGCATTACCGCCTACCGGGCAGGCTTCAGCACCTTGCCCCTGACGAACGAGCGCCTTGCCATGAATCATTCCCGCAGCTGCTTGAACGGCGCCTAAACCAGCCCTCAATTTTGCTATGCGCGCATCCTTTTGCAGATTGGTAAACCGCGGCAACGCAGTCGCCGCCAGAATGCCGAGGATGACGATCACCACCACCAGTTCGATCAAGGTGAAACCCGCTTGCTTTTTCATGGCTCAGATCTCCTACTGAATGAAGTTGTAACAGTCATAGGCTAAACGATTACGACGTCTTTGCATGCCAACTATTACCGGTTTCCCGGGTATTTTTCAAAACCAGTCATAAGGAAGGACCGGCATCAGGCTCGGCTGCGGCTGTTTCGCGTCGGCACGCACGGCGAACCGGAGTTCCGAGTTCTCCCCCCCCTCGACTTTCAGGTGCTCGGCGCGGTTGGGCCTGTAGACCAGTTCCCGCTCCTGCGGCCGGTAGAACCAGTAAGCCGGCTTGGCGTGAGCTGGCGGCGTACTCGTTTCGCCCAGATAATTGCGCGGCGGCGCCTGCAACCATTTGATCGGATTCTCCTTTTCCAGAAGCAACCGTCGCGTGTCGCCCCCCTGTGCCAGTCGGCTGGCGGCCTCCAGGCGCAGGGCGTAGTTGATCGAACGCACCGTCTCTTCCATCTCGGTCTTTTCCGCCATCTCCTGCATGGTCAGCAGCCGGTCGAGCAGGAAATACAGCAGGGCCGCGAGCAGCGCCAGCGCCACGGCCAGATCGACCAGGCCGAATCCGTGCGATTTGTCACGCCATCGGCGCCTCGCCACCGACTCCATCACTTGATCGCCGCCTTGCCGAGGTCCCACATCGGCAGGAACACGCCCAGCGCCAGGATCAGCACCATGACGCCGAGGGCGACGATGAGGATCGGCTCGATCTGCGCGGAGAGGTTCTTCAGCTCGTATTCAACCTCGCGCTGATACATGTCGGCGATCTCCAGCATCATGTCGTCGAGCGCGCCGGATTCTTCCCCGACCATCACCATCTGCAGCACCACCGGGGTGAACACGCCGGCGGCGACGGCGGTGCGCAGCACGCTCTCGCCGCGCTCGACGCCCATGCGCATGTCCTCGAGTTTCTTTTCGATCCAGGCGTTCTCCACGACCTGGCCGGTGAGGGAGAGACCCTGCACGATCGGCACGCCGCTGCGCGTGGCCATGGCGAAGCTGCGCGCGAAGCGCGCCAGGGTCGCCTTGCGGATGATCTTGCCGGCGACGGGAATCCTGAGCTTGAAGCGGTCCCAGGCCAGACGGCCGTCCTTCGTCTTGACGAACATGCGAAAGGCGAAAACGGCGACGGCGAGGACGGCCAGCACGGCCGGCCACCAGGCCAGGGTGAAGTCGGAAAAGCCGATGAGCAGCCGCGTCATGAAGGGCAGCTCGGCGTTGAAGCCCTTGAACACCTTGGCGAAGGCCGGGATGACGAAGATGTTGATGATGACCAGGGCGATGGCCATGGCCAGCACGACGAAGCTGGGGTAGCGCAGGGCCGACTTGACCTGGTCCCTCATGAACTTCTGGAATTCGAGGTGGTGGAAAAGCTGCAGGAAGATCTCCTCCAGCCGTCCGGTCGTCTCGCCGACGCGCACCATGGCGACATAGAAGCTGCCGAACACGCCCGGGTTGCGCGCCAGCGCCTGCGACAGCTCGCGGCCGGAATCGAGCGCCTCGCGCAGATCCTGGATGACGGCGGCGAAGGCCCGGTTCATCGCCGACTCCTGCAGGCCGGCCAGCGCGCGCATGATCGGCACGCCGGCCTTCATCAGGGTGTACATCTGCCGGCTGAACAACAGCACGTCGATGAAGCCGGCCTTCTGCCGGTCGAGCAGGCGCGCCAGCTGCCTGGCGAAGGACTCGGCGGGCGCGGCGGATTCGGCGATGCGTATCGGCGTGATGCCGTTCTGCGCGAGATGCTCGGCAACGAGGCTGCCGGCCGCGCCTTCCATCATCCCTTCGACGCGCTGGCCCTGGGCATCGCGGCCGACATAGGCGAAATGCGGCACGGCGCGGCTACTCCTCGTACTGGCTGGTGGTGCGCATGGCTTCGCTCACCGTGGTGCGGCCCTCGAGCACCGCGCGGATCGCGTCGCGGCGCAGGGTATGGCGAGCCATCTGCTCGCGCGCGGCGCGGATGAACTCGGCCGGATCCTCGTTGTTGGCCGCCTCGACCACCGGTGCCGTCATCTCGAGCATCTCGTAGATGCCGGTGCGGCCGAGGTAGCCGGTGCCGTTGCAGTGCGAGCAGCCGGCGCCTTCGCGGTACTCGTGCCTATCCGCGTCCTCGCCGATCTCGGCGCGCAGCCATTCGTGCTCCTGCGGCGAGAGGCGGCGCGGCCGCACGCAATGCTCGCAGAGGGTGCGCACCAGGCGCTGGGCGATGACCATCTGCAGGGACATCGCCACCATGTAGCGCGGCACCCCCATGTCGAGCAGGCGGATCGGCGTGCTGGCGGCATCGTTGGTGTGCAGGGTGGAGAGCACCATGTGGCCGGTGATGGCGGCGCGCAGGCCGATCTCCGCGGTAACCTGGTCGCGCATCTCGCCGACCAGGATCACGTCCGGGTCCTGGCGCAGGGCGGAGCGCAGCACGCGCTCGAAGGTAAGCTCGATCTTGTCGTTGACCTGCACCTGGTTGATGCCGGGCAGGCGGTATTCGACCGGATCCTCGACGGTGATGATTTTCTTCTCCGTGGTGTTGATCTCGGCCAGGGCGGCATACAGGGTGGTGGTCTTGCCGCTGCCGGTGGGACCGGTGACCAGCACCATGCCGCTGGAGCGGTGGATGGCCACGCGCAGCCGCTCGAGGATCGCCGGCGGCATGCCGAGATGCTCCAAGCGCAGCATGCCGGCGCCCTGGTTGAGCAGGCGCATCACCACCGATTCGCCGTACTGGGTCGGCATGGTCGAGATGCGCACGTCGATGGCGGCATTGCGCACCTTGACGTTGAAGCGGCCGTCCTGAGGCAGGCGCTTTTCCGAAATGTCGAGACCGGACATCAGCTTCAGGCGCAGCACCAGCGCCGTGGCGATCTTCATGTCGGCCTCGGTCTGCACGTGCATGACGCCGTCGATGCGGAAGCGGATTACCAGGGCGCGTTCCTGCGGCTCGATGTGGATGTCCGAGGCGCGCACCTGGGTCGCCGCCTCGAAAACCGACTGCAGCAGCTTGACGACGGGCGCCTCTTCCAACCCCGGCGTGAGCGCCAGGGCGCCGAGGTCAACCGCGCCTTCGCCGAGTTCGGCCGTCAGTTCCTTGGCCAGGCCGCTGATTTCCTCGGTGCGCTGATAGACGCGATCGACGGTTTCCAGCAATTGGGATTCCGTGACGACGGCAATATCGATGTCGCGCTTGAGGATGCGCGCCACCTCGTCGTAGGCGAAAAGGTCGGTCGGGTCGGCGAAGCCGACGCGAACGGCGTTGTCACGCTCTTCCAGCACCAGCACCCGGAAGCGGCGCGCCTGGGCCTCGGGCAGCAGGCGCACGGTGGCGGGCTTGATGTTGAAATACTTGAGGTTGATGTAGGGGGCGTTGATCTGCCGGGCGATCGCCTCGGAAATCTGTTCCTCGGTGACGAAACCCTTGTCGACGAAAACCCGTCCCAGCTTGCGGCCGGACTTTTTCTGCTCTTCGAGCGCCGTCTGCAATTGTTCCTGGCTCAGCAGTTTCTGCTGGACGAGAATTTCACCCAGGCGAAATTTTTCCGGACGCGCCATGCAATGACCTTAGGAACTCGGCAAAAAGTTAAACCGATTTAGCGAAAAAACCGTCTAACATCGTAAAATTACTGGCAAATTACCCTGATTTGAAAAGGCTTTCAAGTGTTTCATGTGGTTCTCCTCCAGCCCGAGATTCCGCCCAACACCGGCAATGCGATCCGGCTGACGGCGAATACCGGTGCAAAACTGCACCTGGTGAAGCCGCTCGGCTTCACGCTGGAGGATCGGCAACTGGCCCGCGCCGGGCTGGATTACCACGACCTGGCCGAGGTCACGGTACATGAAAGCTGGCAGGACTGCCTGGCATTACTTCACGGCCAGCGGCTGTTTTGCGTCAGCACCCGCGGCGGCACGCGCTTCGACGCGCCGCGCTACCGGCCGGGCGATGCCTTCGTCTTCGGGCCGGAAACGCGCGGCCTGCCGCAGGAGATGCTGGAAGCCGCACCGCCGGAACGGCGCATCCGCCTGCCGATGGTGGCGGGCAACCGCAGCCTGAACCTGTCGAACGCCGTCGCCGTGGTGGTGTTCGAGGCCTGGCGGCAGAACGGCTATGCCGGCGGGGCTTAAGCCGTTTCCAGCTTGGGATCGCGGCCGAGGAGTTGCTCGACGGCTTCGCTGGCCGGCACGCCGTCGTGGAGGATGCCCTTCACGGCCCGGGTGATCGGCATGTCGATGCCGAGCCGCTGCGCGAGGGCGGCGACCTCGCGGGCGCTGGAGACGCCCTCGGCGGTGTGGCCGAGTTCGCGCAGGATGCGCTCGAGCGGCTGGCCCTTGGCCAGCGCCAGGCCGACGCGGCGGTTGCGCGAAAGATCGCCCGTGCAGGTGAGGATCAGGTCGCCCATGCCGGCCAGGCCCATGAAGGTCTCGCGCTTGCCGCCGAGCGCCAGGCCGAGGCGGGTGATCTCGGCCAGGCCGCGGGTGATCAGCGCGGCGCGGGCGTTGAGGCCGAAGCCCATGCCGTCGGCAATGCCGGCGGCGATGGCCATAACGTTCTTCACGGCGCCGCCGACTTCCGCGCCGACCACGTCGTGGCTGGCATACACGCGCAGGCGGGTGTCGTGCAGGGCTTGCGCGGTTTTTTCGGCAAAGCCCGAATCGGCGGAAGCCAGGGTGAGCGCCGTCGGCAATCCCCGCGCCACCTCCTCGGCGAAGCTGGGGCCGGTGAGGGCGCCGCACGCCGCTCCCTCGCCCAGCTCTTCGGCGACGATCTGGTGCGGCAGTCGCTGGCTGCCGGCTTCGAGCCCCTTGCACGCCCAGAGCAGCGGCGTGCCGGGGGCGACGTCGCGCAGGCGGCGCAGAGTCTCGCGCAGGCCCGCCAGCGGCGTGGCGATGAGGTTGAGTTCGCCGCCGCCGGCGACCGCCGCGAAATCGGCGTCGACGCGCAGGGTGTCAGGCAGGGCGGCATCGGGCAGGTAGCGTGCGTTGATGCGCGTCGCGCGCATGGCCGCGGCCTGGTCGGCATCCCGCGCCCAGAGCTGAACCTGATGACGCCGGGAGAAGGCGATGGCCAGTGCCGTACCCCATGCGCCGGCGCCGAGGACGGCGATCCTCATGGGGGACTTACAGCCCCCAGACCTGGTCGACGCGCACGAAACCCGCTTGCCCGTCGCGATGGCGCACGCGGGCCCAGCCGGGCGGGCCGGCCTCGACCAGTTCCAGCAGGACGTCCTTTTCCGCCTCGAAGGCCAGCGGCGCGCCGGTATCGGCCTGGACGCGCACCGCGGCGACCCGCGCCGTGACGATGAGCATGCGCTTCTCGGCGAGGGCCTTGCGCTCGATCCAGGCGAGTTCGCCGGAGGCGTCGCGCACCTTGACCCAGCCTTCCAGGCTGACCACCGCCTCGACCGGCGTGCCGCGCGCGATGAGGTAGAGCGGCCTGGCCTTCAGCGAGGGGGCGTCGAACAGCACCGCGCCGTCGCCGGCGACCGAGCGGAACTCCAGCGCCCAGGCGGGCGCCGCGAGCAAAGTCAGTCCCCACAGGACGGCGGCAAGCTTTGCGGCCCACCCCCCGACCCCCGACCCGAGGGCAGGGGTGACGGCGGTTCGCCGCTGCGTGGCTCCGTGTGTTGTTCGCGCCCCCCCTGGGGCGGCCGGGCGGGCGACGCGCATCACTGGATCGGCAGTTCGGTCGGCTGGGAAGCCTGCTGCTCCAGGCGCTGGCGGTAGAGCGACTCGAAATTCACCGGCGCCAGGATCACCGGCTGGAAGCCGGCGCGGGTGATGGTGTCGGAGACGGATTCGCGCGCATAGGGGAAGAGGATGTTCGGGCAGGCAATCGCCAGCACCGGCTCGATCTCCTCGTCCGGCACGTTGCGGATCTGGAAGATGCCGGCCTGCGCCGCCTCGACCAGGAACTGGGTCTTCTCGCCGACCCGGGCGGTGACGGTGACGGTCAGCACCACCTCGAAGATGCCGTCGCCGAGGCCGTTCGCCTCCGACTGCAGGCCGACCTCGACGGCGGGCTGGTCCCTTTCGAGGAAAATCTGCGGCGCGTTGGGAAGTTCGAGGGAGAGATCCTTGACGTAGATCTTCTCGATGGAAAAAACGGGCTGTTCAGTCTCGGACATGGCGTGGAACCGGGTTGGGAAGCGGTTGGGGAATCATTCGCCGCGCAGCAGCGGCTCGAGCTTGCCGGCGCGGTCGAGGGCGTAGAGGTCGTCGCAGCCGCCGACATGATGGTCGCCGATGTAGATCTGCGGCACGGTGCGGCGGCCGGTCTTCTGCATCATTTCCTCGCGGCGGGCGGGATCGAGGTCGACGCGGACTTTCTCGATTTCGGTGATGCCCTTGCTGTTGAGCAATTGCTCGGCGCGCACGCAGTACGGGCAGACCGCCGTGGTGTACATGAGGACTTTGGCGCTCATGCCGACTCCGCCGGGCCGTCCAAAGGGGTCGGCAAGCCAAAGATGTGGAGCGGGCCGCGCCCGCGAACCTTTGTCACCCCCGCCCGAGGGGGAGTAGGCGGGGTTTCGCAAAGCAGCGCTTTGCGCCGCCGAAGCGGGCCCGCTGTGCAAAGCGGGCCCTGGAGCAGGGATGGGGGGTGGGTAGTCATTTCTTCGTGACGGGCAGGCCGGCCTGGTCCCAGGCCGAGATGCCGCCGCTGAGGTTGAACACCTTGGCGAATCCCGCCCGGCGCAGGGCGCCGCAGGCCGAGGACGAACGGTTGCCGCTGGCGCAGTTGACGATGATCGTCCGCGCCTTGAACTTCTCCAGCTCGGGCAGCCGCTTGTTGAGCTGCGAGAGGGGGATGTGGCGGGAATTCGGGATGTGGCCGCCGGTGTACTCGGCCGCCTCGCGCACGTCCACGACGACGGCGTCCTCGCGGTTGATCATGAGCGTGGCCTGCATCGGCGAGACGCCGGCGCCGCGTGCCTGCCAGGTCTGCCAGAGGAACATGCCGCCGCTGAACGCGGCGAGGCCGAACCAGGTCAGGTTGTCCTTGATGAAATCCAAGCGATACTCCGTTTACTTTTTCGGTTGGGGAACGCCGCAGAAGACTTCCCGCATCAGCACGATCAGCTGCAGGGTGCGCTGGTCGCCGACGCGGTAATAGACGCGGTTGGCATCCTTGCGCGTGAGCAGCACGCCCTTGTCGCGCAGGATGGCCAGATGCTGCGAGATGTTGCTCTGCGAGGTGCCGACGGCGTCGACGATCTCCTGCACGCAGGCCTCCTGGTCGCCGATGACGCAGAGGATTTTCAGGCGCAACGGATGCGAGATCGCCTTCAGCGCGCGGGCGGCGGTTTCGATGTGCTCCTGCTTCTCGATCAGTTCGGTGATGAGGTCCACGGATACGGAATCCAATTGCAACGGCGAATATTATAAAATACTTTTTGTTGGCCAGGCGCCTGCCGCCGGTCTTTCGCAACGTATTTACCCTATTGATATCATGAAAAAAATCGTGCTGCTCCGTCACGGCGAATCGGCCTGGAACAAGGAAAACCGCTTCACCGGCTGGACCGACGTCGACCTCACCGAGAAGGGCCGCGCCGAGGCCCGCCAGGCCGGCCAGCTGCTCAAGGAAGCCGGCTTCGCCTTCGACGTCGCCTACACCTCGGTGCTCAGGCGCGCCATCCGCACCTTGTGGTTCGTGCTCGAGGAAATGGACCGCATGTGGATCCCGGTGCACCACTCCTGGCGCCTGAACGAGCGCCACTACGGCGCCCTGCAGGGGCTCAACAAGTCCGAGACGGCGGAAAAATTCGGCGAGGCCCAGGTGAAGATCTGGCGCCGCGCCTACGACACCCCGCCGCCGGCCCTGGAGAAGGGCGACGAACGCCTCGCCGCCCAGCTGGCCAACCCGCGCTACGCCGGCGATCCGGCCGCCGCGGCGACGCCGACCGAATGCCTGAAGGATACCGTGGAGCGCTTCCTGCCCTACTGGCAGTCGGCCATCGCGCCGGACGTGGCCGCCGGCAAGAGCGTCATCATCGCCGCCCACGGCAACAGCCTGCGCGCCCTGGTCAAGTACCTCGACGACATCTCGGATGCCGACATCGTCGAGCTGAACATCCCGACCGGCGTGCCGCTGGTCTACGAGCTGGAGGACAACCTCAAGCCGATCCGCAACTACTACCTCGGCGACCAGGCCGCCATCGCCGCGGCGATGAGCGCCGTGGCCGGCCAGGGCAAGGCGAAAAACTGAAAAGGCTGCTTTTCCTCGCGCTGTGCCTGACGGCGGCGAGCGCCTTCGCCGCCCCGGTCGACGTCAAGCGCGAGGAGCTGAAGGACCTGCAGGGGCGCATCGTGTCGCTGCAGAAGGACATCGCCAAAACCGAGGAAACGCGCGCCGACGCGGCCGAAGAGCTGCGCGAAACCGAGCAGGCCATCTCCGCCGCCAATCGCCGCCTGCGCGAGCTTGGCGGCGCGCGGGCCTCGGTGCAGGCCACGCTGGGCGAACTCGGCGTCCAGTCGCAAAAGCTCTCGGCGCGCATCGCCGCCCAGCAAGCCCAGCTCGGCCGGCTGTTCACGCGGCAATACTACGCCGGCGAGACCGACGCCATGCGCCACCTGCTCTCCGGCAACGATCCGAACCAGCTGGCCCGCGACGCCCATTACCTCAACCTGCTCTCCCGCGCCAAGGCCGGACTGATCCGCGACCTGGGCGAGATACTCGAGGAAAAGCGCTCCCTGGCCGAGCGGGCGCGCGACAAGAACGCCGAACTGGCCGAGATCGAGAAAAGCCGGCAGCAGGAGCGCGCCGGATTGCTCGATCAGCAGAAAAAGCGGCAGGTCGTCCTCGCCCGCCTCTCGGACCGCCTGAAGTCGCAGCGCAAGGAGGTCGGCAAGCTGAAACTGGACGAGAAGCGGCTGGCCAAACTGATCGAGGGCCTGGGCCGCATCGTCGCCAAGCCGAAAAAACCTGCCGCGCCCGCGGCGCAGGCGGCGGGGCCCGCCCTGCGCAATGAGCGCACGCCGGACGGCAGCCTGTCGGGCGGCGCCTTCGCCCAGCTGAAGGGGCGCCTCTCCCTGCCCATCCGCGGGGAGCTCGCCAACCGCTTCGGCACGCCACGCCAGGAAGGCGGCACGACCTGGAAGGGGGTGTTCATCCGCGCCGCCGGCGGCGCCGAGGTGAAGGTCGTCGCTCCCGGCCGCGTCGTCTTCTCCGACTGGCTGCGCGGTTTCGGCAACCTCGCCATCGTCGATCACGGCGACGGCTATCTGACGGTCTACGGCAACAACGAATCCCTCTTCAAGGCGGTCGGCGAGCCGGTCAAGGCCGGCGAGACGATCGCCTCGGTGGGCAACAGCGGCGGCAACCCGGAAACGGGTTTATACTTTGAATTGAGACATTTGGGACAAGCGCTCGACCCCCTGAAATGGGTCAGCCTCAGATAGCACCAACGGAGACCAACAGGCCCATGCGCAACAAGCTGCAACAAGCCGGACTCGTCCTTTTCGGACTCGTCGCCGGCATTTTCCTCAGCCTCAACTACTCGGCGATTGCCCAGAAGGAAGCGGCCGCGCCGCTGCCCATCGAGGAGCTGCGCACCTTCGCCGACGTCTTCAACGCCATCAAGATGGGCTACGTCGAGCCGGTCGAGGACAAGAAGCTCATCACGCAGGCCATTTCCGGCATGCTCACCGGACTGGATCCGCACTCGCAGTACCTGGATGCGGACGCCTTCAAGGATCTGCAGGTCAATACCCATGGCGAATTCGGCGGACTCGGCATCGAGGTCGGCATGGAGGACGGCTTCGTCAAGGTCATTTCGCCGATCGAGGATACGCCGGCCTTCCGCGCCGGCATCCAGGCCGGCGACCTCATCGTCAAGCTCGACGACTCGCCGGTGAAGGGCATGACCCTCTCCGACGCCGTCAAGCGCATGCGCGGCAAGCCGAAAACCCAGATCACCCTCACCATTGCGCGCAAGGGCGAGACCAAGCCGCTCATCGTCGTCATCACGCGCGAAGTCATCAAGGTGCAGAGCGTGAAGTCGAAGGTGATCGAGCCGGGCTACGCCTACGTGCGCCTGACCCAGTTCCAAGAGGACACCGCCGGCAAGCTGGTCGAGCACCTCAACCGGCTCTGGAAGCAGGGGCCGGTGAAGGGGCTGGTGCTCGACCTGCGCAACGACCCGGGCGGCCTGTTGCACGGCGCCGTCGGCGTCTCCGCCGCCTTCCTGCCGCCGAAAGCGCTGGTGACCTCCACCGACGGCCGTAGCGAGGACGCCAAGCGCAAATACCTCGCCAGCCCGGAGGACTACCTGCGCGGCTCGCGCACCGATTTCCTCAAGGACCTTCCGGCCGGCGCCAAGACCGTGCCGATGGTGGTGCTGGTGAATGGCGGCTCGGCGTCCGCTTCCGAGATCGTCGCCGGCGCCCTGCAGGACCACAAGCGCGCCGTCGTCATGGGCACGCAGACCTTCGGCAAGGGTTCCGTGCAGACCATCCTGCCGCTCGCCAACAACACCGCGATCAAGCTCACCACCGCCCGCTATTACACGCCGAGCGGCCGCTCGATCCAGGCCAAGGGCATCGTGCCGGACATCGTCGTCGAGGAAACCGCCAACGGCAGTTCCGGCCCGCGCCTGCGCGAGGCCGACCTGGAGCGTCACCTGGAGAACGACAAGGACAAGGAACCGGCGCCGGCCGCCAAGCCGCAGGCCAAGGCGCCCGCCACCAAGGGCAAGCCGGCGAAGGACGAGTCCGAAGAGGAGGAGAAGTCGCGCTTCGAGATCTCCTCGAAGAACGATTACCAGCTGAATCAGGCGGTCAACCTGCTCAAGGGCCTGCAGATCATGCAGGCGAAGTGACGCTGCCGTGACACCGGAGCGCGCCCGCCAGCTGGCCCATCGCCCCCCCCCGCCGGGTCATCATGCCGCTGCCGTGCCGGAGCACGGCAGCGTCAAGCGCCGCGAAATCCGCTTCACCAAGATGCCGCCCGGTCAGGCGGCGAAGGCCGCCGAGCTGTTCGCCGGACTGGAGTGCCTCGATGCCGTCCCCGGACCCCACCCGCGCGGCATCACCGTCCGCTACGACCTGATCGATTACACCTGCGAGGGGCTGGAGCGGGCCCTGCGCAAGCTCGGCTACCATCTCGACAACTCGATCTACTGCAAGATCGTGCGCGCCCTGGTCTACTTCACCGAGGAGACCCAGCTGCGCAACCTGAAGGAGCCGGCGCGCCTGATCAAGCAGTCCAACCAGGTCTATATCAAGGCCTACCAGCACCATCCGCACGGCGACCGCGACGACACGCCGCTCGAAGTGCGCGAAGACCGGTGAACGACCAGCAACTCCTCAGATATTCGCGGCACATCCTCCTGCCGCAGATCGGCATCGAGGGGCAGGAGCGGCTGCTGGCGGCGCGCGCGCTGGTGGTCGGCGCCGGCGGCCTGGGCTCGCCGGCCGCCATGTACCTGGCCTCGGCGGGCCTCGGCACCATCGTGCTGTGCGACGACGACACGGTGGATCTCACCAACCTGCAGCGGCAGATCCTCCACCGCACCGACTCGGTCGGCCGGCCGAAGGTCCTCTCCGGCCGCGACACGCTGGCGCAGATCAACCCCGAGGTCAACGTCATGGCGCTGGAACGGCGCCTGGAGGGTGCCGGCTTCGAGGAACAGGTCGCGGCGGCGGACGTGGTGCTCGACTGCTCCGACAACTTCGCGACGCGCCACGCCCTCAACCGCGCCTGCGTGAAATTCCGCAAGCCGCTCGTCTCCGGCGCGGCGATCCGCTTCGACGGGCAGGTCGCGGCCTATGACCTGCGCAAACCCGAAAGCCCCTGCTACAACTGCCTGTTCCCGGAAGGCCAGGACGCCGAGGAAGTGCGCTGTGCCGTGATGGGCGTCTTCGCCCCCCTCGTCGGCATCATCGGCGCGACGCAGGCGGCCGAAGCCCTGAAGCTCGTCGCCGGCTGCGGCGAATCGCTCTCGGGCAGGCTGCTGCTGCTCGACGGCCTGCGCATGGAATGGCGCGCGATCGCCCTGGCCAAGGATCCCGGCTGCGCCGTGTGCCGGCCGGCCGCATAGGCCCTAATTCCGCTTCAGCCAGACGGCGTGCCGCAGGCTGGCCGGCGCATGGGCGAACAGCACCGAGAAAACGAGGATCAGCCAGAACAGCCCGTTCCGCTGCGCCGGCCAGGCCAGCAGGGCGCCGACCAGGAGCAGCTTGCCGGCCACGGCCAGCCCCGCGAGCTCGCGGAAATAGCTCGGCCGCGTCCAGCTATCGAGAGACAGGATGAGCAATCCGGACACCAGCGTGGCGAGGCCGAAGCCGAACCAGCGCGACTCCGCCACCTCGCCCAGCACGCCGGCGCCGATGCCGACGACACCGACGAGATGCGCGGCGCGCAGCAGGTTCACCAGCCAGCGCTTGCCGGGAAAGTCGCGGGCATGGTCGCGCTTGCCCTTCATGCCGGAAGCGGTCGTGCCAGGATGCGGATGTCGCCGCCGATGCGGCGCAGGTCGACGAGTTTCAGGTCGCGGCGACCGGCGAGATCGGTCAGCTCAGGCAGCGGGAACATCTCCCGCCCGCTGCCGAGGAGGGTCGGCGCGAAGTACAGCAGCAGCTCGTCGACCAGGCCTTCGCGCAGCAGCGAGCCGTTGAGCTTGTGGCCGGCCTCGACGTGCAGTTCGTTCACGCCGCGTTCGGCCAATACCGCAAGCAGGCGCGGCAGGTCGACCTTGCCGTGCGGGTCGGGCAGCACCGCCACCTCGGCGCCGGCCGCGCGCAGGGCGGCGCTCTTCGCTGCGTCCTCGCTTGCCGCCGCCACCAGCGTGTTGCCGCCTTCGAGGATGCGCGCCGTCGGCGGCGTCTCGTAGCGGCTGTCCACCACCACCCGCAGCGGCTGGCGGGAAGTCGCGACGTCGCGCACCGTCAGGCGCGGATCGTCGTCGCGCACGGTGCCGGCGCCGGTGAGGATGGCGCAGGCGCGGGCGCGAAAGAAGTGGCCGTCGCGGCGCGCCTCCGGGCCGGTGATCCACTGGCTCCTGCCGTTGTTCAAGGCCGTCTTGCCGTCGAGGCTGGCGGCCAGTTTCAGGCGCAGCCAGGGACGGCCGCGCTCCATGCGCGAGGCGAAGCCGATGTTGAGTTCGCGCGCCTCGTGCGCCAGCAGGCCGTCGGCGACGGCGATGCCGGCGGCGCGCAATTGTTGCAGCCCGCGCCCGGCCACCTGCGGATTGGGATCGCGCATCGCCGCCACCACGCGCGCCACGCCGGCGGCGATCAGCGCGTCGGTGCACGGCGGCGTGCGGCCGTGGTGGCTGCAGGGCTCCAGCGTAACGTAGGCGGTGGCGCCGCGGGCGGCATTCGGGTGCTCTGCGCCGGCGGCGGCCAGCGCATGGGCCTCGGCATGCGGCTCGCCGGCGCGGGCGTGCCAGCCCTCGCCGACGACGGCGCCGTCCCTGACCAGCACGCAGCCGACGCGGGGATTCGGGGTGGTGGAAAACAGACCCCGTTCCGCCAGCCGCAGCGCGCGGGCCATGAATTCGTGGTCGGCGGCGGAAAACATAAAACCATTAACCACAGAGACACAGAGAACACAGAGAATCCCTCATGTTTTTCCTCTGTGTCTCTGTAGTGAAAGGTTTTCAAGTGCCGCGCGGGCGGCGGGTGCGGGGCTTCTTGACTTCGCGGATCGCCTCGCGGAACTCCTCGACGTCCTCGAAGTTGCGGTACACCGAGGCGAAGCGCACATAGGCGATCTTGTCGAGGCGGCGCAGTTCGCGCATGACCAATTCGCCGACCTTCTCGGTCGGCACCTCGCGCTCGCCCGTGGCGAGCAGGCGCTCCTCGATGCGCTCGATGGCGGCGTCGATGCTCTCGGTGGTGACCGGGCGCTTGCGCAGGGCCAGCATCAGGCTGGCCTGGAGTTTCTCGCGGTCGTAGTCGGCGCGGCTGCCGTTCTTCTTGACGATGAGCGGCATGCGCAGCTCGACGCGCTCGTAGGTGGTGAAGCGCTTGTCGCATGCCAGGCAGCGCCGGCGCCGGCGAACGGTGTCCCCCTCCTCGTTCTCACGCGTGTCGATGACCTGCGTGTTTTCCTCTGAACAGAAGGGGCACTTCATGGCTCAGGCGCCGTAGACGGGGAACTTCTTGCAGAGCTCGGCCACCTTGCCGCGCACCTTGGCGATGGCCGCCTCGTCGTTCGGGTGGTCGAGCACGTCGGCGATGAGGTGGGCGACGGTTTCCGACTCGATCTCGGTGAAGCCGCGGGTGGTGACGGCCGGCGCGCCGATGCGGATGCCGGAGGTGACCAGCGGCTTCTGCGGATCGTTGGGGATGGTGTTCTTGTTGACCGTGATGTGGGCGCGGCCCAGCGCCGCCTCGGCCTCCTTGCCGGTGAGGTTCTTGGCGCGCAGGTCGACCAGGAAGACGTGGCTCTCGGTGCGGCCGGAGACGATGCGCAGGCCGCGCTCTTCCGACAGCACGCGCGCCATGACACGGGTGTTGGCGAGCACCTGCTCCTGGTAGTCGCGGAACTCGGAAGTCATGGCCTCCTTCAGCGCCACCGCCTTGCCGGCGATGACGTGCATCAGCGGGCCGCCCTGGATGCCGGGAAAGATCGCCGAGTTGATGGCCTTCTCGTGCTCGACCTTCATGAGGATGAGGCCGCCGCGCGGGCCGCGCAGGGTCTTGTGCGTGGTGGTGGTGACGACGTCGGCGTGCGGCACCGGATTCGGGTAGACGCCGGCGGCGACGAGGCCGGCGTAGTGCGCCATATCCACCATGAAGATCGCGCCGACTTCCTTCGCCACCCTGGCGAAGCGCTCGAAGTCGATGCGCAGGGCGTAGGCCGAGGCGCCGGCAATGATCAGCTTCGGCTTGTGCTCGCGCGCCAGCCGCTCCATCTCGGCGTAGTCGATCTCTTCCTTCTCGTCGAGGCCGTAGGGCACGATGTTGAACCACTTGCCGCTGATGTTGAGCGGCATGCCGTGGGTGAGGTGGCCGCCCATCGAGAGGTTCATGCCGAGGATGGTGTCGCCCGGCTTGAGGAAGGCGAAGAACACCGCCTGGTTGGCCTGCGAGCCGGAATTCGGCTGCACGTTGGCGCAGTCGGCGCCGAACAGCTTCTTCGCGCGCTCGATGGCCAGCAGTTCGGCGACGTCGACATGCTCGCAGCCGCCGTAGTAGCGCCTGCCGGGATAGCCCTCGGCGTACTTGTTGGTGAGCTGCGAGCCCTGCGCCTCGAGCACGGCCTGGCTGACGTAGTTCTCGGAAGCGATCAGCTCGATGTGTTCTTCCTGGCGGCGGTTTTCGGCCTCGATCGCGGCAAACAGCTCGGCGTCGACCTTGGCGAGGGTGTTTTTTCTGGAGAACATGGGGTGCAGCCCTAACTGATTGATGAAAGTTGCAATTTTACCACGGGGCGGGAGGGGCTATTGGGGCGGCAGTTCGGGCAGGAAACCGCCCAGATCGTGCTCGCCGGACAGGCGCAGCATCTCGGCGCGCGCCGCCTCGCGCAGCCGCACCGCGTCGGCCCACTCCGACCCCTCCGCATGCAGGACGGCGCCGACCTCGAATTCTGGCCGGCCATGGCGCGGCTGCCAGGTCTTGTCGCGCAGGATCGGGCGGATGCCGCGCAGGCCGGCCACAGCCACCGGCACGCCGGCGCGCGCGGCGGCGACGAAGGCGCCCATGCGGAAGGGCTTCAAGCCCGCCTCGCGCGAGAAGGTGCCCTCGGGAAAGATCGCCAGGCTGCCGCCCGCCCGCAGGCGATCGACGATGGCGGCGACATCCTCGGCGCTCCTCAGGGCCTCGTAACGCTCGACGAACAGCGTGCCGAGGCCGCGCAGGCAGGCGTGGAGGAAGGGCTGGCGCACCAGTTCGCGCTTGGCGACGAAGGCGTAGCCATGGCCGGGCGGCAGCGCCGCATGGAGGACGATCAAATCGAAATAGCTGGTGTGGTTCACCAGCAGCAGGTGCGGCCCCTCGGGCAGGCGTTCGATGCCGCGCGGGCGCAGCGGCATCCCCGCCAGCAGCAGGAACAGGCGCGCCGCCGCGTGTGCCAGCCGCCGTCCCGCGGCGGGCCGGCGCAGCAGCGCCAGCAGCACGGCCGCCGGCAGGCCGAGCAGCGCGAAGACGCTCCAGCACCAGGCGCCGTAGAGCCGGCGCCCGGACTGGCGCGCCGCAAAAGTCAGTCGCTGCGAGACGGCGGCGAGCGCGAGCTTCGCCATCTGCCACCAGGCCGGCGCTGGCGGCCGCCCCACTTCGCCGCGCTCGAAGGCCTCGCGCGAGGCGGCGCGGCGGATCTTGCCGCTGGAGGTCTTCAGCACGCCGTGCGGCGGCGCCAGCACGATCTCGTCGGCGGGCATGCCGATGGCGTCGAGGGCGGCCTCGTTGATCTTCTGCCGCAGGATTTCGCGTGCGGCCTCGTCGCGCTCGCGCGTTTCCGCCATCACCACCAGGCGCTCGGTGGCGTTGGCCGGGTCGGTGCTGGCGAAGACGGCGACGCAGCCCTTGCGGATGCCCGGGATGGCGCCGACCGCCTCTTCCAGCTCGTAAGGGTAGAGGTTGCGGCCACCGCGGATGATGAGGTCCTTGACGCGGCCGGTGAGGTAGGCCTCGCCCTCGGACAGATAGGCGTAGTCGCCCGAATCGAGCCAGCCGTCGTGGAACAGGCGCGCCGTCGCATCCGGGTTGCGGAAGTAGCCGGAGGTCGCCGAGGGGCCGCGGAACTGCAGGCGGCCGACGCGGCGGTCGGACAGCTCGTCGCCGGCCGCGTCGACGATGCGGATGGCGTGTCCGGGCAGGGCGCGCCCGCAGGCCGGCACGCGCATGGCGTCGGGACTCGCCTCGTCGACCGGCACGGCACGGCGCTCGCGCAGCAGGATCTCGCGGTCGATGGCGTCGATGCGCGGGCCGCGTCCGAGCGGCGGAAAAGCCAGGCCGACCGAGCATTCGGCCAGGCCGTAGACCGGCGTCAGCGCCTCCGGCTGCAGGCCGTACGGCACGAAGCGCTGGATGAAGGCCTCCAGCGTCACCGGACTGACCGGCTCGGCGCCGTTCAGCGCCAGGCGCAGCGAACGCAGGTCGAGGCCGGCGAGCTCGGCGCCGTCGAGCTTCTTCGCGCACAGCTCGTAGGCGAAGTTGGGCGCCGCCGTGAGCGTGCCGCGGTGGCGCGAGATCGCCTGCAGCCAGCGGGCCGGGCGCGCCAGGAAGGCCAGCGGCGACATCAGCACCAGCGGCATGGCGAAGTAGAGCGCGCCGAACCAGGCGCCGATCAGGCCCATGTCGTGGTAGAGCGGCAGCCAGGAAACGAAGACGTCCTCGCTGCTCACCCCGAAGGCCGCTCCCATGGCGCGCAGGTTGGCGAGCAGGTTGGCGTGGGTCAGCACCACGCCCTTCGGGTCGCCGGTGCTGCCCGAGGTGTATTGCAGGAAGGCGATGTCCTGCGGCCGCGCGCGATGCAGCAGCGGCATCGGCTCGGCGTCCACTTCCTGCGGCGTGACGATCTCGGCCAGGCTCGGCACCTGGGCGGCGAGCTGCGCCGCCACCGCCTTCGCCTGCGGCACGGTGACGATGCAGACGGCCTGGGCGTTGTCGAGGATGCGCGCGTGGCGCCGCAGGTGGTCCTCGATCTGGGCGAGGCGCGCCGGCGGGTAGATCGGCACGGGAATGCCGCCGGCGATGAGGACGCCGAAGAAGCTGGCGAGGTAGTCGCGGCCGGTCGGCAGCATCAGCGCCACCGCCTGCTGCGGCCGCAGGCCGCGCGCGACGAGGCCGCTGGCGCAGCGGCGCGCGGCGGCGAGCAGCTCCGCATAGGTGACCGGCACGGCCTGCTCGCCCTCGCCATAGAGCAGCACATGCGTGCGCTCGGGCGTGCGCGCGGCGTGCCACTCCAGCACCTCGACCAGGGTGGCGGCAGCCTCGGGCACCGGCAGCACGGCGCCGTGCGGCAGCTCGAAGGCGGCCTGCGGCGCAGCGGCCGGCACGGCGTGGCCGAGAAAGCGCAGCAGCTCGCGCGGCGTCTCCGCCTCGGCGAGAGCCGCCTCCGGCAGCGGCTGGCCGAACTCGCGGCCGAGGCGCAGGAGCAATTCGACGCGCGCCAGGGAATCCAGGCCGAGGTCGCGCTCGAGCCGGCAGTCGAGCGTCACCGGCGCCGGGCGGCCGGCATGGGTTTCCCGCACCAGATCCTCGGTGACGCGCAGCAGGCGCCGCGCGGCCCCGCCGGCCGTGTCAGCCGGGCAGTTCATCGAGCGCCTCGGCGAGATGGCCGCGCTCGGCCCAGGCCAGCAGGGTCCACCTGCCGCCGTCGGCTTCCAGCCAGTTCAGGCCGGCGTTGGGAATCTCGAAATCCCGCGGCGCCGACAGGGGCTTGCCGCTGGCGCGGCGATACAGAATGTCGAGCACGCCGCCGTGGGTGACGACCAGCACCTGCCCGCCCGGATGCGCCGCCACGATCTCGTCGACGCAGCGGTGCACGCGGTCGGCGAACCGGCGCAGGCTCTCGCCGCCGCCCGGCAGGGCGAAGGCCTCTTCGCGCGCCAGGAAACGCGTGTGAGCTTGCGGATGGTGTTGAGCGAATTCCGCAAAAGTCAGTGTCTGCAGCACGCCGTAGTGGCGTTCGCGCAAATCGCTGCGCCGCCGGATCGGCAGCTTGAGCCGGCGCGCCGCCGCTTCGGCCGTGTGCAGGGCGCGGACGAGGTCGCTCGAATAAACCGCGGCGAAGCCCTCGCGCGCCAGCCGGCGGGCGGCGGCGCGCGCCTGGGCATGGCCGACTGAAGAGAGCGGCACGTCGAGCTGGCCCTGGATGCGGCGCTCGGCGTTCCAGGCGGTTTCGCCGTGGCGGACGAGGCAGAGGCGGGTGGCGGTCACGGCATGGGCATCGGCGGGTGCGCAGAGGCCTGCATGTTAGGGCCTGCCCGGATTTTTCGCCACTCATGACAAAAACGACTGGAATCACAAGGCGTTCCGGATTATTCTTACGCCGCTTCGCTCCGGCCCTCCAAGAGAGGGCCCATGAAAACAGGCCACGGCCACCGCCGCGACCGAAAAAGGAGACCTCATGCATTTTCTGCTCAAGACGTCCAGGCTAATCGACGCGCTGAACGAGCGTGTCGGCAGCGCCATCATCTGGCTGGTGCTCGCCGCCGTCGTGATTTCCGCCATCAACGCCATCGTCCGCAAGATTTTCAACACCAGCTCGAACGCCTTCCTGGAAATCCAGTGGTATCTGTTCGCCGCCGTGTTCCTGCTGGGGGCGGGCTACACCATGCTGCGCCAGGGCCACGTCAAGATCGACGTGATCCTCGGCCGCTTTTCCAGGCGCACGCAGATCCTCGTCGAGTGCTTCGGCATCGTCTTCTTCCTGATGCCCTTCGTCTTTGCCGTCATCCACCACGTCTGGCCGCTGGTGGTCAATGCCTACGTGACCAGCGAGATGTCGGAGAACGCCGGCGGCCTGATCCGCTGGCCGGTCTACGCCCTGGTCCCCTTCGGCTTCGCCCTGCTCGGCATCCAGGGCGTCTCCGAGTTGATCAAGCGCATCGGTTTCCTGCGGGGGCTTTGCGCGGATCCGACCCAGCCGGTGCAGACCAAGACGGCCGAGGAAGAGCTCGCCGAGGAGATCAAGAAGCACCAGGTCGCCCCCGAGGTGATCCAACGCGTCGAGGATGCGGTGGACATGGCCGACAAGGGAGAGCGGAAATGATCGAATTCCTCCAGGCCAACATGGCCCCGGTGATGTTCGCCGGGCTGATCGTCTTCCTGCTGATGGGCTATTCCGTCGCCTTCTCGCTGGCCGCCTGCGGCCTGCTCTTCGGCTATATCGGCGTCGAGCTGGGCATGCTGCCCGCCTCGCTGCTGCAGGCCCTGCCGCTGCGCATCTTCGGCATCCTGAAAAACGACACCCTGCTCGCCATTCCCTTCTTCACCTTCATGGGCCTGATCCTCGAGCGTTCCGGCATGGCCGAGGACCTGCTCGATACCGTCGGCCAGCTGTTCGGGCCGATCCGCGGCGGCCTCGCCTACGCGGTGATCTTCGTCGGCGCCATGCTGGCCGCCACCACCGGCGTCGTCGCCGCCTCGGTGATCTCGATGGGCCTGATCTCGCTGCCGATCAT
>Ga0116142_10000428_pt1 | contig 56168 bp, 47 predicted proteins | sample AD_UKC033_MetaG_FD_89785 | JGI IMG/M metagenome (GOLD analysis project Ga0116142, IMG submission 89785) | Active sludge microbial communities of municipal wastewater-treating anaerobic digesters from USA - AD_UKC033_MetaG | ecosystem: Engineered > Bioreactor > Anaerobic > Digestate | place: USA... | reverse complement strand
CACAGTTTCGCCGCGATCTCGTTTGTAAGCCTCGACTGGTGCGACGATGGGCCGCCGGGGGAGGGGTTCGACTGCAACGGAAACGATGTTCCCGATATCTGCGACATCTACCATGGCGCAAGCGACGACTGCAACCGAAACTGGATACCCGACGAATGCGACATCGCCTCCGAGACCAGTCAGGACTGCCAGCCGAACGGCATCCCCGACGAGTGCGACGTGGCGGGTGGGGAGGTGCAGTTGGCGGGCACGGCCTACACGGTTTCCAGCGGGCCCCGAACCTACGGCGTAATTGCCCGAGCGCAGACGGCGGACGACGTGGAGGTGCCCCTGGACCTTGATGGCGACGGCGACGCGGAACTCATCGTCGCCAACGGGGAGTGGGAGTTCGGGTTGACCATCTGGTGGAATGACGGCCAGGGCGCGTTCGCCAATCCGCAGACGATTTCCCTGGCCGACGGGTACCCCAAACCCTACGCCCTGGCCGCGGGAGACTTTGACGGCGATGCCGACTTCGACCTGGCCGTCACCCGCAATGGTTACCCCGGTGCGGTCACGATCCTGCGTAACGACGGGGCCAACCCCAGCCCGCCGCCGGCATGGACGTTTACTGTGGACCAGACGCTCACGGAGGTTTGCGAGCCGCCCGACACCAACTGCAATACGCCTGAGTCGGTGGTCGCGGGCGACTTGGACCTCGACGGCGACCTCGACTTGGCGTGGGGGAACAGGTACTCAGACAGGGTGTCGGTGTTCTACAACGCCCAAGGAGTGTTCGCCCGAGTCACGAGTTCGCCTTTCGTGGTTTGCGCGCCCAGCGCCGGCACGGCCGAACAGGTGGTCACCGGCGACCTCGACGGTGACTGCCTCCCAGACCTGATCGTGGCAGGCGGGGAAGAGAACAAGATCGCCGTCCTGCGCAACGCCGGAGGGACGGACGCCGACCTGTCTTTCACGGGCTCGGTGTAGCACGACTGTTACCTCAGCGGTCCTGCCTTCAGCGCGACATACCCGATCTCGGTGGCCGTGGCCGACATGAACCACGACCGGTGGCTCGACGTGGTGGTGGCGAACGACGGACCGGACCAGGTTGCGATTCTCAGGAACCTGCGTGCCGGACCGGGGGGATGGAACGGGCTCGACGTGAACCTCGGCGCCGAAGATACGTTTCCCGTGGCGGCGAGTCCCAAGTACGTCGTCGCCGCCGACCTGACCGGCGACGGGTTTCCGGATGCCGTCACCACGCACAACACGACGTACATTTCCGTCCTCGTCAACGACCGCGACGGCGGACTGACGGGGCCCGTACAATTCACGGCGGGCTACAAGGCGGACCAGTTGGAAACGGGACTTCTCAACGGCGACGGGCTCCCGGATCTGGCGGTTCCGTGTTGGGGCAGTTCGGCACTCTGGGTGCTGCTGAACGGGACCGCCCCCCAGCCAGCCCCGACTTCGACAACAGCGGCGTGCCCGACGAGTGCGAGTACCTGACGGCCTGTCCGCCCGACGGAGTGACCGACGCGCGCGCGGATCATCCCATCTCGGCCGGCCAGCCCTGCCACGGCATCGGCGAAGTGGGTGACGAGATTGCGATCTGCCTGTATCCGGCGCAGGCGGGGATGTGCGGTGAGTTCGTACTCTGCGAGACGTGCTCTGACCCCAACTGCGGACCCAACTCCATCGAGGATTGCAGTTATGCAGGCGATGGCTGCTACGAGCTTACGCTGGCCCACGGAATCGCGGCGCCGTGCGTGACCACGATCCAATACCTGCCGACCGGAGCTTACGTCGCCTACTACAAACACCCGGCCAACGTGGACGGGAGCGGCCGGGTCAACGCTCAGGACATCGTCCAGTTGATCAACCGGATCAACATCGTGTTCGAAGGTGGCACCGTACCCCTCTGGGAGGCCGACATCAACAACAGCGGCGCGATTACTGCTGCTGACCTCAACGAATTGATCAACCTGCTCAACGGCACCGGTGCCTACGATCCTTGGTTCAACACGTCCAAGCCGGTGCTGACGGGCTGTCCCGATCCGTGCGGCGGCGGGGGCTTGCTCGCGGGTGAAGGCGGCGGCTATTCCGGCGGCGAGGAAGAGGACGGCGGTGGCGCGGAGAATGACGGTGACGGCAACGGTGGTGCCGACGGCGAAGACGGAGACGGCGGGACGGATGGCGCGCCTGCGGATCAGTCGGACACGGGCGAGTTTGTGGTGTGGTTTGCGGACTTCCTGAGTACGACGAGTTTCCCGGGGCCCTTCACGTTGGCCGAGTTCACGGCGGCCGTCGAGGACCTGACGGGCTTCTGCGCGACCCACCTCAGCCCGGCCGACCGCGCGGAACTGACCTGCCTGCTGCAAGACCCGCAGCGCATTTACGCCAGCGCCGAGGCGGCGGAGTTGGTTCCGAGCATCGTCGCGGCTTTGCAGGAATAGGCAGGCTACACAGGACTGAACAACCGTGCGCAATACGCAATGGTGCGACACCCAGAGTGGCGACGCACGGCGCGGGCTGCCCCTCACACTCGGTGTCAAGGGGAACAAGTTAGCGCCTCGATTGCGGCGCGGAATCGCGCACCGTTATGTGGTCGCGCGACCGGAGTCGAGGGGCGAGTGAGGGGCCGGGTACTTTGGTCGCCCGCCGGTGAGCACGGCCGCCACGTCCTCGACTACGGCGTGCATCCTGGCCAGCCCCGCTTGCGTCCGGGCGCCGATGTGCGGGGTGAAGACCACGCCGGGGGCCGTCAACAGCGGATGCCCGGTCGGCAGCGGCTCGGGTTCGACGACGTCGAGCCCGGCACCGGCCAGCCGACCGGCGGTCAGGGCCTCCGTCAACGCCAAGCTGTCCACGACCGCGCCCCGGGCGGTGTTGATCAGGATCGCGCCGGGCTTGAACTGCCCCAGCGCGGTCGCCTCGATCAGGTGCCGGGTCAGGTCCGTCAGCGGTACGTGCAGGCTGACCACGTCGCTGCCAGCGTAGAGTTCCTCCTTGGTCACGCCGGTGGCCACGAAATCGAGGAAGCCCGGTTCGACGATGTCGTTGTACAGGATGCGGGTGCCGAAGCCGTGCCGACAGCGGCGGGCGACGGCCCGTCCGATTCGCCCCAGACCCACGATGCCGAGCGTTAGGCCGCCCAGCTCACGACTGACGGCCGCCGCCCGCGCCGCCGCAAACCGGCCCGCCCGGACCTCGCGGTCCAGTCGCGGGATATCGCGCAGCACGGCCAGCAGCAGGCCGACGGTGAGGTCCGCGACGGCATCGGTGGCGGCCTCCGGTGTGTAGACTACCTCGATGCCGCGGGCGCGGGCGGCCGCCACGTCGATGTTCTCCAGCCCCACGCCCGCCCGCCCGATGACCTTCAGCCGCGCGGCCCGCGCCAGCAGGTCGGCCGACACCTGCGCCCCGGTGCGCACCAGCAGGGCATCGCAGTCGCCGATTGCCTGGGCCAAGGTGGCGGCGTCACACGCGGAAAGCGTGGTCACCGTCCCGAGACCGCGGAGGCGTTCGACGGCCTGCGCGTCATACGGCTCGGCCACGACAATGTGCAGACCGGAAGTCGTCACGAGGGCACGATGATGGCGAGGCCGCCGGTCGGCGTCAACGCGATCGTTGAGGGGGACCGCCAGCCGGACGGCGGGTGACATGGCCGGGGACGCCCCGCCTTGGCCGTTGCCCGGGGTGGAGAGGCCCCGTGCCCGGCGGTCGACGAACGCCGGCGGGCGCGACGTTGCACATTGCTCCGCCGGCGTGTAGGTCTTCCCCCTTGAGCCCGTCGAGGAACTCGTGGTCCGACGGGGATGCCTCGGAAACGGGTGCGTTTGGCACCGTCCACGTCGGCCGCGGGGGGCCGACGCTACCGCTTCAACGGGCTCCAGGCGGGCAGGGCGGAGCGGGAGACGGACGCCGGGCAGGGACTCTGGCGGTGGCGGCGGATAAGGGTGTGAGCCCGGCGGCGGGTTGAGGCGATGCGACGCGGCACGCTCACCTTCATCTTCGGGTGCATGTTCAGCGGCAAGACGACGGAGTTGCTGCGCCGGGTCCGGCTGCGCGAGCCGGCTGCGGTTCGCTGCTTCCGCCACGCCCGCGATCGACGCTACGATCCACGGGCGATCGTGTCACACGCCGGCGAGCGCTATCCCGCCTGCTCGATTGCGGCGCCCGCTGAGATTCTCGCGCACCTGGACCCCGGCGTGGAGCTGGTCGCGGTCGAGGAGGCCCACTTCTTCGATGCGTCGCTCATCGACGTTCTGCGGACGCTCGTCACGCGCGGGGTGGACGTCGTGTCGACGTCGCTGGATCTGAACTGCTGGGGACAGCCGTTGCCCATCGCGGAGACCCTGCGCCGGCTGGCCGACGAACCTCTGCACCTGACCACGCGCTGCGCGCGCTGCGGAGCGTCCGCTGACCATACGCAGCGGCTGACGCCGATCGTCAACGGCAACCTCATCGGCGGACCGGAGAGCTTCGAGCCACGCTGTGCCAACTGCTGGCACCCGCCGCCCGAGCCGCCGCAGCCCATGCCCTGGCGCACCACTCCATCGGCGAGCGCCGGCAAGGACGACGCTTGTTGAGCGGCTCGGTGGAGCCCCCCCCTTCCCTCGGCACGTGTCCGCATAGGACCACGCGACGGGGAAACCAGAGTGGCATGCCCAAGCTTGCCGCGGGCGAGCGCCGGCATGCTGCCGCGACGCCCGACCCTTCCACGAGAGCATGGCGGCGCTGCGCTTGACCATGCCACCCGCGTCTGAGTGTGGGTTTCCGATTCGAATGGAGCCAGGCAGGCACGTACCAGGGGGAGAGGAGTCTACGTGCCGCAGCAGGTCGGTGGCGTGCGTTGCTGGCGCTGGGGGTCATCCCAGAGGACGTCGCCGGCCGCGAACACCGGGCCTTCCGTGCAGCACAACGCGTAGCGCCAGCCCTCCGGGTCCGCAGGGTCACCGACCGGGACGACACAGGACTGACAGGTGCCGATGCCGCAGGCCATCGCGCGCTCCATGCAGACGTAGCACTCCACCCCGCGCCGTTCGCAGTGCCGGGCGACGGCGCGCAGCATCGGCTCCGGTCCGCAGGCGTACACCACCAGGTCCGTCGCGGGCGTCGCGTCGCCGGCCGCGTAGGTCGCCAGCGCCTCGCCCACCTGTCCGCGGTAACCTAAAGAGCCGTCGTCCGTGCTGATGACCGCGGGCACCCCGTGGGCGGCCAGTTCACGCACGCACAGCCGAGCCTCGCGTGCATCCGCGGCCGGCGTACCCTCAGGGTTTACCCCTAGAGGCAGCAGGTCGGCCGAGCGGGCCCCACAGAACGCCACCACGTTCTTGCCGGCCGCACGCAGGGTTTCCGCCAACCACAACAGCGGTGGCAGACCGACGCCGCCCGCCGCCAGCCACGCGCGGCCCTTGCCCGCGACCAAGGGAAAGGTGTTGCCGGCCGGGCCCAACACGCTGATCTCGTTGCCGGGGCGTAACGAGGCGAGCCAGCGGGTGCCCCGTCCGACCACGCGATAGAGGATTTCGAGCAACGTGCCGGCATCGATGCGTCGCAGGCCCGCGATGCTGAACGCGCGCCGGAGCATGAAGTTCGGCTCGGCGACGCCGGCAGGCGGTGCGGTCGCTTCGGCAGAGGTGCTCGCATGTGCCGGGCACACGTGCACGAACTGCCCCGGACGGACGTCGGGAAAGCACGGGACCGCCAGCGTCAGGCGCAGGTGCTCACGGCACACGGCCTCGTTCGCGGTCACGCGGGCGTTCTGCATGAGCGGACCAGCGGGTGTCACGGCAGCGTGGCTCCGGCATCGCGGCCGCGCAGGATCAGCGCGGAAAAAACTTCCGGAACCCGAGGGTAACCCGGATTCCGGAAGTCCGCCACGGCTTAAAGAAGCCGCATAGCCAACCGGGTTAGCGGCACGCCGCCCACCCGTTTTGTTACGCCGCCCACCAGAATCTATGTAGCTCACTCGAGGGGGGGTGTCAACGCGTATTCTCGAAATTCACAATCCTGCGGCGTTGTTAACCTTAGACTACACAATAGCATATGTGGTTTCCGCAGACACTTTATTTGCTCCGACTCTACGGCCTTGGTGGCCTCAGCAGCACGTTGGCCGGCGTGAAGCCGGCATGTGCTTAGCGTGCCGTGCAGCGTAGCGGCTATACGGGGCAGGCGGCGGGGTCTGGGGGCGACGGCGCGGCGATGGCGGGGCGGGGGGTTCGCGGGGCGGTCGGCCGCAACGGGCGGGAACTGCCCGGGCGCACGTCGGTGCGCGCGTGCCCGCGGGGGGACGTTGCCTGGAGTGCCGACGCGGCGAGCCGGCGGGCGGCGTGGAAGCGAAGGATGGTAGCCAGCAAGCCAGTCACCGTCATCTGGACCCCGCCGAAGGCGATCAGGCCGGCTAGGACCACTCGTGACCAGTGGATGGCCACGTACCCCTCCGTGAGTCGGGTCCGGATGCCCGGGCCGATGAGCCACACCAGCAACGGAATGGCCGCCAGAGTGACGACCAGGACGCCGCGGAACGTGTAGACCGCCCCGAGGGCCGCCCCCAGGAAGGTACGCGGCGTCGGCCGACCCGATACGAGGCGATGGACGTGGTCGGCCAGCACGCCGGCGGACAGCAGCGTCACGCCGACGGTGCCGAGCAGGGAGCAGAAGAGCAGGCGATAGATCATCCCTTCTTCAAGGTGCCCCCGCGCGACCCACATCTCGATGGGGTGCATGGCGAGCAGGACCATCAGCGTCAGGCACAGCCCGGCGCAGGCCATGAACATGCGCGCCGGCCGCCACATCAGCGTCATCTCCAGGATCGTGCGCAGGAAGCGCACGCCGTCGCGCCACACGTGGAGCTTGGATTCACCGACGCGTTCCTCGTAGGGCATGGGCACCTCGACGAGGCGCAGCTCGTCATCCATGAGGACGCGGGCGCTCATGGCCGGCGTGAAGTGCAGGCCGTCGGGCAACGGATACAGGCGCGGCAGGGCGTCGCGGCGGATGACCCGCATGCCGCTGGCGGTGTCGGTGGCCACGCGATTGCTGAGCAGGGAGAGAATGAAGGCGTAGGCGCGGTTGCCAAGCCGGCGCAGGCGCGGCATGCGGCTGTGGGGGCCCATCCGCGAGCCGAGCGCCACTGCGGCCTCCTGCTCGATCAGTGCGCTACACAGGGGCGCGAAGAAGTTCGGATCGCAGGTGCCGTCGGCATCGAGAAACGCAACCAGTTCGCCCGTGCTTTCCTCGAACCCACGTTTCAGGGCGGCCCCGTAGCCGCGGTTTTTCTCGAAGACGATCAGGCGCACGTCGGCGAACGACGCGGCGATGTCGGCCGTCCGGTCCGTGGAGCCGTCACTGACGACGATCACCTCCACGTCGGTCACCGGCGCGTGCCGGGCGATGGTCGCCCGGGCGTCAAGGCAGCGCCGGATGATGGCGGCGATGGCCTGCTCCTCGTTATAGGCGGGGATGACAATCGAGAGTTTCATAGGCTCCTCGGCGCAGGGGCGCGGTAAGTTCCTATAACCGTATGTTCGGAGCGACCGGGCTGGGGCTTGAACTCAATCCCGCCGCGTCGGCTGCATCCGCGGTGCGAATCCGTCGATAGGACCGATAACGCCGATCGCGCCCCGGCATGGGCAGGGGCAGAAGCGATGGCGAGGATTGAGGGTGGGTGTCAGGCCCTCGGCTGCCGCGGGTGGGTGGCCCAGGTCCTCTGGACCTGGGGGACGGGTGGCCCAGGTCCTCTGGACGGTACGTGTTTAGCGTGGGTGCCATGCCCACCCCCGCCGCAGGCGGGGGTGGGCATGTGCTGCGACATGCAGAGGCATGCTTACCCGCGACTGCGGTTGCGGGAAAGCATGGCACCCGGGCGCAGGATTGAGGGACCGTGAAAGGACTCGTGGTAGGCGCTGACGCGGGGGGCGAATCACCGGCGGAATCGCTGGGGCTCGCCCCCAGTGTCGGTCGGCGAACGCCCGTACGCTGGGCGCTGCCTGCCGTGCTGCTGCTGGCGGTCGCACTCGCCTGTCTGCCCGGTCGGACGCGCATCCCGCCGGATGTCGGCGCGGATTACTACTATCAGCTCATCGCGGCCGAGAGGTTCCATCAAGGTCTCGGGCTTACATCGCTGCAACCGAAAGCGCCGAACCAGCCGTGGACGTGGCGTTACGACTATGGCTGGCTGACGCAGTGGCCGCCGGCGTATTCGCTGTTGGTGGTGGCGGTGCGCCGGGCGCTGAACTGCACGGCCATCGAGGCGTGCCAGTGGATCAACGTGGTGGCGTGCGCGGCCGCGTTGGTCGGGTGGTTCATTTGGGTCCGCCGGTGCGTACCGCGTGGAGTAGGGGGTACGGTGCTGGCGGTCGTGGGTGCGGGCAGCGCCGTGCCCACGGCCTCGCTGATCAACCCGGCCACGGACACGTTACTCGTGGCGTTGCTGCCGTACGTGCTACTGCTCGCGGTGCGGGCCGGCGAGTCGATGCGGCCGGCACCGCCCACGGCACCGGCACGGGCGCACACGCCACTCCTTGACTCGGTGTTCGCCGGCCTGGCGTGCGGCGGGCTCGTATGGATCCGCTACGCGGCCGTATTCGTGCCGCTGGCGGTGGGGGCGTACTTGGCGCTCCTGTGGCTGAGTGACGTGGCGCGGGTACGCCGCAGGCAGGGGGCCACCCCTCCGCTTGTTGGCGGTCGCGGTTCGGAGCGGTGCGGCGCGGCGGAAGAAGGCGATTCGGCACCGAGAGGGATGGGTTTCGGTGTCCTGCTGACCTGCGCGGTGTCAGCGGCCCTGCCGGTGTTGGCGCTCATGGCGCTGCACCGCGTCATGGCACCTGAGGTGCCCGCGCAGGAGCAACTGAACCTGGGCCATCGCGTGGTGCTTGAGGCGTCGCCGCGCCTGCTGGGCGAGGCGTGGTGGACGTACACGGCTCTGAAGTTCTACGATTACCACTGGTTCGGTCACTGGGTTTTCGCGCTCTGGCCGGCGGCCCTGCTGGTCGGCGTGGTGATCGTATCCCGTGCCCGGCGCGCGGTAGTGCGTTTCCTGGCGAATCCGGCGACGGGATTGAGTGGGATGTTGCTGGTGGCGCTGCTGGGTCTGCTGGTCGGCAGCACGGCCGTGTTCGGGGACAAGTACCATTACACGACGCTGGAGCGGTACTACCTGCCGGGGCGGCCGTTGTATTTCGTACTCTTTGTAGCGCCGCTGCTGCTGACGCGGGGGAAGGTGGCGCGGGCGCTGGTGGCGGTGGGCCTGCTGCTGGCGGCGTACTGGACGGTCGGTTATGAGTGGCGCCGCCCGTATCAGCGTTGGCTGGCGGCCGGGCGACCCGTGACGCCCTACGGCTGCTGGGCCACGGCGTTTTCTCCGGGGGCCGACGCACTGTTTGAATGGCTCAAGGCCCAGGCAGCGCCGGAGGTGGTCGTCGTCAGCAACTTCCACGACCACCTCGCGTTGGAGACGGGGATTCCGGCCGTCCCGTTGCCTGATGATCCGGCGACCCTGGACGACTGGAGCGAACGCATTCGCGCCGTTCGGGGCGTGCCTCAACTCCGAATTCTGTTCGTGCTCGACCCGGACAACCATTACCGCAGCTACTTCCTGCCCCCGCCTGAAGAAGTCGTGCGTCGCTTCGGTCTGGAGCAGCGTGCGGCCACTCCCTCCGCGATCTCGGCGTGGGTGTACGAGTTCCAGGGCGAGCCGGACTCCAACTGATCCGCCCAACCGGTGAACGACGCATGGCCGCCGTGGGCACGGGACGGCCCCGCGGTGGCGCGCGCGAGCGCTCGTCCACGGATGGGGCAGATTTCGCAGATGCGGTCATGGCTCCGCCGGGCGGTACGTCGGCGACGTCCGGGGGGGCAGAGAGAGGAGTTTTGTCGTCAGGCCTGTTGATGGGGGAGAATGCGGCGCCCGGGGCGGCCGGTGAGGTGGTGGCACCCCTACTCAACATGCACGCTCCCCACGGAGCGAAGGCGAGCTGGAAGCGGAATGGCGGGCGGTTCGCGGCGGTCCGGTGCTGGAGGCGGTTGCGGTCGTGCCGCCGTTGTTGAGAACGTGTTTAGCGTGGGTGCCATGCCCACCCCCGCCGCAGGCGGGGGTGGGCATGTGCTGCGGCATGCGGAGGCATGCTTACCCGTGACCGCGGTCGCGGGTAAGCATGGCAGCCACGACGCCAAAGACGCTAAGCACATACCTTGTTGACACCACGCTGCTTCGGTTCCACAGTAGCTGTATGGGCGGCCCAATGACGGACCCGCCGACCGGAACCGAAAGGAAGCAGCCCGGTGCCTCGACACCACGGGCGACGACCAACCGAGTTGCGTCCGGTACGAATCACCCGGCGGTTCACGCGGTACGCGCCGGGGTCGGTGCTGGTGCAGGCGGGCGAGACCCGCGTCCTGTGCACGGCCTGCTGGCAGGCAGGCGTGCCGTCGTGGCGGGCCGGGCAGGGGGTCGGCTGGGTTACGGCGGAGTACGACATGCTGCCGGCGTCCACGCCTCAGCGCCGGCCACGCAGCCGCCAGCGCCTCGACGGACGCACCCAGGAAATCCAGCGTCTGATCGGGCGGTCGCTGCGCGCGGTCGTGGATCTGCCGACACTCGGGGAGAACTCCATCCTTATTGACTGCGACGTGCTGCAAGCCGACGGGGGGACCCGGACGCTCAGCATCACGGGCGCCTACGTGGCCGTGTGCGACGCGGTGCGGGCGGCCCTGCGCGCGGGCTGGATCGAGCGCGATCCGGTCCGGGAGGCGGTGGCGGCCGTCAGCGTCGGTCGGGTGGGCGGCCGCCTTTTGCTCGATCTTGATGCCGAAGAGGACAACGCGGCCGAGGTGGACATGAACGTCGTCATGACCGCCACCGGGTGCCTGGTCGAGGTCCAGGGCACGGGCGAGCAGGGTACCTTTACCCGCGAGGAGCTGGAGACGTTGCTCACGCTGGCGACCAAGGGGGTCCGTCGCCTGCTGACTGTGCAGCAGGAGGCGTTGGGGGGCGCTCGCCCCGCGTCGCGCCGTCTGCGGCGGGAGGGAGGCAAGCGATGACCGGGTCGGCCACGCGCCTGGACTCCGGAGTTCGCGGCCGGTCGAAGCCGTGGGCACACGCCCCGGGACGTGTCCCACCGCTCGCGCGGGGCGGGGGAGCAGGTTTGTGCATTCGAGGGACGTCCTCGGTCCCGCTGGCCTCACCCCTACCCCTCTCTCGGGGGGAGAGGGGTTCTCTGCGGTGCTTTGGGGCTTCGTTCTGGGCAGCGGTCCTCTGCGGCCTGGTGGCGTTCGTGGGGGGGTGTGCGACCCCGCCGAAGGGGACTCCGTGGACGATCCTCTGCCTGGAGTTGCAGGGGCGGTATGCGGTCCAGACGGCCGGCGAGATCGGCGAGGCGCTGCGCCGCACGCCGGGCATCCGGGCGAAGGAGGTCTCCGTCCGCGACGACGATGACGGGTTCAGCCGGGTCTACTACGGCACCTACTACCGCCAGACCGACCCCCAGACCGGGAAGCGTACCACGCCGCCGCAGATGGTGGCGGACCTGAACCTCATCAAGGGGCTCGGCAACGAGAAGGGGCAGTATTTCTTCCGCCAGGCCATGCTGGTGCGGCAGCCGCAGCCGGACGTCGGCAACCCGGAGTGGGCGCTGCGGCGCAGCTCGGGCATGTATACCCTGCAAGTGGCCGTTTTCGAGCCGACTGACGACTTTGCGGAGTACAAGCAGGCCGCGGCCGACCTCTGCGCGTACCTGCGCCAGCGCGGCTTCGAGGCGTTCTACCACCACGGCAACGCGTGCAGCATGGTGACGGTGGGGGCGTTCGGTCCGGAGGCGATGGTCCGTCGCGACGGGCAGCCGGCGTACAGCGACGAGGTTCTCGCTTTGCAGCGGCAGCCGGAGCTGCGTTACAACCTGCTGAACGGCGCGCCGTATCGCCCGCTGGTAGACGGGAAGCGGCTCGACCCGGTACCGTCGCAGCTTGTGCTGGTGCCCGGTCACGAACCGGAGGAGGGCGTATTCCGACCCGGCCCCTGACCATCGTGCTGGCGACCACGAACCCCGGCAAGGCGCGGGAGGTGCGCACGGCCCTGGCGGGGCTGGCCATCGACCTGCGCACGTTGGCTGACTATCCCGGATTGCCGCCCGCAGTGGAGGACGGCGACACGTTCGAGGCCAACGCCCGCCTCAAGGCCCTTCATTACGCCCGCCTGATCGGCGAATGGACGCTCGCCGACGACTCCGGGTTGGAGGTGGATGCTCTCGGCGGAGCGCCGGGCGTCCATTCCGCGCGCTACGCCGGCCCGGAGCACGATGACCGTGCCAACAATGCTCGCCTAGTGGCCGCCTTGGCCGGGGTCCCTGCGGAGCGGCGGACAGGCCGCTTCCGCTGTGTGTTGGCCCTCGCCCAGCAGGAGCGGGTGTGCCTGACGGTGACAGGGGCCGTGGAGGGACGCATCGTGGACGACCCGGCCGGTGCCAACGGCTTCGGCTACGACCCCCACTTTTTCCTGCCGGCGCTGGGCGTGACGATGGCCCAGCTTTCGCCGGAGAGGAAGAACGCCCTCAGCCACCGGGGCCAGGCCCTGCACGCCCTGCGCCCGGCCCTGCTGGAGTTGCTGGAGGGCGAGCGCTGAGGAAAAAGGTTGCTCACGCGCCGGGCGCGGCTATAATGCCCTGCTTTGCGTGGAGAGACCGTTTCCCCTTTGTTGGCGGAGCGCGGCATTGACAGAACCACTTGTTCCGAAGGCGTTGTTTTTCACCAAAGGCGCCGGGAAGCACCGGAATTACCTGCAGTCGTTCGAGGAGGCGTTGCGCGTCGCGGGGATCGCCAGCTACAACCTGGTGCGCGTCAGCAGCATCTACCCGCCGTACTGCAAGATCCTCACGCGTCAGAAGGGGCTGGAACTGCTGACCTCCGGTCAGATTGTGTTCTGCATCATGGCCGAGTGCCGGACCAACGAGCCGAACCGCCTGGCCGGCGCGGGCATCGGGCTCGCCCTGCCCGCCGATCACGGCAAGCACGGCTACGTCGCCGAACACCACGGCTTCGGCATGACCCAGAAGGCGTGCAGCGACTACGTGGAAGACATGGCCGCCACCATGCTCGCCACCACCCAGGGCATCGACCTGGACCCCAACACCGCCTACAACCAACGCAAGGACATCTACCGGGCGCAGGGGCTGGTGGTGAGGACGCGAGCCGTCGTGCAGACGGTGGAGGGTGACAAGAACGGGCTGTGGACCTGCGCGGTCGCGGCGGCCGTGTTCATCATGTAGCTGCCCCGGCGTTGCCCATGCACACCGTCCCCCAGAACTTCCTGCGCATCGAACCGCGGTACAGCGGCTACGCGCGGGCGCGGTTCGCCGTGCTGCCGGTGCCGTACGACGCGACCACGACGTTCCAGGGCGGGACGCGGAATGCCCCGGCGGCCATCCTCACAGCGTCCGAGCATTTCGAGCTCTTCGACGAGGAAACGCAGACCGAGGCGTTTCGCGCCGGCGTCGCCACGCTGGAACCCGTGGAGCCGCACCAGGGGGGTCCGGGCGCCATGCACGAGGCCCTCTTCCGCCACACCCGCCGTATCATCCGCGACGGCAAGTTCCTCCTTGCCCTCGGCGGCGAGCACAGCATCTCGTCCGCGCTGGTCCGCGCGGTGATGACGCGGCAGCGGAAGCTCTCCGTGCTCCAGATCGACGCCCACGGCGACCTGCGTGACACCTGGCAGGGCTCACCGTACTCGCATGCCTGCGTGATGCGGCGTATCCTCGACCTGGGCGCAGCGATCGTCCCAGTGGGCATCCGCAGCCTGTCGCTCGAGGAACATCGGTTCGTGCGCCGACAGCGGATTCCAGTCGTCACCGCCCGTGACTGCCACACCGATGACACCTGGATCGACCGTGTGCTGAATGCCCTGGGCGAAACAGTCTACGTCACCATCGACATCGACGGCTTCGACCCCTCCTGTGCTCCGGGCACCGGCACGCCGGAACCGGGTGGGCTGGACTGGTACCAGGTGATCGGCCTGCTGCGTCTGGTGGCGGCCGAGAAACGCCTCGTCGGCGCCGACATTGTGGAAGTCATGCCCATCCCCGGCTCGGCCGTCACCGAGTTGCTGGCCGCTCGGCTGGCGTATAAGCTGATCACCTACGTCAGCGCGGGAGAGTAGGTTCGTCTCCCTCCTGCGTGGCTACCACCCCAGCAGATACGCAAAGATCAGCGGCGCGACGATCGCCGCGTCGGACTCGATGATGAAGCGCGGCGTGTCGATGCTCAGCTTGCTCCAGGTGATCTTCTCGTTGGGCACCGCGCCGCTGTAGGAGCCGTAGCTGGTCGTGCTGTCGCTGATCTGGCAGAAGTAGCCCCAGAACGGCACGTCCTTCTCCAGGTCGATCCGCAGCAGCGGCACCACGCAGATCGGAAAATCCCCCGCGATGCCCCCGCCGATCTGGAAGAAACCCAGCGAGCTGCGCGCCGAAGTCTCTTCGTACCATCGCACCAGCTCGACCATGTAGTCGATGCCGGACTTCATGCACTGCCCGTGGGGCAGCGTCCCGTCCGTGAGGTACGCGGCAAAACCGTTGCCCAGCGTGGAATCTTCCCAACCCGGCACGAACAACGGCAGGTCCCGTTCGGCGGCGGCCAGCATCCAACTGTCCCTGGGGTCGATCTGATAATGCGGTTTCAACTCGCCGGCGCGAAGGGCGGCGTACATGTACTCGTGGGGGAAGAACCGCTGCTTGTCTGCGCAGGCCGCCTGCCAGCGCTTCAGCAGGACCGCCTTCAGCGGCAGCATCGCCTGGTCCTCGGGGATGCAGGTATCCGTCACGCGGGCCAGGCCCCGCTCGTGCAGGTCCAGCTCGTCCCGCGGGCTGAGTTGCCGGTAGTGTGGCACCCGCACGTAGTGATCGTGGGCAATCAGGTTGTAGAGGTCTTCCTCGAGGTTCGCCCCGGTGCAGCAGATGGCGTGCACCTTCTTCTGCCGGATCATCTCGGCCAGGGAAAGCCCCAGTTCCGCGGTGCTCATCGCCCCCGCGAGGGTCAGGAACATCTGCCCGCCCTGGCTCAAGTGCTTCTCATACGCCTCGGCCGCGTCCTTCAGGGCGGCCGCGTTGAAGTGCCGGAAATGGTGCTCGATAAAACCGCGAACCGTCATCATCGTTCTCCCGACCAACGGGGGCGTGCTTTCCCGCGATCGCGTACCTGTACCGTAGGTCACGCGTCGCGGGGAGGTACCCCGATACACCAGGGGGGCGTGATCCCCACCGCCGCGCTCACCCCTGCGCCTCTCCCAGGGGGAGAGGGGTTCAGACGCCGCACGCCGACCTCCGCACGCCCCGCATCATCAGTCCCCCAGGTCCGCAGGACCTGGGCCACCCGGCGGCCGGTGAGGGCATGGCGTCCGATACCCGCGCCTAGCGTGACCGCGGCATCGTGCCGGAGGGGTTCCAGCATGTCAACTGGGAAATCAGGGACGCATCAGAGGGCCGAGCCTACTGCGGTGGGTGTCTTGCGGAGGCCCCGCTCCATCAAGCGGACAATGGCGAAGGGGATGCGGTCGAGGCGGACGGAGTGATCAACGCAGCCGGTGGCGACGGCCGCCTTGGGCATGCCGTAGACCAGCGAGGTCGCCTCGTCCTGGGCGATCGTCCAGGCGCCGGCGTTGTGCAGGTCGGTGATGCCCCGCGCGCCGTCACTGCCCATGCCGGTCATGATGACGCCGATGGCCCGCGACCCGCACGTCTGCGCGGCACTGGCGAACATCACGTCCACCGAGGGACGGTGGCGGGAGACCTCCGGGCCGTCGTCCAGTTCCACGCCGACGTCGACGCCATGCCGCACGAGCTTCAGGTGATAGCCGCCCGGCGCCACCAGGACCTTCCCCGGAGCGATCTTGTCACCCTCTTCCGCCTCCTTCACTTCCATCGCGCAGAGGTTGTTGAGCCGGGCGGCGAACGGCTTGGTAAAAGGCGCCGGCATGTGCTGTGTCACCACGATGGGCGGGAACTCGCTGGGAAAGGCCGGCAGCATTTCCATCAGGGTCTGCGGTCCGCCGCAACTGATGCCGATCGCCACCAGCCAGCCGCGGCTGTGGTTGGGCGGCAGCTTCGGGGCGGCGCTCACCGCGCCGGGCGCCACCCGCCGGGTGCGTCCCTTGGCCCGCGCGGCCGCCAGCACCTTCTGGACGAGCTGGTCCTGGAACCCCTCCAGTCGGGTGATCTCGTTGCCTTTCGGCTTGGCGATGTAGTCGAAGGCCCCCTTCTGCAGCGCCTCCATGGTGACCTGCCCGCCCGCCTGGGTCAGCGTCGAGCACATCACGAAGGAGACCGGCGCCTTGCCCACCACCCGTTCCAGCACGCCGATGCCGTTGAGCCGGGGCATCTCCACGTCGAGGGTCACTACGTCGGGCTTCAGCGCCTTGATTTGACGCAGGGTCTCGAGCCCGTCGGTGGCCAGACCGACGACCTCGATCTGCGGATGCTGCGCCAGGGCGCGCCGGATAATGGCGCGGACCAGCGCGCTGTCATCCACGATGAGGACTTTGACCTTCGACGCTGCCATGCTCAGTCACTCGCGCAGACCCGACCGAGGAGGTGACTCCTGTTCCCCGCTCAACGCATGTCCACCCCCACCTGCGGCTGGGTGGTCGCGTCGCTCCCTCACGGGATCATCGGACACAATCCAGGAACGCCTTTGAGCCGCGGGCTTGCGCCCGGGCGGCGTCGCGCCCCATTACCGCAGCGACTCCGACCGCGGCGGCATCTCGAACAGCACGCCGAAACAGTTCGGCAAGTCCCCTCTGCCTTCGTGGCAGACCGTTCCCGACACCGTGAAACGCTCGTCCCCGACGACCATGTCCAGAGTGACCGGCTCGCCGTGCTTCGGCATTTCATTGGCCATCACGCGCGCCCCCTGCTCCGAGACTTCGGTGAGCACACCGGACAAGCAGGCGTTTGCCACCGTGTGCACCGCAAGCCCGAGAATCTCCTGGATGCGCTCGGAGCGCGGGGCGGGTTCCTCCAGCGTACACCGCCAGCGGCCCGGTCGGGACTCAACCATCGGGATACTTCGTGTCAGAGCTTCAAGCCACCGTTTCGGAGCCACCACCGCCGACATGAGACCGTTCCAATCCTGGCATGGGGCGAGACCCGGACCACCGCATCTGCCGGCGCGGCGCGCAACCGCTGCGCCTCCACGCGAGAGCGCGGGGAGAGCACCCGTTCCGCCCGCGACCGCTCTCCATCCTGCGATATCGACTCCTGGACGGGGCGACTTCCGGTTGCCGACCACCGGAGGGCGCGATTGCTCCGGATCGCCCCCGCTGTGCGCGAACGCCACTCCCGCGTCGGACGGGCCAAGTCATCCGGCCCCGCGCAGGTGCCGATAACTCACCCAGCCCGCAGGCGGGTAGAACGCGCCCTACCGACAGCGGCGGGTGGAACCCGCCCTGCCGAGTTGTCCGCGCCCGCAGGGCGGGCTCTGCCCGCCGGGGGCTGGTGCGGGAGGCGGCTTTTGTATGTCCATGGCGACCAGTCCAGCTTCCGTGCTGCCTCGTCCCGCCGCGAGGGTGACCGCGCACGTTGCCCGCCCGCGACCTAAGACGTGGGCGACCCTGGTGTGGATGGCGGCGCTGCTGCTGACTCTGGAGGGCGCGGTGCGGGTGCGGGCGTGGTACCGGCACGGCTCGGCCGACCCGGTCGCCCGCATCTACCAGGCTGACGAGCGGTTGGGTCGGCGCCTGGCGCCGGGGGCCGCCCTCGCGGGCGCCGAACGACGCTTGTCCATCAATCAATGGGGTTTTCGCGGAGCCGAGGTCACACGTGCCAAGCCGGCGGGCACGATCCGCCTGGCCGCCCTCGGCGACTCGACGACCTTCGGGATGGAAGCCAGCAGCGATGAAGCGGTCTGGGTGCAACAGGCCGTGGCCCACCTCAACCGCGCCGACGACCAGCGGAGCTACGACGCCATTAACGCGGCCGTGCCCGGCTACACCATCGCGCAGAGCTACCATCAGCTCGCGGAGCACATCGCACCGTTTGCCCCGGACGTCGTCGTGGTCTACCAGGTGGGAACGAACATCGCCGCCCATGGCCGCCGGCAGTTCGGTGCGGACGTTGGGCAGCCGGCGCGCCGTTCGCTGCGTCGTCTGGCCGAGGAGAGCTCGCTGCTGCTCAACCTGATTCGCCTCAACACGGCGGCATGGCGCGCGCGCTACGTGGCCCCGCCGCGGCCCCGGCGGCTTGATGACGAAGGCGTGTTGCAGTACGCCGCGGCCGTGCAACGCCTCGTTGAGTACTGCCGCGCGCAGGGCTGGCCCGTGTTGCTGTGCACGTGCCCGCGGGCGTTCGGCGACCCGACGGCCCCCACGAACCAGTACACCCTGGCGGCGAGCGCCCTGGCGAACGTTCCCTGGCTGCCCCTGGAGGGGCTCAACGACGCTTATGACCGCTACAACGACGCCCTGCGCCGGCTCGGCGGGCAGCCCGGCGTCACGCTGGTGGACCTCGATCGCGCCGTGCCCAAGCGTGGTGACTACTTCGCCGACGCCCTGCACCTGAACGATGCGGGACATGCCGTGGTGGGTGAAGCCGTCGCTCGGGCGGTGCGGGAAGGGGCGCTGGCGGCGGCCGTGCCCATGCCGACCCACCTGCCGCTGGACGGACCGTAAGATGGCATTCAACAGCCTGCACTTTCTCCTCTTCTTTCCGCTGGTGACCACCGGCGCCTGGCTGCTGCGCCGGCACGCCGGTCTGCGTATGCTCCTGCTGCTGTTCGCCAGCTACTACTTCTACATGTCGTGGAACTGGAAGTACGCCGGGCTGCTTCTGGGCTCGACGCTGCTGGATTACGTGGTGGCGCTGGGCATGGCCCGCACGGCGAGCATCTTCCGTCGGCGGCTGTTGTTCATTGCGAGCCTCAGCGGCAACCTCGGCGTGCTGTTCGTGTTCAAGTATTACAACTTCTTCGCCGACAGCGTCGCCCAGGTGGCGGCCGGTCTGGGCGCGCCGCTGGCCGCGGCCCATCACAGCCTCCTGCTGCCCGTGGGGATCAGTTTCTACACGTTTCAGACCCTCAGCTACACAATCGACGTCTACCGCGGGCAGTTGCAGCCGACGCGTAACTTCCTGAAGTTCGCGCTGTTTGTCTCGTTTTTCCCGCAGCTTGTGGCCGGGCCCATCGTCCGGGCCGGTCACTTCCTGCCGCAGCTTGACGCCCGGCCGCGTTTTGATGATCGAGCGGCCGAGCTCGGCCTGGGTCGCATCTTCCTCGGCCTGTTCAAGAAGATCTGCCTTGCCGATCTGCTGGGCACCGCGCTGGTCGACCCCGTGTTCGCCAATCCAGGCGCGTGCAGCTCCTGGACGCTGCTGCTGGCCATGTATGGCTATGCGTTTCAGATCTATTATGATTTCTCCGGCTACAGCGACATCGCCCTCGGGGCGGCGAAGGTGCTGGGTTTCGAGCTGCCGATCAACTTCGATCGCCCGTACCTGGCCACCAGCCTCCGCGATTTCTGGCGCCGCTGGCACATCTCGCTGTCCACGTGGCTGCGCGACTACCTGTACATGCCGCTGGGCGGCGGGCGGGGCTCGGCCCTGCGCACCGCGCGCAACCTTGCGCTCGTCATGCTGCTGGGCGGCCTGTGGCACGGCGCGGCCTGGGGATTCGTGCTGTGGGGCGCCCTGCACGGGCTGTTGCTGGGGGCCGGCCGCCTGTTTCATCACGTCACCGGCATCGATGCCGACCGTAACGACCAGCCGCTCGTCAGCCGGCTCGCCCGCGTCGTGGTGACGTTCCATCTGGTCGCGGGCTGCTTCGTCGTCTTTCGTGCCGTCGAGTGGCCGCTCATCCGCGCGTATTTCGGCACGTTGCTGAGCTTCCAACCGGGCTTGAGCGTCGCCACCCCCGCGGCCTACTGGGTCCTGCTGGTGGCGACCCTGTACGAATGGGTCCCGCGTGCGTGGCTGCGGGAGATGCGGAGGGGATACCTGGCGTTACCGAGCCCGGCTCAGGCGGGGGTGTTGACGACCGCCCTGCTCGTCTTCGCGGCCGTCGGCAGCGGCGAAGCCCCGTTCATCTACTTCCAGTTCTGACCCGCGGTTCCGACAATCTGAGCTTCCGGGTCCGCTGCGGATTGGAGCCGCGGGCTTGCTCCCCTTGCCGTCGAGCGCCAAGGGCAGTCAGCGCGGGGCCGCGATACCCCGATTGTCGCGCCACTACGCACCGTGATTCAGGAAATCCGCTCCGGGGACGGCACGGCGTCGCCACGCTTGACCATGTCACCCGACGCCTGAGCGACCGGCGGAGACGCCGCCGGCCCGCCCGGGCGCACCATCGCCTTGATGTGCTGGTAGATGGCCCGCGTGGCCGTCGAACGGTTCAACGTGTAGAAGTGAATGCCGGCCGCTTCCTGCTCGATCAGTTGCAGGCACTGTTGCGTCGCGTGGTACATGCCCAGGTGACGCACGGCCTCGGCGTCGTCCTCGACGCTCTCGATGCGGTTCAGCAGGTCAGGTGGGATACTCGCCCCGCACATTTCGGTAAACCGCCGAATCTGCTTGACGCTCAGGATGGGCATGATGCCGGCGACGATCGGCACCTTGATCCCCGCCCGCAGGGCCCGCTCGCGGAAACGGTAAAAGTGCCGGTTGTCAAAGAAGAGTTGCGTGATGAGGAAATCCACGCCGGCATCCACCTTACGCAGCAGATGTTCCAGGTCGGCGGTCAGGCTGCCCGCCTCGGGATGCCCTTCGGGGTAGCAGGCGGCCGCGATACACATGTCGCTGCGCGCCCGGATGAAGGCCACCAGCTCGCTGGCGTAGCGGAACTCATCCGCCTCCGGCGTCGCGGGCACCTGGTCCGCCGGCCGGTCGCCGCGCAGAGCCAGCACGTTCTCGATCCCATGCCGTTTCAGATCGTCCACCACGGTGCCCAGCTCGGCGCGTGTCGCCCCCATGCAGGTCAGGTGGGCCATGCTCTCAATGCCGATGTCGCTCTTGATGCGCGTCACTAGGTCGAGGGTCTGGCGCCGGTCCGACCCGCCCGAGCCATAGGTTACGGAGACGTAGGTGGGATGCAGCGGCTTGAGGGACTCCACCGTGCGGTAAAGGTCCCAGAACCCGATTTCGTCCTTAGGGGGGAAGAACTCGAAGGACAGGGTGGGTCGGCCGGGGCTGAACTGCTGTGTGATCCGCATCGTACCGGCACTCGAACTGGGCGCGGAAGGATTTGAACCTTCGTAGGCTTACGCCAACGGGTTTACAGCCCGTCCCCTTTGGCCACTCGGGCACACGCCCCCCGCGTATCGATCGGCCGACCCCGCCGTCGACTCGCGTTGGATACAGCCACGGCTTTCTACCCCACTTCCGGCCCTCTGGCAAGGGGCGCCCCCACCCGCTGGCCAGGTCCGCCATCCGAGCCCGAGCTTCGGCCGGCGGGGGCCCCGCGGTGCCCGCTTGGAAGTCCGCCGGGCTTCGTCCGTGCCCCAACCGACCCTGCGGGGGCAGGGCATCGTTGCGCGCACCAGGAACACCTACGGTTGAAAGAGGGTGACATTGTTCCACCGCCGCGCCGCCATGTCCGCCGACACCGCGGGGCTACTGCCGTAGCCCCCGAGCGGGTCCGTCCGCGAGGAACGGACCTCGGTGAGGGCCTCGGGTGCCGGTAGGCGGTTTGGAAAGCGGGCAAAGCAGGCCCGGTGGGAGCGGAGCACTGCCCGTGTGACCGACACTACGGAAGTAGCGCGCGGGCCGCTGACTGCGCATCGAGCGTCACGGCTTGTCGGGCAAGTTCCTGGGCGCGCTCGCGGTCGCCCAACTTGTGGGCGGCGAAGGCTGCCTGCTCGAAGTAGCGGGCCTGCTGCGGCTCCAGGCGGGTGAGGCAGACATACTCCTCCAGGGCCGCCTGCGTGTCGCCCGCCAGCATACACGTCTCCGCCAACGCCTGTCGCAAGGCCGCGCTGAACGGATCGACGTGCAGCGCCCGCCGGTACCAGTACAGTGCCTCGTTCAGTTGCCCGCGGGCACGTTGGATGCGGGCGATGCCGTTCGGCACGTCCGGATCGTGGCAGTCCAGGCGGGCCAGTTCCATCAGTTGCGGCAGGGCCAGGTCGTCCTGCTTGCGTTTCAGGTAGATGGCCGACAGCGCTTGCCAGCTTGCCGGGTCCAGCGGGCAAAGGCGTTGCAGCGCCTGGAACGCCTCCACGGCGGCCTCGTATTCCTCACGCCGCAGGTGGACCGCGCCCTGCAGCTTCGGTGCGTTCCAGTTGGCGGGCCTGACCGCGCGGAGCCGTTGTACCACCGGCAGCAGCTCATCCTCGTGCCCTCGACGTTCGAGGTCGTTGCCCGCCTCCTGGGCCGCCCGGAACAGGATCAACGCGAGGACTTCCAGGGCCGCCGGCTCGTCTTCGTCCAGCGCCAGCGCGCGCCGGGCGGCCTGAAGGGCACGCTCCTCGGTGGCCGTGTGTATGCCCGTGGCTTTCCCGGAGGCGTCCACCGTCAGCGTCACCGCCCCTGGCTCGTCGGCCCAGTGCAGTTCCGCCCGCGCCAGCCGCCCCCACAGGGCCGCGTTCTGCGGCTCGGCGGCCACCAGCGTCCGCAACTGCTCGACGTTCTCGGGGGCCGTCAGGTCGAAACCGAGCCTGGTCAGCTCCCCCCGTGCCCATGCTCGGAAGTCCAGGTCAAACCGGGCCTCGCTCAGTTGAAACAGCTCCTGGAAGACCTGCGCCTGGGACTGCCCGTCGCGGAAGCGACGCAGCATCTGGTTGAGGCAGTCGTACCCGAATCGCTGAACGAGGTACTCGCTCATCCACTCACTCTGGGCGTAAGCCTGAGTGGGATCATCCGGTCGCCGGGGACGGATGAACCCCCAGTTGATGTCCGCCAACGAGAACAACCGGTCTTCCCGGGCGGCGGCGGCCAGCACCGACCACCAGGCAAACGGCCGGGGCATCTCCTCCTGCTGCACCGCCAGGGCTTCGGTGAACCAGTGCGGGATGCGGTTGTTCGTGGCGCTGAGCGTCACGGTGTGCGCGAACTCGTGCCGCAGCACCTGCATGAGGTTGTAGGTACCCATCACTTCGGTGGAAGCCCGCGGCGTCTCCACCGCGATGACGCGTCCGGTGCAGGCCCCGACGGTGTGGATCCACGGCCGACCGGTGATCCGCACGCCGAACGCCCGATGCGTCGGGAACACCTCGATGATCGTCTTGTCCGGCGGTTCGTGCTCGTAATCGCCGGTGATCTGCGGGTAGACCTGCTCCAGGTACGTGCCCAGGAATGCCCCCAGGCCCGGATCGCGCGTCTGGTCGTATTTGACGATGAAGTGCTCGGTTTCGTGGCGGGCGAAGGCCTCCAGCGATTCCAGCAGTTCGAGCGTGAACTTGGTCCGCTCGTTGTAGGGGTCGAGCCCCCAGGACGCCTCCAGCACCTCGCGAGCCTTCTCCTCGTGACCCCACTGCATGTACATCATGCCCAGCGTCGTGCGCGGGTTCGCGTCGGTCGGATCGAACTCAATCGCCAGACGCAGCTCGCGCTCGCAGGCTTCGTACTGGCGGATGCTGGATAAGGCCACCCCGACTATCGTATGGAACGCGGCGCACCGCGGATTGAGCGCCGCCACCTGGGCCGCCAGCTTCTGTACCTCGGCGTCGTTGAACTCCGAGGCCGCCAGCGCTGCTTGCAGGCTCAGGGCGATCAGGTCGTTGGGGTTGATGGCCAGCGCCTGCCGGCAAAGCTCCCGCCCCTCCGCGTACCGGTCTTCGATGATACGCACTTGAGCCAGCAGATAGGGCGCCGGCGCGAAGTTGGGATTGGTGGTCAGCGCCTGCTCGGCGTGCCACTCGGCCTGCTCGAGGTTCCATTCCTCCAGGGCCGCCGCGCCCAGCCCCACGTGGGCCTCCGGCAGTTTCTCGTTGATGCGGAGGGCGCCCCGGTAGTCCGCGACGCTGCCGTCCGCCTCGTCGTTGTTGTACTTCTCGCGGAGCAGGTCCGCCGCCGCGATGCGGGCGGGCCAGTACGCCCGGTCCAGCCGCTCGTAGGCCACTTGCAGCATCTCGTTGAGCACGTGCTGCGTGCGACGGGGCACCGACGTTTGCGTCAGGACACTGTAGCGCAGAAACCCCAGGGCCAGCGCGGTGAGTCGTTCCGCGTCCCGGGGCAGTTCCGCCTGCCCGGCCACCTGCTTGTCGAACCAGGTGTAGGTCTCGATGGCGGCCTCGCGCCGGCCGAGCAACTCCTGCACCTGCCCGAGCAGCAGCCGCGCCCCGGCATGGCGCGGCTGGAGCTTGCTGGCCGCCTGGGCGTGTTGCATGACCTCATCGTAGCGCCCCACGCGCAGCAGGGCATCGGCTACAGCGAAGTGCCAGTCCGCGGATTCCTCGGCCGCCAGGGCCGCCAGCCCGACAATGGCCTCGTCGTATTGCCCGGTCTCCAGCCGACACCGCGCCAACCCCAACCCGGCCGTCAGCATGTGCTCCGGCGCCTGCGCCAGCCGCTCGTAGGCGGCCGTAGCCTGCGCGTATTGGCCACGCATGAGCAGCTCCCGCGCCTGCGCGGGCGTGAGCGGCTGCTGCGGCTCCGCCTCCGCCGAGGCCTCAGGCGCAGGCGCCGGAACCTGCGGCCCGGGCGCCGGCGGTTGTGGCCCAGGCGCTGGCGGTTGCAGTGCCTGCGCCGACGGTTGCAGCGCGGACGCCGGCGTGCTCAGCAACCCGGCCAGTCCGGCTGTCCAAAGGGCTTGCCTCATCCAGTTAGCCATGGGTGTTACTCGCTCGCCAGTTGCCAAGCAGACCCCGGGTTCGACATCGAAGTTCGGTTGAGCACCTGTCCAGTCTCTTTGCGGTACCTTACCCTCAGGATTATACCCGCCGGTTTCCCCGCCGCCGCTGGTGTTACCGGGCCTGCGCCTGGTACCCTTAGGGATTCCGCGATGGCGCGCCCTGGGAACTGCACGGCACACGTCCACAGCGTTGACACGCTACCGGTCGCCCTGCTAAGCTGCGTGCCTTGTCGAATGTTCGGGCTGGTCAGGGCGACAAACGGGTGACTCGTCCATGGACATGATCGTCGTCATGAAGGCGAACGCCACCGCGGATGACGTCCAGCGCGTGGTCGAACGCATCGGCGAACTGGGCCTCGTGCCGCACTTGTCCAAGGGCGAGTTTCGCACCATCGTCGGGGCCATCGGGCAGAAGACGCCGCCGACGCTCGAACAACTCCGCCAGCTTCCCGCCGTGGACGAGGTGCTGGCCATCACCCAGCCCTACAAGCTCGCCTCGCGCGAGTTCCACGAGGCAGACACCATCCTCGACATCAAGGGCATCCGCGTCGGCGGCCCGCACGTCAACGTTATTGCCGGCCCCTGCGCCATCGAGGGACGCGACATGCTCTTCGAGATCGCCCGGGCGGTGAAGGACGCCGGGGCGTCGATGCTCCGCGGCGGGGCGTTCAAGCCGCGCACCTCTCCGTATGCCTTCACGGGCATGGGCCGGGAAGGGCTGCGGCTGCTCCAGGAGGTCGGCCGCGAGCTGAGCATGCCCACCATCACCGAGGTCACCGACCCGCGGGACGTGCCGCTCGTCTACGACCACGCCGACATCTTCCAGATCGGCGCCCGCAACATGCAGAACTTCAACCTGCTGCTGGAGGTCGGGCGCACCGACAAGCCGGTCTTCATCAAGCGCGGCTTGGCCGCCTCCATCAACGAGCTGCTCATGTCGGCCGAGTACGTGCTGAGCCAGGGCAACCATCGCGTGATGGTCTGCGAGCGCGGCCTGCGCACGTTTGCCGACGAGACGCGGTTTACGCTGGACGTGTCGGCCGTGCCGGTGATCCAGGAGCGCTCGCACCTGCCGGTGTTCGTCGATCCCTCGCACGCGGCCGGCAAGCGCGACCTGGTTCCCGCGCTCGCGTTGGCTGCGATTGCAGCCGGGGCGGCCGGCATCATTGTCGAAGTGCACAGTTGCCCGGACCGGGCGCTATGTGACGGCCCGCAGGCGGTCCTGCCCGCCAACTTCGCGCGCATGATGCAGCAGTTGCGCCAGATCGCCGAAATCGTCGGCCACCGCGTCACCCTCTGGAACCGCGACGACGCCCCCCCGGCCAGACCCACCACAACGGGGTGGATGAGCTGAGGCGCTGAGCGCCCGGAAAGCGGCATCTGGTGTCCGGCCTTGCGTTGGCCAGCGCAAGCCCTGTGTGTGGATTCCCGATTACGCTGGACTTGGCTCCCGCGGGGTGGGATAATTGCCGCGTACGGCGTGCGAGATTCCGCCCCGGTCGGGCAGCCCTCCGGAGTGCCCGATCCGGGTGCTGTTCGGGTGTCAGGTTGGTTTATGAAGTACACGGTCATCATTCGAGCCGGCAATGAGAGCGGCTATGTCGCGACCGTTCCGGCTTTGCCTGGATGCGTGTCGCAGGGGCGAACGCGGCGACAGACTCTCTGCAACGCCAAGGAGGCGATCGAAGCCTACATTGAAGCGCTTCTAGAAGACGGTCTGGGCGTGCCGGTGCAGACTGACGCAGAACTGGTAGATGTCGAGGTATCGGCACGGTGAGCCGCCTGCCCCGTGGGCTGTCATATCAGCGCGTCGCAGCCGCCCTGAAACGCGCCCGGTTCTCTGTGCGGCGGCGGAAGGGCAGCCACATTGTGCTGCGCCGTGACGAGCCATTCGCGCAGGTTGTTGTGCCTGCGCATCGCTCGCTCGATACCGGCACGCTCGCCAGCATCCTGGCGGGAGCCGGCATGACGCCGGACGAGTTCCTGGACCTGCTGTGACGCGCCGAGTTTGCTGGGCCCGCCGGCGTCATCGTCGAGGTGCACAGTTGCCCGGACCGCGCATTATGCGACGGCCCCCAGGCGGTGCTGCCCGACAACTTCACCCGTATGATGCAGCAACTACGCCAGATCGCCGAAATCGTCAGCCACCGCGTCACCCTCTGGAACCGCGATGACGCCCCACCCGCCAGACCCAGCACGACGGGGTGGATGAGCTGAGGCTTGCTGCACCGGTGTGTGGCAGGCTTTCCCCGGCCAACGCTGGGCTGCGGACGTGCCGCAACCCGCCGCTGAATCAACGACATGTCTGCTGTTTCTTCGGCTGGCGTTTCGGTGGTGCCGGCTTGAGCGGCTTGGGCAGCTCGACCGGTTTCACTTGATCCACCGGGCCTACTGGGGGCTTGTACGAGTACTTGTCGCCGTCTGGGGGAAGGGGGACGAAGCGATCGACGTTCTTCGTTGACTGATCCCCCGGACGGCGTGCCGGCGATTGCGATTCTGCGGTCTGCTGCTCCGGTCGCTTCGGCTGGTTGCTCATTCGATGGCTCCTTCACTTTGCCGATACGTTACAGAGGGCGAAGAGCAGGAGCGCACCGACGCCCACCGAGAACGTAGTCAGGCTTACCCAGTTCAAACATCCGACAATCCTCGGCCTCACGCACTTAGACTGCTCCTTGCGCACGCGCGCCCAGTAGCCCCCTCCGCCTCTTGCACACTCTTGGTCGAGGATGTCGCGAAAGCGCTCGTGGCCAGTTTGGCTTACCCGCATCATCGCGCCGACCAAGAAGATCGTAACGACCAGCAACGTTCACCCCGTTGCGATCAACCATACCTGCCGCACGGCGCCGGGTGCTGCGAGGTCGTGGAAGAAGGCCAGCGATAATCCAATCGCGCCGCCGCTGAGTGTTAGAAGGTACTGGTCGTAGCTTTCGCCGAGCTTCTGCTCGCTGTCAAGGAGGCGGTTGCGATGGGCTTGATACGCGTCGTAGACGCGGTCCTCCATGGTGCCGAAATCGGCTTTCGCCTCGGTTGGTCTGTCGGGCGTTTCGGGCATCGCTTGCGGTCTGTTCTTCACTGCTCTCGACTCCGGGGCAGGTTCGGACGGGGTTCTTGCTGCGGGTGTTCCCGTAGCGCGCTACGGTTGTCAGTTCGCCGCCCACTCAGATTCCGCGGCGGGTCGCGCGCGGCAGCCTCGGGGCCGCGCTAGTTGGTGTGCGCAGTTGACGGTGCACCCGCGCCGTCCTGCTTGACTGCCCACAGCCTGCCATCACGTCAGAGAACACTCCCGCCGCGATCTACTCGCGACCAACGCTCTCCCGCTTTTGGGGACATCGGCCACGAGTCGATCGGGAGTACACGCTATTGACCCCATGTCCGGGTGGTCCTCAACATGTTGATGGGTCAGTCGATCACACCCTACTTGATGACCAAGTGGGTGCCATGATGATGTTCCGGAAATCAGAAGATTCTGATTGCTTTTTTGCGGCAGACACGCGATAATCTTCTGGGCGGCGGGTGAGGCTCGACGCGAGGCGAGATGCGCAAGTGTCCATAGCAGAACGACTTAGATACGCCCGGGAACGCACGGGGCTTACCCTGCGGCAGGTGGCCGAGCGGACGGGGATCGGGGAGTCCTCGCTTTCGGAGTTCGAGAACGGCAAGCGGGAGCCCCGACTGAGCCAGCTCCACGCCTTGGCGCAGGTGTACCGGCGCTCCCTCGCGTTTCTGCTGGGGGAGGGCAGCATCCCCCGCGAGGTGGTTCTGTGGCGGCAGCGCCCGGAGCCTGCCGTTGTCGGGGAGATCGAGACCACGTTTCTGAGGTTCTGCGAGCAGTATCACAACCTCGAGGTCTGGTGCGGTGAGCGCAGCGCGTGCGCCCTGCCGAAGGCGGAGGGCTCTGCCGAGAGCTTCAGTTACCGTGAGGCTGAGCGGCTGGCGTATCGGGTGCAGAGTGAGCTGCGTCTGGGCGACCGTCCCGGGCGCAGCCTATTCCACGTTCTGGAAGAAGTGTGCGCGGTGAAGCTGTTCCACCTGTCGTTTCAACCGACAGGCCCGGCGGCCAGCACGGTGAGCGCGGCATTTGGCCCGGCGATTCTGCTCAACGCGAACAACGTCCGCTGGCGTCGGAACTTCGACTTGGCCCACGAGCTGTTCCATGTGCTCACCTGGGACATCTTCCGCACGGAAACCGAGAGCACCTCGGCCAGTGAGAGAGAAGAGAAGCTGGCCACGTGTTTCGCCAGCCACCTGCTCATGCCGACCGATGCCACACGCGTGGCGATCAACGACGCGGTGACAGGCGACGCCATCTCATTCACGGATCTGTCTGCTGTCGCGCGGCAGTTCGACGTGTCCGTCGATGCCCTCCTCTGGCGCATTCACTTCCTGTTCCGTCGTGAGGAGGAGGATACTCGCCGGGACATCGAGCGGTACAACGAGCGTGCGCGCCTCTTTGACGAGCGGGAGCGCGACCAGCCGCCGACGCGACCGCGCCGCTACGTCGCCCTGGCAGTGAAGGCCCTGCGAAACGGCGAGTTTTCCATCGGGAAGTTCGCTGAGTATCTCGGGATCAGCAGGAACGAGGCGCTGCGATTCGCTGAGCAGGAGGCTGGCGACGATGAAGAAGTTGCGCTTCCTCCTGCTTGACGCCAACGTCGTCATTCAGCTCTTTCAGCTCGGACTCTGGAAGCACTTTGTCAACAAGTGCGACGTCTTGCTGACCAAGACAGTCGCGGAGGAGGCTCAGTTCTACTTCGATGCCGACGGTCAGCACGCGATTGACCTGACGGACAACATCAACTCGAAGCGCATCCAGGTTGTCGACGTCCCGCCCGGCGACGTGTTGAGGTTCAGAGACCGGTTCAGCCCGGTCTATGCGGAGCGCCTCGACCCGGGCGAAGCCGACTGCCTCACGTATCTCCTGGCGTCCGCAGACCCATGCATGGTCTGCTCGGGTGATGCCATCGTGTTTCGTACCTTGGCCAGGCTCGATTTGGCTGAACGGGGACTCTCTCTGGAGGAAGCGCTCGGGCAGATCGGCTTTGGGCGTCGCCTGCCCGATCACTTCACGAAGCGGTTTCGCGAGGCGTGGACCCGGCAAGGCCAAGAGGAGAGGATTCGCGGCATCGGACTCAGATAGACGCACCACGTTGCACAGGTTGTACGACGAACGCAGCGATCTGCTTGTGCTGTTCCGCGGAAGCTCCAACGGAGGGCCAGTTGTGTGGGGCGAATCGGCGCGTCGTTCTGAGGGAGATTGCGCCCGGTGCTGCGTGCACGGCCGACGGTATTACCCGAGCGGACTCCGGCTCGCTGGCGTTCCTGCCTCGCTAGGCGTACCCTGATGCACCGCCGGATCGGCGGGTAGCCCGTGGCCAGGGGCATTCGGGGGCGCGGGCCGACGCCCCTTGCTCCGCGGCAGGGAGCCGGCCGGGGTCCGGGTCACGTTCACCATGAAGGATCGCCACGACGCGACGAAAGGAACCAAACCATGCGTAAGCCTCTGGTGGCCGGGAATTGGAAGATGTTCAAGCTCCGGGCTGAGGCCATCAGCCTGGTAAAGGGTATTCAGGACGGTCTGAAGGGGATCGACACGGGCAAGGTCGAGGTGCTGGTGTGTCCGCCGTATCCGTGGCTGGAGGCGGTGGGGTCGGCCCTGCGGGGCAGCCCGATTCTGCTCGGCGCCCAGAACGCCCACGAGGCCAAGGAAGGGGCGTTCACCGGCGAGGTTGCGGTGCCGATGCTGAAGGACGCGGGCTGCAGCTACGTGATTATCGGACATTCCGAACGCCGCCAGCATTTCGGCGAGCGCGGCGACCGCCTGCACCGTAAGGTCCGGGCCGTGCTCGAATACGGCCTGAAGGTCATCTACTGCATCGGGGAGACGCTCGAAGAGCGGGAAGCCGGCCGGACCGAGGCGGTCCTGGAGCGCCAAATCGACGAAGTCCTGGCGACGGACGTGGACGCGGCTCGGCTGGTGGTGGCCTATGAGCCGGTTTGGGCGATCGGCACCGGTCGGACGGCCACTACCGACCAGGCCCAGCAGGCCCACGTGTTCATCCGGGGCAAGCTGGGGGGCATCTTCGGGTTGCAGGTGGCCCAGGGCCTCCGCATCCAGTACGGCGGGAGCGTCAAGCCGGCCAACGCGGCCGGGCTGCTGGGGCAGAAAGACATCGACGGGGCCTTGGTCGGCGGGGCCTGCTTGGCCGCGGGGGACTTCCTCGCTATTATAGCGGCCGCGGTGGCGACGGCCGGGGGCGCCTAGCTGCCCGCTGAGGAACTTGCCACGACCCGGCGGTTCCGGCCCCGGGCGGGGCGTCCGGGGTCGGGTCGAGCGTGGTTGCTCGAAGGGCTGGTTCTTCGGCGGTCGAGTAGCCTCCGTCGACGGCGCTCGCCGCGTAAGTGGCGGTCCGGTGGAAGGTTGCGGCTCGCGCCGCCCCCGGTGCTGCCTGTCGATGCGCGTGTAGAGAACACAGAGGTTTGGCGATGTTTTTGGCGATGGGTTGGGCGGAGTGGGCGTTGACGTGGCTGATTGTCATCGTCTCCATCCTGCTGATAATCGTGATCCTGATCCAGAAGGGTCGCGGCGGCGGACTGGCCGGTGCGTTCGGTGGTGCCGGCGGCTCCAGCGCGTTCGGCGCCAAGACGGGTGACGTTTTCACCTGGATCACGGTGGGGCTGGCCACGGGCGCCATTCTGCTGGCGGTGGCGGGTAACTTCGTTCTGGACAAGTCGTCGGCCGTGGCAACCCGGACGGCCACCCCGGCTGGGGAGCCGGCGCCGGGTGAACTGCCGCCGGCCCCCGGAGACGGCGCGCAAGCCCCGGCAGGCGCGGTGCTGCCGGGCGGCGTAACGGTGGTGCCCGTGACTCCGCCGGCGGAGGGTGCCGCCCCGTCGGCGCCTACCGGCGATCAGCCTCCCGCAGGAGAGCCGTCATCCCAACCGCCGGCCGAGGGTACGCCGATGCCCGCCCCGTCAGCGCCGCCGGAGCAACCTGAGCGGCCCAAGGGTGAGTCTCCGCCGGCGCCCGTGGAGCCACCGGTACCACCCCCGCCGCAGCCGGAGCCCAAGCCCCGTCCCAGCGCGAGCGGTTAGAGGATGGGTCTCGGTCCTGCCGCAGTTCGGGGGACGATTGATGAAGCAGCGTCGGCCCCTGACCGCCGACCGGGAAGCCGCTGAGCGCGCCGGTTGCCGTAGTGCCCGCGTCGGTTCGGGAGTTACTCAAGGGCAGTTCGGGGTCGGCGAACCGCGATGCGGCCTGATGTGGGGTGTTGCTTAGGCCGGTGGTGGTACAGCCGCGTTCGCCCGCGTCTCGCCCTGCGGGGCAGAGTTCACAGGAACACGATGACGCCATGATTCTGTCGATGACCGGGTATGGTGCGGCCGAACACACCGACGCGGGGAGTATCTTCGTCGCCGAGGTCCGTAGCGTTAATCAGCGCTACCTGAAGCTGGCCATCCGGCTGCCCGAATGGCTCTCCTTCGCGGAACAAACGGTGGAGCAGATGCTGCGCGCCCGTCTGGCGCGAGGAAGCATCAGTTTTACGCTCCGGGTGCGGGGTGACGCGGTCGGGGCGGCCGCCGTCGACCGGACCGCGATCCAGGCTTACGTGGATCAACTTTCCCAGACGCGGGTTCCGGACCACATCCGGGCCACGCTGGACCTGGGGGTGATTGCGGGCTTGCCCGGGGTGGGGGAGGCCACGGCACCGGACGAGGAGGGTCGCCAACGCCTGCTCGGCATCATCCAGGATGTCACCCGCCGGGCGTTGGAGGCGTTACTTCAGATGCGCCAGGCGGAAGGGGCGGCGTTGAGCGCAGACCTGATGGTGTCCTGTGGCGCGATTCGCGGGCACCTGGCGGCCGTGCAGGAGGCGGCCCCGCGCGTCATCCAGGAGTATCACGCCCGTTTGCAGACGCGGGTGGCCGCCCTGCTTCAGGAGCGCAACTTCACGCTGGAGGCGGATGCCCTGGCACGCGAGGTGGCCCTCTACGCCGAGCGTTGTGACATCAGCGAGGAACTCACCCGCCTCCTGTCGCACCTGGACCAGTTCGCCGAGCTGTGTCGCGGCGACCAGCAGGCCGGACGCACGCTCGATTTCCTCACCCAGGAACTGCTGCGGGAGTCGAACACAATTACCGCCAAGAGCAACGACCTCTTGATCATCCGTCGCATGCTGGACGTGAAGGTCCTGATCGACCGCCTGCGGGAACAGGTGCAGAATGTCGAGTAACGCGGGAGCCGAACCGTCGCGCCGGCGGGGGCGCGTCATCGTCATCAGCGGGCCTTCCGGCACCGGCAAGACGTCGATCTGCAACGCGCTGCTGCGACGTCTGCCGGGCGCGGTGTGGAGCGTGTCCGCCACCACGCGGCCCCCGCGCGGCGGTGAGATCAGCGGGCAGAGCTACGAGTTCATCAGCCCGCAGGAGTTCGAGCGGCGCGAGGTGGCCGATGAGTTCCTGGAGACTGCCGAGTACGTGGGTCATCGCTATGGCACGCCGCGGCGGCCCGTGCAGGATGCGGTCGACCAGGGGCAGTACGTGATCATGGAGATCGACGTGCAGGGTGGCATCCAGGTGGCCCGCAAGGTGCCCGACGCCATCTGCATCTTCGTGCTGCCCCCGGACCTGGAGTCGCTGCGGGCCCGGCTGGAAGGGCGCCGCACCGAGGCCCAGGAGCAGATCTCCCGACGCCTGGCGAAGGCGGACGGCGAGATCGCCGTCGCCCGGGACAGCGGCTGCTATCGGTATTTCGTCATCAATGACGTGCTGGAAGCCACCATCGCGCAGGTGGAACAGATCATTCACGCGGAGCAAAGCCACTCATGATCGAGGCACTCAGACACGACAACGTCATCGACAAGCTGGGCGGGCGCTTCAAACTCACCGTGCTGATCCAGCGACGCTGGCTCGAGCTCATGCAGGGGGCCCGCCCCATGGTGGAGGCCGAGGGGCTCACCGAGATGGAAATCGTCGTCAAGGAAATCCTCGCGGGAAAGCTCGAACTGGTGGAAGCCCCGCCGGAGATGATGGATGACAGCGACATCTGAGCCGGCGCCTACCCGCGACTTGCAGGACTACGTGGTACTGGTCGGTGTCTGCGGCGGGATCGCCGCCTACAAGATCGGCGAACTCGTGTCGCGTCTGGTGCAGCGCGGAGCGGGTGTGACGGTGGCCATGACCGGGTCCGCCCGGAAGTTCGTGGCCCCGTTGACGTTCCGGACGCTCAGCGGGCGGCCCGTCCTGACGAGTCTGTGGGGGCGCGACACTCCGTATGAGGCCCAGCACATCGGCGTCACGGAGGCCGCGGACGTTTTCGTGATTGCCCCGGCGACGGCCAACATCATCGGCAAGCTGGCGGCCGGTATCGCCGACGACCTGCTGAGCACCCTGCTGCTCAGTGCCGACTCCCCGCTTATCCTGGCGCCGGGTATGAACACCCGCATGTGGACCCACCCCGTCGTGCAGGAAAACGTTGAACGTCTACGACGCTTGCCGGGCTGCACGTTCGTCGGCCCGGGTGAGGGCTGGCTGGCGTGTCGAGAGGTCGGCGTGGGGCGCATGGCTGAGGTGAGCGAGATTCTCGAGGTTGTTGTGGCCACGCTGCGCGGTCAGCCGCCGAAGCGTCACCGCAGCCCCGCTTGAGTCATCTGAGCGCCGGTACGGGGGATCCGGGCCGGCGCCACGGTCCTATCTAGGGGAGCATCCAGGTCGGCTCAGTACCCCGCCCGTGCCGTTGCGGCGGGCCCGGAGTAGGGTACAGAGTCGCTAATCGCCACCGGTTACGCGATCGCTCCGGAGCCAGCCGGCGTATAGTTCAGGGAGGCACTCGCATGCGTATTCTGATTACGGCCGGACCGACGCGCGAGTACTTCGACCCTGTACGTTATCTTTCAAATGCTTCGACTGGAAAAATGGGCTATGCCATCGCTGCCGAAGCCGTTCGCCGGGGCTACCAAGCGGTGCTGGTGACCGGGCCGGTGTCGCTTCCGGTACCCCAGGGAGTCCGTGTCGAGCACATCGTTAGTGCGGTGCAGATGCTGGAGGCTGCCGTCCGCGCTTTTGAGGAGTGCGACGCGGCTGTAATGGCAGCGGCGGTATGTGATTACACTCCCGTTGAACCAAGTAAACAAAAAATGCAGCGCTCCGGCGGTTGGCGACCGGAACTCGCGCCCACGCGCGACATTTGCGCGGAGTTGGGTCGTAGGAAGGGGAAACGGGTGCTGGTGGGTTTTGCGCTCGAGGATCACGACGAACGCCGGCGGGCGGAAGTGAAGCTCCGCCAGAAGAACTGTGACGCGCTGGTGTTGAATGGGGTTGCCACCGTTGGGTCAGAGTCGGGCGAGATTCAGCTCCTCCGGGCGGGGGGGACCTGGTCCGAGGTCATTCGGGGGAGCAAGGTGGAGTTGGCCGCGCGGGTCGTGGACCTTGTGGTGGAGCTGGTGTCGGATTGGGACCGCGGACCGAGTACCTCGCCGCAACGAGGAATCGACGGTGGTTGCCCATACTGAGCCGCGGCGCGGGAAACGCGGGTTCTGCTCGCCTGCCGTGGGAAAAGCGGGTGGTGGCCGTACAATGTTTGCGCGGTCACGATTACACCTGGCGGGCATGACACGGCGGATTCGGATTGACACCGGTTTTGGTGCGGTTAGACTTTCACCCGCCGGTGGGCGGGTAGTCGCGGCGCCCGGCGGCGGGCGATGGGGCCGGTGAGTGAGCCAGGTGGAATCTCAGGGCGGTGCGGGCTGCGGGCCCGTGCCGGGTCCTGATTGTTTTAGATGATCGAACTGCAACCGGGGTGGCGCCGCGGGCACGGGCGCAGCGGGGGCGGCGCGCTCGACACTGGTGCACGCGGTGAAGCGCGTCGATGGTGGTCGGCGTATGTGGGTTCGATGTAGGCGAGGCCCATGAGAGTTCTGATGCTAGGCTGGGAGTTCCCCCCTTTCATATCGGGAGGGCTGGGAACAGCGTGCTACGGGCTGACGCGCGCGCTAAGTGAGCTGGGGACGGAGATCCTCTTTGTGCTGCCCCGCGCGGTCGGTGCCAGCCACGCGCAGCACGTGCGCCTGCTGTCGCCGAGCGAGGTTCTGGCGGGCGGGGGCAGGGTCTCGCGTAGTCTGGCGCGCCAGTTTCGGCACGTGCGTTTTCTCGGAGTCGATGCGGCGTTGCATCCGTATGCGGAGCCCGGAGCGACGGCGGCCGAAGCCGCCGCGAAGGGTGCCGCGCGGAGTGCGGCCCAGGAGCCGGCCGCGGAAGCCCAGCTGCTGGGCTTCCACCGTCCGGTGCGCACCTCCACGGGGGTGCTGGGCAGCGGCGGCGCCGGTGCCGACTACGCCGGGGACATGTTCACGGAAACCGCGCGGTACTGCGACTTGGTGCTGGAAATCGTCGAGCACAACGACTTCGACGTGGTGCACGCTCACGACTGGATGACGTACCAGGCGGGGATCGCGGCCGCCCGGGCAAGCGGCAAGCCGCTGGTCGTCCACGTGCACTCGACGGAGTTCGATCGCAGCGGCGAGCACGTCAACCAGCGCGTGTACGATGTCGAGCGGGCAGGCATGCACGCGGCCGACCAGGTGATTACCGTCAGTCACCTGACCAAGAGCATCGCGGTGAGTCGCTACGGCGTGTCGCCCGACAAGATTACGGTGGTGTACAACGGCATCGAGCGCAACGGCTCGCCGGAGCAGCCCATCCCGCGCATCCGGCGGGACGAGAAGATCGTGCTGTTCATCGGGCGGATCACGATGCAGAAGGGCCCGGAGTACTTCGTGCGGGCCGCCAAGAAGGTGCTCGAGGTGATGGAGAACGTGCGCTTCATCATGGCCGGCAGCGGCGACATGGCTCGCGCCTCGATTGAGCTGGCGGCCCAGCTCGGCATCGGGCACAAGGTGCTGTTCACGGGCTTCCTGCGGGGCAAGGACGTCGAGCGGGTGTTCCGCATGGCGGACTTGTACGTGATGCCGTCGGTGTCGGAGCCGTTCGGGATCGCGCCGCTGGAGGCGATCGCCCAGGACGTACCGGTGCTGATTTCGAAGCAATCGGGCGTGTCGGAGGTGCTATCCCACGCCCTGAAGGTGGACTTCTGGGACGTGGACGAGATGGCCAACAAGATCGTGGCGGTGCTGCGGCACCCGCCACTGCACTCGACGCTGCGGCAGCACAGCAGCTTTGAGATCACGCGGCTGACGTGGACGACGGCGGCCCAGAACTGCCTGGACGTGTACCGCCGGGCGACGGGGCGGGGCGATTAGGCGGGCGGCGGGCCGGTGCCCCCGGGCAGGCACCCGGGGCCCACAGGGAGGTGTACGGCAATGGCTTCCGTCTGCTTCTACTTCCAGGTGCACCAGCCTTACCGGCTGCGGCGCTACAGCATCTTCGATACCGGGCATGACTACTTCGATCGCGTGGTGAACCGCAACGTGTGTCAGAAGGTGGCACAGAAGTGCTACCTGCCGGCCTGTTCCCTGCTGCTGGACCTGGTGCGTGAGCACGAAGGGCGCTTCCGCTTCAGCTTCTCGATCACCGGGGTGGTGCTGGACCAGTTTCAGGAGTACTGCCCGGAAGTGCTGGAGCTTCTGCACCGGCTCAACGAGACCGGCTGCGTGGAGTTCCTGGCGGAGACGTACTATCACTCCCTGGCGTTCCTGTACTCGCGCGAGGAGCTCGCGCAGCAGGTGGAGATGCACCGCCGGCGCATCCGCGAGACGTTCGGGCAGGAGCCGCGGGTCTTCCGCAACACCGAGTTGATCTACAACAACGACCTGGCCCATTTCGTCGCCAACCTCGGCTTCGCGGGGATGCTCTGCGAGGGGGTGGACCGACTGCTGGGGTATCGCAGCCCGGCGTACGTCTATCATCCGCCGCGGGCGCCGGACTTCGCCCTGCTGCTCAAGAACTACCGGCTGAGCGACGACATTGCGTTCCGCTTCGGGGACCGGAACTGGTCGGAATGGCCGCTGCCGGCCGAGCGTTTCGCCCAGTGGGTGCACCAGATCAATGGCAACGGCTACCTCGTCAACCTGTTCATGGACTTCGAGACGCTGGGGGAGCACCAGTGGGAGGACACGGGCATCTTCGCGTTCATGCGGGTGCTGCCGGGCAAGATCATGGAACTGGGGGGCAATGACTTCCTGAAGGTGTCGGAGGCGATCGCCCGCTACCCCAAGGACGGGGCCTACGATGTCCCGCACCTGATCAGTTGGGCCGATACCGAGCGGGACCTGTCGGCTTGGCTGGGCAACTCCATGCAGTCCAACGCCGTGGCGGAGTTGTACCGGCTGGAGTCGGCCATTAAAGCGACCGGGGACGCCGGCCTGTTGTCCGACTGGCGGCGGATGCAGACGTCGGACCACTTTTACTACATGTGCACCAAGTACTTCGCCGACGGCGACGTGCACAAGTACTTTAACCCCTACGACTCGCCGTATGACTCGTACATCAACTTCATGAACGTGCTGGACAACCTGGGGTATCGGGCGCGGCGGACGTCGCAGTGGGTGGCATGAGCGGTCGAAACTGCGGGTGGCGGTCTGGGAATCAGGGGCGGCAGATGGGGCAATGGGTAGGGTGGGCAAAACGGGCGCGTACTCTTCCGTAATTCTCTATGAGGAAAGAACTTAGCTGGTTTGGCGGCGGCGCCAGCAGGGGCTGCGTTTGCGTAAACCCGTACAGGCAAAGGGGTTGGGTTCGGTTTTCCGCGCAAATGTTCAAGAGCGGACGGGCCGAGCGCCGATTAGGCTGGGAAGCGATGGAGGCACCGGGAGGCGGTACGCCCGGACCGGCGGTTGGCCGCGTGGCGTGGCGAAATCTTCGGGAATTGGCGGTTGACTTGGGTTGGCCAACACCTACAATTCGCCCGCAGTAAACCGGCGGGGGGATGTCGTGGCGGCCTCCGGCGGTGGGTCACAACGTAGTTGGCGGCGGTCGTTCCGGTGCTGGCGCGTGCCCGGAGCGGCGGAGCCCCAAGTCACGAGTTCATGCAGGGTCGATGGGGACCAGTGTGGGAGGGAGCCCTCGGTGGTCGGGCGGGGCCGGCCCCGGAGCGGTACGTATGGATGTCCCATCGGTTGGGCGCGGAGCTGGCGGTCGGCGAACGGGAGGCGGAGGGCGATTGGATCGTTAGCTGGGGCGGTTGAAAACGACGCGAGGTGCCGGATTGCGCCTCGCGGTTCACAGGATTCGGAAAGACGGTTGGTTGACAGGAGAAGCGTGGCTTCAGAACACGCCACAGTCTTTCACGGGAGGTCAATGAGAATGGTACGTTCAGAGATGCTGCGGAAATTGGGATGGTTGCGGGGCGTGGCTCGGGTAGGCACGCTCTGTGGCGTGCTGGCCATGCTCCTGGTCTTCGTGCCGGGCTGCCCGCCGTGCGAGACGGACGCCGACTGCGACGACGGCCTGTGGTGCAACGGGGCGGAAACGTGCAACGTCGAGACCGGGCGGTGCGTGGCCGGCGAGGACCCCTGCGAGGGTCTGCTGGGCTGCGACGACGAGAATGACGTGTGCATCGAGTGCGTGACGGTCGCCGATTGCGGCGATGAGGATCTGTGCACGACGGACGCCTGCGTGGACGGTTTGTGCGTTTACACGCCGGTGGACTGCGATGACAACGATGCCTGCACGACCGACACGTGCACCGCGGCCACGGGCGCGTGCGTCCACACGGATGTCGTCTGCGACGACGGCGATCTGTGCACGGACGATGACTGCGACCCGGCCACCGGGTGCGTCTACACGCCGGCGGATTGCGGCGACGAGGTTTGCGACCCGGTGACGGGTGACTGCGTCGAGTGCGTGGCGGCCGCCGATTGCGCGGACGATGATGCCTGCACGACCGACGCCTGCGTCGACAACGCCTGCGTGTACACGGACGTGGTGTGCGATGACGGCGACCTCTGCACGACGGACACGTGCGATGCGGCCGCGGGTTGCGTCTTCACCCCGGTGGTCTGCCCGGCGGGTCAGGAGTGCGACGCCACGACGGGTGATTGCGTGCCGGTGACCGAGTGCGACGACGACACCGATTGCGACGACCTGCTGTGGTGCACCGGCGAGGAGACCTGCGACCTGGCCACGGGCACTTGTGTGGCGGGTACGGCGCCGTGCGATCCGGACACGCAGGAGTGCGACGAGGATGCCGACATCTGCATCGACCTCGTGACGCCGTGCGTGGAGGATGCCGACTGCAACGACGACGACAACTGCACGACCGACGCGTGCGTGGACGAGGCCTGCGTATTCACGCCGGTGGCGTGCGCCGCGGGTCAGGAGTGCGATCCGGACACGGGTGAGTGCGTGGACATCCCCGGCGAGACCCGCACCTTCACGCTGCTGATCGGCGAGTCGCTTACCGGGACGGGCAACGCGGACACCTTCAACGCACCGCTGGAGTTGAACCAGGCGGGCGTGACCCTGCCGACGCTGCAGACCGGCGACGCGGCCGACGGGTTGGACGGCACGGACACGTTGGCGCTGATGCTCAACAGCACGGCGGACAACACGGTCCTGCCGACGCTGACCAGCATGGAGCGGCTGCAGGTTACGGACTTCACCGCGGGGTTGTTTACGACGACGCTGAACCTGCTCAACACGCCGGATGTCACGGACATTGCGGTGACGAATACGAGTCAGGTTAATGATGCGGACTCGACGATCATCAGCAACATCGCCAACAACGCGAGCATGGGCCTGACCAACGTGGGCTCCGACGTGGACCTCCAGTTCCAGGTGGGCGCCACGAGCGGGAGCGCGGACGTCGCGACCGTGTCGGTTTCCCAGACGACGGCGACGGCCGAGCTGCTGATCACGACGGCGACCACGAACGGGTTTGAGACCATCAACCTGACCGCGACCGGTCTGCTGCGGAACTACCTGGAGGACCTGACGTTCGTGACCGGCACGAGCCAGCGGACGCTCAACGTCCTCGGTGACCAGGCGCTGACGATCATCGGTGCGGTCGATGCGAATCTCACCGCCATCGGTGCCGGTGAGAACACGGGTGGGGTGGCGCTGAACGCCGCCGGCACCGGCAATGTCACGTTCACGGGCGGGACCGGCAACGACGTGCTGCTCATGGGCAACAGCTACACCACGGGCGATACCCTGAACGGCGGCGACGGGTCCGACGTTCTCGGCATGAACTCGGCGCAGGCGAACGTTGCGACGAACCAGACCAACGTGACCAACTTCGAGGGTCTGCTGATTCAGGACGCGCTGGCGAATGCCGTCAACACGACGTACTTCGGCAGCCCGACGACCGTCTACCAGCCGGCCGGTATCGCGGGCGGCTTCGCGACGACGGTGGCGAGCGGTACGAACGTCGTGTTCGGCGCGTTCTTCAGCGGGACGAGCCAGTTCGTGGCGAACACGGACACGGCCGCCAACGGCGCGATCACGGTGACGGGGCTTGGGGCCACCGACAACGCGACCTTGACCGTGAACGACCACGACTTTGGCGCCGCGGGCAATACGCTGACGCTCAACGGCATCGAGACCCTGAGCCTGGTTTCCAGTGGGGCGGCCAACGGCAACCCGGCGGATGGCAACGTGAACATCCTGGGTACCCTGACCCTGGCTCCGACATCGGGCACGGGCAGCATCACGCTCACGGGCACGGCCCCGTTCCAGACGCTGGGCCCGGTAAGCGCGGGGGTCATCAACGCGGTGGACTTCGGTCAGGCGTTCACGATGGCGCTGAACACGGCCGGTAACACCACCAACTCGACGGTGGCGGGTGCCGGCGCGACGATCACCGGTGGCGCGGGCAATGATGTGCTGGTGGGTTCGGTCAATGGTGACACGATGGTGCCAGGGGCCGGTAACAACACCGCGCAGCCGGGCCGTGGGGCGGATTCGGTGACGTTCACGACGGGCACCAACATCCTCGATCTGGAGGACCTGCAGGCTGCCCATCTGACGTTCGCGAACCGCGTGCTGGTCTCCGCTTTCAATGCGGACGGGACGACCTACACGGCCGGGGCGAGCGTTGCCGATGCGATCCGCTTTGACAACGTGTCCACCAACGAAGACCTGTCCGACGGTTGCGCCGCGGCCGGGTTCCTGGCGGTGGCCACCGCGGGCAGCATCAACCTGAACACGCTGGCGGGCGGCACGACGGCCGGTATCCTGGAGCTGGCCTGGGAGTTCTCGCCGGCCGTGAACCTCGGGGCCGGTGGCGCGAACGAGCAGAATGGTACCACTCTGCTCAGCGCTCTGGGTGCCGCCAGCGGGACGACGGCGGGCACCCTCACGGCGGCCGCCGATGATGATGCGATCGTCATCATTGCCTACCAGGGTGGTAACGCGTACTTCTACTTCGCGGATGAGGGCAACGGCGGGAACACGACGTACGACGCCGCCGAGATCGCGCTGTTCGCGGTGTTCAGCAACGTGTCGGTGGGCGGCTTCGACCGGACGCAGTTCATCGACTAGCGGCGCCGGTGGAGGCCTGAACGCGGCGGGCTATGCCCACCGCCAGAAGTGAACCTTTGCGGAGCCCGGCGGGTGGATGCCATCTGCCGGGCTCCGCTGTTGCGCAGCCGTGCGGAGGGGTACTGGATGTGAGCCGGGCGAAGCCGAACCTCAGGTACGAGCCCGGCGACGCAGGGTGGGAAGACGCGGCGGGGCAGACTTGACGCGGCTGGTGCCGGTGGGGTTGGTGCCGTCGGTGTCTGCGGGCTATTGCTTGCCGTTCCGATCTCGCCCGTGGTCCGTCCGCGGAGGCGCGCGGCGGGCACTACTGGGCGGTGATTTCGCCGCTGACGGGATCTATGGTAATTGTCAAGGCGGCGCCGCCACCGGCCAGTACAACGGTGGCCGCAGCGGTCTGGTCGGGCAGCCCGAAACCGTCGAAGCGCAGCTCCGTGTCGCCGCCGAGGCTGTAGCTCTGGATGGTAACGCCGGCCAGCGTGCTCGCCCGCCCGCTGCCGAAGACCACCAGGAACTGGCCGTTGCCGGCCGGATCGGCGACCGGGGTGTCCGGGGCGGAAACTTTGGCGATCCAGTAGCGGTTGTTGGCCTTGTCGACCTTGAGCAGGCAGGGATCATCCGGGTGGCTGATGGACTCGTGCTGGGCGAACTCGAGGTCGGCCATCAGCAGGCGGGCGGCGCCGATCAACTGGGTGGCCGCGGTGGTCCCCGTCATCGGCAGGGCCAAGGCGGCCACGATCGCCAGGATCACCAGGACGATCATCAGTTCGACAAACGTGAACGCGACCCGACGGTCCCGACCCCACGTCAAGTGCTTCGCCTGCCACCCCCTCATCAGCTTCCTCCCACCGTCTGGGGAGCCCGCAGCGCCGCCGCCACGATGAGCGGCTCGGCCAGGTCTCCCACGGCCATGGTCATGCGCAACGTGGCCAACCTGGCGAGCAGCGGGTCAGCCTTGTCCAGGGTAATGCTCAGCGCACCCACCTGTCGCGACCAGACCTGCTGCGGGAAGTACGCCGCGCCCCGGGCCGCCAGCGCCTGCTGGAGGTAATTGGTGCCCGTGGAGTAGGTCACGTTGGCGGTGGCAATCTGCGCCTGGCTCCAGCCCGCGGGCCAGACCGCGGCATAGAAGCGCAACTGCTTCGTGCCGGTGTCAAACTCCAGCAGCCCCAGTTCGCCGAGGTTGACGAGCTGATTGTCGTTGTCGTCGCGGAGCCACAACAGCAGGTGCGTCGCATCCGTCCCCAGGAACGCGCCCGCACTCAGGACCTTCGCGCGCAGGCGAGCGTCAAGCTGTTGACTGTGCACCACGGCCCGACGAACGTCAGTGCGCGTTTCGGTCGCCCGCGCGGTGGTAAACAACATGGACGCCACGGCCGCCCCGATGACGACCGTGATCGTCAGGGCGACCAACAGCTCCACCAGCGTGAACGCCGGCCGGCGCCCGCGCCCACCACGCCTCCCTGATCGACGCGCAGGGAATCCATACTCCTGCCCCCCGCACGTCGGCCCGCCGTATACCAGCCCCCTGCACGCCGGCTCGCCGTGTACCGGTCCCCTGCGTGCCGGCAGTGGGGGTGCGGGCGGCGCCCCGCGTGTGAAATCTGAGATTTGAGATTGGGTAAGCATCTCGTCCAATCGCCCCATCACGACGCCGGCGCCGGCACGAAGCGCACCAGCCGGGCCATTACCCGCGGCCCCGAGGTCACCGTGACAGTGACCGTCAGGCCGCTGACCGCAGTGGTGAACCCCGTCGGCTGCAGGCTGGTGGCCGCGACCGTGACGGAGCGGCTGAACTTCGCGTACGGAGCCGGGTACGCGGTACCGGTCGCGTCCTTCAGGGTGCCGACCGCCTCGCTGTAGTTGTGATAGTCGTCCACGTTGTCGAACAGCGTCCGCGAGGTCTCCCCCGCCTCCGGGCCCAGGGCCGAGGCACCCTGCGGATCGTTGTACGGCTTCGCCAGAATCTCCTCGAGCAGCGCCTGGGCCGCCTCGTTCGCCAGGCGCACGTCCACCGCCTCATACGCCTGCTGCGTGCCGGCGAACAGTGCCGCCGCCACGGCCGTCACCGCAAACGCGAGGATGACCGTGGACATCACGGCTTCGACGATGGTCAAGCCACGATGGCAACGCTGCGGTGTTGGGGACATGTCCCACCTCAACCGGCGTCGGGCTGTCCGCCCACTCGAAAGGGCGGCGATGTTCGGCCGCCCTCCAAGGCGCGGTTATCGGGCCAGCCGGCGCCCGCGCGCACGCCTGACCTGTTGTCATCGGCGCGTCCGTGCGGGCACGTGAGATAGTCTCACTGCCCGTCCGCCGGGGACCTTCCTACTGGATGTACCCCAACGAGCGCAGCGCCTCCAGCGTACGCTGGTCCACCGTCGGGGCCACGTTCGGGGCGGGCAGATCGCCCCAGGCCAGTTCGCGCGGAATCCCCGCGGGGTCCGGGTCTGCTTCGATGAAGCCACGCAGGGCCGCAAACAAGCGATCCCCCTCGGCCACGGGCTGCGGGGCAAGCTCCAGGGGATCGGTACGGAGATCGTAAAGGTGCTGTTCGCGAATCGGGCCGCTGCGTCCGATGCGGGCGGTGATCTTGCGGTGGTCGTGGATCAGACAGCGCCAGAGATTGCCGTTGTGCGAGTTGTTGTGGGTCAACCCGGAGTTGCCGCGGGCCTCCGACAGGAGCGGACGACTGAGCGGGGGCGCCAGCAGCGACCGGCCATCAAGGTCCGCCGGCAAGGGGAGGCCGACGGCCGCCAGCACCGTCGGGGCCACGTCGATCAGCGATACCGGCGCCGCGATCCGTCCGGCGGGCATGCCCTGATACCTGATGGCCAACGGAATGCGGATGATCTCCTCGTAAACGTACATCCCATGCGCAAACCAGTGGTCGTGCTCCATCATCGCTTCGCCGTGGTCCGCGCACAGAATGACCAGGGCATCTTCGAGATACCCGAGCTGCTGATACTCACTGAGCAGCCTGCCGGCTTCCTGATCGGCGTAGGCGATCTCCTCGTCGTAGCGGTCGACCAGGTCCAGTCCGTCGAGTTCGCCCTCGGGGTGAATGCCCCCGCCGCGCCCGGTCATGTCGATCATGCGGGGCGTGTCGTGCGTGTATCTTGCGGGACATTCGGCCGGCGGCGTGTACGGCCCATGCGGGTCGATGTAGTGGAGGTAAAGCAGGTGAGGACGGTCCGCGTCGCAGTGGTTTCGCAGCCAGTCCAACGCGGCGTCGGTGGTACGGGCGGCCCGCCGCTCGAACATGTGCGGACGATTGGCCTCCACTTCGTCCACGCGATCGTCGTAGTGGTCAAAGCGCGCCGCCAAGCCGCAGGCGGCGTCCGAGAGCACGGCATTCGAAACGACGGCCGCCGTCTGGTAGCCGCTGCGCCGCAGGTGATCGGAGAGCAGAATGGTGGTGTCGGGCACCTTCTGGCAGAGCAGACGCACGGCGTGGTTCTGCGGATAACGCCCGCTGAGCATGCCGATCACGCTGGGCGTCGTGATGGCGGCCGGGGCGTAGGCGCGCTCAAACACGGTGGCGCCGCCGAAGAACCGCTTAAGTTGCGGCGTCGTGTCCCGCGGGTAGCCGTGGAGGCTGGTGTGGTCCGGCCGCAGCGCGTCGATGCAGAGGATCAGCACGTTGGGGCCTTTCGCCGGCAGGGCAGGGACGGCGTGAAACGCCTCGACCGTCTGCCGCGCGGCCCGGCTGGGCTGCGGGCGCGCGACAAGGGCCGTGGTGAGCGCCACCGCCGTGCCGACCAACAGCAGCCCGCAGGTGCGCCACCGGCGCGAACCGAAGGTCCCCCGTGTGTTGTCGGCCGGCGGATGGCTCCGAAGATCGCGCATGCGCTGCTCCGTCCTGAGACTGACAGTCCCCAACGCCGCCCCCCTTCCAGAGAGGGTTTTGGGGAGGGTCACGTTCCAGCAGCGTTCCCCCCTCAGCCTACGCTCTCCCCCGACGGAGGAGAGCAGTTCTGTCAGGCGCTGCGCAGACCCCTATCGCCGCGCACGACGAGCGCTGCCCGGCGCGGGCCGGCCGGCGCGCAAGTTCTTATCGGAAACCAGCTTCGGAGAATCGACTCCCCGCTTGCTTACCCGTCAAACGTGTGCGACTTATCGGACTTCAGTCGTCACCGGGGTGCGCGGGCGCGGCGGACGGAGTGCCAAGCAACGGTTCGTGAGCTGCGCAAGACCGCGGAGGCGTCCCTCGCGCGCGGTCAGCGCCGCCAAAGGTCTTGCAGACTCAGGCGCGCCAGCGCTGGGCCGGGGGCGGGTTCCCCGACGGTGGCCAGCCCTACGTGTATCTCCCCTCGATTGGGCAGAAAGACGACGCTTTGCAGCGTCAGGACCCCGCCGCGCATGGCCACCCCCGCCAGCAGCGTGCGGGCCCGGTCCACGGTGATGTGCTCCTGCCGGGCGGCGGCCTCGGTCAAAGCGGCGCTGAGGAACTCATAGCGCCCGCACGAACGTGCCGGGCCGCGCAGGCGATAATGATTCGTGCACACCAGGGCTGTGGGCGGAACAAGGTCCGTCGCCACGCCCGGACGACGGACGGATACGCCCTTCGCCTGCCCGCGCTGACCGTCATACTCAAGCACGGCGGCCACCGCGTCCTGGCCGCGATACGGGACGCTGGCGTGGACGTTGTTCCCGCCCCGCACCGGGCGTTCCTCGAGCACCCGCTGCACGACCTCGAACGCGTGGTCGGCCGAGGCGCGTTCCAGGGCTTCGCGCAGCACGAACGATCGGGGCACGAACGGACCGGGGCCCTCCGGTGGCAGTCCCGGCGCATCGTGAATGCTGATGGTCACCCCGTCCTCATTCATCGCCGTATACGCCCCGATCAGGCTGGGCCACGCAAGCGACACCCAGCGCCGCCGTTCCTTGCCCGGCTCCAGGTACACGATGAGCACGTGTTGGTTCGCCAGTGAATGCAGCGGGAAATCAAGGTTGCGCGCGGTGAGCGTCTCTCCCTCCGGTCCCAAGTCGCCCCAGACGGAGAAACTCGAACACATCATCTGGTTCAAGTCGGCGACCGCGTTGAGCACTTGCAGGTCCTGCACGTCCAGGTCGCGGCCCAGAACTTCGAGGCGGGTGCCGCGTGCCCCGCGCACCGCGCGCACCCCCGCGAGCATTCCCTCCAATTCGGCGAGCCGGTCCGGCTCAAACAGAAACTGCTGGGCGACGCGCTGGTGCAACGCCTCATAGACCGCGGGGTTGCCCAGCAGCTTCAGCTCGCCCAACACCGCCTGCATCAAAGGTAAGGCGTCCTCGCCGAGCAGATACCCATGTGCAAAGCCCTGCTCGAACGGGCTGCCCCACAACTTCAGGACTCGCACACCTTCGATCGTTTCCAGCGTCCCGTTGACCGTCGGCGGGGCGGCCGCCACCAGCACGGGCAGCCACAACACGCCCGCCAACACGATACGGTATCCGGACGGCCGGGCAGGCGCCCGGCTCGCGTGCCGCCGATGCCATGTTGCGTCTGTCATGGTTACCAGTTCCTGACCAAAGGGGACCGCTCGAATAGGAACCCGTTAGGGGTGGCATGCCCAAGCCTGCCGCAGGCGGGCGCCGCCATGCACCCTTCTCGAACGCACCGCGTGACACTACCTGTGGCATGGCGGCGCTGCGCTTGGCCATGCCACCCCGTCCCGGTTGTCGGTTCCCCGTCGTATGGAGTCGGGCAGGAGCGTCCGACGAGAGCACGATCCTCCGCATCGCCGCCCCAGGTTCTCCGTTACGCTTCGAGCAAGCGCTTCACGTGGAGCCCGGCCGACTCGGCCAGGGCGTCCAGGTGATAGCCGCCTTCCAGGACGCTGACCAGCCGCCCGCCGGCGTAACGCCGCGCGACATCCAACATCAGCTCGGTCATCCAGCCGAAGGACTCGGTCTCCAACAACATTGGCGCCAGCGGGTCGAGCCGGTGGGCGTCAAAACCAGCGGACAGCAGCACGAACTGCGGCTCGTACTTCTCGACGGCCGGCATGATCCGCTCGGTGAACGCCCGGCGGTACTCCGCGTCGCCCGCCCCCGGCCCCAGCGGACAGTTGACCGTGTACCCCTCGCCGGGGCCAACGCCCACTTCCTCCTCGAAACCCGTCCCCGGATACAGGGTGTGCGGATGGCCGTGCAGACTCACGTAGAGGACGCGCGGGTCGGCCTCGAACGCGTGCTGCGTCCCGTTGCCATGATGCACGTCCCAGTCCAGGATCAGTACCCGCTCCAGCCCGTAGTGCCCAAACAAGTGATGGGCGGCAATGGCCACGTTGTTGAGCAGGCAGAAGCCCATCGACCGGTCCCGCTCGGCGTGATGGCCCGGCGGGCGCACGAGACAGAACGCGTTCTTGACCGCCCCGGTCATCACATCATTGACCGCGCTGATCACGGAGCCCGCGGCCAGTACCGCGATCACGTAGCTCTCCGGGCAGATGGCACTGTCGGGTGTGTCGATGAAGGGCATGCCCTGCTGGCAGGCGAGGCGGATGCGGTCCACGTAGTCAAACGCGTGGACCTTCAGCACCAACCCCAGGTCGATTTCCAGCACCTCCACCGGCTGGCACGCGGCCGCCAGACCATTGCCGGCGAACTCCTGCTCCAGGCGCACGAGTCGCTCGGACCGCTCCGGGTGCCCCGGGCCGGTGTCGTGGTAGCGAAATCGTCTAAACTGAACCAAGCCGGTAGTGGCCATCTTCTTGCCCGCCGGTACACGGCATCTCCGCCGCCCGCCGGGGCGGCCTGCCCCACGTTCATTGTAGCGGCAAACCCGCCGCGAACCCAGGGCGAGCGCGCCACCCGGGCCTCACCACCCACGCACCATATCCGCCGGCGTTTGCCCTGCGGGAAGCGGGTGGGTACCCTTGCCCGCATGCGTCCAGGACATCCGCAGGCTCCGCGAGAGGACACTCCCATGACCGAATCTACCGCTTCGCACTCCGGCGGCTTCAGGCCACACTGTTGTCCCCGCCCCCACCAGGGTGGCCAAGCGGCCGCCGGGCTATCGCGCCGCGAGTTCATCGGCACAGGCAGTCTGGCCGTCGGCGCGGTTGCTCTGCACGGCCTGTCTTGGTCGGCCCTGGCGAGCAGCGCCGAGGAACTGCCCGCGCCGCCCGCACGCCGGCCACTGCGGGTCAAGCCCATCCTCGCATACGGCATTCCCCAGCGGCAGCCGCAGACGAGCTGGCGCTCCTGGGGTGGCCTCCAGACGGAGAAGGACGTCGCCGGCGAGGTCGCGCGCATCGGGGCGGAACTGGATGCCCTGAGCCGCGCCGCAGATTTCCCGGTCGGGATCCTGCCGGTAGGCAAGGTCCAGTCGGCCGAAGAGGTCGCTCAACTGGCGGACCTGAGCGCGGCCGATGCTCTGCTGGTCTATGCCGCCGGCGGCTGGATGGACATCTTCGACGCGCTCGGCCGGACGGGGAAGCCGATGATCTTCTTCGTCCGCCACCGCTCCGGGCCGGTGTACTTGTGGTACGAGATCATCACGCCGCGCTACCTGCGCCAGCACACCGACGAGTTACAACTCGAGCACGTCCACTTCCAGGACGTGGTGGTGGACAGCCAGGAGGAGCTGTGCTGGCGGCTGCGCGCCCTGTGCGGGCTGCAGAACACCGTCGGCAGCCGCATCGTGGCCGTGGGTGGGCCATCCGCTTGGTCGCAACCGCCCGGCGTGGTCCCCAATCTCGTCCAACAGCGCTGGGGACTGGACATCCGCACCGTTTCGTATGACGAACTGGGCAGGCTCATTGAGACCGCCCGCGGCGACGAGGCGGCCGTAGAACGCGCTCGGCGCCGGGCGACCGAGTACCTCCGCCTGCCCGGCACGGCGCTCGAAACCGAGCGCGCGTTCGTGGATAACGCGTTCTTGCTGGAGGAGATCCTGCGCCGCCTGATGCAACAGGCCGACTGTGGCGCCCTCACGATCAACGACTGCATGAGCACCATCATGCCCAAGGCGCAAACCACGGCCTGCCTGACGCTCAGCCTTCTCAACGACGCCGGGTATCTCGCGTTCTGCGAGTCCGATTTCGTGGTCATTCCGTCAGGCCTGCTGCTGGCCGGCGTCGCGGGTAAGCCCGTGTTCCTGCAAGACCCTACCTACCCGCACGACGGCCTGATTACGCTCGCCCACTGCACCGCGCCACGACGCATGGACGGCAAGACGCCCGAGCCGGCCCGCATCCTCACCCACTTCGAGTCCGACTACGGCGCCGCCCCCAAGGTCGAGATGCGCAACGGACAGGCAGTGACCATGATCGTACCGGACTTCAAGGCCGAGCGCTGGGTCGGCCTGAAGGGCACCATCGAGGACAACCCGTTCCTGGACATCTGTCGGTCGCAGATTGACGTGCGCTACACGTGTGCTGATGCCCTCCTTGCCGAGCGGATGCCCGGTTTCCACTGGATGCTCGCCTACGGCGACTACCGGCGCGAACTGGGCTATGCCCTCAGACGCGTGGGCATTGCCTGGGAACAGTTGGCCTGATCGTCCACGCTAGGGCGAAGCAGGAGGGGGGCTCCAACGGGCAGCCCGGGGCGTGACTCCGTCGAACCCGCGTGCAGCGGGCGTTATTCGGTCCCGCCGGGGTGGCAGACGGACACGCGGGCTGCGGCGGGGTGCGCGCCCCTGCTACCCGCCGGGGCCAAGAAGCGCAGTTAAGGCGGCCGCGTGGCGGGGGCTGACATCCCAGGCCCCTGACTTCAGCCCCTCCCGGGCCTGGCAGAACGAGGGTTTCCGCACCGCCGCGGCTGCCGGGTGCGCCGGGCGGGCACTTGGGCGCCGGTACGCACGCCCCGCCGTGTGCGCCTTCGTCCTTCGCGGCGCCGCAAAGGAGCGACCGTGGAACGCTTTGCACTCGTCAGCCCGTTTCAGCCGCACGGCGACCAGCCGGCCGCCATCGAGAAGCTGTGCCGCGCGTTCCACGACGAGCGCAAGTACCAGTGCCTGCTCGGCGTTACCGGCTCCGGCAAGACGTTCACGATGGCCCACGTCGTGGCGAGCCTGAACCGCCCGACGCTCATTATCTCGCACAACAAGACCCTGGCGGCCCAGCTCTACGAGGAGTTCCGCGAGCTGTTCCCCCGCAACGCCGTTGAGTACTTCGTCAGCTATTACGACTACTACCAGCCCGAGGCCTACATCCCGCAGCGCGACATTTACATCGAGAAGGACGCCTCCCGCAACGATGACCTCGACCGGCTGCGCCTCAGCGCGACCAGCTCGCTGGTCTCGCGCCAGGACGTGGTGATCGTCGCCAGCGTCTCCTGCATCTTCGGCCTCGGCTCGCCGGAGGACTACAAGGCCAGCGTCATCACGCTGCGTGTCGGGCAGACGCTCGAACGCGACGATCTGCTGCGGCGCTTCGTTGATCTACAGTATGAACGCAACGACCTGGACTTCACGCGCGGCAAGTTCCGCGTCCGCGGCGACGTCGTCGAGATCCAACCGGCGTATGAACAGTTCGCCTACCGCATCAGCCTGTTCGGCGACGAGCTCGAGAAGATCGAGATGATCAACCCCTTGACGGGTGAGGCACTCGGCGCACCGGAGCAGGTGTTCCTCTACCCGGCCGTGCATTATGTCATGCCGGAGGAGCGGGTGGCCGCGGCCACGACTTCCATCCTGGCCGAGCTCGACGCCCGCGTGCTCGAGCTGCGCCGGCAGGGGAAGCTCCTGGAGGCGCAGCGGCTGCTGGCGCGGACGAAGTACGACGTGGAGATGCTGCGCGAGGTCGGCTACTGCTCCGGCATTGAGAACTACTCACGTCATCTCAACGGCACCGCGGCGGGCGCCCGGCCGTTCACGCTCATCGACTACTTTCCGCAGGATTTCTTCCTCATTCTCGATGAGTCGCACGCGACCGTCCCGCAGCTTCGGGCGATGTACAATGGCGACCGGGCCCGCAAGGAGACGCTGGTCGAGCACGGCTTCCGGCTGCCGAGCTGCCTGGACAATCGGCCGCTGCGCTTCGAGGAGTTCGAGGGTCTGTGGCATCAGGTACTCTTAGTTTCCGCCACGCCGGGGCCGTATGAGCTGCATCTCTGCGAAGGCGAGATCGTTGAGCAGATCATCCGCCCGACCGGCCTGGTGGACCCGGCCATCGAAGTGCTGCCCGCGTGGGGTCAGGTGCCCGATTTGCTGGAGCGCATCGCGGTGCGGGCGGCCGCCGGCGAGCGCGTGCTGGTGACCACGCTCACGAAGCGTCTGGCCGAGGAGCTTTCACAATACATTCAGCGTGAAGGTGTGCGCGGCCGGTACCTGCATTCTGACATCGACACGCTGGAGCGCGTGGACATCCTGCGCGAGCTGCGCGAGGGCAAGTTCGACGTGCTGGTGGGCGTGAACCTGCTGCGTGAGGGGCTGGATTTACCTGAGGTATCTCTGGTGTGTATCATGGACGCCGACCGCGAGGGCTTCCTGCGCAGCGAGACCTCGCTCATCCAGATGATCGGCCGCACCGCCCGCAACGTGAATGCCGAGGTGAAACTGTACGCCGACCGCGTTACGCCGAGCATGCAGCGTGCCATCGACGAAACGAACCGCCGCCGAGCCATCCAACTCGCCTACAACGAGGAGCACCGCATCACGCCGGAGACGGTGGCCAAGGCCATCCGCCAGACGCTCACGCAACAGGTTAACGCCCACAAGCTGGCGGCCGAGGCCGTCCGGCTGTCGGAAGCCGAACTCGACCAGACGGAGCTGATCGCCCAACTCGAACAGGAAATGCTCGCGGCCGCCGAGGCCCTCGAATTCGAACGCGCCGCCCGCCTCCGCGACCGCATCCGGGAGCTTAAAGGAATAGCGAATTCCGAATAGCGAAGGAACAAGGCAAGAGGCAAGAGGGAGCAGACGGGGGATCGCCGATCCGAACCGCGACCGTAAGGGAGCGGATGCGGAATAGCGAATAGTGAATGAAGGACGGCGGCACCACTATCCGAGCCTGAGCGGGAGCGAGGGGGCACGGGCGGGAATGGCCGAGTGCGAACGACGAATGAAGCGAGCACTGTAGGAGCCGCACAATTGAGCGAAGGTGTGTAGCCCGCGGTACTACCTTCGGTGCCGCGTACGGTTGGCGGACGCGGCAATCGCGCATCGCCTGACCCCGGAGGGGTCAAAGTCCGTAGCCCAGGGTGGCAACCCTGGGGTTTGAAGCCCCCCCCTCTCTTTTCCATTCCGCTGCGGCCTCTCTCGGGGCCCAGGATACAAAGACACCCCGCGCGCCGCTGGGGACGCGCGGGGCGATCGAACGCCCGCCCTTCTGTCGGCAGGACAGAGTGCTTGCCCGAAGGCAACCCGCCTGCCTGTTGCCTTCCGCCGCCGCAACGGACGCTACTTGGGTCGCATCCCGCGTCGCCTGCGTATTGAGACCACGGTACCTCCGAACAGCAACAGCGCCAGAGCAGCGGGCTCCGGAACGATCTTCACGTTGTCGAACCCCCGAGCATCCTGTGCGTCTAGCGCCCCTGCGCGGAACTCGATCCTGCCGATGTTGCGAGAATCCGAGACCAGCGCGATGTAGTCGTAAGCGTCAAAGGGATCGGTCGGCGTGTCTGTTTTGGACTGCGTGAACGAGCCCACCATATTCCCGTCAGGATCGAACACGGAGATGTCCGTGTAGCCCCCACTGTTATTGACATCCAGCATAACGAACGACACGCCCCAAACGGGATCTGGAAGCGTGAAAGCCCATTCGCTGTAGTCATCGTCACGCCCGACATCGGCACAGAGGGTACCGAGCGCGGGCGTTCCCGCACCATTAGAATTGGCCGTGATTCCAAACGGCGAAGAGAACAGGATGTTCTCCGCTGCGTACTGGTTGTCAATCGGGTCTCCGAGGGCGACCCGTCCGTCTTCGAAGTCCACCCACGACCAAGACAGACCGGCGATGGCTGCCTCGAAGCCAAGCTCGTCGCCGCTGTAGTTCGTGATCGCTGCGTGCGCAGGATTCACGAGAACACACACCCAGACTACGGCCACGACCCCCAGTTGACCCACTGATCTTCTAGAAAGTGCTGGCTCTTCCTTACACTTCCCACTCGCAGTTCCGTCGTGCGCGATCATGCCTATACTCCGAAAACACATTTCATGCTCTCCTGTGCCCGGGAGGTTCGCGGTGCCTTTCGGCACAGAGCGTCTCCGGGCTCGACGCTCGGCTTGGTTGCGGTAGGTCCCGACCATGAGAACCGCTTCTTGTCCTGTTGGGTCCGTTCCGTTCGTACGTGCGCAAAGCGGACAAGAACAGCGCAGCGGAGTAGTGTTGGCGTATTCTCGGTACCCACATGAAGCGCAACTGTAAACATCACCTTGACATGACCAGCGGAGTCAGTACACTGTTTGGGCCACTTTCGAGGTGACGTCCTATGCCCGACGAGGTATCCAACCGCCTCACGCAGCTTCTGGCGGCCGTCGGCGAGGGCGATGAGGCCGCCCGGCAGCGGCTCTGGGGTATCGTCTACGACGAGCTTCATCGGTTGGCCCACGCGCAGATGGGTCGCGAGCTAAGCGGGCACACCCTGCAGACGACGGCCTTGGTCAATGAGGCCTATCTGCGGCTGACCGGCGGGAAGGAGCCGTCCTGGACGCACCGCGGGCACTTTTTCACCGCGGCCGCCGAGGCCATGCGCCGCATCTGCGTGGATTACGCACGTAAGCGCAAGGCGGCCAAGCGCGGCCGCGGACGCGAGCCGGCCCGGCTCGACGGTGAACCGGGCCGACTCGACTGCGAGCCGGCCTGGCTCGACCGCGACCCGGCCGAGGTGCTCGACGTGCATGATGCGCTCACGCGGTTAGAGGCGGCTGCCCCGCGCCCGGCCCAGGTGGTCAAGCTGCGCTACTTCGCCGGCTTGAGCGGCGACGAAATCGCGGCCATCCTGGAGGTGAGCCCGCGCATGGTGGATTTCGACTGGCAGTTCGCCCGCACCTGGCTGCACCACGAACTGAGCAAGGGCGACACGGACGTCGGCCGGGAGAAGGGCCTGTAGCGTCGCCCGTGCCGGCCGGTGTGCGAACCCCTCGCCCTGCAAGGGAGAGGGGTAGGGGTGAGGGTTGGAGCGCAACGGCACCCCCGCTCACCCTACCCTCTCCCCCAAACGGGGGAGAGGGGTCAGAAGGGCCGGGCGCTAATCCGCGTCCGGCGCCGGTCCGCGTGCAGTGTCCGCAGGCACCCGGCGCAGACCCCTCTCCCTTCAAGGGAGAGGGGCAGGGGTGAGGGTTCTGATGGCGAAGACCCGCATGAAACATCGCATCCTGCCAGAGATGACCAGCCGCGCCCGTCGCCTTCGGCACGACGCGACGTTCCCCGAGCGTCTCCTATGGGGACACCTGCGGGGGCGACGTTTCGGTGCGTTTAAGTTCCGGCGGCAGCATGTGCTGGGCCCGTACGTCGCCGATTTCTTCTGCGCCGAGTGCCAGCTCATCATTGAACTCGATGGTCACAGTCACGACACGACGGCCACGGGTGACGTGAGGCGGGAGGAGTTCCTGCGGCGTATGGGAATCGAGGTGATCCGGTTCACGAATGACGAAGTGCTGGGCGGGATCGAGCGGGTGCTGACGGCGATCGAGAACACGCTGGTGTTGCGGCATGCGGCGCTGAGCAACCCTCACCCCTACCCCTCTCCCTGCAAGGGAGAGGGGTTCAGTGACGCCCCCAAGGGAGAGGCGTTACCTGGCAGGGCAGCTCCGAGCCGCCGGCGCAACTCTGAGCCGCCGGCGGAACGCTGAGCCGCCGCTGTGATCCCTCTCCCATTGGGAGAGGGCAGGGTGAGGGCTGCTGCTTCGCGTTTCACGGCTGCCCGGACAAAGCGTTGCTGCGTAGCGGGTCGCAGCTTCGACCCTCACCCCTACCCCTCTCCCTGCAAGGGAGAGGGGTCCTGGTGTTTGGCCATTTCATAGTAATCTGGGCGGGTTCGCAAGCGAACTTGGCGGAATGACCGAGGGAGAGTGGAGCGGGAACGCCTCTTGACAGCTTCCGGGCCTGGTGGTATCTAGTTAT
>Ga0116142_10000426_pt1 | contig 56301 bp, 49 predicted proteins | sample AD_UKC033_MetaG_FD_89785 | JGI IMG/M metagenome (GOLD analysis project Ga0116142, IMG submission 89785) | Active sludge microbial communities of municipal wastewater-treating anaerobic digesters from USA - AD_UKC033_MetaG | ecosystem: Engineered > Bioreactor > Anaerobic > Digestate | place: USA... | reverse complement strand
GTCAGAGGTTGGAGGTTCGAGGTACGAGGTACGAGGTTAAAGGTACGTAGTTAGAGGTCCGAGGCTCGAAGCCATCCACTGCCCACCATCCACTATCCACCAAACCGTATATTTGCCTCCTTCTATTCTTGCCAATGAAAAAAGTACTGATAACTGGCGCAGCCGGATTCCTGGGGTCCCACCTTTGTGACCGGTTTATCAGGGAGGGCTACTCGGTGATCGGGATGGACAACCTGGTTACGGGGAGCCTGGGTAATATCGAACATCTGTTCAAACTGAAAGAATTCGAGTTTTACCACCACGACGTCAGCAAATTTGTTTATGTGCCTGGCCCCCTGGATTATATCCTTCATTTTGCTTCCCCGGCCAGTCCGATCGATTATCTCAGGATGCCTATTCAGACCCTGAAGGTGGGTTCCCTGGGTACGCACAATTTGTTGGGCCTGGCCAGGCAAAAAAAATCAAGGATCCTGATCGCGTCCACTTCCGAGGTGTACGGGGATCCCCTCGAGCACCCTCAGCGGGAAGAATACTGGGGGAATGTGAATCCCATCGGTCCGCGGGGGGTTTATGACGAAGCTAAAAGGTTCCAGGAAGCGATCACCATGGCTTACCATCATTATCACGGCCTGGAGACCCGGATCGCGCGGATCTTCAATATTTACGGGCCGAGGATGCGGGTGGAGGACGGGCGCGCCTTGCCGGCTTTCTTTTCACAGGCCATCCGGGGGGAAGACCTCACGGTTTTTGGGGACGGCTCCCAGACCCGTTCTTTCTGTTATGTTGATGACCTGGTGGAAGGCATTTACCACCTTCTGCTCAGCGACTACCACCTGCCGGTCAACCTGGGCAATCCCGATGAAATCACCCTTATGGAGGCTGCCACCGAGGTATTGCAGTTGGTCGGCAACAGCTCGCAAATCGTATTCAAACCGCTTCCGGTCGATGACCCTAAGACACGACAACCTGATATTTCCAGGGCCAGGTCTATCCTGGGCTGGGAACCGAAAATAGGCAGGAGGGAGGGTTTTAAACATACCCTGGAGTACTTTAAAAAAGTCCTGAAATAATGAAATCAGACAAAACGATATTGATCACGGGGGGAGCCGGTTTCATCGGGTCTCACGCGGTCAGGCATTTTATTAATAAATATCCCTACCGGATCGTCAACCTGGACGCCCTGACTTATGCGGGTAATCTCAACAACCTGAAGGACATCCAGGGTCATCCCAACTACCATTTTGAAAAAGCCGATATCCGGGACCGGGATGCCCTGGACCGGATCTTCAATTTTTATAAGCCGGATTGGATTATGCATTTTGCCGCGGAATCCCATGTGGACCGTTCGATCATGGACCCTCTTGCTTTCATTGAAACCAATGTGTTGGGCACAGCCAATCTCTTGCTGGCCGCCCGCAAACACTGGCAGGAACTCCAGGGCAAATTGTTTTATCATGTTTCCACCGATGAGGTGTTTGGCAGCCTGGGCGCCGAAGGGTATTTTTCGGAGGATACCCCTTACGATCCGAGGTCCCCTTATTCCGCATCCAAAGCTTCATCGGACCATTTTGTGCGTGCCTACCACCACACCTACCATATTCCGGTCATCGTTTCAAATTGTTCCAACAATTACGGGCCCTACCAGTTTCCGGAAAAACTGATCCCGGTCGTCATCCAGAACATCCTGAATGAGAAACCCATCCCGGTCTATGGGGATGGAACCAATATACGCGACTGGTTATATGTTCAGGACCATATTGACGCGATAGACCTTATCGCCCACCGGGGCAAAACCGGGGAAACCTACCTGATAGGAGGGCATAACGAACTCAGGAACATTGATTTGGTGCGATTATTGTGTAATATCATGGACCACAAGCTTGGGCGGACTAAGGGACATTCGGAAAACCTGATCCGTTTTGTCAAAGACCGGCCGGGCCATGACCAGCGATATGCCATTGACGCTTCAAAATTGGAAAAAAACCTGGGCTGGCTGCCCATGATCAAACCTGAAATTGGATTGGAAATGACGGTGGATTGGTATTTAAAGGAAAAAGAATGGCTGGCCGGCGTAACCTCCGGGGCTTACCAGGCATACTATGAACAACAATATCAAAATCGTTAAGGGAATGTCGCGGTTATTTAGATATGCCTTTTTATTTTTCATAGCATGGAGCCTTTCCGTAGATGCTGAGGCCCAAATCCCCGCCCAGGCTGCCCCTCTTCAGGCCGAACTCCAGAGAAGGGGCATCTCCGAACAGGAATTGCAAGCCAGGCTGCTGCAAAAAGGCGTCGATCTCAACGATCTTCAAAATCTGACTGCTGAACAAGCCCTTCAGTTCCAGGCCATCATTGAAGAAACCATAAATGAACTGGAAAGGGAGAAAACGGGAAGGGCTGTCGATACTTCCAAACCGGCCGTCAGGTCAGCGCCCGATACCCTCGCTTCCCCAAAGCCGGACAGTACTACGCCCAAAGCCCCGGATCCCCCCGGAACCTTGAAAATCTATGGCCAGGAATTATTCCGGAATAAAAGCATACAGGCCTACACCAGTTCGGAAAATATAAAACCCCCGGAAACTTATGTATTGGGCGTGGGGGATATCGTAAATGTCCACGTATTCGGACGCTCGAAAGTTGATTTTAAGAATCTTGAAATCAATTCGCAGGGGTATATCCAGATGGCCAATTATCCAAGAATATACATCAAGGGCCTTACCTATCAGCAGGCCAGGGAAGTGGTCCGGAAAACGCTGAATGCCTATTTCACCTTCCAGCCCAATGAATTTGAGATGACCATTGACTATTCCCGGGAGATCAGCGTGAATATCTTTGGCGAAGCCAACCAGATCGGGACTTTCCGCTTGCCCGCGACCAATACCGCCATCAATGCCCTCGTCGCCGCCGGAGGGCCCAATGATATCGGAAGCATCCGGAATATCCGTTTGATCCGTGGACGTACCGTCAAAAAAATAGACGTTTATGAATTCATCGCCAACCCGGCGGTTGCCCAGGATCTCTACCTGGAAGAAAACGACATCATCCATATTCCGCTCGCGGAGCGGGTGGTCGCGGTGGAGGGGGCGGTCAGGAGGCCTATGCGCTATGAATTGATTGCCGGGGAAAACCTGGTTAAGTTGATCGAATATGCCGGCGGTCTCAAAGATGATGCTTACCGCAAGAATATCCAGGTGCGGCGGTTTATCGATGACAAGCCTCAGATCATCGATGTGCCTCTCAGAACCTTATTGGACGAAAAGTCCGATTTCACCCTGATGAGCGGGGACCTGGTTCAGATCGCTTCGATCACCCGGCCGCTGGAAGAATTTGTTCAGATTGATGGACAGGTACAGACCCCGGGATCCTATCAGTTTACCGATGGTATGCGTGTGTCGGACCTGCTTGAAAAGGGAAACCTGCTGTTTGGCGCAAAAACCGATCTGGCCTTCCTGATGCGCCTCAATGAAAACGGCAATTATTCGGTCAACCGCATTCATATCCGGGCGATCCAGGAAAATAAAAACGGGCCTGAAAATATTTTATTGAAGGCCAGGGACCGGGTCATGGTCTATTCCCTTTCCTATTACCTGGATTCCTCTTTTATATACGTATCCGGCGCAGTCCGTAATCCGGTAAGAATCCCTTTTGACTTTCAACGTAACCTCAGGGTCAGCGATCTGCTCACCATGAGCGGGGGGCTCCTGCCTGATGCACTCGATTTTGGTCATATCCGGCGCATCAATAAAGAAAATTATGTGGAGAAGGATTACATCACCTTTAATTCGAAAACGGCCCTGGCCCGCCCCGGCACTGCAGAAGATCCGGTCCTGGAGCCGGATGATGAGATCCTGCTTTACAACGACCGGACTTTCAACGATGCCTCCACCATTTCTATTGACGGTGCCGTGCGAAATCCCGGATCCTTTGCCTATGGCCCCGGGATCACCCTGAAAGATCTGGTAGTCCTTGCAGGGGGATTTTCCTTGTCCGCCGCAACCAACCGGATCGAAGTATTCCGGGTTGTCATGGACGACAATCAACCGACCCGGACCGTGGTGGCCACTTTAAACATGCCCCGGGACATCACCGCTCCCGGCCATCGGCCCCCGGATTTCAAATTGCAGCCCTTTGACCAGGTCCAGGTCAGGGCGGTCCCCCAGTTTGAAATGCAGCAAAATGTGAGTATCGAAGGAGAAGTCCAGTTTCCCGGCACTTACTCCCTGATAACCGAGAATGAAACCATTACCGAATTGCTGCGTCGTGCGGGGGGGCCTACTCAGGAGGCCTTCCTCCCGGGGGTCACGCTCTTTCGGACACAGGCCAATGCGGGTTATATCATTTTCAGTCTGACCGATGCCATCAAATCCCCATCGGGCCCGGACAACCTGGTTCTTAAGGATGGGGACCGGATCGTCATACCCAAAGTCATCGACTTTGTGACCATCGAAGGGGCTACCGACGCCTCAGAGCTATACCAGGAGAAATTGCTGGAATCCAACAACCGGATTCATATTGCCTGGGTGCCCGGTAAAAACGCGAGGTATTATGTCAATGAATTCGCGGCAGGCGTGGCCCGGGAAGGCTCGAAGAGCAGGATCACCGTCGAACAACCCAATGGCCGCATTGCCCGGACCAAAAATTATTGGTTCTTTAAGGTCTATCCGGAAGTGGAGAAAGGGGCCGTGGTCAAGGTGGGTGAAAAACTGAGCAAACAAAAAACCGGAGATGAGGAACGGAAGAAGATAGACTGGATGAAGGTCATGGCCGATACCCTGGGCCAGGCCACCGCGGTCCTGTCGTTCATCCTCCTGGTGCGGGCCCTGGATAAACAATAGTCCGGCCGGAGAATTATTCCTCGGCTTTCCGGTCGGAATCCGCACGGCGCAGGATGACATCGCGGTGACGGATAAAACTGCACCATTCACATTCCGGCTTGTCGCATCCCAGATCAAACTCGTGATTCTGGATTTTCTGATAGGTATCCAGGATCTGGTTCCCAACGATATCCAGATCCTCCTGGCTGAACAGGTATTCCTTGTTCAGGAATCCTTCCTGGTCCAGTTTATTGACCTGAAGGAAGATCACCTGGGCACTGGTGGCATTCCATGTTTTGTTTTTATCCCGGTCAAGGAGTAATTTATAAAAACAGGCCTGGCGCCAGTAATTTCCACCCATGGAACCCCTCCAGGGCATCTTGAGCTTGTCCTTGGAACTGGTGGAATCCCCGCGTCCCGACTTAAAATCAATGATCCGGGCACTGCCTTCCTTGACCAGGACCTGGTCCAGTTTTCCATGGATGGGCACCTGCTCAAAAAGGGTACGGTCCAGGTAATATTCCAACCGAAAGTCCCGGCAGCCTTCCCACAAGGCCTGGTGTTGCTTATAGAATAAAGGAAGTTGGTGGGTAAAGCGGCGCAAAAGGCCTTCGTATTCGTCGGGTGTGAAATACCATTCGTGTTTTTTCATCCGGGTGAGGAAAAAATCCACCAGATAGTCCGCCTGCAATCCCGGGGCTTTGAGCGCAGCATTGAAAAAATCAAAGAGCGCTTCATGGACGGCAATTCCCAGCCCGATATGGGCATTGGGTGCCTGGGGCGTTTTCAGGATCTCCTCAAAATAAAAACGCCTCGGGCATTCGAGGTATTTATCCAGGTCGGTGCAGCTCATCACGTAATCCGTGCAGAATTGGCTGATCAGGTCATGGTCCAGCAATTCCGGGGGAGTGGATTTTTTATTTTGGATAAGCTGGAATTTTTCGATCAGCAGGTTTTCATCCACCTGTTGGACGGGCGGATCCGATTTCAGAAATTGCCTGAGTTCGCTGGCGAAGACCGATTCCCGCATGGGTTTTTGGTCAATGCCCGCCAGCGACCAGGATACGACCAGCGATTTTTTGGCCCTCGTCATGGACACGTAAAACAAGCGTCTTTCATCATGTTTCTGGCTGGCTTTGGACTGGTCCAGTTGTTTCAGTCCCTCCGGTATTTTATAAGGTTGTTCGCTCCCTAAGAAATAGTCCTCCCAGTCCTGGGCCAGGGCATTCATGATCCACACCGAATCGAATTCCTTGCCTTTTGAGCCGTGGGCGGTGAGCAGGTTGATGCCCTGCTCGGCCGCATATTGGCTTTCCAGCGGCAGGTAGATCCCGAAATTTTCCATTTTATGGATCCGGTCGAGCAGGGCTGACAGATCCATGGCCGGATTTTCCTGGACTTCATTGCGGATCATGGCCAGGAAGGAGTTGATGGCACGGAGATGCCAGTTTCGGTCCACGGAATTCAGGGCCCAGCTCAACATACCCGATTTCCGCAGGATGTCCTCCGTGATCAGGGAAAGGGTTTGCACGGGAGGCAGCGATTGGATCCATTCCCGGGTGGAGCCTATGAATGCGGCGAGGGCAGGCCTGTTTTTGAATCCGGCTTCCGGCCAGCTTTCCGGGTCCAGTATTTTACCTGCGAGGTTTTTATTGTCCCTGGTTTTTCTTTCCAGCCAGGAGAGGGTAGAGACATCGTGGGGATCGAGGCCCCAGTATGGGAGGTAGAGCAATTGGATCAGGAAAGGTTCCCCGCTGTTTTTTTGAAGAAATTCGGCCTGGAGGTATTCGAGGAGCAGGATCAGGTGGCGGATCAGGGGTTCTTCGAGTAAATTCCGGCTGGACCTGAAATTGATGGGAATTCCGGCCAATTCAAGGAGGTAAACCAGGTCCTGGACCGTTTTATTCCTTCGGAAGATCACGGCATGTTCGCCCAGGGATCCCGGATTGGTCTCCCAGATCTTGCGGATATGGTCATAAAGCGCCAGGGTTTCCTGCTGGGGATTCTGGTAGACCCTGAGTTCCGGGGGACGGTCTTCCGCGGAGCCCCGGGTTGACAACAATTTTTTGTTGATTTTCATCCGGATCTGGGGCGGGATTTCCAGTTCCAGTTTGTGGATCCTTTCTTCCAGGGGTTCAATGATGGCATCAGCCGCATCCAGCAGGCTTTGGGTGGATCGGTAGTTTTCGGTAATGCATATGATCCTGATGTCGGGGTACTTCCTGAGAATGGTGACCAGGTTTTGCTGGTCCGCGCCCTGGAAACGGTAAATGGCCTGGTCGTCGTCGCCCACCACGAATAAATTGGGCTGATCCCAATATTCACAGAGGCTGAGCAGGACGTTGTTCTGGATCACGTTGGTATCCTGGAATTCATCCACCAGGAAATACTGGTAGTTTTCCTGGTACCGTGCCAGGAGGTCTGGATGTTCTTTAAAAGCCTGCTGGACCTGGAGCAGGAGGTCATTAAAATCCATCCATTGTTGCTCCGCCATTTTTTCAGCATATCGGTCGAAGGTCTTCAAGGCATCGATGGCCCGTTCATACCTGGCTTTATCCTGGAAATAGGCGGGTTTAAATTCGCCTTTGTTCCCGGATTTACCTCCCCTTTTGTATCGGTAATCCGGGTCTGAATCCATGCCTGCGATATGTTCCCGGATGCCCTGGATGAGTTTCGGAAGGTCTCTTTGTTCTTTTTTGATGCTCTCGTATTGTTTTGCAAGCCGCTGGATATCCCAATGCCTGTCCCCGATCAGGCGCTGAAGCACATGATCGTCCGGCAACTCCAACAGGATTTTTTCAATCAGCTCAAACCGCTGGAGATCGGATGCCAGCCTGAATTTTTTATAATCAAAAAAATATTCGGGATTCTCCTGGATCACTTTATTGCAGAAGGCGTGGTAAGTGAACAGGTGGGCTTCGTGGGCCGCAGGCCCGATGAATTGAAACAAACGGTCCCGCATGGCCTGCACGCCAGCCTCCGAATAAGTGAGGCAAAGGATCTGCGGTATGGAAGCATCGGTCTTCTCCAGGATATTCCCAAATCGGGCAGCCAGGACCTGGGTTTTCCCCGTGCCCGGCCCGGCCAGCACCATCACGGGGCCGTCAATGGATTCGACCGCCTCCCGTTGTCCTTCATTCAGGATGGATAAGGCCTTGTAAAACTGGTCCTTCAGTTTTTTCTTTTCATGCATTGAAAAAAGATCGGGAGACGGCGTGGTGGATTTTTTCTTCATTCGCGGTAATCAAATATAAGGGAGGACAGATCGGGGGCATGCCGACGCTCCCGGGATTGTTCGTAAGAGTAAAACAATTTTCCCAGCCGGCTCAGATAAGGCAGGCCCAGGTTTTCATAATCATAAAGGCCGTCGTTGACCACCCCGTCGGTATTGGCATTGACGGTGGCCGCAAGGATAAATTCAATTTTATTTTTAAAATCAACAATATAGGCTACATCCGTGAGGTAGCCGTAAGCCCAGCCCACCTTGTTGAAAATCCGGAGGTGATCCGGTATGCGTTCCTTTGAGTCGCCGTACATAAAGAACTTGCAAAATCCATCGTGGTAAGTGCTGTCGTACCTGGGGAAGCGGCTTTCAGATGGAAGTTGGGACATGCATTTGAGGAGGTACCGCCGCTGGTCCGGATCCAGATCAAACCTCAGGCCCTCGGGCATATATTCATGGAAGACTATGGCCCGGATCATTTGCTCCATATCGCCCAGGGAGAAAAAATTTTTGGCGCTGAAATCAAAAGGCGCATGTACCAGGCTGTCCCCGGCATAGTGGGCCTGACCCTTCAACAGGGAACCCAGATCCGGCACCCTGACTTCAGCGGGATTGTATTGTTCCGCCTGGTCGTAGATCCTGAGGTCTTCTTCAAAAAAATGGACCGGGTTGGTGTACCGGTTTGCGTCGAGATCAAACTCCGGCGCGCTCAACCGGTGGATGATATGGGTTTTGTGGAACCCCAGGCTGCGGAGACGCTCATGGATATAAGCCTGCCCGGTAAATTCATAGAGCCGGTTGAAGGCATCGTTGTCGCTGACCAGGAAAATCTTTTTTATAAAATGGCCCACACTGGCCTGACCGTTCCAGGCGCTGGCATCTTCGCTGAATGCCGACTGCGGAGGCCTGGCGCTGTCCGCACGCATGGCGGTAAAAAGATCGAGAGCGGGGTGACCGGCCTGGAGCCGTTTTATTTTTTCCGCGGCCAGCAGGGCTACCGGCAATTTTACCACGCTGGCGGGATAGAAATAATGAAGCGGCCGGTAATTCCAGCGCAAGCTTTTGAAATGAGGCCGGTTGGCCCGGTCCCGGTCGATCTGGGTATAGATGATCTGCGCTTCATACCGGTCGAAGGAGTCCAGCACCTTTTTGACCAGCGGGCTTGAATACAATAAACCATTCAGCCTGGATTTTTCCCCGGCATAAGATCCGCGGAAGCATCCCGTCGTCAGCAAGCCTGCAAAGAAGACCAGGAAGGCAGCCCGGAGTCCAGTCATCCCGCAAAAATAGGACTTCTTCATGGGGTGGCTTTTATCACACACTAAAAGAAAAATTGCCGGACAATGGTCAAAGCGGTAATCACCAGCAGGATATAATAACTGGCCACGTGCGCATGAGCATAATGATTGAGATATTTGACGCCCAGCCATGCTCCGAAAGTTTGGCCGAGGGCGAGGAAAAGAGCCGTTTTAAGATCAAACAGGCCCCTGGAATGAAAAAGGAAGACCGCAAATAAAGTAAAGATGCCGGTGACCAGGATTTTGGCTGCGTTGGCATTTTTCCATGGCTTCCTGGCCAGCATTATCGTGGCAGCCAGGAAAAAAACACCCACCCCGATCTGAATGAACCCGCCGTAAACTCCGATCAGGAAATAAACGGGAAAGAGGTACCAGGCCTCACGGCTTTCCTCATGGAGGTCGGCTTTCAACCATCTTTCCGGTTTTAAAACGAGCACGATAAAAATGAAAACCAGGAACCAGGGATATAACTGCCTGAATTGGTCATCATTGACCCGGGTGGCGATCCAAATACCCGTGAGGGCTCCAAGGGTCACCAGGAAAATGGCCCGGCCGGTGCCCGCCAGCAGGAGTTTACCGCTCCGGTGGAGGCTCCAGGTACCCGCTATGCTTTGGGTGAGGATGCCCAGACGGTTGGTCCCGTTGGCCATGGAAGGGGAGAGGCCGATCAGCTCGGTACAAAGGCTCAGGGTAATCACCGAACCATTGCCGGCAAGCGTATTGATGACCCCGGCGAGCATGCCCCCGATGACCAGGATGAATTCACTGAATCCCATTATTCAGGCAGGGATTGGCACAATTCAATCAGTACCCCGTGGGTGTTTTTGGGATACAGGAAAACAATCAGTTTCCGGTCGGCGCCTTTTTTGGGGTTTTCATCCACAAAACGGAATCCTTTCTTTTTCAGGTCCCGTACCGCTTCATGGATATCCGGCACTTCAAAAGCGATATGATGGATCCCCTCGCCCTTTTTTTCGATGAATTTGCGGATAGGGCCATCCTGGTCCAGGGACTCAAGCAGTTCGATTTTGGTATCGCCCGCCTTGAAGAACAGGGTGGTGACTTTTTCCTCGGGCACCGTTTCTTTTTTATAAGGCTCTTCATTCATCAGGGTGCTGTATACTTCCCTGGCCAGGGCAAGGTTTTTTACCGCAATCCCGATATGGTCCAATTTCAGCATGTTCCGCTTGTTTAATAACCCGGCTAAATTATAAATTAATATTACAACTTTATTTAATATATTGGAGCTTTATTCACCTGCACCGATGAAATCAAAAAAGGAGATCGTGGACAACTGGCTGCCGCGTTATACGGGGGTGCCTTTGGAACGGTTTGGAGAATACATCATCCTGGTCAACTTTAATAATTATGTGGAGCTGTTTGCCCAATGGAATGGCGTCCCGGTGGAGGGAGGCGACCGCCCCATGGACAGCGCCACCGCCGGCAATATCTCCATCATCAATTTTGGAATGGGCAGTCCCAATGCCGCCACGATCATGGACCTGCTCAGTTCCATCAAACCCAAAGCCTGTCTTTTCCTTGGGAAATGCGGCGGGCTCCGGCCGGAAAAAACGGTCGTTGGAGATTTGATCCTGCCTATAGCAGCCATCCGGGGGGAGGGCACCAGCAACGATTATTTTCCCCCGGAAGTGCCCGCCTTGCCCGCCTTCGCCCTTCAAAAAGCCATATCCACCACCATTCGGGAGTACCAGAGGGATTATTGGACCGGCACGGTGTACACCACCAACCGCAGGGTCTGGGAATACGATGAGCATTTTAAAGATTACCTAAAATCCCTCCGGTGCATGGGTATCGATATGGAGACGGCCACCATATTTATCACCGCATTTAAAAACCAGATCCCTGCCGGGGCATTGCTGCTGGTATCGGATGTGCCGATGGTGCCCGAAGGAGTGAAGACGGAAGAAGGGGATAAAAAAGTAACCGCTGATTACCTGCAAACCCACCTGAAAATCGGAATCGATTCGCTGAAGCAACTGATTAACAACGCGCAGACGGTCAGGCATCTGAGGTTTTAACCGGTCACAGGCTTTTGGTCCTGCCGCCGTCCACCGCCAGGTTGATGCCGTTGATATAAGACGCTGCCGGGCTGGCCAGGAAGGCTACGGCCGCGGCTATTTCGCGCGGTTGGCCAAACCTTTTAAGGGGGATCTCTTCGATGGCTTTTTGCTCCAGCGACTCCCTGGTCGCGTTTAGTTTTTTAGCCCGGAAATCAAAGATCTCCTGCAATCGCTCCGTGAGGGTATAGCCGGGCATCACGTTGTTTACCGTGATTTGATAAGGCCCCAACTCATTGGCAAGGGTTTTTGCCCAATTGCTCACGGCAGCCCTCAGGGAATTGGACAAACCAAGATCTGCCAGGGGTTCTTTCACGGAAGTGGAGGTGATGTTGATGATCCTTCCGTATCCTTCGGATTTCATCCCGGGTACGACGAGCTGGACCAGTTCGTGATTGATCAGGAAAAGTTTCCGGAAGGATTCTTCGATTTTATCTACCGGAAAATCCAGCAGTTGACCGGTGGGCGGGCCCCCGGTATTATTGACCAGGATGTGGAAATGGCGCGCCGAGGTCAGCGCATTGACTTTTTTGTGCAGGTCGGCGCGGTCTTCGTAATCGGCCATCAGGTAGTCGTGGTCCTGGCCGGGGTGGATCCTGGGCAGGGCATGGAGGGCTTCCTGCATGAGGTCCCTGGACCGGGCCAGCAAGGTGACATTGGCGCCCAGGGATGCGAGTTCCACAGCGATGGCTTTGCCAATCCCCTTACTGCTGCCGCATACCAGGGCATTGCGGTTGATGAGTGAAAGATCCATGGGTCCGAATTTTAATCAAATATGAAAATAATTTTTGAAGCCCCCTTTCTTCTGCTCATTGTTTGTATTTTTCAGTTTATATGGAACCGGCAAGCTTGGAATACGCCCTGGCCAAAGACGAACAGGATCCGCTGGGTTCTTTCCGGGAAAGGTATGCGCTGCCGGTGAACCGCGATGGGGATCCTTCGATTTATTTCTGCGGCCATTCGCTCGGTTTACAAGCCTTTCAGTCCAATTATTATGTGAAGGAAGAGATGGATCGATGGGCCAGACTGGGCGTCAAGGGTCATTTTGATGGGGAACCGGCCTGGGTGGATTACCAGGACAAGCTTCAGCAGATCCTCTCCGGCCTGACCGGGGCAAATCCGGGTGAAGTGGTGATTATGAATACCCTTACGGTCAACATCCACCTGATGCTCGTAAGTTTTTACCGCCCGACCCGGGACCGGTACAAAGTTCTGGTCGAATACAGTCCATTCCCATCCGACCAGTATGCCATTAAATCGCAGATCCGTTATCATGGTTTTGCCGTGGAAGATGCCCTGATCGAACTGAAACCGAGGACGGGCGAATACAAAGTACGGATGGAGGATATCGAAGAAATCATCGACCTGCATGGCCCTTCCCTGGCCCTGGTGTATTTTGGTTCAGTCAACTACCTCAACGGACAGGCCTATTCTTTGCCTTCCCTGGTCCAAAAGGCCCATGCGGCTGGCGCCTTCTTCGGACTGGATCTCGCACACGGGGCCGGTAACCTCCTTTTAAAATTGCACGAATGGGAGGTGGATTTCGCGGTCTGGTGCACCTATAAATACCTGAATGGGGGACCCAACAGCCTGGCAGGCTGCTTTATTCATCAAAAACATCACGCGGGGACGCCGATACCCCGCTTCGAGGGTTGGTATGGCCATGATCTTCAAAGGCGTTTTATAATGGAACCCGACTTTATTCCAATGCCAGGAGCCGCAGCCTGGCAACTGAGCGGCCCACCCATCTTGTCCCTCGCAGGGATGCGGGCCGGTCTGGAAGATTTTGAAGAAGCGGGCATGGAAAGGCTGAGGAACAAATCGGTTCAATTGACCGCCTATTTAGGTTCTTTGCTGGATTCCTTGCAGGATCCCAGGTTGGTCATCATCACTCCTGCCGATCCGGAAATGCGGGGCTGCCAGTTGTCACTCAGGCTGGATCCACCGGATAAAAGGATCTTTCATCGCCTGATGGACTCCGGCGTAGTGGTGGACTGGCGTGAACCCGGCATTATCAGGGTCGCACCCGTACCCATGTACAACAGCTTCCGGGATGTGTATGCTTTCTACGTCATCCTGAAGCAAATTTTAAAGGATTTATGAGGAACAAGATTTTTTTCTGTTCCGATTTTCACCTTGGCCTCGACGCCGCCGAAACCTCTTCGGTCCGGGAAAAGATGATCCTGGAATGGATGGAGAAGAACGAACCGGAAATGGAGGCCCTTTTTATCCTGGGCGATATTTTTGATTTTTGGTTTGAGTACAAACAGGTGGTCCCCCGCGGGGGTATCCGGATCATGGCAGCCCTTGCCCGGTTGCGGGACCGGGGCATACCGGTCCAGGTATTCACAGGAAATCACGATCAGTGGATGTTTGGATATTTCCAGGAAGAACTGGACATTCCAGTGCACCATGACCCGGTGTCCTTCACCCTGCAAAATAAAAAAGTGATGCTGGGCCACGGGGACGGACTGGGCCCCGGCGACCATGGATATAAATTTATCAAGAAAGTTTTCCGCCATCCGGTTGCCCGGACCCTTTTCGGCTGGATCCCGCCCGGGATGGGTATACCGCTTGCCCGCTATTGGAGCGGGGCTTCCAGGAGAAAAGGGGCCAGGGAACATGCCTTCCTGGGACCGGAGAATGAATGGCTCATCCAGTATTGTGAAAAAACCGTGCATAAGGAACCGGGGAATACCGACTATTTTATTTTTGGTCACCGTCATTTGCCTGTGTACTGGAGATTGGGTGACGGTTCACATTATATCAACCTGGGCGACTGGCTGAGGTATCACTCCTATGCCGTGATGGAAGAGGGAATTATCCGGCTGGACTTTTACCGGCAGGAAGGGTCCAAACCGATCAGCAACTTTTAATATTTTAGTCATGAAAACTCCAGCGGTATCATTCCTGTTTTTCCTCGCTTGCACTTCGGTCATTTTGGTCCAACCCGCTTGCCGGCATGCAACACCTGGTCCTGACCCCCTGGCTGCCCTCTATTCCAATACCCAGGTGATCGGCGATATTGTGTATAAAACAGCCGGTCCACATTCCCTTAAACTGGATGCTTACATTCCTGTGACCCGTTTGGGTGAACCGCCCTGGGTTGAATACAGTCCGGATCTTAAACCGGTATTGTTTTTCCTGCACGGAGGTGGGTGGACCAGCGGCAACAAAATATCGAGATCCCTTTTTTTAATGCCTTTCCTTTCAAAAGGTTTTTGTGTAGTCACGGCAGACTACCGTTTGTTGTCTCAGGCCAGCCTGCCGGAAATCATTTCAGATACCCGCGCAGCGCTCCGGTGGATTTACGACCATAGCAGGCAATATAAATTTGATACGGCACGCATTGTGGTATCCGGGGAATCCGCAGGTGGCCATCTTGCGCTCATGAATGGGGTGCTGAATGAAAGCAGCCGGTTCCCCCCCGATTCAAATGAAGCGGGACATGAGCTGAAGGTAGCCGCTGTGGTCAACTGGTTTGGGGTGGCAGATCTGGTAAAAGCGTCTTCAGATTGGGACAGTGTTTATTTAAGCCAGGTTGCAGGCCCGGATCCGGCAAAAACAACAACTGTGCTGCGATCCTGTTCCCCGGTGAACTATGTGGATGCACATACTGTTCCCATACTTACAATCCATGGCAGCGAAGACCGCGCTGCCAACTATGACCAGGCTTTGTTGTTGCACGATATCCTTGGAAAAAAAGGGATTAAGAATCAATTGCTGACCATACCGGGTAAAAAACATGGCAATTTTAATTCCCGGGAAATGGATCAGGCGATGCAGGAAATTTGGAACTTTCTCAGTTCAATTCAAATCCTAAACTGATCATCAGGTTCCCTCTATTCACATATCGCATTTTATGGCTGATGGTCTGGCTATACCAGCCGGCCTTTGGTCAGGATACCCTTCCTGATTCGTTCAGCCTGGTAACCAGGGTTCCATTGGAGGCCACTGCCGTGGTCACGGATTTTTTAGGGAACATTTACGTGATCAGTCGTCAAAATGAACTCGTTCACCTTGATGAAAGGGGCCTGGTGCTGGGAAGATACTCCAATAATTATCTGGGCCGGCCCCAACTCATTCACACCAACAGTCCCTTGCAGCTTGTACTCTTTTACCCGGACTTTCAGACCCTGCTGATCCTGGACAAAACCCTCAATGAATTAAAAAGGATCCGGCTCGCTGACCTCGGCCTGCCTTATATGTCTGCCCTGGGTTACAGTTCGGACCGGGAGCTTTGGTATTTTGATGAACCGGTGAGGCGCTTCAGGAGGATCAACATCCAGGGGAAGCTGATCCTGGAGTCCAGCATGACTTTTGTCCCTTTTGAAGGCGAAGTGGTGAAAATAAGGATCCAAAACAATGAGGTAGGAGCCTGGACCAATGCCGGCCGGATTTTTATTCTCGATCTCAATGGCCATCTAAAAAGACAAATCGACCTGGAAGGGGAGTGGATATCATGGAAAGAGGACGAAATGGTATTTTTTTATAATCAGACGATCCGGAACCATTCCCCAAAGGGCTTGTCCGGGGCCACGGATCTCTCCGGATTGGATGGTCAACCCTATACCAGCCTGGGGCTGCTGCCGGCCGGAATCGTGGCTACCAACGGGAAGGAGGTTTATATTTTCCGCTCAGTTCCGCGAAAAGAAAGAAATTAATTTATTTATGGCTTTGGCAGCGACCGGGCGCAAAAGGCCGAAGTCTGTTTTTTCGGGGTTCCCGTTGAAAATCCACATCATTTCCAATAAGATTCCCTTGGAGCGGCAGGCTTCAATCAGCGGAGTTTTTCCGAGCCGGTAAGCCTCACGGATGAGCCGTTTGATCCGGTTCCGGCGGGTGGCCAGGGGTGCTATTTTTTTTGGAACGCTTATCGCAAACCGGACGCCTTGATTTTTTGCTTCCTCGGTGGGATGGATCAGAAAGATGATTCTCAGAGGGGGAATACTGAAGGATTTCCCCTGGTCAAAGAGGACTTGAATGGATTTGCGTGATTTGAGTTTTTCCCTGGGTGGAAAGCGGTTTGAGCCCGAACGGATTTCTTCGGGGGCCATGGATCGGCTTATTTTATTCTGGCCTCATCGGCAACCGTCAGCTTGTGCCTGCCTTTGGCTCTCCGGTTGGATAACACTTTACGGCCACTTTTACTGCTCATGCGTGCACGGAATCCGTGTTTGTTGGAACGCCTGCGACGGGAAGGCTGAAAAGTCTGTTTCATGACGGCTTAAATTAATTTGGGCTACAAAAATAAAGATTCTATTCCGAAATGGCAAATTTTGATTTCCGGTTGGCTCAGTCTAGGAATTCATGGTCTGCAAAAATTCCTCGTTGTTCATGGTATGCTGCATGTGCTTGAGCATGAACTCAATCGCTTCATCCGGTTTCATATCGGCCAGGTGATTCCGTAAAATGAACATCCTTTGCAGGGAATCCTTATCCATAAGAAGTTCTTCGCGGCGGGTGCTGGATTTGGTGACGTCGATGGAGGGATAGAGGCGTTTGTTGGACAAGTTACGGTCGAGCTGCAATTCCATATTGCCGGTCCCCTTGAACTCCTCGAAGATGACGCCGTCCATTTTCGATCCGGTATCGATGAGGGCGGTGGCCAGGATGGTCAGGGAGCCCCCGTTTTCAATGGCTCGTGCGGCGCCAAAAAATTTCTTCGGCTTTTGAAGGGCATTGGCTTCCACCCCGCCGGAGAGCACTTTGCCGCTCGATGGGGCCACGGTGTTGTATGCCCGGGCAAGACGGGTGATGGAATCCAGGAGGATCACCACATTATGTCCGCATTCCACCATGCGTTTGGCCTTTTCGAGTACGATGTTGGCCACGCGTACGTGGTTGTCGGCCGGTTCATCGAAGGTGGAGGAGATCACTTCCGCGTTTACGCTTCGCTGCATATCCGTCACTTCTTCCGGCCTTTCATCGATCAGAAGGATGATGAGGTAACAGTCCGGGTGGTTGTAGGAAATGGCGTTGGCGATATCTTTCAACAGGAAGGTTTTCCCGGTTTTGGGCTGGGCAACGATCAGTCCCCGTTGGCCCATACCGATCGGGGTAAAAAGGTCGATCAGGCGGTTGCCGTAATCTTTTCCTGCCGGGTGGGTGGTTAGTTTGAATTTTTTGGTTGGAAACAAGGGAGTGAGGTAGTCAAAGGGTACCCGGTCCCGGATTTGTTCCGAGGTCAGCCCGTTGATCAGGGATACTTTGAGCAGGGCAAAATACTTTTCCCCTTCTTTCGGAGGACGGATTGCGCCGATAACCGAATCGCCGGTTTTCAGTCCAAACAGTTTGATCTGGGAGGGAGACACATATATATCATCCGGAGAACTCAGGTAGTTGTAATCCGCGGATCTCAGAAAACCATAACCGTCCGGCATCATCTCCAGGACGCCCTGGCCTTCAATCATGGCATCCAGGTCCACATTAAAGATCTCCGCAGGGATGGCGGCCTCCAACTCAGGTTCGGCGACTCCATTGGGCATGGCTGGAGTATCGTTGACGACGGGAGTAGGACGGGGAGCAGGAGAGGGAGTGGGAGCGGGGGAAGGAATAGGCGCTGAGGTAGGAGCAGAAGTTTTCATAGCAGCCGGAGCATGTGGTTTGCCATGGGCCGGCTGTGCATGGTGCGGCCGACGTGATTCCCGCGGTTCCCTTTGTTCCCGGTGTTCTCTTTGTTCTCTCGGTTCACGAAATTCCCTGGGTTCGCGTTGTTCACGTGGTTCCCGTTGTTCGCGTTGTTCGCGTTGTTCGCGTGGCTCCCGCTGTTCCCGCTGTTCCCGTTGTTCCATGGGTTCGCGGTTTCCTATATTTACCGGTTCAGCGTCCTCCTGGATGGCTTTGCGCATCCGGGGCCTTTGTGGTTTGGAATCGTGGTGCCCGTTTTGTTTTTGATGAGCCCCTTCTTTTCTCGGGGCTGTGTCCTGGGCCTCGGACTCGGTAGAGGGCCCGGTTTCCATGGATGAAGCGGCAGCGCCTCCCATGGCCTGCCGGTCCAGGATCTGGAAGACCAGGTCCTGTTTGTTGAGCTTGCGGTTGCCCTTTATACCCAACTGGTCTGCAATTTCCCTAAGCTCGGGCACCAACATCTCATTGAGACGAAGTATATCATAAATCATAAAAAGTCGAATACATTAAAGTTCAAAAAAATGGCCTAAAAATGAACCTGTAAAACGCAATTAAAAATTATTACCTCAGTATAAAATCCAAATCTTGTAATGGGAACACTTTTAGAAAAGTAGAAATTCAGAAGCCGGTTGGCGGCTTTTGACCCCGCAAATATATGGATATTTTACAGTAGGCGTATATTTGCATGAATTTTTTTTCACCACATCTCATGCTGACCTTCAACTACTTTACCAATTTAAAAGACAAGACCATTGCCGGCCTAAAAAAAAGGAACTGGGATGAACAAAAGTTGCAGTGGGTGGATGAAATAGCCCTCCTGGACTCTGAAAGAAAAGAACTGCAGACTGCCCTGGACCAGTTGAAAATGCAGGTCAACCAGGCATCCAGGCAAATCGGCAACCTGATGAAAGAAGGCCGCCACCAGGAGGCCGAAACCACCAAAAACCAAGTGGCGGGCCACAAATCGGAAATCACCTCCCTGGAGGAAAAATTCAGGACAAACAAGGAGCGGATCCAGGAACTGCTGCTGAAGATTCCGAACATCCCCCATGAATCCGTCCCGCCAGGGGCTTCCCCCGAGGACAACGAAGTATTCAAAGCCTGGAAAGCGCCCTTGCCGGAATTGTTTCCAGGCGCCCTAAGCCACTGGGATCTGGCCGAAAAATACCAGTTGTTTGACCTGAAACTGGGAGTTAAAATCACCGGTGCGGGTTTCCCTCTATACCGCGGAAAAGGAGCCAAACTGCAGCGGGCGCTGATTCAATTTTTCCTGGACCAGGCGACCGCGGCAGGCTATGAAGAAATCATCCCGCCACTGCTGGTCAACGCCGATACCGCCATGGCCACAGGGCAGTTGCCGGACAAGGACGGCCAGATGTATTACTGTGAGCGGGACCAACTCTACCTGATCCCGACCGCGGAAGTGCCCGTCACCAATGTTTACCGGGACGAAATCCTGGAAGAAAGTGCCCTTCCCATTAAACTTTGTGGATACACTCCCTGTTTCAGAAGGGAAGCAGGGTCTTACGGAGCGGATGTCAAGGGACTCAACAGAGTTCATCAGTTCGACAAGGTGGAAATCGTTCGCCTGGAGCATCCGGATCATTCTTATCAGGCCCTCGATAAAATGCTTGAACACGTGAGCGGATTATTGGATCGGTTGGAATTGCCCTACCGGATATTAAAACTTTGTGGAGGAGATATGGGATTTACCTCTGCGCTTACCTACGATTTTGAAATTTTTTCGGCTGCCCAGAAAAAATGGCTCGAAGTCAGTTCGGTATCCAATTTTGAGACTTTCCAGTCCAACCGGATGAAGCTCCGTTTTCGCAACGCCGAAGGGAAAACCCAATTGCTGCACACGCTCAATGGCAGCGCCCTGGCCCTGGCACGCATCGTCGCCGGCTTACTGGAAAACCATCAAACCCCGGATGGGATCCGGATCCCTGCGGCCTTGCAGCCGTATACCGGATTTTCCCGGATCGATTGAATCTTTTTCTTGCAAATTTGTTATTTAAATAAAAAAAATGAATATGTATTCAAGCGGTTATTTTCTTTTAAGCATAGGCCTGGCAGCCGTCGGTTTTGTGGTGCAGCAGATCCTGCTAGCCAAGATGCGCAAATACGGAGCGGCACCGGTCTCGAGGGGTATGAGCGGCAAAGAAATTGCCGAAACCATGCTGAATTATTACAATATCCGTGGCGTTCAGGTCGTACCCGGCCAGGGCATGCTCACGGACCATTATAATCCACTGACTAAAACGGTCAGCCTGAGCCCCGATGTTTATGAGGGCAGGAATATCATGGCTGCGGCGGTGGCCGCCCACGAATGTGGCCACGCGGTGCAGCATGCCACGGCGTACAGCATGCTTCAGCTGCGCTCCAAATTGGTGCCGGTCGTCCAGGTGGCCAGTTTTGGACTTCAATGGATGATGCTTCTTTCCTTCATGCTGGCCAACAGTTTTCCCCAGTTGATGCTGGTGACCATCGGCCTTTTTGCACTCACCACGATTTTCAGCATCATTACCCTGCCGGTTGAATTCGACGCCAGCAAGAGGGCCCTAGCCTGGCTCAATGCCCAGGCGGTCCTGAGGTCCGGCCCGGAATCCGAAGGGGCCAAAGATGCCTTGAAATGGGCGGCCATGACCTATGTAGTCGCTGCTTTATCCAGCATCGTGATGCTGGTCTACCTGATCCTCAGGTATATGGGACTGAGCAGGAGCGATGATTAATCCGGTAACTTATTTCCAGTTATGATGTCAGCAGAATTAGAAAAACATATGGCCTCGGTCCAGGACCAAATGAGCAAGGCCGTGGAACATTTACAACATGAATTGTTGAAAGTGCGGACCGGAAAGGCCAACCCTGCCATGGTCCATGAACTCAGGGTCAATTATTACGGCAATCCCACCCCGCTCAACCAGGTGGCGAACGTGGGGCTGAGCGATAGCCGCACCATCACCATACAGCCCTGGGAAAAATCCATGCTGGCCCCCATCGAGCAGGCTGTTTTTGCTGCGAACCTGGGCTTGACCCCGATGAACGACGGTGAAATGATCCGGATCAATGTGCCCCCCCTCACGGAGGAAAGAAGGAAGGACCTGGTCAAACAAGCCAAACATATGGGAGAGGAGGCCAGGGTGGCTGTCCGGAACATCAGGCATAAATATCTTGACGTCATCAAAAAAGCGGTCAAGGACGGCACCCCGGAAGATGAAGGCAAAAAAAAGGAGGCCCAGCTCCTGGAACTCGTCAACCAGCATGTGGAAAAGGTGGACAAACTCATCAAGTCCAAGGAAGATGAAATTATGAAGGTCTGACGGCTATCCCGCTGGTCCTTTGGATTCCGTGGACTTTATAACCCATTTGCCTCATGCACCGACTCGAACAGATAGAAGAAGCGGTCCGTTTTGTCCGGACACGCACGGAGTTGATCCCCAAAGTGGGCATCATTCTTGGCACCGGGCTCAGTGGTTTCAGCGATGAATTGACCGGTCGTCAGGAGATCCCATACCGGAGGATTCCTCATTTTGTGGAAAGTACGGTCAAGGGCCACGCCGGCAAGCTGGTCTTCGGTTTATTGGAAAATGTACCGGTCGTCATGATGGCCGGGCGATTCCATTATTATGAGGGGTATTCCCTGGACGAAGTCACCTTCCCGGTCCGCTTGCTCCGGTACCTGGGAGTGGAAAGAATGATCATCACCAATGTCAGCGGGGCTTTGAGGCCGGAATACCGGGCCGGGGATATCCTTGCCGTCCGCGATCACATCAATTTGATCCCATCCAATCCGCTTCGCGGCCCCAATGATGAACGTATTGGCCCCCGGTTCCCGGACATGGTCAATACCTACGATGAAAAAATCCTGGAAAAGGCCGGCGAAGCCGCAAGGACCCTGAACCTTACCTTGCACACCGGGGTATACATCTCGGTGCCCGGTCCCAGCCTGGAGACCAAGGCCGAACGGATCTTTTTCCAGCATATCGGGGCGGACGTGGTGGGTATGTCCACCGTGCCCGAAGTCATTGTCTGTAAACATATGAACCTGCCGGTCAACGTATTTTCCATTATCTCGAATGAATTTAATGTGGAAACCTCCGCCGAAGAAGTGATCTCGGTCGCCCAGGCCTATGAGGGCAGACTCAGAAACCTGATAAAATCGATCCTGGCCGGGGTTAATTCGGATACTGCAGGAAACTAAAGGGGCATACCTATTGTTTTTTCTTTAATGCTCGCCCAGGTGCCCATTTTATGGTTTATTGCAGGGATGATCCTGATTATGCTGGAGATTAGCGTTCCCGGAGGCTTTATCATGCTTTTTTTCGGCCTGGGAGCCTTGACGCTCAGCGTATTGACTTTTTTTATTGATATGGGCTGGATGTTCCAGATCGCTTTGTTTCTGGTCTCCTCACTGATGTACCTTTTCCTGCTTCGTGAAAACGCCCAAAGGTTCCTCAACCCGCAGATAAAGGAAGATCCGGAAAATGAATTCATCGGAAAAACCGCGAAAGCGCTTACGCCCATCAGCGATATGGAAGGTAAGGTTGAATTCAAAGGCACGCAGTGGACTGCCCTGAGCAAAGAACCTATCCCGCCCGGTACTGAGGTGGAAATCGTCGGACAGGAAAGCATTACCCTTTTTGTAAAACCAATAAATTAAATAAATCATGTTTACAGCCGGTTCCATAGCATATATCATCTTTGCCGCCTTCGCCCTTCTGGTCCTTTCCAGTGCGGTGATCATCGTTCCGCAGCGCAAGGCCTATATTGTTGAAAGGCTTGGCAAGTACCTGGGTACCCTGGCCCCTGGACTTCATTTCCTGATCCCTTTTGTGGACAAGGTCCGGTATCGTCATTCCCTGAAAGAACAGGCCCTGGATGTGAATCCGCAGGTCTGCATTACCAAAGACAACGTGGCGGTGGAAGTGGACGGAGTCCTGTATTTCCAGGTCATGGATCCCACCAAAGCTTCCTATGGCATTGAAGATTATCGCTTTGCCTCTATCCAGATTGCCCAGACGACCATGCGTTCGATCGTTGGCCGCCTGGAACTGGATAAAACCTTTGAGGAAAGGGAGACCATCAACGCCTCCATAGTAGAAGCCGTGGACAAGGCCAGTGAACCCTGGGGGGTCAAGATCACCCGATACGAGGTTAAAAACATCACGCCGCCCCAAAGCATCCGGGATGCCATGGAAAAACAAATGAGGGCCGAAAGGGAGAAAAGGGCCATGATCGCTGAATCCGAAGGTACCATGCAGGCCAAAATCAACGTGGCCGAAGGGGAAAAACAGGAAGCCATCAAAAAATCTGAAGGGGAGAAATTAAAAAGGATCAACGAAGCCGACGGCCGTGCTGCCGAAATCGAAGCCCTGGCCATAGCCACCGCCAATGGCCTCCGGACCATTGCTTCCGCCATCGATACCCCTAATGGAAAAGATGCGGTATCGCTCCGGATCGCCGAACAGTACCTCAACGAATTCGGAAAACTCGCCCAGAAAAACAATACCATGATCCTGCCGGCAAACCTCATGGACATCACCGGGGTGCTGGCTACCGCCAAAAAGGTACTGGATCATACCCAGCCTGCGGACAACGGAAAGGCGAAAGTCTGAGGGGAAACCCGATTTTTACGAATTCATTGGGCCCCTTTCCGGTCTAGCTTCAATTTGGTTTCAGGTTTAGCCTAATTCGTCGCCGTCCAATCTGAAGTTTGGTTTCATTGGTCTTGAGCAGTATGGTCGGTTATTTTACCTACCTACTATCAGGCACAAACGTTTCGTCCCGGGTAAAGTTCAACCTTACCGAAGTGGGTGATATCAAAGCAGAACTTTTAAGGCAACTGCAACCCTGAACAGGCCGGCGGATCAATCCCCGCCCTCGTAATTCATGTCCACGTCTTCTATCGGGGATTCGGCGATTTCTTCGGCATCTTCATCTTCAAAATCTTTTGAAGCCTTGCTTTTGGGCCGTTTTACTCCGGATTTTTTGAGTTGTTTTCCTTCCAGGGACCTGCGGATCACACGTTCATCCGGGGCGACCTGGTTGATGTCCGGGACCATGGAGGCCTGTTCGATGTGTTTGGCCTCAATGCTTTTAGTGGCATGGGGGACCAGGAGCAGCCTTTTTTTGTCGATCAGGTTTCCGGTCACGGTGCAAATGCCGTAAGTCTTGTTTTCAATACGGACCAGGGCGTTTTCGAGGTTTTGGATGAATTGCCGCTGGCGGATCGCCATATTGTTCAGAAGCTCCACTTCAGAGTGAATGCTGCTGTCATCAAACCAATCGCTTCCCTGGATGTCGGCGTTGTTTTCATTCATTTCTACGATCTGCTCCTGCAGATAGTTCAGTTCCTGACGTGCGTTTAAGAGTTTTTCATCGATCAGGGCTTTGAATTCGGCCAGTTCCTTGTCGGAATACCGGCTTTTACCATTTGGTTTCGGCACACTGCCCGTTTCGGGGATTTCTTTGCTCACTGATTTTATATTTTGAGTTTTTGTTAAGCGGGGTGGAGCGGGCTTTGCAGGCGCAGGCCCGGGGGTTTTGTGAGGTTCTGGGTGTTTGATGGCGGTTGCGGATTTGGTTACCGGCTTGGCCATCGTGGTTTTTTTGGTTTCCGCAGCCTTGGGTTGAGCCTTGGCCGGAGTCGCTTTGGCCGTCGCGGCCTTTGCAGGGGTGGATTTACTGGTTATGGTTTTTGTTTTACTGCCTGCTTTAGTTGCAGTCGCTTTTACCACACTGGCAGGTGCCGGCTTCAAGGCTTTGGACGGTTTGGCCTTTTCCTTTTTTTTCGCAGAAGCTGCACCGGAAGATTTTGTTCCTTTTTTTGCACTTGCCTTTGTTTTGGATGTTGTGGCCATAAACAATTGAATTTCAGTAAATAAAGAATATAAATTTTTTACATTGAACCTAAATTCAGGGCGCAAATATACGGTTTATTTGAAATTAAAACGGCATATTCGGCTACCCATATCTTCCATCCAACAGACTCCATTTCGCGGATATGAACGATTGAAAATCAAACAACAAGGCCGGCTGCAGAATAGTTCAGCATCTGCCGCCGGTATTCCTATTGCAGAAAGCTATAATTTTGTTTTATGCCTGACCTGATCCACCTGCATTGCCATACTCAATATTCCTTGCTGGATGGCGCATGCGGGATACCCGACCTGATAAAACTCGCAAAAAACGATGGGCAGCAGGGGATTGCGATTACCGACCACGGCAACATGTTTGGCGCGTTCAGCTTTGTCCATGAAGCCAACAAGGCAGGGATCAAAGCCATCGTCGGCTGTGAATTTTATCTTGTAGAAGACCGGCGCAAACAGGTATTTTCGAAAATAAAGGGGGAGAAGGACGAAAGGTACCATCAGTTGTTGCTCGCCAAGAACCAGAGAGGCTACCTCAATATCTCAAAGCTTTGTTCCCTGGGTTTTATAGAAGGGTCTTACGGCAAATTTCCACGGATCGATAAAGAACTTATCCTGCAATATCACGAAGGCCTCATTGCCACCTCCTGCTGCCTGGGTGCGGAGATCCCTCAGGCCATCCTTGCGGGTAAACTGGAACTGGCCGAAGAACTCGTCAAATGGTGGAAGAATGTTTTCGGAAAGGATTTTTACATCGAATTGCAGCGTCACGGACTGGAAAACCTGGATAACAGCGGCCTGAGCCAGGAGGATGTCAACCGGGTACTCATCCAGTTGGCCAAAAAATACAACATCAAAACCATAGCCACCAATGACGTGCATTACCTTACCCGGGAAGACTGGGAACCCCATGACATCCTTCTTTGTGTAAATACCAATTCAAAAAAAACGGAAACGGAACGGTTCCGTTTTCCCAATGACCAGTTTTACTTTAAGTCCCGGGAAGAAATGGGCAGGCTCTTTGCCGATATTCCGCAGGCCCTCGAACATACCCTCGAAATTTTTTCCAAGGTGGATAAGCTGGACCTGGCCAGGAATATCCTGCTTCCCAATTTCCCCATTCCCGCAGGCTATGCCAGCCAGGATGAATACCTGAGACATCTGGTTTATGAAGGGGCCAGGCATTGTTATCCCGAGCTCAGCCAGCTTGTGTTGGACCGGATCGAACATGAGCTGCGCATCATTTTCGGAATGAATTTTTCAGGGTATTTCCTGATCGTCCAGGATTTCATCAAAGCGGCCAGGGAACTGGGGGTCCGCGTAGGGCCTGGCCGGGGCAGTGCCGCCGGATCTGTGGTAGCCTATTGCCTGGGCATCACCGGGCTGGATCCGATCAAATACAGCCTGCTGTTTGAACGATTCCTCAATCCGGAAAGGGTCAATATGCCCGATATGGATATTGATTTTGATGATGAAGGCCGGCAGAAAGTGATTGACTATGTGGTGAAAAAATACGGCAGGGACCAGGTGGCCCAGATCGTAACCTTCAACACCATGGCGGCCCGGTCGTCGATCCGGGATGTGGGCCGCGTGCTGGATTATCCGCTGTCGGATACAGACCGGCTGGCCAAGCTGGTGCCGGCCAAACCCAAAATTTACCTTGCCGATATACTCAATAAGCCGGTGGACGATCTTAAAGCGGCCCTTACCCCGGATGAGATCAACCAGGTAAACCAGCTCCGCGATATCCGGTCCGGGGGTGACCAGGCGTCCACGGTCCTGGCTCTGGCGGAACGTCTGGAAGGTTCGGTCCGCAATACCGGTATCCACGCCGCCGGGATCATCATTGCGCCGGAAGCCATTGACCGCATTATGCCCGTGTTCACTCTTAAAGACACGGAACTCCTGGTGACCCAGTACGAAGGCACCTTGATGGAGGATGCCGGCATGTTGAAGATGGATTTCCTGGGACTGCGCACCCTGTCCATCATCAAGGATGCCCTGAACCTCATCGAAGAAAATACCGGAACGGCAGTGAACATTGATCAGATCCCGCTGGACGATCCGGCCACCCTGGAGTTGTTCCAGCGCGGCGACATGATCGGCATTTTCCAGTTTGAATCGGACGGAATGCAAAAATACCTGCGGGACCTCAAACCGGAATCCATTGAAGACATCATCGCGATGAGCGCCCTGTACCGTCCGGGGCCTATGGATAATATCCCCAGTTTTATACGGCGCAAGCGCGGACAGGAACAGGTGGAATACCCGCATGAGCGCCTCGAAGAATTGTTGCGGCCCACCTACGGCATCCTGGTTTACCAGGAGCAAATCATGCAGACCGCCCAGATTATGTCGGGTTATACCCTGGCCGCCGCGGATTTGCTGCGAAGGGCGATGGGCAAAAAGAAACACGATGAAATGCAGGTGCACCGCAAATTGTTTGTCGAAGGAGCCATCGAACAGGGGATTGATGAAACCAAGGCGGAAGAGATTTTTGAATTGATGGCCCGTTTCGCGGACTATGGTTTCAACCGTTCCCATGCTGCGGCTTATTCCATCCTGGCATTTCAGACCGGCTGGCTCAAAACTCATTATCCCAGGCAGTTTATGGCGGCCGTATTGACCCACAATAAACAGGACATTTCCAAACTGGAATATTACCTGCAGGAGGCCAAAAGACTGGGCATTAAAGTGCTGGGGCCGGACATCAATGAGAGCGGTTTAAACTTTACCGTCACCCGGGACCAGGCCATAAGGTTTGGACTCTCCGCCCTGAAAGGGGTAGGGGAAGGGCCCGTGGAGGATATCCTCCGGGAACGGCAGGCCCATGGCCTCTTTACCAACATCTTTAACCTCACTTCAAGACTGAATTCACGTACGGTCAATAAAAAAAGCCTTGAAGCCCTGGTGCTGGGGGGCGCCCTGGATGCCTTGCACCCCGAGGTGGACCGCAGCCAGTATTTTGCCCCCACCGACAAATACGACAGTTTCCTTGAATATGCCCTGCGCCTGGGCAGCCAATGGCAGGAGATGAAATCCAGGAATGAAATGTCTCTATTCAGCCTGGAGAGCGATACCCCCTTACCGGATCCGGTCTTTCCCAAAATCCGTGAACCCTGGAGCCTGGTCGAGAGGCTGAACCGGGAGAAAGAAGTGACCGGAATATTCATATCCGCCCATCCGCTGGATGAATACAAATACATCCTCGACCATTTTACAACCTGTACGGTGGCAAACATTCCCCAGTACAAGGACATGCCCATCCGGGTCGCCGGGATTGTGACCCGTTCCGATCACCGGATCAGCAAGAAAGGGACCGGGTACGGGCAGTTTGAATTGAGGGACTTTGAGGGCACCTTTGAGTTTCCTCTCTTCAGTGAAAATTACCTCGACTTCAAGAACCGGCTGGAGCTGGGACAAATGGTCTATATCAAAGGGACTTACCAGGTATTTAATGACGGCAATTCCAGCCGCTTCAGGATTCAGAGCGTCCAGCAACTTGCCAGCGCCGGCCCATCCATAGCTGAAAACGTGCTCCTCCAAGTACCGGTCCATCAGCTGGACGAAACGAAAATTGCAAAACTGAAATCCATCTGCGAAAACCAGAAAGGAAAATCCAGATTAAAAATTGTGCTCGTGGACCGGGCCAGCCAGACCAGCCTTCAAATGGTCTCCGAGGAATACAGGATAGAAGTCAATGCCGATTTGTTGAATCAATTCAAGGGGCTGGGTTTGGAGTATGTGCTGAATTAGTAGTCAGTAGTCAGTAGTCAGTAGTCAGTAGTCAATAGTCAGTAGTCAGTAGTCAGTAGTCAGTAGTCAGTTCGCATCTCGCATCTCGCATCTCGTATCTGGTATCTCGCATCTCGCATCTCGCATCTCGTATCTGGTATCTCGCATCTCGTATCTGGTATCTCGTATCTGGTATCTCGCATCTCGTACCTGTTCTATTCTTCCTCCATTCCGTGCTATTCATTTAAGACATCGTTAACGTCCCGGTCGGGCAAGGCCATATAAATTTGTTAATCTTCATGAGAAAGGTTGGTTGGATAGGGCTGATGATCTTCTGCTGCTTTGGGATTTCCGCCCAGAGCGAATCCCCGCGCAATCTTTCCCTTGAGGAATTTAAGGCACTTTGCGCCGGGGAGGCCGGTAAATCCGTCATCCTCAATTTCTGGGCGACCTGGTGCGGACCTTGTATGGAAGAATTGCCCTGGTTTGATCGTTTGAAAAAGGAAATGCCCGGAGTCCGGATCATCCTTGTCAACCTCGATTTTGAGAAAGAAGTGAAATCCAAAGTATGGCCTCTGTTGGAGAAAGGGTATAAACAATGCGAAGTGTACCGGATCCAAGGGCTCCATCCCGACGACTGGATGCCCCTGGTGGAACCGGCCTGGTCGGGCGCCCTGCCTACCACCCTGATCCTGAACAACGGCAAAAGAAAGTTTTTCGAACAGAAATTTGAAGGATACGACTCACTGAAAAATGAAATCGTTCACTTTTAAAACAACACTTCAATCATGAAAAAATCATTGTATTTGGTCCTGGCTGCGGCTTGCCTCAGCCTGTTTTTTACCCTTCCCTCTCCCCAGGGGTACCAGGTTGGGGATGTGGTCGCCGACTTCAGCGCTAAAGACGTTACCGGCAAAATGATCAGCACCAAAGATTTTCCCAAAGCCAAAGGGTATGTGATCGTCTTCACCTGCAACACCTGTCCTTATGCCAAACTTTACGAAGACCGCATCATATCCCTGGCCAGGAAACTGGACGATGCCGCCTGGCCATTGATCGCGATCAATTCCAATGACCGGAACATGTCGCCCGGGGATTCCTTTGAGAAAATGCAGGAGAGGGCCAAATCCAAGGCTTTTCCTTTCCCTTATGTGTACGACAAGAGCCAATCCATAGTCCAGGCCTTCGGGGCGAGCAAAACCCCGCATTTTTATATTCTGGATGCGTCCAAGAAAGTCAAATACATCGGGGCCATGGATGACTACCCGGAGGATGAAGCAGGCGTAAAAACCCATTACGTACAGCAAGCCATCCAGGCAATAGAAAAAAACCAGGATCCCGATCCTTCCTTCACCCGGGCTATCGGATGCGGCATCAAAAAGAGGACGACCTGATCCTTTGAGGTCGGTTCAAACTTTACAAGCCGGTGCAGCAGGCCACCAGGGCTCTCACTTTGGCGGGGTCTGAGTCCAGGGGATCACCGGATTGGGAGGTCATCGCGGCAGGATCATATTTTGCGGAACTGTGAATTTCTTTTACCTGGCTGTCCCGGACCAGTTCCATGACATTGTCAGGGCTGACCCCGCTTCCCGCGAGGATACGAAGCCGGTCACCGGCCAGTTGCTGTAATGCTTTAAGTTCAAACCTGTTATTGGGAGCATGTCCGGTCCGGCCGCCGGTCAGGATGCGATGCACACCAAGGGCGATCAGGGTTTCGAGAGCCTGTCTGCTGTCCGGAACAGATTCAAAGGCGCGGTGGAAGGTAAACGGAAGACCATCTGCCGCGGCGACCAGTCTTCGCATGGATTCCACGTCCACCTGATGGTCCGCGGTGAGGCAACCGGCTACAATACCTTGGGCTCCGGCCCTGACTGCATGCCGGATGTCTTTTTCCATAATGGATAGTTCCGCCCCGGAATAATAAAAATCACCGGTGCGCGGACGAATGAGCACAAAAACGGGAATACGGACCTCTTCGAGCACCTGCTCGATCAAACCGAGGGAAGGGGTCAATCCTCCGCCCCCAAGGTGGGTGCATAACTCGATCCGGTGAGCCCCGTTTTCACTGGCTGCCAGGGCAGCCCGGTAGGATTGGGCGCAGATTTCAACAAGGACCATGCGTGAGGGGTATAAACAATAAAGGGTTCGGTATAAACTATCGAACCCTTTATGCATCCTAGAGGTACTGGCCTTTGTAAGGCTTCGGTTTTGTGGCCTGGATCCCTATGAACAGGGAAGCCACCACCATGGCAATACTGAATACGATCATGGAATGGAATTTATAATTGTCAAATCAAAAATAGCTTTTAACCGGTCCCTCATATGTTAATTTTTTATCAACTAAATACTAACATATCTTAAAATCTTATTCACGATCATTCCAATCCCATGCCAACTTTTGTTTAATTTCCTTAAAAACAGGACTTTAACTAAAAAGAGAATGGTGTGTGGTGGTTGGTGGTCGGCAGGGAAAGAGGTATAAACAAATCGAACGGTAATAATACGGAAGACGATTTCCCGGGCAGAAAGGTTTGTGAGCCGCTGGGCTAATTTTCCACGCTGGGGACCATCAGTTGGAACTCAGGGATCTCGATATCAAAAATTTCCTGGTTGTCGAGGCGGATCATCTGGTAGATCCCGTGCATTTTACCGATATCGCTGGCAATGGGACAGAAGGATTCATACCGGTGGGCATCCCCGGGTTGGATTACCGGCTGTTCGCCAATCACCCCTTCTCCGCGCACCTGGCGACGGGTCCCGTTGCTTTCCCAGATCCACCAATGCCGTCTGAGCAACTGGACTGCGAAGGGGTTTTCATTGGCTATACTGATGTGGTAGGTAAAGACATTCTGATCCGAAAAAGGAATGGAATACTTCGGTTGAAAAAATACCTCCACGGCCACTTTGACGCCCAGGGTGGTTTTTTGTACCGTGTTGGATGATTTATTCACTTGCCTTTGATAAATTTTTCAATTAATAATTCAATTTCTTTTTTCGCGGTTTCGAGGTCGTCGTTGATGACCAGGGCGTCGAACTGGTTTTCAAAATCCATCTCCATTGAGGCCCGGGCCATGCGGACAGCGATTTTTTCCGGGGTTTCGGTATTCCGGGCTTGCAGCCGCTGACGCAAGACCCCCAAAGATGGAGGTTTTATAAAAATAGCCAGCGAATTTTTTGGGAACATCCGTTTAAGGTCTTTGGCCCCCCACACATCGATGTCGAAGACAATAATTTTTCTCAGGGCCCAAAGCCTTTTCAGTTCGCTTTTCAGGGTTCCGTAAAACTGGCCGGGATAAACCTCCTCCCATTCCACAAACCGGCCCTGCCTGAGGTATTGCACAAAGCTGGAAACCGTGATGAAATAATATTCGCGGCCATCGGCCTCATAAGGCCTGCGTGCACGGGTCGTGGCCGACACGGATAGCGCGAGGCGGGGAAAGGTCTGCAACAGGTGGTTGACGATCGTGCTTTTGCCGGAGCCGGAAGGGGCGGTAATGATGATCAGTTTTCCCATAAGCGTCAGACCACGTTAGCCAGTTGCTCCTTGATTTTTTCGAGCTCGTCCTTCATGGCGACCACGAGGTGCTGGATATTGTGTTCCTGCGCTTTCGAACCCAGGGTATTGATCTCCCTGCCCATTTCCTGGCTTATAAAATTCAGTTCCCGGCCATTGCTGGCAGGCAGGTTGAGTTTTTCAATGAAATAATCGCAATGTTTGGCCAGCCTGATTTTTTCTTCCGTAAAATCGATTTTTTCAAGGTAATACATAAGTTCCTGCTCGAAGCGGTTGGCGTCATAATCAGGCCGGTTGGTGAATTCGGTCATCATCCGGTTGAGGCGCAGCCTGACCTGGTCGGTCCGGCCTTTCTCAAAGGATTCCACCTGGCTGAGGTATTGTTTGATATTGACTACGTTGGTCTGGATCACCCCAGCGAGGATCAGTCCTTCATGCGCGCGGAAGGCATTGAATTCCTCAATAGCCGTTTTGATGATATTTTCTGCGACCGCCCATTCTTCATCCGTGAGCGGGGATTCCGAAGATTCCACCACATTGGGCAAAGAAAGAATGGACGGGATCAGGGGTTCACGGCCGAGCCCGGCCTGGGAGCTCAACTGGTTTAATACTTCCGCGTAACGTACAAAGAGGGAGGAATTGATCTGGACCTCATTGAGATCTGCATCTGCCTGCTCGATCAGAAAATCGATTTTGCCCCGGTCAATACTCCCGTTGAGCAATTTCCGGATCTCGAATTCCTTATCCCGGAACAGGATTGGCAGCCGGAAGCGGTACTCGGCAAATTTGCTGTTGACGGATTTGATCTCCACCCGGATCTTGTGATTCCGGATCTCTCCCCCGGAACGACCGTATCCGGTCATTGATATTAACATGGCTGCAAAGATAGATCTCCGGGTGCATCCGACAAAACAATGAAAATCAACCGGGAATAAATGGCATGCCGACCCGTTTCGATCAGGAGGAATGGTTGGATACCCGCTGGACAGAGAATAAAAGCGCTGCCCGAAATGCAAGACTTTTGAAGACCATCTAGGAATAGTGTTGTCAAAATGTTAAAAACTATATGGAAGCCCCATTTCATATTAAGGAAAAGTGACAAATCTGCCTCAGGGACTTAACTTTAGCCATTCATTTCAAATCGATTTCTTATGCCAATGTACAATCTGAACATCAACGGAAAGCAGCATAAAGCTGAGGTTTCCGATGATACCCCATTGCTCTGGGTGCTCCGGGACCACCTGGGATTGCTGGGCACCAAATACGCCTGCGGCATCGCCACCTGCGGAGCGTGTACGGTTCATTTAAACGGGGAAGCCATAAGATCTTGTGTCCTCCCGGTATCCTCCGTCGGCAATGCCCAGGTGACTACGATCGAAGGGCTTTCCGCCAACGGCGAACACCCGGTGCAGAAAGCCTGGGACGAGGTCGATGTGCCGCAATGCGGTTATTGCCAGGCAGGGCAGATCATGACCGCCGCCGCTTTTCTAAAAAAGAACCCCAATCCTTCGGATAAGGAAATCGTGGAAGCCATGAATTCAAACATTTGCCGTTGTGGTACCTATCACCGGATCAAGGATGCGGTGAAGATTGCAGCCAAAAACATGAAATAAGTTTATTCCTCACTCCCTGAAAATTAAAATCCATGTCAACGTCAAAAATAGCCTCACCCAACCGGAGACAATTTCTGAAAACCACCACATTGGCCGGTGGCGGACTCTTCCTGAGCTTCGATCTTTTCAGTAAAAACAGCAGCTCCCGGATGAAAGTGCAGTCCGGGGAGGCGGATCTCGTTCATTTCAACTCCTACCTTTCCATAGATCCGGATGGTACGGTGACCATTTTTTCGCCGAACCCAGAAGTGGGCCAGGGCATAAAAACCTCTTTTCCCATGATCATAGCCGAAGAGCTGGATCTGGACTGGAAAAAAATAAAAGTCGTTCAGGCCCCGCTGGATACCAAACGTTTTGAAAGACAGGTCGCCGGGGGCAGCCGGAGTACGCCCCATTCCTGGAAAAGGCTGAGAGAAGCCGGGGCTTCGGCCCGCAATCTTTTATTACAGGCTGCAAGTGCCCAATGGAAGGTGCCTATGGACCAGTTGTCCACTTCCATGGGAATGATTCACCATAAGGCCACGGGCAAAATGGAGCATTACGGAGCCTTCGCCGGAGCAGCGGCCAAACTGGACCTCCCCAAGGAAATCCCCCTGAAGGACCCGTCCCAGTTCCATACCATTGGCACCTGGGTGAAGGGCGTCGATAATATGGAAGTGTTTACCGGGAAGACCCAATACGGACTGGATATTTATAAACCGGGCATGAAGCAGGCCATGATTGTACGGGCGCCGGCTTTCGGCCTGAAGCTGAAATCCGTAAACGGCGAGGCCGCCAAATCCATGCCGGGAATAGAAGAGGTGGTTTCCTTCAATAACCGGGTGGCCATCATTGGCAAATCGACCTGGGAGATCATGAAGGCCCGGAAAGCGCTGAATATCGAATGGCAAAAGGATACGGACCTCGAAAGTTCCGAAATGCATAATAAGATCCTGTCGGATATGATCGGCAGCGGCAAGATGGAAACCCGCCGGGCCGAAGGCAATATCGAACAGGCCTTCAAGGATGCAGTAAAAACAGTGGAATCGGAGTTTCAGTGCCCGTTTATTCCCCATAACTCCATGGAACCCATGAATTTTTATGCGGATGTCCGGGAGGACTCCGCCGAATTGGTTGGGCCCACACAGAATCCCGAAAGCGCGCGCAATGCCGTTGCACGCCTGCTCAATCTGTCCCAGGACAAGGTGAATGTGGTGTTTACCCGCATGGGAGGGGGCTTCGGCAGGAGGCTAAACAGCGACTTTGCCCTTGAAGCGGCCGAATTGTCCAAACTGATCAAGTCCCCGGTGAAAGTAACCTGGTCACGCGAAGACGATATGACCGGGGGTATTTACCGGCCGGCCTGTAAATATAAATTCAAAGCAGGCCTGGATGCCAATGGAAACATGATCGCTTTCCAATTGAGGGCAGCCGGCATCAACAGCGGCAATCCTTCCCGGGAGAATAATTTCCCGGTCGGGGCCATCGACCATGTTTTGGTCGAATCCTCAGATTATAAATCGCCCATCACGACAGGACCCTGGAGGGCTCCGATCACCAATTTCCTGGCCGGTGCGGAACAAATCTTTTTCGATGAAGTGGCCGAAGCCGCGGGCAAAGACCCCGTGGCGCTCCGCCTGGAATGGGTGGCCAAAGCCAAAGCCAAGCCGGTCGGCAAGGTATTGTATGAACCGGACCGCTTCAAGGCCGTCATCGACCTGGTTGCCGAAAAATCGCAATGGTTTAAGAAAAAGAAAGGCGTGTACAAGGGATTCAGCGTCTATTTTGCCCACTCCACCTATGTGGCCCAGGTCGCTGAAGTGGTCAAGGTCAAAGGCAAGCCCGTGGTGAAAAAGGTTTATTGCGCCGTGGATTGCGGCATCCTGGTCAATCAAAGCGGGGCCCTCAACCAGATTGTAGGCAGCGTGGTGGACGGCATGGGAGCCGCCATGTATGGAAGGCTGACCTTTAAGGAGGGCAGTCCCAATGAAACCAATTTTGACAAATACCGGATGATCCGCATGGGTGAAATACCGGATGTGGAAGTGCATTTTGTAAAAAATACCATAGATCCTACCGGCCTGGGCGAGCCCGCCCTGCCGCCGGTGAGCGGTGCCATTGGCAATGCCTTGTACCGGGCTACAGGGATCCGGTACCGGGACCAGCCCTTCATCGACTATATGAATGAAGGCAAAGCGGGCGCCGGCCAGAACATGTAGGGCCGGGATTCAAGCCCTCTCTGCCCTCTCCGGTAGATTCCGTGTGATGTAAGCCATCAAATGTTTGTAGTATTATTCCTGCAATAGTAGGGAAGGAATATCCCCATTTCCCTGCCCGTGCAATGATTTCGACCGGCGCCTGCCTGAGGGTATCGGGTGGGGATTTTAAGACCGTTTACCATTCCAAAATTGCCTGCGATCCAGTTTGGGAAACCCTGCGGAAAATTTTACAAAAAAGAGTATCTTTGCATCCCGAAAAATTGGGAAAAGTTCTTTCAAATGGAACGTTTTAAGGAGTATTCAATACCGGTTTCCGGGCTTAAACCGGGTTTCCACGAATATCGTTTCGAAATGGATCCCGGGTTTTTCAGCCATTTTGAAAAATCACCCCTTGCGGATGGCCGGTTCAAAGCAGAAGTGCTTATGGATCGCAGGCAGGACTTGGCCGTACTGGATTTCAGGATTGAAGGCAGCTATGCCTGTGCCTGCGACCGTTGCCTGGCGCCCATTGAATTGCCGGTGCACACCGAATACCGGCTGATTCTCAAATTTGAAGAGGGCAAGGATGAAGACGATGTGATTTATCTGGATGCCCAGGCTTCGGAATGGAATGCGGCCCAGCTGATTTATGAGTTGATCATCATGGCCATGCCCCTGACCAATGTATATGATTGCAAGGGCATTCCCTGCAACCAGGACGTGCTCCGACAACTGGAAAAGACAGAAAACGCGCCCGGAGGGGATGCCTCCGTATGGGAAGACCTGAAAAAAATAAAACTGAATTAACTGATTTCTTTTAAATATTAAGTCATGCCAAATCCAAAAACCCGGATATCCCGGTCTAGAAAAAACAAACGCCGCACCCACCACAAGGCTGAACTTCCGAACGTATCGGTATGCAAAACCACGGGGGAAGCCTTCCTCAGGCATCGTGCTTACTGGCACGAGGGAGACCTTTATTACAAGGGCCGCGTGTTGGTGAAAGGGGCCACGGAATAAAGCCGGATGAAACAAATCGTAAAAACCGGGGAGGCCCCGCTTCCGATCGGGCCTTACAACCAGGCGGTGAAAGCCAACGGCGTCCTCTATATTTCCGGCCAGATCGCCATCAATCCGGCGGACGGCAGCCTGGTCAACGACAGCCTCGAAGCGGAAACCCACCAGGTCCTGAAGAACCTGGGCGCCATACTCCGCGCGGAAGGGTTGGATTATGAACAGGTGGTCAAATGCACGGTTTTTATCAAAGACATGCACCAGTTTTCCCGGATCAACGCCGTCTATGGCGAATATTTTCCCGAGGCAACCGCCCCGGCCCGCGAAACGGTGGAGGTATCCAACCTGCCGAGATTCATGCAAGTGGAAATTTCCGCTATAGCGGTCTACTAATTCTTTTGGATGAAACCTGAAAACTCCGAAAAAGAAAGGGTCCTTTCCGGCATGCAGCCCACGGGCAACCTTCATTTTGGAAGGTATTTTGGTGCGGTAAAAAATTGGGTAGACCTTCAGGCGGCTTACGATTGTTATTACTGCATCGTGGATTACCATGCCATGACTATGCCCTATAAACCGGCCAACCTGAGGGCATCCACCTGGAACGGGATCTTTGGCCTCATCGCCTGCGGCATTGAACCCCGGAACCTGTTTATTCAGTCCTGGGTCCCCGAACACGCCGAATTGACCTGGATCCTGAGTTGTTTTGCCAGCTATGGAGAGGTGCAGCGCATGACCCAGTTTAAGGACAAAAGCCAGCAGGTCGCCGAAAAAGACAAGGAGGCTTTCATCTCCGTGGGTCTTTTTACCTACCCGGTCCTGCAGGCCGCAGATATCCTTATTTACAAACCCAAATACGTGCCGGTGGGTAAAGACCAGGAACAACACCTGGAACTGACCCGAAATATTGCGATCCGGTTCAATCAACAAGTGGGGAAAGAAATATTGCCCGTGCCCGAGGCCTTGTTTACCGAGATTCCAAAGGTCATGTCCACCGCTGACCCCAGCCGGAAAATGAGCGCCAGCCTGGGGGACAAACACAACATCAATGTATTTGCCGATCCGGACCAGATACGCAAGCAGATACGCACCGCTGTGACGGATACCGGAACGGAAACTTCATCCGCCATGAGCCCGGGAGTGGCAAACCTGTTTTCACTTTTGAAAGCTAGCGGTCAAACGGAGACTTATGCCGAACTGAAATCCCGGTATGAGGACCAAAGCCTTAAATACGCGGAACTCAAAGAAGTGGTAGCCGAAGCCCTGGTCCGGGTCAGCGCTCCCATGCGGGAAAAAATGGACCATATCCAGGCCAACAAAAAGGAATACAAGGAAATGATCCGGGCCTCTTCGGAATCCATCCGCAAAAGGGCGAAACACAACCTCGACCAGATCAAAGACGCCTGCGGGCTGATGATCACTTCCTGAGCTCTTTCATTCATTTCAATAATTTCTCTTACCTTTTGCCTTCATCCAAACGATGCGGCATGAAAATCATCTGTGTAGGAAGAAACTATATCAACCACGCCAAAGAACTCAATAATCCGGTCCCGGCTGAACCGGTCCTGTTTATGAAACCTTCCACGGCCCTGCTGATCAACCGCCGTCCTTTTTATTTCCCGGATTTCAGTAAAAATATCCACCATGAACTGGAACTGGTCATCCGGATCAGTCAGAACGGCAAAGCCATTCAGCCCGCTTTTGCGCACAAATATTACGATTCCGTCGGCCTGGGCATTGACTTCACAGCCAGGGACCTCCAGGAAAAATGCAAGGAAAAAGGACTTCCCTGGGAAATCGCCAAGGCCTTTGATTATTCCGCCGTCCTGGGAGACTTTATCCCGCTATCAGAATTGAAAAACAGGGAGGCCATTGAATTTGAGCTCCGTAAAAATGAGGCGCCGGTACAAACGGGCAATTCGAAAGATATGATTTTCAGTTTTGACCAGATCATCTGCCATGCCTCCCGCTATTTTAAACTGCTCAAGGGCGATCTGATCTACACCGGCACCCCGGCCGGGGTAGGGCCGGTGGCCGCGGGAGACACGCTCACCGGCTACCTGGAAGGCCAGCCTATGTTGTATGTCAGTATAAAATAAGCCGGTATTTACAGGCTGTTCCATTCGGGATAAATACATACTTTTGCAGCCGTTGAATCCAACGATTCCTCATTAACCGTTTAAACCTAATCTATGCCTTATCTATTTACTTCTGAATCTGTTTCCGAAGGACACCCCGATAAAGTGGCGGATCAGATTTCAGATGCGCTGATTGATCATTTTCTCGCCTTTGACCCGGAATCCAAAGTAGCCTGTGAAACCCTGGTGACCACGGGCCAGGTCGTTCTGGCAGGTGAAGTCAAGTCCAAAACCTACCTGGACGTGCAGGACATCGCCCGTGAAGTGATCCGCAAAATCGGGTATACCAAAAGCGAATACATGTTTGAAGCGGATTCCTGCGGCATTTTATCGGCCATACACGAACAATCGGCCGATATCAACCGGGGCGTGGACAAGAAAAACAGGGAAGACCAGGGCGCCGGCGACCAGGGCATGATGTTTGGCTATGCCTGCCGGGAAACCGAGGACTATATGCCCTTGCCGCTTTACCTGGCGCATCAGGTCCTGCTCGAACTCGCGGCCCTGCGCAGGGAAAACAAACAAATCAAATACCTCCGGCCAGATGCCAAAAGCCAGGTCACCATTGAATACAATGATCAGAACCAACCGGTGAGGATCGATACTATTGTGATTTCAACCCAGCACGATCCCTTCGCCGATGACCAGGTCATGGCGGAAAAAATCTACAAGGATATGGTGGGTATCCTGATCCCTCGCCTTAAAAAAAGACTGGATCTCAAAAACCAGAAATTGTTTGATCAGAAGATCAAATACCATATTAATCCGACGGGCAAATTTGTGATCGGAGGTCCCCATGGCGATACCGGCCTCACGGGCCGTAAGATCATCGTGGATACCTACGGGGGGAAAGGCGCCCACGGAGGAGGAGCTTTCTCGGGGAAGGACCCTTCAAAAGTGGACCGCTCCGCCGCCTATGCCACCCGGCATATTGCCAAAAACCTGGTTGCCGCCGGAGTATGCGATGAAGTGCTCGTACAGGTCTCCTATGCCATTGGCGTAGCCCAGCCCATGGGCCTTTATGTCAATACCTACGGAACGGCGAGGGTGAACCTGCAGGACAGTGAAATTGCTGAAAAACTGCTGTCCATTTTTGACATGCGCCCCTATGCCATTGAAAAAAGGCTCAAACTCCGGAATCCGATTTACAGTGAAACCGCTTCCTATGGCCATATGGGCCGGAAACCGGAAACCATAACCAAATCATTCAAATTGCCTGACGGCAAGGAGAAAAGATTAAAAGTTGAACTTTTCACCTGGGAAAAGCTGGACAAGGTGAAAGAACTCCGGAAAGAATTCGGCTTGAAATAACGGCAGGACCCGCCTCCCTTTTTTTGGAATACTGGCTGCATCGGCTGATGGGATAAGTTTGTAGTCCATTCGTCACCATCTAATATATTTTGATATTTCTTATATAATATTGTTCCATTCGAAAGAATTAAGGGAGCCAAGTTTGTACTTTTGCGTTCAAATTTGCTAACCATATGTCCCATCCTCATGCTTTTGAGCAAAGGCACTTAGGAAACGGTCCGGTGGAGGTCGGTGAGATGTTAAAAACCATTGGCCTCGAAACCCTGGACGAATTGATAGATCAGACCATACCCCCAACGATCCGGATGACTTCGGCCCCCGACCTGCCCGAAGCCATGGACGAATACCGCTATCTCCGGCACATCAAGGGCATTGCGAAAAAGAACAAGATTTTTCGATCCTATATCGGCCAGGGCTATTACGGCACCTTCACTCCTTCACCCATACTCAGGAATATTTTCCAAAACCCGGGCTGGTACACCCAATACACGCCTTACCAGGCCGAGATCGCCCAGGGCCGGCTGGAGGCGCTTTTTAATTATCAAACGGTCGTCGCAGACCTCACGGCGCTTCCCATTGCCAACGCCTCCTTGCTGGACGAAGGCACCGCGGCCGCCGAGGCGATGATCATGTTTTATAACCTGGCCATTAAGAATGAACAGGGCGCCCGGCACAAATTCCTGGTCAGCGATGCCGTTTATACGCAAACCATTGATGTCCTGCGAACCCGTGCGAAAGCCCTGAATATTGAACTGGTGGTCAAACCGGACCTGGCTGACGACCTGGCCGATCCCTCCGTGTTCGGCATCCTTCTTCAATATCCGGGCAAGGAAGGTCAATTGACTGATGAGGCAGCGCTTTGTGAAGCGGCACATGCAAACCAGGTCCACGTGGCGGTTGCCACAGACCTCCTGGCCCTGACCCTGCTTAAACCGCCGGGAGAATGGGGAGCCGATGCGGTGGTGGGAAACAGCCAGCGGTTTGGAGTCCCGATGGGTTTTGGAGGTCCGCATGCCGCATTTTTTGCCTGCCGCGATGAATTCAAAAGAAGCATACCGGGAAGGATCATCGGTCTGAGTGTGGACCAGGACAATGCCCCGGCCTTCCGCATGGCCCTGCAAACCCGGGAACAGCACATCAAAAGAGAAAAGGCGACCAGCAATATCTGTACGGCCCAGGCCTTGCTCGCCATCATGAGCGGAATGTACGCAGTGTATTACGGGCCAGCGGGTTTAAAACAACTGGGTGAAGAGGTGCACCGCAAAACTTCTCAACTTGCCGCCGCCCTTGCTGAACAAGGGTACGTCCTTAAGCATAAACATTTTTTCGATACCCTTGCCATCCAGGCCAGCCCGGAAATCATTGAAGCCATCCGAACGAGAGCGATTGCCAGAGGGATTAATCTGTATTATACCCGGGATTCCGTCCAGCTCAGCCTGGACGAAACCGTTACCGCGGAAGACCTACAGGATTTGTATGCGGTGTTTGAGGTCACCGGCGCCCGGGCCGGCTGGGATACCATCCCGGACAAACTGAAACGGACCTCCAGGTACCTGACCCATCCCGTGTTCAACACCAGCCATTCGGAAACCAGCCTGATGCGTTATATCAAACAATTGGAGAACAAAGACATTTCTTTGGTGCATTCCATGATCTCCCTGGGTTCCTGTACGATGAAACTCAATGCCGTATCCGAATTGTTGCCCGTCTCCATGGAGGAATTTGCCTCGATGCATCCCTTCGTCCCGGCGGATCAGGCGGAAGGGTACCATTATATTTTTGATCACCTGGAGCGCTGGTTGTGTGCCATTACGGGCATGAAAGCCTGTTCCCTGCAGCCAAACAGCGGGGCCCAGGGTGAATACGCCGGTTTGCTGACCATTGCCGCCTACCACGAGCACCAGGGGCAGACGAATCGGAAAATTGCCCTCATCCCCGAATCAGCACACGGCACCAACCCCGCCAGTGCCGTGATGGCGGGTATGAAAGTGGTGGTCACCAAAACCGATGCAATGGGCAATATCGATGTGGAGGATCTCAGCCGGTTAGCTGATCTGCACGCGGACCAACTGGCCTGCCTGATGATCACTTATCCCTCCACACACGGCGTGTTTGAAACCAGGATCCAGGAAATCTGCAAGATTATCCACGACCGGGGAGGCCTGGTCTACATGGATGGGGCCAATATGAATGCCCAGGTCGGTTTGACCAGCCCGGGCATTATTGCGGCGGACGTATGTCATCTCAATCTCCACAAAACCTTTGCCATACCCCACGGCGGGGGCGGACCGGGCGTCGGGCCGATTTGTGTCAACGAAAAGCTGGCTCCCTATCTCCCTGGCCACAGTCTGGTGAAGACCGGAGGTTCAAGGGCCACCCATGCCGTGAGCAGCGCCCCCTGGGGCAGCGCAAGCATCCTGCTGATCTCCTATGGATATATTGCCATGCTGGGCAAGGAAGGGGTGGTCAATGCCACAAAGCACGCCATCCTCAATGCTAATTATATCAAAGCCAGGCTTGAAAATGCCTATCAGGTCCTCTACAGCGGTGAATTGGGACGCGCCGCCCATGAAATGATTCTGGATCTGAGGCCCTTCAAGGGCATAGGCATTGCGGCGGAGGATGTCGCCAAACGGCTGATGGATTATGGATTTCATGCCCCGACCCTGTCCTTTCCGGTACCGGGCACGATCATGATCGAACCCACGGAGTCGGAAAGCAAGGCAGAACTCGACCGGTTTTGCGATGCGATGATTCAGATTAAAAAGGAAATGGATGAAATTGCCCAGGGAGAGGCCGATCCCCAGGATAACGTTTTGAAAAACGCGCCCCATACCTGCAGCCAGGTGATCTCCGATCAATGGTCCAGGGCCTATTCCCGGGCCAAGGCGGCCTATCCGCTGGATTACCTGAAAGACCATAAAATATGGCCCATGGTCAGCCGGGTAAACAATGCTTACGGCGACCGGCATCTCGTCTGTACCTGCCCGCCGGTGGATGCTTATTCCGAGCAGTGAGGAGGTCGGGTTGATCTTTAGAGGTCAGAGGTTAGAGGTAAGAGGTAAGGACTTCGCATTAAATATCTCCAAAGCCCCTGACCCCCCATGTACTAATCTCAAATCCTAACTTTGGGGCAGGCCCCGACTACCAATTCTTAAATACTGCCTGGGGGCTGGACCGCGGGGGAACCAAGGGACCTGGCAGTGTACTCAACCAAAACAATCTTCCTAGCCCTTACCGGAATAAGCACAGAGCTCGGTCCATTAAATTTATTTCGTATCGCCAAGGGTCGGGTTCCCCTTGAAGGCCTGCCCCATATGTAAGATTTGAGAATTAGCAGGTGGGGGACAGGGGTCGGAGAATAATTACAAAAAAGGAAATTCATATAAATCTCTTAAACGGCCAATTGTCTTAAACGCCCCTGTCCCCTGCAGGGAAACCAAGGAGTCTGGCAGTGTACTCAACCAAAACATCTTCCTTGCCTTTCCGGATTAATCACAGAGATCGGTCCATTAAATTTATTTCGGAATGCCAAGGGTTAGGTTCCCCTTGAGGGGACAGGGGTCGGAGTACCACGCATTAATATTTTCAACGCCCCTGTCCCCCCCCTGGCAAACAATACTCAGATACCGCCCGGGGGCAGGCCCCCGACGACTAATCCTCAAATCCTACAGTTGGGGCAAGCCACGGGGGAACCAAGGGACCTGGCAGTGTACTCAACCAAAACAATCTTTCTTGCCCTTACCGGAATAAGCACAGAGCTCGGTCCATTAAATTTATTTCGTATCGCCAAGGGTCGGGTTCCCCTTGAGCTTGCCCCACTGCAAGCTTAGAGAATTAGTATTGGGGGCCTGCCCCGGGCAGCATCTGAGAATTGCTGGTAGGGGCCTGCCCCGGGGCAGAATCTGAGAATTGTAGACGGGGGCCTGCCCCGGGGCAGAATCTGAGAATTGTGGTCGGGCCTGCCCCGGGGCAGAATCTGAGAATTGTAGCCGGGGGCTTGCCCCGGGGCAGAATCTGAGAATTGTAGCCTGGGGCCTGCCCCGGGGCAGAATCTGAGAATTGGTCGGGGGCTTGCCCCGGGCAGCATTTGAGAATTAGTAGCCGGGGGCTTGCCCCACTGCAAGTTTAGAGAATTAGTATTGGGGGCCTGCCCCGGGGCAGAATCTGAGCATTGTAGCCGGGGGCCTGCCCCGGGGCAGAATCTGAGCATTGTAGCCGGGGGCTTGCCCCGGGGCAGAATTTGAGAATTGTTGGTCGGGGGCCTGCCCCGGGTAGCATCTGAGAATTGTGGTAGGGGGCTTGCCCCTGGGCAGCATCTGAGAATTGTAGCCGGGGCTTGCCCCGGGCAGCATCTGAGAATTAGTATTGGGGGCCTGCCCCAGGTCAGAATCTAAGAATTAATACGAGTGGGAAGGGGGCCGGAATACAACCCATATCCGTAAATTGTCATACACCCAGCACATATCGCACCACATGGAGTGATTGATTTTCAGTAATTTTGTACCATGTTTCGAAGGTTGGCTGAAAGTTCCATCCCTACCAGATGGGGAGAATTTAAAGTCATTGCCTACGGGATAAAGGATTCCGATCCTACCCCGCATATCGTCCTGGTAAAAGAACCCATCCCCGAAGATAAACCGGTATTGACCCGCATTCATTCCGAATGTGTAACGGGGGATATCTTTGGTTCACAGCGTTGCGATTGTGGTCCCCAACTGGATAAATCACTGGAAATGATCGGCAAATCCGGTGGGGTGCTGCTTTACCTGAGGCAGGAAGGCCGCGGGATCGGACTCATCAATAAACTCAAGGCCTATCAATTGCAGGATCAGGGGATCGATACGGCCGCCGCCAATATCCATCTTGGATTTAAAGTGGATGAAAGGACCTATGAAGACGCCCTGCTGATCCTCCGGGACCTGGGCATTCACGAGATTGACCTTCTGACTAACAACCCGGATAAAATTAAAGCCTTCGAACAAAGCGGCATCATTCTCCATCAGCGCATAGGCCTGGAGATCGAACCGGTCCGTTCCAACCGGTATTATCTGGAGACCAAAAAGAATATCATGGGTCACCTGCTTGACCTCAAATGAGGACCCGATGCCGGTTTCGCGCAGTTTATGGCATACCGACGACACCCATTCTGAAATCCGCAGCCAGGAGCTGGACCTTCAGGCGGGACATCAGCTGCTTCGATCGCTCTATTCCTTAATCAGCCTGGGTACGGAAAAAACGATTGCTTTGGGTGGTGTGCCACCCAGGATTTTCGATAGGATGGAAGTCCCTTACATGGAAGGCAGCTTTTCGTTCCCGGTCAAATACGGCTATTCCCTGGTAGCTGTGGCGGAGGATGGCCGCTGTTACCATTTGATGCATCCGCACCAGGACCGGGTCCCGGTGCTCCCGGAAAGCCTGACCCTATTGCCCTCAGGGATTCCCCCGGCCCGGGCCACCCTGATCAGCAATATGGAAACCGCCCTTACTGCTTATTGGGATGCGGAACCGGTGAAGAAAGAAAAAATACTGGTTGCGGGATTTGGGCTTCTCGGCGCCCTGGTGGCTTTGCTGTTGCGTCTGAAAGGATTTGAAGAGATTACCGTTTTCGAACCGGATCCCCTGCGTTCCGGCATGGCCAGGAGTTTGGGCTTCCCCTCCGGCGATCCCGGTTTTGATCCCGGTCCGTTTGACCTGGCCTTTCACAGCAGCGGCAATCCCACGGGACTGCAATCCTGCCTGGAAGTCATGGGGATCGAAGGCCGCATCATTGAACTCAGTTGGTACGGCTTCCAAAAGAGCACCCTGGCCCTCGGTGAATATTTTCATACCCGCCGGCTGAGGATCCTGGCTTCACAGGTTTCTTCCATTCCAAGGAAAATGGCAGGCGAATGGAATTTTGCCAGGCGCAAGCAGGAAGTCCTGGCCTTGCTGGCCGATTCCTGCTGGGATAAACTGGAAATTGAAGAGGGGCCCTTTGAAAACAGCCCGGCCCTGTTTGATAAAATCAGGCTTTCCCAAACAAAAGGCTTAACTTATATGCTAAAGTATTGAACCATGTACAGCGTCAGGATCAGGGATCACATCATGATTGCCCATTCCCTGCCTCATGAGGGTTTCGGCGTCGCCAGCGGCCTGCACGGGGCCACTTATATCGTGGACGCCACTTTTTTCAGCCCGGTACTCAATGAAATGAATGTGGTGGTGGATATCGGAATAGCTGCCGGAGTGCTGAAAAAGATCCTTTCCCATTTGCATTTTAAAAACCTGGACACCCTGGACGAATTCAAGGGCAGGATCACCACTACGGAATACCTGGCCGCCCATATTCACCGCAGCCTGGCCAATGAAATAAAACCATTTTTCAACGGCAGGCTCCGGATAGAGCTGGGCGAATCGCATGTGGCCTGGGCTTCTTTTGAAGGAGAAACCGGTTCATGATCTATTATGCCTGCCCCGATCCACTGGCATTCGTTTCCGGGGGCAATCTGCTCAATGCCCAAATATTCCGCGCTTTCCGCGAAGCGGGCAGGGCATTTGCCCGTATCGGCTGGCAGGATATCCCTTACATAGATTTTGCTCCGAAAGATTTCCTCCTCGTGGATTCCATCTGGATAAACAAGATCCAAATCCGCGATTTCAGTAAAATAAAGGCGACCAAAATATTTTTCACCCACCTCTTGCCTTCCATGCTGGATCTCGGCATCAAAAGGATACAGGAGATCGAGCGGCTCTCTTGTTTTGATTTCCTCCTGGCCAACAGCGCCTTTACCCGGAACTGGCTGGATGCCCTGATGTCCGGGAAAAGCAGGATCAAAACCGTTCAGCCCTGGATCAAAAAAACAGGAATGCAAGAGAGCGCCGTTCGGGATAAGTTTATCCTGGTCGCTGCCTGGCAGCCTATAAAACAAATAGATCTTTTATTTGATACTTTGACGCGCGTTGATTTGCCGAAAGGGTTCAGGATCCATTGTTACGGCGACCGCCAGGTAAACCCATCTTATACCTTTAAATGCATGCAAATCCTGGAAAAACATCCCGGACTTGCGGAGCATATCCTCCTTGAAGGCGTGGTAAGCGCTGAGCACCTCGCCTCCGTCTATGTGGCCGGCAAATGCCTGATCGATTCTTCCCGGTTTGAAACCTATGGCATGGCCCTGGCCGAAGGGCTTGTCAATGGCCTGCAGGTCCTGGCCCTTGGTCAGGGCAATGTAATCCATTTGATCGGGCAGGGCAGAGGCAAGTATTGCAGGGACCTGGAGGAACTGGTGCAAACCGCCGTATTGATCTTTGAAGACAAGTTGAGCCTTGAAGAAAAGCCGGTGCAGGATATCCTAACCTCCTGGTCCGCTTTTGTCAGTCAGTTTTCATTCCTGGATCAGATCGGGCGGATTTGATCATTCGATCCCGTATGGCAAATACGCGGGGATCCGGCTTGGAGGGAGCGAATCCACTTCGGCCCAGGCCTGCATGAATAAAGAATAAAAGCCTTCATGCTTTAATAAAGATCCTTTTTTGAAAACGGGGGCCATGCCCGGTTCAAACCCCCTGGCTGTAAAGACCCTGACCCAGCGCGGGTCCTTGCTGATCAGGTGGATGGGGGTAGCGTAGGTGTCCGTGGCTCCATTCAGGAGATACTCCATGCCGGCGGGCGGGTGATCTCCGATTAATATAAAGAGTGAATTGGAGCCGGCTTTTTCCAGGATGTATTTTTCCAAAACGGAAAGATCATAAATCACTCCCTGGGTATAACGTTCCAGGGGGCTGCCGTCCTCCGCCCGGATCCGTTTATGCGGACTTTTTTCGATCTGATCCAGCGATTTCCAGTCATCCAGCAGGGGAGGAGGGTGGTAAAAAGGGGCGTGGGTATTCAGGGTGATAAAAAACAGGAAAAAGGGCGATTGATTTTTGTCCAGGACGTATTCGTCCCAGTAATTCAGGGCGTATTGATCCGGAATGCCTCCGAAATAATCGTAGCGGTAACCCCGGTATGGAAGGTCGGAATACCGGGTCCAGTGCCGGTGATCAAAAAAGATTTGGGTGATGCTGTCCAGTTTTTCAAACGTCTCTCCAAAATTGGCCATGGTATTCAGCCGGTAGGTCTGATAGCCCTGGTGGTTGAGCGCGCGGATCAGGTGGGGGTACTGGGGGAATTCCCGGAGCAGTTTTTCATAAGCGGGGTGATTGTCAATCCGGACACCGCTCATCAGGCTGGTGAACCCAAGCCAGGAGCGGCCTCCAAGAATGGTGGAATTGCTCAGGGCTGAAGCCGAATGCCAGCCCTGGCCGGCCAAGCGCTTCTGCATGGAGTCCAGTTTGAGGAGATATTCCCTGTTGTAAGGTTTTACCACACCGGCTACGGTACCATAAGCCTCAATAAAAAGCAGGTAGATGTTTGGTTTGGAAACCAGCGGGAGGGAATCATATTTTTCGTAGTCCAGGCGTCGATGAAGATCGGGGAGGGATTTGACCCTCTTGCTGGTAAAGGCAAGGTTCATATCCCGGGCAATCCAGTGAATGGCCGGATAATACCCGGAAGCATCAACAGGCTTATTGGTATAATACAGCCCGGCGGGAAGGAAAAATACAAAGCAGGGAATGAGCCAGGCCTTTAAACCGGGGTTTTGGGAAAACCAGCCGGACAAGACCCGGTGGCCCCGGTAAACCATCACATAAAACAAAGCCAGAAGCAGGGCGAGCAAGGCATATGCAAGAAAAGGAGGGATCCTCATCGATTTCATAAATACAGGCAACACCCTTTTAATCAGGGCCCAGTCATAGGTCCATACGGGGATCTCTCCATATACCTTCCAAGAGAAATGAAAGTAAGCCTGAAACAGGAACAGCATAAGATAAAGAAAGGCCGTACCGGCGGCCATCCATTTCTGCCGGCTCATGCTGGCCGGCAAAGCCAAAAGGGCCAGCACAAAGCCATAATCCAGGCTCCACCGGAAGACATCCGGATTCTGGCGACTCACCAGGTTGCTGAAAGATTCGATCGCGGGTAAAAAACTTCCTTCCGCCTGCTTGGCCAGGTAAAGAGGCAGGTATAAGAGCCATTGCAGGCAAAAAAGGATGGACAGGGCCGGCAAGAAATTTACCCTGCGATTGTTTTTGCCCAGGCCTGAATATCCCGGATGGTCCATTTCCACAGGATATTCAGCGATTTAAGTTCAATAATCCGAGCTCCGCAAGGGCGCCCCGGCCAAAAGAAATAAACAAAGCGGCGGCGGCAAAGACCAGCACGGGAAAGGACCATGCATAAGGCAGAAAATAACAAAGGAGGATGCTTACAAAAACCACGACGGCAATGATCCGCGCATATTTATCCTTGATTTCCTTGCGCCCCGGTTTTAAAAAATAAAAAACGACGATAAAGTACAGATACCGGATGAGCCCAAGCGATACGATCCAAACCCCGGTGAATCCTTTTTGAAAAAGGATAAAAGTCGTGCACAGGACAAATAAGGCATCCGTTTCCTTATCCATGTATTCCCCGATGGTGCTGGTCATCTTAAAGGTCCTGGCGAGATAACCGTCCAGCAGGTCTCCCAGGCAAATCAAGGTAAAGAGGATGCCGAGCAACAGGTCCGGAATCACCGGATGGATCAGGGTGACCGCGATGAGGCCAGTCATTCGCAATAAGGTCACCGCATTGGCCGGCCCGTAAGGAAAATGGAGCGCCCGGTGATTTAAAAAATATTTGGCCACCCAATAGGCAAAGCCCGGCAAGGCGGTGATCGCCAGGTAAAAAACATCCCGTTTCAGGATGGAAACAAAGGTGAAAAAGATAATCCAAAGGGAATACAGGAGCAGGTCGAAGTGCAATTTGGTCAGGGCCTCATTTTCCTGCGGTGGGATCATAGCCTGTGGTTAAAAGGACATCATGGATGGGTTCGCTTAGGGTCAGGCCCCGGACCGATGGTTTATTTTTTCTTTGAGATAGTGGCCGGTTTTGGAATCTTTCACCTTGACCAGGTCCTCCGGCGTGCCTGCGAAAATCAGTCGCCCGCCTTCCTTGCCCCCCCCGGGGCCGAGATCGATGACCCAATCGGCGGATTTGATCACATCCATATTGTGCTCGATCAGGATGACCGAATGACCGTTTTCCACCAGGGCATTGAAGGCGTCCAGCAGTTTGCGGATATCGTGGAAATGCAGGCCGGTTGTGGGCTCGTCAAAAATAAAGAGGATGGCCTCCTGGCCTGCTTCGCGGGTGAGGTAGCTGGCAAGTTTTACGCGCTGGGCTTCCCCTCCAGATAGAGTGCTGGAGGCCTGTCCCAGTTTGACATATCCTAGGCCTACGTCAAAAAGGGGTTTGAGTTTTTGATGGATGTCCGGCTGGTCCTTAAAAAAGGTGAGGGCTTCTTCGACACTCAGTTCAAGGATGTCGTACATCGATTTTCCATTGAATTTCACTTCCAGGACTTCATTTTTAAAACGTTGTCCTTTACAATCTTCGCACAACAATTTGACGTCGGCCAGAAACTGCATTTCCACCACGATTTCCCCTTCTCCCTGACAGGTTTCACAGCGCCCTCCTTCCACATTAAAAGAAAAATGGCCCGGGCCATAACCTCTGACCCTCGACAGGTGCTGGTTGGCGTACAGTTTCCGGATCGGGTCATAAGCTTTTACATAAGTGACGGGATTGGAGCGGGTGGATTTGCCGATCGGATTTTGATTGATCATCTCCACCCCGCGGATCTGTCGCAGGTCGCCTTCCAGGGACTGCAATCCGGGGATGATGCCGAAATGGCCGTCGGCCAGTTGCCTTTCCATGGCGGGGAACAAAAGGTGTTTGACCAGGGTGGTCTTGCCGGAGCCGGAGACCCCGGTGACCGCGGTGATGGTATTGAGCGGGAATTTGACTTCCAGGTCCTGCAGGTTGTTCAGGGTAGCTCCCTTAAGCACCAGTTTGTCTTTCCATTTTCTTCGCCAGGATGGGACCTCGATGGATTGGCTGCCTAGGAGATAGGCGGCGGTGAGGCCGGGCTGGTTGGGTTTTATAAACTGTTCGTAGCTTCCTGTATAAACAACCTTGCCGCCGTGGATGCCTGCTGCGGGCCCGATATCAATGATGTAGTCGGCCTGCCGGATCAACTCTTCTTCATGTTCCACCACCACTACGGTATTGCCCAGGTCGCGCAATTGTTTAAGCACTTCCACCAGCCGGTTGGAGTCCACCGGGTGAAGCCCCACACTGGGTTCGTCGAGGATGTAAAGGCTGCTCGTAAGATTGCTGCCCAGGGTCCGGGTCAGGTTGATGCGTTGGGTTTCCCCGCCGCTGAGGGTCGATGCCAGCCGCTCCAGGCTGAGGTGTTTAAGGCCAAGCCGGCACATGATATCCAGCCTTTGCAGCACCTCCCTCAGGATCCTTGAGGCGATCTTTTCATCCTGCTTCGAAAATCGGAGGGCGCGGAAATGTTCATACAGCTCATCTACAGGCAAATGGATCAGGTCCGGCAGGGCAATCCCGTTGATCTTGACATAGGCCGCCTCCTTTCTCAGCCGTCCCCCTTCACATTCCGGGCAGGTGGTTCTTCCCCTGAACCTGGCCAGGATGACCCGGTTTTGAATTTTATAGGTTTTCTCTTCCAGCTCCCGGAAATAGGCGTCGATCCCATAGAAATAATCGTTGCCCTGCCAGAGGGTTCGGTATTGTTCCTTGGTCAATTTATGGATCGGCTTGTGTATGGGAAAGTCAAAGAGATGGGCTTTCTGGATCAATTCCTGGGTCCACAGGCTGCCTTTTTCTCCGCTCCAGCAGGCAATGGCGCCTTCATAGACCGATTTGGTCTTGTCCGGGATCACCTTATCTGCGTCGATGCCCATGACCCGCCCATATCCTTCGCACCGGGGGCAGGCCCCGTAAGAGTTGTTGTAATTGAACAATTGGGGAGTGGGTTCCAGGAATTGGAGCCCGTCGGCCTCAAAACGGTTGTTGAACAAATGGCTTTTCCTGGTTTCCGAATCGTAGACGATGGCATTGCCTTCGCCTTCCGCAAAGGCCGTGAGCACCGAGTCGGCCATCTGGTTGACAAAATCCTCGTCTTCCGGATTCGTTACAAAACGGTCGATGAGGATGGCAATATGGGCATTGCCCAGTTTGGACAGTTTATCTTTTAAGGGCCAGCCTTTTGACTTCTGGACCTCTTCGATCTGAAAAAGTTCATGGTTCCGCAGGATCCGGGAATACCCTTTTTGCAAAAGGAGGGCGAGCTCCTGGCCCAGGGTACGGTCATCGTATTTGGTGGAGAGGGGGACCAGCAGGTAAATCTTTGATCCGGCTTTCAGGTTTTTGATATAGTCCACCACATCGCGTACCTCATGCCTTTTGACGACCTCCCCGGAAACGGGGCTGTAAGTTTTTCCTATCCGGGCGTAAAGCAAGCGGAGATAATCATAGATTTCCGTCATGGATCCCACCGTCGAACGCGCGTTGGAGGTGCTTACTTTTTGTTCGATTGCGATGGCCGGGCAGATCCCTTTGATATAATCCACCTCCGGTTTTTTCATCCGCATCAGGAACTGCCTGGCATAGGAGGACAGGCTTTCGACGTACCTCCTTTGCCCTTCTGCATAGAGGGTGTCCATGATGAGCGAGGATTTACCGGACCCCGACACCCCGGTCACCAGGACCAGCTTGCGTTTGGGGATCCATACATCGATATTGCGGAGGTTGTTGGACCTGGCGCCTTTGATATAGATGGAATGCCGGGTGTCTTCGGCCAGGGGAGGGGATATAGCCTCTTCCTCTTCTTTGGATCTGATTTTCAAAATGCCTTGCTTGTCAAAAAAACACCCAAAGATAAGGAGGAGGGCCTTTTTTTTCAGGTAAAATGGGAATCCGGACAGCAACGAATTGGGGAGAAAACGCCGCTTGCCGGGAATGTTAAAAAAACCAAAAAATTTTAAAAAAATCCAGCGCGCCCATAGGTGGAATATAATTTGATGTATATTTGGCCTTATTCACTGTTAAAAATCGCGCCTATTAGAGACATAACTTCTACACTATAATTTATTTAAAAACCAAAATTATTATAGTTATGCAAGTTATGTTGCTCTCTGATCAGGATTTGATTCAGCAATATCTCAACGGCAGTGAACAGGCCTTTGAAGTCCTGCTGAACCGGCACAAGACCAAAATCTTCACCTCCATCTACCTGTTTACCAGGGACCATGAAGTCGCCGAAGATATTTTCCAGGAAGTATTTATTAAGATCATCGACACCCTCAGAAAGGGTAAGTACAACCACGAAGGCAAATTCCTGCAATGGGCGCTTCGCATCTCATACAATATGTGTGTGGACCAGTTCCGCCGGTCCAAACGGCAGACCCAGGTTTCCCCCAGCGAGACCTTTGATGTCCTCAATGTGATCCAGGCGTCCGACGACAACATGGAACAAACCATGATCAAGTCGCAGGGCATCCACCGGATCCAGTCCCTGGTGGACCAACTTCCTCCCGAGCAGCGCGAAGTGGTCATCCTCCGCCACTATGCCGATATGAGCTTCAAGGAAATTTCCCAACTGACCCGCGTGAGCATCAACACGGCTCTGGGGAGGATGAGGTATGCCCTCATCAATCTCCGCCGGCTGATGGAAGAAAAGGTCGAACTGGTTTATTAATTCAAAAGGCATGGGGGCGGGGCCTGGGACAAGGGCCCTGCCCGATGCATCCACCTGCACGCTTCCCCTTTCTCTTGATCGACTCCGCCGTATTCTCTTTTAAAATTTTTACTTTTGCGCCCTAAAACGAATCGAAGGCATGGGTCGCATATTTGAAGTACGCAAGTCCAAGATGTTTGCCCGGTACGACCGGATGGCCAAGCAGTTTACTCGGATAGGCAAGGAGATCATCATCGCAGTCAAGGCCGGGGGGCCGGACCCGGATTCCAACGCGCAGTTGAGAAGATGCATCGCCAATGCCAAGTCCGTCAACATGCCCAAGGACCGCATCGAAGGGGCGATCAAAAGGGCGCTCGGCAAGGATACCGAAAATTACGACGAGGTCTTGTATGAAGGTTATGGACCGGGTGGGGTAGCCATCCTGGTCGAAGCGGCCACGGACAACAATACCCGCACCGTAGCCAATATCCGGAGCTATTTCAATAAAATGAACGGCAGCCTGGGCACCAGCGGTTCGGTCAGTTTTATGTTTAAAAAAATGGGGGTGTTCAAACTCCACCCCGCCGGCCTCAACCCGGAAGAACTCGAACTGGAACTGATAGACTTCGGCCTCGAAGAACTGGGTGAAGGCACGGGGGAAAACGAAGAGCCCATCCTTGTCCTCCGGGTCCCTTTTAATGAATTCGGCACCATGCAGAAAGCCCTGGAGGACCGGAAGCTCACCCCGATCTCTTCCGAGATGGAATGGATCCCCCTGAATACGACTTCCCTGGATGAGGAAAGGGCCGAAGAAGTGCTAAAACTGGTGGCAAAAATCGAGGAAGACGAAGACATCCAGAAAGTGTTTCACAATTTGGCCTGAGAACGGTTTTGAACCCATCGGAGAGCGGGACCAATAGCCGGGTCAAGATCCCAATTTAAATTTTCATAAATACGGGGCAAGGAAGCCCTGACTATCCGTGTCAAGGGGGGCAGATTTGGCCTGGAATTGATTTGGAATTTGTCGTGGATTCAAGGGAATCTCATTTGGAAGTGAATGCTAAAATGCCCTTTTCTGGGGTAAATCAATCAGATGATCAATTGGGTCTTTGCAAACTGGCACCAGGAAGGGTTTAACATGTTTCATGGATAGGTTTAACATATTAAAGCATAGAATCTATTATTTTACTTAGGTGAAACGGATATGAAATGAATACTCTATATTTTAAGGTTAGCCTAATATTCCCTTTATTTGGTTTGTCGTTCCTTGCAAACGCTCAACATTTTTACCTCGGCCTAGGTTATTCATCCATGGACCCAAAATCAAGTTTTCAGTCAAGGTATTATCGGGATGGGTACCCTCCAAAACTTGAATTTGAATATTCGATAAATGCAGGGTATGAAAAAAAATTTGGGAAAGTCCTCGGTCTCTCCCTGTATTTGGGATATGTGCACAATACGAATAAAAATGTCTTCTGGATTAGTCCAACGTATTTTCCGCAGATTGATCCCCGGAAGACCGTATTGAGGTACTCATTCAATAATATCAGTCATTTATTCTCGGCCGGAGCATCCGTCAATCTGGACCTCGTAAAAATCAAAAACAGCGCCTGGGGACTAGCGCCCTATTTTAGGACGAACTTCTTATTTAAGAAACAGACCCAACCGGTTGATTTTGATGGTTTTAAATTTACAACACATAAGTTTAAGCCTTTTAGTATGGAAGCCTATCCTTTATTGTTCTGCAGGATCGACCGTTTTCTGATTCAAGTGGGGGCCAGGATGTATTCTTTAAAATACTTTGATGAGGTCGTGGAGGTAAATTATTCCAACCCGAACCCGAAAGTGGACTTTAGGAATTCGTTTAAATGGATGGCCACTGTTTCTTACAGATTATAGAAAATTATACCGGAAGGAGATCCTCATCTTATTTTTGGACGATGTGCCAATACTATTTGATTTGATTCGAGTGGTTAGTGGCAGTCCAATCAGGCAATCTGGTGTCTGAAGTTTCCTGGTATAAACAGTAAATTTTTGACAGAAAATACCCCCTTGAGGCACCACGTCCTATACCTACGACCGTCTGGACCGCGAAGTGGTCAGGTCGGATCCCAACGGTTTCCGGATATTCACCAAATACGATATCTTAGGACGGGTGATCATATCGGGAAAACATACCACCAGCTCAAATCCAACTGGTTCGGAGCAGCTCTATGAAACGGCTTCCGGCTCGGGATATTTTTATACCTCATCGGCTTTCCCCACCTCTTCCATCGAGGT
>Ga0116142_10000411_pt1 | contig 57730 bp, 48 predicted proteins | sample AD_UKC033_MetaG_FD_89785 | JGI IMG/M metagenome (GOLD analysis project Ga0116142, IMG submission 89785) | Active sludge microbial communities of municipal wastewater-treating anaerobic digesters from USA - AD_UKC033_MetaG | ecosystem: Engineered > Bioreactor > Anaerobic > Digestate | place: USA... | reverse complement strand
TTTAAGTCCGAAAATGCTTTTGATTTTTCTTCCAATACTTTATTTGCAAGATTTTCAAACTGAAGCATAAGTTTTTTTTGCATATCTTCAATTTCCAACTTCTGTGTATCAAGTTTCTCTTTTAAGTTGATAAGATTAGTTTCTGCAACATTTAAAGATGAAAGTAACTCCTTATTTTCAGAAGCCAAATTTTGGTTTTGTTCTTTGTTAGATTCTATCTGGCCTTCTAAATATTTCTTTTCTGTTTCATATAATAAAACACTTTTTTCAAGGTCAGACAATTTACTATCTATTTCATTAAAATCAGATTTGTTACTATTTTTCAATTTAAATATCAACCATGAAATAACAAACCCCAGAATACAACCAATAATAAGAAAAACGATTTCCATAATTTCAATTATTTAAGAATGTAAATTTATAAGAAAAAGACTTAAAAAAAAATTGTCACACATATAAAAAAAAGAGGCCACAAGGACCTCTCTTTAAAATCTATAAAACTAATTATTGAATAATTAATTTGTGTGTTGAAACTTTTCCATTACTTTCAACTTTAACAATGTAAAGTCCTGCAGATTGTGAAAATTTCACTTCCTGGTTTGCATTTACATTGAATGATTCAACTATTCTACCAGCAATATCAACAACAGAAACAATTGAATTTTCTGTTACATTTATATTAACAAAGCCATTAGATGGGTTTGGATAAATAGAAATCACATTTGAATTAGCAATTTCAGCTGAAGTTGCAATCTCTAATGCAAAATCATTAACAAGCCACTGAGCACCATCAGTACCAACATAATTGAATGCAAACCAAACTGAAGATTCACCTGCATAAGCTGACACATTTACAATAGCAAGATATTCTGTCCAACTCTCGAACACACCAGGTACCGTTTCATCCCAAATTGTAGTCCAATTAGTACCATCAGAAGAAGCTTTAAACAACATATCATAATTATCTTCGGGATCAACTGACCAATAATAACTTCCTGACCAGTTGAACTTTGCAACAATATTATCAGTTGAAAATGCACTTAAGTCAAATACAGGAGATACAAGCCATTCGTTCTGAGCAAGTACAGCAGCATCATACTCACATGAATATGCATCAACGCCATTATGTTCCCATGTTTCATTTGGATTTGTCTGAGCAATAAGCCAGCAAGGATCTGCAACATCGAAAGCATTTGTATAAGGTAAGGAAGAAATTGCCGGACCGCAATCGAATAAAGTAGTAAATGTAACAGGACCAGCCCAACCGCTAGTTTCTGCACCACAAATTGCCTGAACATATACTTCATATTCTGTATCTGCATCGAGTTCTGTTAAAACAGCATTAGTTACATCAGCAGCAACCTGATCACCTTCTGTAGCAGGGTCAAAACCGGTAGGACCATAAACAACAGTCCATTCTGTTCCTGCGCCATTTTCAGTCCAAGAAACAGTTGCTCCATGTATTCCTATTTCACTAATAATGATGTTAGAAGGATCATTACATGCATCAGGGTCAAGCATAGTTGTAAATGACCATGTTACATCATAAGCAAGATCATCAACCCCGTCAGATATTGAGCCTGTTGGAATTAAAACGGTGTAGACAGTATTAAAATCTAAATCGTCATGTGCTAAAGTTAAAACTGCATCTTCAATAGTTACAACAACATTGCCTGGATCCGGGGTAATGGATATCCCTGAAAAATCAACTTCTGTTATATTAACATCAAAAGTAGCAGAAACTACTGCATCAACTGCAACATTATTTGCATTATTTAGCGGGCTTAATGTAATAGCATGAGGACCAAGAACCGGAATAGCTTGAGCAAGAAATACTTTGTAAATCATATTTGGATCTTGCTGAACATTTACCAATAGAAAAGCTGCTCCATCTTCTTCGTAGGATGCTAAACCTCCTGAACCACTTCCAACACCTGCATCAAATTCAGGAAAAGCAGAAACGTCAATAATTCTTCCTGTAGCTGTACCATTAAGTGCATATTCTGTCAATTGAGTAACATCAGAATCACCAGTTCCTTCAAATACCCAAATTGTTGGATTTAATGGGTCACTCCAATTATCATAAGCTGCACCATAAATACTTGGAGAAGCAAAATTATTGCCTGTTGCTGTTCCTGCAACTGTAAATTCTGTTAAATTAGTATCCCAGTTATTTGCCCAAAATGTTTCATCGTCATCATCATAAGCAATTGCACGTACTGCAACAGGTGCAGCTATTGTTGATATTAGTGTCTCATTAGCCAAATCCATTTGAAATAAACTTGTTGAAGCATTTGAACCATAAAAATATTGACCATCATAAGCCATATCTCTTATTGCAGTAGCTCCGGCAACAGTAAAAGTTTCAATATAAAGACCATTCATATCATACCTATCAAAGTTACCGCTTCCCCAATAAGAAGTGTAAATATTTATACCATCAGTTTCAACTCCCGGACAACCGGCTGCATTAGCTGGGAAATATGAAATAACAGATCCAAAAGAAATTGGAGCAACTTCACAATCTTGAACGATTTCATTATTATCAGTATTAAGATCACCGGTAATTGTAACTGTAGCGGTAATAACATAATTTCCATCTTCAGGTGACCATAAATCATCCATAATGTATGTTTCGTTGGCGAATGAAACAAAACCAGCGCCTGTAACAGCTAATGTAGAACTATATACATCTGTAGTCCCGTCATTTATAACTACTGAAATTGAAAAATCATCAGCAGTAGTTGAACCTAAATTTTCCACAACAACTGCAGGGTAAAAAGTTTCTGCAGAAAATAAATGAGATGGACTAACAGATATAACTGATAAATCAACAGCCAATGCTTCTGTCAATGTAAGTGTTCCTGTTGCTGTGTGTGGATCTGACCCATATCCGTCACCAACGATAAGCCATACAATATCCAAATTACCAGTAAATCCTGGATCAACAGTAACATTTACAACGAAAGATGCATTAGCAGATAAGTCTCCCCATTGTGAACCTCCACCAAGGTCACCCCAAGAGGTAACAACTCCGTTACCGGTTTCTTCATTCCATGCAAGGGCAAAGTCAGCAGACATATTAACAGTTACTCCCTCTGGGAAATCCAATGAAATACCATCGGTATATTCAGTATCCGGTGAATTGTGAATATAATTAAAATTAAGATCAAAAGTTGCTCCGGCTACATAAGAAGCATTTTGACAAGTAATAACACTATTCATAGTCTTAGTACCTTTCAGTGTTTTCACTTCTGCCTTCTCAACAGAATTTTGTGCAAAAACTCCGCAGATTACAAAAACCATCAGCGCAGTTAGTAATAAAGTTTTTTTCATAATTAATATAATTTAAGTTAAACAAAATATTTTATGACAAAAGTACTCTTTTTTTATATCAAAATATTGTATTGTTAATAAAATTCCCCAACTAAAGTCAACGTGAATTTTATATTTTTAAGTTTTTAATAATAAATATGAGAAATATTAATAAAACAATATATATACATAATATAACAGAATTGTACACAAAGCTTACTAATTCAACATTTCCAAACTTTCCATAAGATTTAAAGAAACAACGATTTAAACCTTCGGTGCCGGGAAATGAATATACAGATTTAAAATTTCTTAAAATTTTATCATTTAAAATAATAAAAGGAGGACTATTTGGGTTGTTAATAACCTTATTTACTGCCTCATTAGAATATTTCAATTTCAATAAATTTAATTCAGATTTTGTATTAATAACTGAGTCTTCGAATAGTAAATATTTATTCTTCTGATTATTATAAAAGTTCTTTTGCACGTTTAAATCTAATTTAGCATTCTCAATAGAACCAACAAATCCAACATTATTTATTTCGCTAATAACAATTCTCTCTGCTCTTTCTTTGTCTGTTTTTCCAATTTCTTCAAGTTGAGGAATAAAGTAATCAAGATAATAAACCGAATTATTTACAAATTGCCTATACTTATAAATATCTTTATAATAAGGATTATTACAATAAAAATCAGTAATTACAGCTTCTGATGCCCAACGCATTGGAATAATATCTGCAATTAATGGAACTCTGCCTTTATCGTTTATTATTTTATTAAAATCTCCAAAATTTATCATAGCCCCTGAAAATATCAGTTGGGGAATCATAATAAGAGGTATGGCCAAATATACTGTGCTTATTTGTCTGCAGAAGCCTGAAATCAATAAACTTACCATACTACCCCAACAAATCAAAAGAAAACTTATGAAAAATAATGTCAAAAAATGAAAACTGTTTTCAATTATTAAGACTGATGGTAATACTAGCAACAAAGCTTGTATGAGAGATAATATAATGTATTTAAAAACTATTGATAATAAATAACTATGCGATTTATCTATTATTCTATTTTCATGCTGATTGAAATGTCTAAGAAATATAAACTCATGTCCGGAATTAACTAAACCTGTAAAAATCGCTGTTGTTAATATAACCAATATCCACACAGGGACATTTGGATTATAGTAATAAATATAATCTTCAGTATTTGAATATTTAAGCAAGGTCGAAAACAAAACTCCCGACAAAAGAGGTATTAACAAAAGCAAAACTAGTCTTGATTTTTGCTTGATTTCAACGCTTATACTAAATTCCAAATGATTAATAAATGAGAGCCAATTATTTTGTCTTACACGCTTAACAAAATTTATCTTCTCATCTTTTTTATTAAATTGGTTTGCATTTACAAAACGTTGATAATATTCTGATGCTGAAAATTTCCTTTTTCGAGTTGCACTTCCATTTTCATCAAATTGCTTCTCTTCAATCATTTTTAGCAATACGCCAGGATTAAACCGCGTTTCTATTAAACTGTTTTTATCAACTTTTCCTAATATCTCTCTAAAATACTCAACTGATTTTGCCGGAGAGCCGTAATAAATCGGATATCCTCCATCATCAATAATCAGTATTTTATCAAACATCATAAATATGTCGAAATCAGGTTGATGAACAGATGCAACGATAATTTTATTTTGATTAGCTATGGAACGCAAAAGACTCACAATTTTGAATGTATCTTCTGACGACAACCCACTGGTAGGTTCGTCTAGAACAAGCACCTCTGGTTGGTTCAACAATTCCATAGCAATTCCCAATCTTTTCTGTTGTCCTCCCGACAATTGGTATGAACTTCTATCAGCTTTACAAACAATCTTGTTACTCTCTTCGAGCAATCCTGTTTCAGAAAAAACTTCATTTATCTTTATTTTTGAACTTTCACTCGACATCTGCAAAAAATTGCATCTATGTTGCAGGTGTTCCTCAACAGTATAAAAAGGAATGAAATTATCATGTTGAGGTAAGTATGATTTAATTAATATATCTTTCCCCGATAATATTCCTGTAAAGTAGACTTCTCCACTTGCTTTATTTTCCAAGCCGGATATACTTCTAAGAAAGCTAGTTTTTCCACTCCCGCTTTTGCCTATGACAGCAATCAGTTCACCACTGCAAAAATCCAGAGAGGTTTTATGCAGAATTATTCTTTTATTCTTTTTAAGCTCAATGTCTCGAATATTCAGATAAAACTTCTTTTCTGTTTCGTTTATCGGGCCTTTGGATAATGACTTTAAGTCCGGATAAAATAATTTTTTAATATCATTATATACTAAAACAGAATCTTTCAAAAAGTACTTTACTTGCCCCTCAATGATTTTTTTATCATTTAATTTCAATTTGACTGATAATGATTTGATAAAAATTACCTCAAAATCTGTTAAAAAAATTTCAGCAATATTGACATTGTCAACAAAAACACTTGTATATTCTGTTTTATTGTCAGAAAAAATAAATCTTTTTAATTCATAATAGAAATCATCAGAAAACCCGAAAATATTGGCAATGAGGGAAGAAAACTCTTCTGAAAGTTGACCGCAACCTGTTTCTTTAATTAAAATAATTAAAAAATAAACTACTATCAGACGTTCAGAAATTGAAATATTAAGTTTAATTTCTTCACAAATCCTGATAAGTTTTACTGAGTTTAATGAGATTCTTTTTTGAGATGATTCTGAACTATATTCTTTTAAATAATTCTTATATATTTCTGTATAATCTGATATATACTTATCCTCAATTTCTGAATTTAAAAAACTTTTAAAGACTGCCACAAATTTATTAATGCTCTCTTTTGCTTGTCTGTTGGCAGCCAAAGCAAACAATTTGGCAATGGAATTCAGAGTTAAAATATTCATATTATGAATTCAATGACTTTCTGCTAAATTAGAAAATATTTTATAAATTTTTAACTTTTTTTTAAGAGTCGAGAAAAACATCTTAAAATAACTTACGTTAAAAGGCAGTAAAACAAATTTGCTACTATGAAAAGTTGTAAATATTGGGTATTTTTTATAAATTTGTAAGCTGAAAATTGAAAGATATGAAGAGCATATTACTAGTTTTCCTTATTGGGTTTATAAGTATATGGGGATTTTCTCAGGAGCTTAGTTTTACTGCAAATGGACCTGCTAAAGTGGGGCTAAATCAGAGTTTTCAAGTAAGTTATATGGTTAATGCAAAAGGCAGCAACCTCACGCTGGGTGATTATTCAGATTTCAAATTTGTGAATGGGCCATCAACCTCAACTAGCTCAAACACTCAGATCATTAACGGACAAGTATCAACAAGCGTTTCATATAGCTATACTTACGTATTTCAGCCTCAAAATACAGGGAAATTCACTATTGGTGGTGCTACTATAACAGTAAACGGAAAGCAATACACATCAAATTCTGTAACTATTGAGGTTCAAAAAGATCCTGTACAAACTCAAAATAATAGACGAAATAATACTTACGACCCATTTGCTGATTTTTACAATCAAACTCAACCTCAAGTAAATAATACTCCAAAAGAAATTACAAACGAAGATTTATTTGTACGAGTTGTTACTGATAAAACCAATCTTTATAAGGGGGAGCCTATTAACGCTGCAATCAAAATATACACTAAAGTAGATTTGTCAGGTGTAAACGAAATAAAATTTCCCTCTTTTGATGCATTTTATGCCGAAGAATTAGAATCCGCAACAAGACTGAATTTCACAAGAGAAACCTATAACGGACAAACTTACAATGTAGCTCTGATTAGAAGATACATATTATACCCCAGATATTCCGGCAATGTTACAATCGAATCTTGTGAAGTAGATTGTCAGGTCAGACAAGCCGTTTCGGGTGGAAATAATTTTTGGGCACAATTTTACGGCTATTACGAAACGGTACAGCGAAAAATTAAATCTCCCGAAGTTAACATCAGTGTTAAAAATCTACCCCCCGCATCAGATGATTTTAGCGGTGCAATAGGGACGTTTAATATTAAAATGACACAATCTGCAGATACGGTAAATATAAATGATGCAGTTACATTCAAACTAGTTCTCAACGGAACCGGAAACTTCAATATGATTGAGATCCCCGATATTGTTTGGCCAAAGGAATTCGAAGTTTACGAGCCTGTGTCGTCTGATAATACAAACGTATCTACTGCAGGAGTCAGTGGCACCAAATCATGGGAATTTACTGTAATTCCAAGATATCCCGGAATATTTAAACTCGGCAAAATAAATTTTCAGTATTTTGATTCTTCTACAAAACAATACAAAACAATTAGTACCAACGATATTACACTTGCAGTAAGAAAAGATAAAAACGATACAAAATTCGGAGATACAGATTATGTTTATTCGCAAAAAAGCATTGAATATATTGGCGATGAAGATATAAGATTCATTAAAAATAACGATCTTAATCTTACAAAAAATTACACTCCAATTATTACTGATAGTTTCTTTAGCTTTTATTTCATCTTACCATTAACAGTTTTTATTCTGCTGGTAATCTTTTTAAGAAAGAAAATAAAAGAAAATGCAGACATTGCCATGATGAAAGTAAAACATGCCGGCAAAGTGTCAAGAAAAAGACTAAAAAGAGCAAAGAAATTCATGGTTCAAAATAATAAAACTGAATTTTATAAAGAAATTATCTCAGCTTTGTGGGGTTATGCAGGCGATAGACTTGGTATTGCAGTGGCAGATTTAACAAAAGACAAAGTATTAAATGTTATGGAGGCTATAAAAACTGATCCCACACTTGCTACTAAATTAGTCGAAATAATTGACAAATGCGAATATGCTCACTTTGCTCCTAATTCTAAAGAAACAGAATTATCATATGTATATAAGGAAGCTGCTGATATTATAGAAGAACTTGAACAAAAATTAAAAGTATAAAAATTAAAAAAAAATTATCAAAGTCAAAACATATGAAGAACATTACAATCACATTACTACTACTGATTATCGTACTTAATATTTTTGCAAATGATATTAAAACTGAGTCCGATTCTGCTCTTAATTATTATCTTAATTCAGATTTCGAAAAAGCATTAGCAATATATGAAGATATAAATAGTAAAGGTTATTGTTCTGCTGACTTGTTTTTTAATATGGGAAATTGTTATTACAATTTGGGTGATCTGGCAAATGCTATATATTTTTATGAAAAAGCAATTGTTTTAAACCCATCTGACGAAGATATACTTCATAATTTACAAATAGCAAATTCTAAAATTAAAAACAAGACAGATATTGTTCCTGAAGTGTTTTATTTGCGTTGGTATAAAAGCATTGTTTCTTTATTTAGTACTGATAAATGGGCAATCTTAAGTATTATATTTTTCATTCTTTGCTTGGGAACAATTTCATTGTATCTGTTTTCAAAAAGAATTATTCTGCGGAAAACCGGATTTTATTCAGCAATTTTATTGTTCATTTTATCAATTTTTAGTCTTATTTTTTCTATAGGTCAAGCAAAGTTGATTACTAATAACAATTTCGCAATTATTTTTGAAACAAGTCTTGTCAAATCAGGGCCTTCGGATGAGAGTACAAATCTTTTTGAAGTTAATGAAGGACTAAAAGTTGAGATTACAGATTCGCTGAACTCTTGGTATAACGTAAAACTTGCAGATGGCAAACAAGGTTGGATAATTGCCGAAAATGTTAAAAAAATATAGGTTTCTAAATTAAGCATAAAAATTGCTACTCAACCAAAAATACGAAAATGTCAGCAATGATATCTATCTCATATTAAATTTTGGAATATCTTTGCTTTACAATTAAAATGAAAAAAGATGAAAATAATTCTGCTAGCTGTTATATCTGTTCTTATTTTGCAATCATGCAGTTTATTGTATTACAATCCCTGCAAAAGTTATATTAGTGACGATATTACTTTCAGGGCATATTCCGAAGCTAGCAGTACAAATGAGCAATTTGCCGAAGAAAAAGCACTACTTATTGCAAAGACTGATATAGCCGAAAACGTTGATAATTATATTGTAAGTAAATATGGTCATCAAACATTTTTACATGATCCGGAATACGAAAATAAAATTTCAATAGTCCGAAAAACAGTTCTTAATAACATTAACATCGTCTGTTCTAAAACTATTGTCAAAAAAGGAATGTATAAGTCATATATTGCAATAGAAATATCGAAGGAAGACATTGACAAAGAAGTAACCCGTAAGCTAAAAGAACAAACTGACTGATATGGATATTGCATTGCTAATAATAGGACTTATTTTTATTATTGCCGGACTTATAGGTTGTATATTACCTGTAATACCTGGTCCTCCCCTGAGTTACATTGGACTTTTATTGTTACATTTTACCAGCAAAGCAGACATTACAACCTTCACTCTAATATTAACTGCAGTTTTAGCCATTGTAGCGACTATTCTTGACTATATTGTGCCTGTTTGGGGTACTAAAAAAGCAGGTGGTTCAAAATGGGGAACTCGTGGAAGCGGAATTGGACTTATATTCGGGCTATTCTTTTCACCTATAGGTATTTTTGTCGGACCTTTTCTGGGTGCTTTGGCCGGCGAATTGCTATTTCATTATTACCATAAAAAAGACCCTACTGATAATGCGAAATTCGAAAAATCTCTAAAAGCAGCTTTTGGTTCATTTCTAGGATTAATGTTTGGAGTTGTGCTAAAAATTATAATATCCTGCTTTATTGCTTTTCTGTTTGTTAAGGAAGCTATAATCGGTTTTTTCTAATCAATCTTCTGTTTCAAAAAAGCTAAAATGCACAGATCCATATTTTTTAGTCATACTAAAATATGGAAAATTTGAAAAGTCATTTTTCTCGGAATGCTCAATAACAAGCAAAGAAGCATTAGACAAAATCTTGTTTTTAAATACAGAATGGTATATTTCTTCAATGTTTAACAAATCATAAGGTGGGTCTGCAAAAATAATATCAAATTTTTTGTTACAAGAATTGAGATATCTGAATGCATCCGATTTTACTACAACTGCGTTATTGTGATCCAAGTTTTCTAATTGTTTTTCAATAAATTTTGCATGATTAAAATTGCTTTCAACCGCAATAAGCGACTTTACTCCTCTACTGACAAATTCGTATGATATACTTCCTGTACCGCTAAACAGATCAAGCACGTCAATATTTTCAAAATTATACAAATTGTTAAGGATATTGAACAAAGCCTCTTTAGCAAAATCTGTCGTTGGTCTGGCTTTAAAATTTGAAGGAGGATTAAACAACTTTCCTCTATACTTACCGCCTATAATCCGCATATTAGAAATTTAAAAAATTATAAAAATAATGCGGAGCTATCTCTTGAAAACGATAGAAATAGTTATAATCGGTGTTTTGTGATTCAAAATATACCTGTGAAACAAATTTCTTCAAATTAATAATCGCAGAGTTATCAGAATCAATAAAACCTGATAATACTAGTTCAGTTTCTGATTGTGATAATTTCAATTTGTCAAAAACATTTATTAAAAAATATAAAATATCATTACTTGTAGTGTAGCTAAAAACATTAAATAACTTAATACCTGCTTTATTTAACACCAACAATTCGAAGTAATCATCAAAAACCTGAACAAAAATTTTTGCATTAGTTTGATTTTCATCAAGAATATTTTGAGTAAAATGTGATTCAATAAACGTGTGTGACGATGGATACAGTTTACAATCCGGGAACAATGCTTTTATTTTATCATTTAAGCTCCTATTTATCGGAAAAACGACATAGTTTTCTGATTTTTCCAAATGTGAATAAAGCACCTCACAAGATTCATCAGGTTCAAAATTAAGTTCCCAAATATTATTTTCTGAACCCGGACTGAACAACACATCAGGCACTATTGTCTGACGTGAATCAGAAATAACTACTAAAATTGAATTAAAAACCTTTCCCAAAAGATTTTCCTTTTTCAAATATTTCTCAGTTTCATCAAGAATTTTACGTTTATTTTGAAATTTATAAGAGTGAAGGGCAATAAATTTATTTTCTTCAACAAGTTTCAGAGAAAAAGAAAGTCCATTTTGCGTTAACAAAATGGACAAATTTAATTTTGAACTATCGTAATTGTTTGAATCGAAATCTTTTATACTAACATTTTTCATGAGAATATTATTCCCAATTACCGGCATTGTTATTTGCCTCTGTTAGACTACCTACTTTTAAGCAGGTATCCTTTTTACTTGCATTATAATTTATAATATATTGTCTTTCTAAACCATCAAGAATATCAAAATTCAAAGCATAACATTGAAATACTTTTACTGAAACTCCTGATCCGGTCATTACCGAATTAGTATCCATTATAAACTCACATTTTGTTCCAGTAGGTACATACCTTAAATCTTCAATTGGATATTTAATATGTTTGAATAATGAATCAATAATAGGAATATAAAATGTATCTCTGGAAATAATTCCCAGCTTCAAAGCTTCTTTTTCTGTCAATGAATCCGGAACAAAGCCAATAGCTCTTACAACTCTAATATCTTCTGTTTTAATAAACTGAATTAAAGTATCAAATGATGGAGTATAGAATCCGGTTATTTCTTTATATGTAACCTGAGCAGTTCTAATATCTTTCAACTTTTCAATTGTCTGATTAAATCGCTTAACTCTCTCATGTTCAAATTTTATAGGTTTATTAATCCCATAAACAATATAGTAAGCCAAGATAATGACAACCGCTAACAATACTACTTTAATAATAATCCCAACTGTTTTATTCATTATTAGAAATTTTAATTTTACTTTGCAAAAATAAATTATTTTTTTCAAAAATAAGACAATTTTAATCTTAAAAAAAATTAAATGTCTGAAAAGTTTTTCAACAATCAGTTAATCAATAAAATCGGATATATTCCAACAGATGGACAAACGATAGCTACAGATAATTTATTACAATTTCTATTTGACAAGGAAAAATTTTGTGTATTTCTTTTAAAAGGATATGCAGGAACAGGAAAGACAACGCTTATATCAGCTTTGATAAGAACTCTTTCTGATATAAAAATAAATACTATCTTACTTGCTCCTACCGGGCGTGCTGCTAAAGTTTTATCTAATTATTCAGGCAAAAAAGCATATACTATACACAAATGTATTTATCGAAAAGAATCAACAAAAGCAACAGATTCGGATTTCTCGATAAATTACAACAAGAATAAAGATACTGTTTTTATAGTTGACGAGGCTTCGATGATTGGAAATATAGATACAGGTAACAGTATTTTTGGAAGCGGACGTTTATTGGATGATTTATTATCATTTGTTTTTAATGACAATAACTGTCGTTTAATTTTAGTAGGCGACACTGCTCAGTTGCCACCGATCGGCACAAATCAAAGTCCGGCGATGGATATTAAATACCTTGAAGGAGCAGGGATGAAAGTTTACACATCTGAACTTTCAGAAGTAGTAAGACAAACAGCAGAATCAGGAATTCTTATTAATGCTACTCGAGTAAGAGAAAATCTTTCATCCGAAAATTTTAATTTTCCTAAATTCAGTCTTAAAGGATTTTCAGATATTGTTAAAATTTCAGGAGCAGATATCCTCGACGAACTCGACAATTGTTACTCTAAATATGGCAGCCACGAGGCAAAAGTAATTTGTCGCAGCAATAAAAATGCAAATAAATACAATATGGGAATTCGCAATCGTATTCTTTGGAAAGAAGAAGAAATTACGAATGGTGATTTGCTGATGATTGTAAAAAATAATTATAATTGGTTGCCCGAGAATTCTGAAATTGACTTTATTGCTAACGGCGACATTATAGAAGTTGTACGAGTTGGCAAAAAGTATGAATTATTTGATCATCGCTATGTTGATTTAACAATTAGATTTATTGATTTCCCAGAGCTAGAGATAGATGTCAAAGCTATTTTGGATACCTTAAGCAGCGATTTACCTGCAATGGATGCAGAGTATCACAAAATACTTTACAATCTACTTCAAATTGATTATGCAGATATTACTGACAGTAAAAAACGCCACGAAGCTATTTTAGCCGATCCATATTTTAATGCTTTGCAAATAAAATTTGCCTATGCCCTTACATGCCACAAATCGCAAGGTGGACAATGGGCGGCAGTTTTTGTTGACCATGGCTGGCTAAACAAAGACGAAATGTCCGAACAAAACAAATACGAATTCCTGCGATGGCTCTACACCGCCATTACCCGCGCTACCGAAAAACTGTATTTGGTAAATTTTGACAAAGAGTTTTTGGAAGATTAGTACACTAATATACTCTGTACGTACCGAACATAAGAATTTATTTTACGTACAGATTTTGTGAATGAGAAAAATTATGGTGTAAAAATCTTGTCAAAATATCAAATTGAATCCCTTTTTTGAATTTTGAAACTTTTCAATTTCATTTTTGAAGAATTTTATTTGTTGTGAGCTGGTGAAATCTCTGAATATTTTCAAATCCTCATTTTCCTCTGTCTTATTTAGAGCATCAATATATTCAAGTCTGTCTTCGGTAAAAATCTTTACAAAAGGTTGATTAAAATACATTAAAATGTAATTCATAATTAGTCGAGATAGCCGTCCGTTTCCATCGGCAAAAGGGTGTATATTGACAAGATTGTAATGAGCATCTGATGCCAGATTTAATACATCATCATCATCTAAATTTTGCCCAAGTTTTGTGTTGATATTAGAAATAAATTCGACAACTAAGTCCGGCACTTTCTTATAATCTAGGAAAATATTTTTTATCAACATAAACCTGCGCTAAACGAAAATCTCCTTTAGATGTATCAAAATTCCCAGCTACGGAACTAGCCAAAGCACCGGTATTTTTCATCAAAATAGATTGTGTCTCCTTTATCATCTCAACAGATAGTTTAGTTTTTAATGCAGCTTTATCCTTTAAAAACATAAAAGCATTATAATGATCTTTTACCATCAAATGGTCTGATAGTGGTTTTCCTTTTGCGGTAATATCTTTATCCAATAAAATTCTTGTGTCTGTCTCAGATAAAGAACAGCCTTCTATTTTTACAGAGTGATATATAATGAAAAAAATAGAAAACTTTTCGTAATCTATGACTTGATCCAAATTTAGATTAAAATATTCCCCTCTATATTTTTGAATCTCGTTCATTACTCTTACCAGTCTATTTTTAGATTATCTTTCGCATTTATTCAATATCTCTCTTCAATTTTTCGACATCAATTGTATATCCTTGCTCGTTTAAAGATGTAATAAACTCCTCGTGTTTTCGATTTTTGCGATATTCTGGTTCGGTTTTAGGATGCTTAAGAAATTGAGCAATATAATTTGGATTTTCGGCGAGATTTACCACTGCATGAAAAAACAAAAAATCTTTTCCCTTATACATTGATGAACCCACAATTTTTCTTCCATTTAAAACTATATCGGATATTCCCTGAATGCTAAGACCTTCGACATTTTGTTTTTGCAGAGCTATTATGATTTTCATATTGCAATCATGAAAAAAAGATTTGATAGCAGTTAAATCATGCTCACGAGATATCATCGATACTATTACAGTTTTTGGGGTTAGAACTACCGAATGTCCTCCACTAGGTCGCTGCATGATGATTGCATTTTCTTGCTTTGCATTTTCAATTTCAACAGCATCGTCAATACTATCGCGTTGACCAAGGATAATATAGGTTTTGTCCGGCTTCCAAACCAATATTTCTTGTCCTTGTCCGTCAAATAAACTATTGTCGGGAAGATTGTATGATTGTAAAATATTCATATTGTAAAACTAGTTTTTTTTTGCAAAATATTCCAACAAAACACACAGAAAATTGGTGAATTGATAATCTGTAATATTTGTAGTCAGTTTACAAAAACTGATTACTTATAACAAAAAACAGATTAAAGATTTTCACTAAATTCTTGGATTTTGATTTACAATAAACGAAATAAAATTAGACGATTTTCTTTCATAAAATTAAATAATATTCGCTAAATTGCCTAAAAAAAAAAGCTATGTTACTAAAAATTTTAAGTCTATTGTTTTTTGCATTGATGATATATGTAAACTATCTTGCAAATGCTTTACCAATTAACGGATTATCAACCGGTGCAGTATCAAATGCCTACCCTAACCTATTCGCGCCTGCCGGATTAACTTTCTCAATTTGGGGTATTATCTATTTATTATTGGCAATTGTCAGTATAATGTTTTTCTTTGATTCCAATAAGGAGATTTTACAAAAAGTTTCATCGTTTTTTATTATCAGCTCAGCATTAAACAGTTTGTGGATTTTTGCATGGCATTACCAAAAGTTCGGTTTATCTGTTGTAATAATGTTGCTATTGCTAGCTTATTTGATTATTATTAATCATAAGCTAAGCAGTTCCCCGAATAGTATTTTCAAGGCTGCATTTGGAATTTACCTGGGCTGGATTTGCATTGCCACAATTGCCAATGTAACTGTATGGCTTGTTAGTTTAAATTGGTCAGGTTTTGGCATTTCGCAAGAGCTTTGGACAAGCATTTTAATAGCAATTGGACTTGGAATAACAATCGCCGCTGTAATTAAATTCAATAATCCATTTTTAGCAGCTTCTGTAATTTGGGCTTTTATTGGGATTGCAATAAAACAGCACGGGAATTCAAATCTTGTATTTATTGCAGCAATTGTTGGGGTTGTTGTGATTTTGATTACGGTGGCTTCGAGACAATTTTATCAGCCTTAATAGCTGATAAAATCCCTCAGCCACCTTACCATAGTGACATAATAATAATTACAGCGAGATAATTTTATCAGCCTTAATAGCTGAAAAAATCCCTCAGCCACAATAGAATACGAATGTAAGGGGACTGAGGGATTCGAGGCACGAGAATCGTCTCGAAGTCCCCGTAATATTCTATTTATGTATCGCTCCATCCACCGCTTCAAATCCTGCTTCCATAAAAATTTCAGATACTGTTGGGTGTGCGTGAATCGTTGAAGCAACATCATAAATTGTTGCTTCGAGATTCATATAAGCTGAAGCTTCGGCAATCATATCGGTTGCATTTTCGGCAATAATTTGAACTCCCATCACCTCACCAAATTTCTTTTCAGATAAAATTCGAACTTCGCCCTCTGTATCGCCGTTAATCATGGCTTTGCCATTTGCACTTAAAGGAAAGCTACTAACTTTGTAATCATATTTATTGACTATTAACTCCTGCTCGGTCATTCCTAATTGAGCAATTTCTGGACTGGCATATACATTTATCGGATATTTTTTTAAATCCATCACTGCATCCACTCCTTTAATAGAATTTACAACAAATAAGCCCTGAGCAGAGCCGGCATGTGCATAAGCTGATTTTCCGTTCACATCGCCAATTGCATAAATGCTTTTTACTGATGTTTGCAATTTTTCATTGGTTTCGATAAATCCATTTTCATCTAGTTCAATTTTAATCTTTGACTCAGGAACAATAGCCTTGCGTAGGCGAGAATTCACTTTTACTGCATTTTCAAAAATTTGCGAGTCTTCTTTGATTATCTCAATTTTTTCCTTTTTAAGCTTTTTAATGATGTATTCGTTCAAATAATCATCAAGTTCGGGAACAATCTTTTGCTCTATTGTAAATATCTGGACCTTCGCTCCTGCCATGTTTGCCATTTGAGCCAATTCTATAGTAACAGGACCATGACCATAAAAGACAATTTTTTCAGGTAATTTTACTAAGGCATATAAATCTTTAATGCTTATTTCATCGCCTGCACCTTGCTCAGGATATGATCCTGTTGCAATAATTATGTTTTCGGCGGTAATATTTCTGTTATCAACTGTAACCGAGTTCTCCGAAGTAATCAATGCAGTTCCAACAATAGTTTCGACAGCATTTTTCTTTAGCAGAAACTCCACTCCTTTCGACAGCTTCACAGTAGTTCCAATTGCTTTTTTTACAGCATTTTGCCAGTTAAAGCTTAAGTCTTTTTTATCCACTCCATCAATCCCATAGCGTTTTAAATCACCGGCTTTCACAAACATTTTTGCACTTTCAATTAATGATTTCGATGGAATACAACCCCAATTAAGGCACATACCGCCTACTTTGTCTTTTTCTACTATCAAAGTTTTTAAACCTAACTGACCGGCTCTGATTGCCGAAACATATCCTGCCGGTCCTGCTCCTATTATTATTAAGTCGTAGTTCATAGTTTTTATTATTTATATATTCATCCAATCCATATTTATAACTCTAGGCACTCTAGACGCTTTAGGCACTTTAGGCACTTTATTAAGTCACACTAGTCACTCCATTACCATTGCAACGGGTTCTTCCAAATAATTCATTATCTCGTTTAAGAATCTTGTTACTTCTCCGCCGTCAACTATTCTGTGATCAACTGAAAGAGACAGTGGCAAGGTATTTCCAACTACAATCTGTCCGTTTTTCACAATCGGGGATTCGAAAATACGACCTATTCCTAATATCCCTGCTTGAGGATAATTAATTACAGGCACTGCATATTTTCCACCAATCGAGCCAAAGCTTGTAATTGTGAAAGTTCCATCTTTCATATCCTCAAGTTTAATGCTTCTGGTACGTGCTTTTTCCGATATTTCTGCAATTTCAATCGCTAATTGCTTTATTGACTTTTTGTCAACATCTTTAATTACAGGAACTAATAAACCATCTTCGGTATCCACTGCTATTCCAATATTGTAATATTTCTTATAAATAATATTTCCATTTTCCATATCCATCTCAGAATTCAGCAATTTATACTTTTTAAGTGCAAGTGCTGTTGCTTTAATGATAAATGGTAAATAGTTAAGTTTTACACCCTCAGATGCATATTTTTCTTTGAATTTTGTTCTAAGATGAATCAATTCGCTAACTTCAACATCGTCAAAAACAGTCATATGAGCAGCATTGTGCTTACTTTGAATCATATTTTTGGCAATAGTTTTACGAATCTGAGTCATTTTTTCGATTTCTATTAATTCCGACAAATCATTTTTCTTATCAGAAACGGTTTTTGGAGTGATATAAGACTGCTGTTGTTTAAATTTTATAATATCCTCTTTCATCACACGCCCACCGGGTCCTGTTCCTTGCACGTTATTTATATCTACGTCCATTTCCTTAGCCATAGCTCTTGCCACCGGAGTTGCTAACGCTTTTTTATTAATGTGACTAATTGTAGTCGAAGTCACCTGTTCAGATTTAATAAAATCACCTTCGTTACTAGCAGGCATAAAAGCGTTATTTCCGGCAACTTCGAGGGTTCCAACAACACCGGCACCTTCTTCTTCTACTGCTTCCATCTGAGCTTGGGTTTCTTTTACCAATTCTTGTGCAGCCTCTCCGCTAATTCCTTCAATTTCAATTTCCACTAAAGCATTTCCAACATGAATAGTTTCGCCGACTTTACCAAAAGTTGCAGCAATTACACCATCACGAGGCGAAGGAATATCTGCCACTACCTTATCTGTTTCCATTTTAACTAATGAATCTCCTACCTTCACACTTTGTCCTTTTTTTACATACCATTCCAGTATAGTGCCTTCATCGAGACCTTCGCCAATATCCGGAAAATTAAAAATATATCTCATTGCTTTTGTATTTTTAGTATTTAACAGTTCTTAAAATCTCATAAAATATTTTTTCAGGACTAATCATAAAATGAGGTTCCCCTTTTGGCAAAGGTACAATCACATCAAAACCGGCAACACGTTTGGGTGGAGCTTCGAGATGTAAAAATGCCTCTTCCATTGCCAAAGCTGAAATCTCAGCTCCAACCCCAAAAGTTTTAATAGCTTCGTGTACAGTAATTATTCTGCCTGTTTTTTTAATTGATTGTGAAATTGTCTCTCTATCAATCGGATAGATTGTTCTTAAATCGATAATTTCTACTGAGATTCCTTCTTTTTTTGCCAAAACTGAAGCTTTTTGCACTTCACGAATCATTGCCCCGTAAGCAACAACTGTCACATCAGTTCCTTCCTGAATTACTTTTGCTTTTCCGATTGGAATAGAGAATTTTTCGGTTTCAACCTCTTGTTTAATCGCACGATAAATCCGTTTTGGCTCCATAAACCAAATTGGGTCTTCAGATTCCAATGCTGCAATCATCAAGCCCTTTGCATCGTGTGGTGTTGATGGAATAACGACTTTTAACCCGGGAATATGTGCCCAAATTGCTTCTAAACTTTCGGAGTGATGTTCGAGAGCGTTTATTCCGCCACCGTAAGGCATTCTAATTACCATTCCGCTGGTATATTTTCCGCGGCTACGATTTCGCATTCTCGAAACATGTGAAACAACCTGATTAAAAGCAGGATTTGCAAATCCTGAAAATTGCATCTCAATTACGGGTTTTAATCCTGCCACAGCCATTCCAACAGCTGTTCCGACAATTCCTGATTCGGCAAGAGGTGAATCGAAAACTCTTTCGACACCATGTTTTTGCTGTAATCCTTCGGTTACTCTAAAAACACCTCCTTCTACACCAACATCTTCACCATAAACTATTATTCTGTCGTCTTCTGCTAGTTTTATATCTAACGCATCGTTAATTGCGTTTACCATATTCATTATTTTTTTCATCGTATTATTTTTTAATTACGTACACTTCTCCATTGAAGGAATTTTTCATGTTCTACCATTTGCTCTTTAAGATCGGTCGGCATGTCAGCATAAGTATATTTGAATACGTCTTCGAGATCTACCACACCGTAATTTTCGGCTTCGATAAATTGTCGATCAATTTCTTTTTTAAACTCTTCAATTAGTTTTTCCTCTTCTTTATTATTGTATAGTTTTTTAGAAACTAAATAAGCTTTTAATCTTTTCAATGGGTCTTTTACGTCCCAGGCTTCTTCTTCTTCTTTTGACCTGTATTTTGTGGGATCATCTGAGGTTGTATGGGCTCCTTTTCGGTAAGTTACTGCTTCGATTAAAACCGGCCCATTGCCTGCTTTGGCATGTTCAAATGATTCTTTTACAGCTTTATACATTGCGAAGAAATCGTTACCGTCAACCTGAATACCTTTAATGCCGTACGCATAAGATTTAATTGCAATTCCATCAGAAGCCGTTTGCACTTTAAATGGAGTAGAAATTCCATACTGATTATTTTGCACAATAAAAACAACCGGAGCTTTCCAAACACCGGCAAAATTTATTGCTTCGTGAAAATCGCCTTCTGAAGTACCACCATCTCCAACAAAAGTAAACACTACCTGATCTTTTTTACGATATTTAATTTCATAACCAATCCCTGCAGCATGAACAAGTTGCGAAGCAATAGGCACAGAATAAGGAAGAAAATTTTCAGCATTTTTTAAATTAACCCCATCTTCGTATCCCATAAAATACAGAAAAATTTCTTTCAGGCTTGCTCCTTTTGCTATATAAGCTCCCATTTCACGAAACGCCGGCACTAACCAGTCTTGTTTACGCATAATTTGAGCAACTGCTCCCGAAATAGCTTCCTGACCATAATTTGGTGGATAAGTATAAATTCGTCCCTGACGCTGATATGAAACAATCATTTGATCTGCAGTTCGAGCAAATAGCATATCCTTGTATGCTTTTAAAATGTCTTCATCTGACATTTCCGGCATATATGTTTTGTTAATAATTCTGCCATCATTATCCATTATCTGAAACATTTTTTTATTTATCGGTTCGTATTCTTTAAACATAATTAAATATTATTTAGATTATATCTAAATAACAAAAAGACTATAAAAATGTTTAAGGGTATTGAACAAAATAAAGAGAATTTCTGCCGGTTGCAGCCTTTACGCTAAAACGAGTCAACTAAAATCTGTATCTTATAAATTTTGATAAGTGGTTTTTGGAGAATTAAGTAGCTAAAAAAATGAGCAGATATCCTTTCTGCTCATTTTTTCAAAAGTTTACTATTTATCCCCAAGTTTAAACATGATAGGCATAACCATTTTCACGTTTACTGCTTTTCCGTCCAATTTCCCGGGGCTCCAACTACCCATCGAAGAAATAACTCTTACAGCTTCAGCATCAAGAAATTCATTTACGCTCTGTACAACTTCGACATTTTCGACCTTTCCTGTTTTTGTAACTACAAAAGAGACAAAAACTTTTCCTTGAATACCGTTTTTCTTTGCTTGTTCAGGATATTTTACTTCACTAATGATATACTTTGCTACATCATCAAATCCATTACCGTAAACAGGCATTTCATCAACTTCTTCATAAACTTCACCGAAAACAACAGCTTTCTTTATTGTATCTTCCTGAGAGATATTTGATCTATTACTGTTTTTAACAGGAAAATTCAGGTCACCTGTATCTTTACAGGAAAAAGCAAAAATAACTGCTGCAATAAGTGGCAGAACTAATAAATAAGCCAATCGCAAGTAGCGTGGCGAACGATTTTTTTTCATCATTTTCATACGTTTTAAAGTGAGAGATTCATTAAAGTTGTTGGCCAACCCAATTCTTTTACCAACAACATTTTCGAACAGGAGCATAAAATATCCTGCTGTGTCAAAGCCTTGCTCCATAACTTTTTCATCAGCCAGATATTCGTGGGTAGATTTTAAATTATTTTTAATCATCCAGAAAAACGGATTTATCCAAAATACTGAACAAATAATTTCAGAAATTATATTATCAATGCTGTGATATTGCATTATATGAACTCTTTCATGTGATAAAATCTGTTCGAGTCCGTTTTTGTCTTCAAAATGACTTCGACTAAGAAAAATATACTTAAAAATCGAAAAAGGATTTATCTTCTCGTCACTTAAAACCAACACATTATTTCTATATCTCTCTTTAATTGAGCGTTTCGAAATCCTTATTACACTTACAATTGCCCAAATAATACGAAATACAAAAAATGCCGCGACTAAACTATAAAACATGTAACTATAATATTGCGTAATCGGGCTAGTTTGAACAACTTCGCCATTTGCTGTTATTACAATTTCATCCAAAACTATAGGCATCGTTTTAACTGACAGCACTTCGTTTACAGGAATTTTAATTAAAGGAAGTATTGGAGGTAAGATCAGCGACCACAACAAATATATTCTGTTTAAGCGAAAATAAGTTGTATTTTTTAGGAATATGAAATAGAACAGGTATAATATTCCCGAAGCTATTACCATTTGGATAATATATACTATAAATTCGTTCATAAGCATAAATTTATTTATTCTTAAGTTCTTTTTCTATCATTCGTTTCATTTCTTCTAATTCTTCTTTACTCAGTTTTTTATCACCAGCAAAGAAAGAAACAAGCTTTTTATATGAATTGTCAAAATAATCTGTTACAAGCTTTGACAAACTCCCCTCCTTATATTCTTCTTTTGAAATCAATGGAAAATACTCATGCGTTTTACCATATGCTTTATGTGAAACAAACGATTTGGTTTCCAATATTCTCACTATTGTAGAAACAGTATTGTATGCAGGTTTTGGTTCTGGCATCTCTGCAATAATATCATTTACAAATCCTTTTTCCAATTTCCATAATATTTGCATTATCTGTTCTTCTGCTTTTGTTAGTTCCTTCATGTTATTCTATCCTTAGTTATATTGTTATTTATTTATTTTAATTTTCTTAATCTATAATGCAAATATATAACTAATTATTTAGTTATGCAACTATTTTATTAGTTTATTTGTTAAAAAAATGTTAAAATATGCTGTACCAACGTATTAACATCTATTAAAATAGAGTAAATATTTGTAATGATATGCCCTTTACTTCGGGAAAATAACACTTTTATACCCTGACTTTACGACAGAAAATTCATAATTTTTGTAAAACAAAAAAGCAGCCTAAAAAAGACTGCTTTTCAATATAGAATATTAACTACTAAAAATCTCCTGTATTTGAGTCTTTTATAATTGCGGAACCTTGCTGACCTTTTGGAACAACACCATCTTTAGTTACGCCGTCTTTAGTTTCTCCATCAGCTCCATAGTCAGTTGAAATAACGCTGAATTCTGTTCTACGGTTTAATTGATGAGCGTCTTCAATATTTTTTTTATTGGTTAATTTATTAATATAAGGTTCTGTTAACACATCCCCCTCTTTAAAAGCAGGATATGAGGCTGCCAATTCTTTAGTGATTACTCTTGGTTCGGATTCCCCTAACCCTTTAGCTGTTAGTCTGTCCGGTTTAATTCCTTTTTCTATTAGATAATCAACACATGATTTTGCTCTTGCTAAAGATAACTCTTGATTATAATCATCATTTCCCCTAAAGTCGGTATGAGCTCTTAATTCAATTGTAATATTTGGGTTATCAGTAAGAGTTTTCACTAAACCATCAAGTGCCACGGTAGATTCTGGACGAAGAGTAGCTTTATCATAATCATACTCGATATTTGGTAATACGATAATTCTTGGGATTCTAGCAAGATTTATTACAACATTGATTACAGTATCATACTCAACATTAAAGGTTGTAAACTTAGCTGAATTTGAGAAATAATCTTTATTTACCATTGCTTTTACTTCGTAATTCTGATTAGGCTCGAGTTTATAAGTAAATGATCCGGTTGCTGATGAAACAAGCTCAGCAACGACTCCTGCATCGTTAACAAGTGTTATTTTTGCGTCTTTTATTAAAATAATTTTTTCAAGGTCTGTAGTATCTCTTACTACACCATTTAGTGTCACAACCAATGGTGGTAAACTAAATGAATATAAATCGTCACTACCTTTACCGCCTTTTCTGTTAGATGAAAAATATCCCGTTTCTTCCTTGCCACTGAATATAATACCAAAATCATCAAAAGAAGAATTTATGGGATATCTTAAATTTTCAATAGCAGTAAACTTTCCTTTGTCATCTTTAACCGCTTTATAAATATCTAAACCACCCATACCTTGATGTCCATCTGAAGCAAAATATAAAGTTCCATCTTCTCTTACAGTAGGAAAGACTTCATCTCCCAAAGTATTAATAATAGGTCCTAAATTTATAGGTCTGCCAAATGAATAACCAGAACCACCTGTTCTTTCGGCAACATATAAATCCATACCACCATAGCCTTCAGGAGCTTCAGCTGAAAAATATAAGAATTTATCATCATTAGAAAGTGCCGGATAGCCTATTTCGTAATTTTCAAAACCCGGAATTGTTACAACTACAGCATCGCCCCATGCATTTCCTTTTTTTGCAGAATAAAATATTTTACAAGGTTCATCCACTTTTTTGCCAGCTTTACATCTTGTAAAAAACATATCTGTACCCTTTAATGAAACAGTCGAAGCGCCTTCATCTTCCGCCGTATTTATACCACCAGCCAATGGTAGAGGTTCACTCCAAGATCCTTTTCTATCCTGAGTTACTTCAAAAATATCGGTAAATTTCTGACCAGATTTGTAATTATCCCTACTTCCCATCGATCCTTCACGTGAGGAAGTAAAGTAAATGCTTCTATAATCTTTAGAAGCCCATACCGGTGAAAAGTCTAACTGCATAGTATTAAACTTTGATACATTAATTACTTTATATCTTGTAGGACGGCTAATCCATTTTGGAACCACAGTACACGAAGCAAGACCTGAAGTAGCTCTGTGATCCTGCGGAGAAACTTGTAAATATTGCTTATAAATATCAATAGCATCTTCGTATCTGCCATTCATTCTTAAAGCATCGGCATAAAACAATAAAACATCAGGTTTTATAACACCCTTTACATAATTTTGAACTGCTACACCAAAATACATTTCTGCTTTATCAAAATCTCCTAAAATTTTGTAACAAAATCCTAACTTATAATTGACCTGAGCTTTTTCGGCCTGAGTTGTAATTCCAGATAAAGCCTTAAGATAATAATCTTTTGCGAGATCATATTGACCGGTGTTATAGTACTCATCTCCTTTTGATATCTGAGCTAACATCATTATCGGCATAAGAACCACTAATGACAAAAAGATAATCCGTTTCATAATATTTAGTTTTTATGTTTTAAAACTGTGTCAAATATAATAACTTATTTTTTATTTATTAAAAAAAATATCACGCGAAAAATGTTTTGACTCTGTCAGTGTTTTAGTTTCGACAAAAGCCTTCTCAACATTACCCCCTTTAATTTTATAAAAAATAATATAATTATTTTCGGGTATAAGGTCAATTTCATAATAGCCATTTTCGTCAGATAACTGCGTATCCATCAAAACATATTCATCGTTCATTACTTGTATATCAACATTTGGCATAACTTCATTTGTTTTTTTGTCATAAATTGTCCCCGAAACAGTGAACTTTAATTCGGGTAAAACAAAATGAAAAATATCTGTTTTGCCCATTCCTCCAATTCTCCGGGACGATAAAAAACCTTCTTCTCTCATACCTATAAATACTATGCCAAAATCATCATGTGATGAATTAATGGGACTTCCCGGATTAAAAAGGTTGTATTTAGTTCCAGAAATATGTTTTGCCCTAAAGATATCAAAACCTCCCATACCCGGATGACCGTCAGAAGAAAAATACAAATCTCCGTTACTTCTGATATAAGGATGAACCTCGTCTGCTTCGGTATTTATAAAGTCTCCTAAATTTTGTGGTGGTCCAAATGGCTGGTTTTTTCTTTCACGAACTACTTTATATATGTCTTTACCCCCAAGTCCACCCAAAAGGCTATCAGCAACAAAATACAATGTCAATTCATCGTCACTAATAGCAGGATGTCCAATTGAAATACCTGTTGGTATTCCGGGAATATCAACTTCCTTTATCTGTCCCCAATAGCTCCCAACACGTTTAGCAACATATATCCGACATCCTTTATCAAGATTTTTATCATATTTGCACCTGGTAAAATACAAATTGCTGGACTTATGGTTAAGACAAGCTGCGCCCTCCTCATCCGTTGTGTTAACGAGACCCGGAACTATTACTGGATCAGACCACTTTCCATCTTTATCTTGTTCTGAATAAAACAGGTTCGAGCAAAACTCACCTGATTCGGGACTTAGAGAAATATGAGTCGGAGCATAACGTGTTGAAGTGAAATATATTTTCTTTTTATTACGTACTTCATAAAAAGGGCAATAATCATATTCCGCAGAATTTAACCTTCCATAAATCTCAACCTCATATCTGGATGGCTTATTTAATGACTCAAATGTAAACTTAATACTTTCAACTCCTTTGTTAGAAAGTTTATGTTCAGGAGCTAAACTTTGAAACAATTCATATTGTACCAAAGCGGAATCATATTTTTGTAACATTTGCAAAGATTCACCATAATACAAATACACCAATGGATCTTCATAACCAACATTTATAGCTTGTTTAAAATAATTTGAGGCATGTTCCGGTAATGATAATTTTTTATAACAGTAACCTGTTTTAAAAGAAGCTTCTGCAATTGTATGCTTACTATTTCGCTTTTTGTTCAACTGAGTTTGATAATAACTTATAGCTTGTGAATACTGCTCTTTATCCAACGCGATGTCTCCGGATTTTATCAATTTTTGCGAGTATAAAAACTGGAAGCTAAAACAAATTAATAACAGTAAGACAAGTTTTAACATTTTCTTGTTTTTTGGTTTGTAAAGAAACATAATTTCAGTTTAATTTGCAAATGACAGTGCTAAACAAAATAAATGCCACAGAAAAATCCATGGCACTTATCATTAAAACAAAAAAACCTTGTATTATCTGTAATCCTGAAGATTATCCATCAAGATTCTACGAGCAAAAAATATTCTACTTTTCACAGTTCCAATCGGCAAATCCATTGTTTCCGCTATTTCTTTGTACTTATAACCATCAATAAACATTTTAAAAGGAATGCGATAATCATCATCCAATTCATGTATAGTTCTTTCAATATCATTGGTACTGATTTTAGTTTCAGCATTTTGATTATCAAACATGGTATTCTTCAAAATATAATCATCTTCAGATTCATCATTAATTGTTTTTTTTGTCGATAGCTTTGTAACCTGATTCAAATATGTATTTTTAAGAATGGTAAATAACCAAGCTTTAATATTTGTGTCTAAAGCATATTTTTCGCGATACTGAATCGCTTTTAAGAAAGTTTCCTGAACTAAATCTCCTGCATTTTCGGGATTTCTGGTAAGACTAAGAGCGAAGTACTTTAAGCTAGGCTCCATATCGACTAATCTTGTATTAAATTCTTGTGTGCTCATATTTGTATTTTTTAATTATATATCTATTTAAGTATTACAATACAAATATACTACATTATTATTTTTTACCAAATTTTTTTAAAACTTTTTTTTTGCTTTAACTCAATATTTCAGAGTATTCTAAATAAGAAAGAGATATAAAACCTAGTAATTTCATATCTCATATAAGTAAAATTAAGCTTGATTATAAATTTCGATTAATTAATTTTTAGTGAGAAAATATTTCGAATTGACTGAAGAAAAAATTAGCTTCAATCAGTGCATTATCATCAGAATCTGAGCCATGAATTGCATTTTCCTGAACAGATCTGGCAAATTTTTTCCTTATAGTGCCATCCTCTGCCTGGCTTGGGTTGGTATTTCCTATAAGTTTTCTAAAATCATTAACCGCATTTTCTTTTTGCAATACGGCAGCGAGAACCGGTCCGGAAGACATAAATTCTACCAAATCGCGATAAAAAGGTCTTTCTTTATGGATTTCATAGAATCTCTCTGCCTGAGCTCGCGAAAGTCTTGTCATTTTCATAGCAATCACAGCAAACCCAGCAAGGTCAATTTCATGTAGAATTGGCACTAAATTCCCAAGTCTAACAGCGGTAGGTTTTATTAAAGTAAATGTAAATTCGCCTTTTTTCATAATATAAATATTTAGAAATTAAACAATAGCCCAAATATTCCGGACAAAAACCCAAGAAAGATAAGTATTATTTTCATAATAACAAAACTCTTTTTTGATTCGGCAAACAAAGGTAATGATCCGTGACCATTTTGAACAATACTGTTCGCAAGCAATATACTCAAAGGAATTGTCCCTTGTACAAATAGCACGACAAAAACGAGATGTGGACCTGATTGAGGAATAATACCAACTAAAACTGCAATAATCAAAACATAAATCAGATTGTTGTATATCCAATTATCAAATTCGGCATATTTTAGCAAAAATGCAATTGCAACGAGTGTGAGAAAAACCCACAGCAATATTTTAGGAAGGTGTTTCACAATAATATGTTTCCAGAGATGCGATTCAATAAAATGGTCGGTACTAAACAGTATAACTATCAAAGCAAATATTGAACTCAATAAAATAGTAATTTTAACCCAATCCGTTGAATGGTGATGATTTTCATGAGAATGGGCATCATTTTCATGATTTGCTGACGAGTCTCCATCGTGATCACAATCAACTTCACTATCAGAATGCTGATGAACCGGCATTTCAATTTTTTTATTTGTGTTTATATCAGGTAAACTAAAAATCAAAGATTCGGAATGACTATGACCAATAATGCCCACCACAGTTAACGTAATTACTGTAATAATAATTCCAATAATTGATAGTCTTTTTGGTTTTAATGAGAAATTTTTAAATGAAAAGCTTTTCCCCTTTGATTCAGCTAGATCGTGATGATGCAAATCGAAAGAAAAGTTTTTTTGGCCTGCGAAATTCTTGTTTTTAAATATTTTATCAGCCAAAATCCCAACTATAATTGATAAAACGGCCAAAATAGAAAATATAATAATAGTTTCTTTTGGCATTAAAGCTATCATAAAATAAGCCTCATCTCCTGTTGTAGCTATCATTGCAGCTATTAAAGCACCGAAGGAAAAAATTCTGTGTGTATATAACGAAACTGCCGTAAAAACACCAAGGCAACCCGGTAAAAGACCTAAAAGTGTACCTGTAATTATCTGAAGATATCTATTTTTACTAAACCTATTTACAAGTTTGCCTTCTGTGGTTACATTTAAAAATTCGATTAGTAACATCACAACAACTACGAAACTTGTAATCAATAAAGTTTCCTGAATTATTCTCAACCAATCAACCATAAAAACTTTTTCTGATAACAATTAATTATTCAGATTGTTCAAAATTTTCAATAGATACAGCAATAATTTCAATTCTTCGCTCCCTTGATGCCGCAGGACTATAAATTGAGTTTCGCGGATCATTAGGATCGTCGCTAACTTTCCCAGCCGAGAAAGTTTTACCAAAAGCAACAAATTCATAACTAATCATACCCGACTCAATATAAGGTAGAAAAATTCCTCCCTCATATTCTGCAAAATAGTTAACCAAACTTGAAATTCTTCTTTTTGCGAGATTATTATTATACTCAACCGTATTAAGCGGACTAGTATATCCTTTAATTGTTACAACAATCTTTTTACCTTCCTTCAGCAATTCTTTCATTAAACTCGAAAACTCCAGCAACTTATTATAATTCTCCTGTACATAATATGAATAATAATAATCGACACTGTCAATTGCAGAAGCTTTATCGCTTTTAGACAAACCTTTCGAAAAATTCTTACGATATTCTTCCTGAAGCTCCATATATTTGAAATAAGTCGTTGAATAATTTAGTTCGGTAACGGTATCCCATGAATTTGGGCCAGGTTGATCGTTATGAAAATACAATGCAATCGGCACTAATAGTTTTGTTCTTTCAGTAAGGATTTCTATTCTCTGTTCTTCAATTACTTCTTCGTTTATTTCTCGTTCTATATCGTGATAAAAAATATCATTACAGCAACTCTGATGACTGACAGCATAAGCCGATTTTCTATTGCTGGCGAGAAATGCCACATATTGATCGGGATATATTTTGTAATAGAAATCATTTTGTGCTGAATTTAAAGGGTACCCAACATTTTTAATTGTATCCCAGACTCTAAAATTACCCTTAACTTTAAAAATATCGTATCCCCCCATACTTGAGTGCCAATCGGAACTGAAATATAGTAATGAATCTTCAGAAGTATAAAACGGCGTTATTTCATTCCCCGGTGTATTTATAACAGAAGTGGTGTCAAAAAAATTCAAATACCGTGTATCATCAAAAACAGGTCTTCCTATATTTCGGGCAAATCCCCAACTTCCATCCGGCAATATTTCGCAAAAATAAATATCGTACCCACCCTCTCCTTCCGGTCTGTCTGATGACCACAGAAATATATCAGTTTTATCCTCTCTTTCGACAAGATAAGGATGAGTGGAATTAAATCCCGGTTTATTTATTATTTCGGGTAACTTCTCAGGTTTACACCATAATCCATTTTTCAATTCTGACATAAATATATAGGTATTACCTCCTTTATAATAATCAGAAATCGTAAAATAAATTTTATCAGACTTCTTATTAAAATGAGGATTAGAAATATCAAAACCCGGGACATTGATTATCTCATCTAGTAGTGTTGCTTCATCAACACTTTGATTAAAAAAATTGATTTGATATAATCTGGACTTATAATCATGAATACTATCGTTGATTGGTTTAATTGACGAAAAAACTAGCATAGAATCATTATAGAAACCTGTCGAATAATCGCTATAAACAGAATTTATCAAAGTATCGCACTGAATTATTCTATAACCATTAGGCCTATTAAACATTTTCCAAGCATATTCACAATTAATTAATTCTTCCTCAGCCCTTTTATATAAAACATGTGTATTATCAAGTCCACAAACCTCAATGTATCTTTTGAAAAAATACTGGGCTCTGACAAATTCTTCGTTAGCTTTTAACATCAAAGCATAGTAAAAAAATGCTTCAGGATATTTTTCGGGAATTTTATCCGCCAAATATCTATAATGTATCGCTGCTCTCACATAATCATTATCTTTTCTATAAGATTCTGCAGTTTTCCAAACGATATCATACATTCGTTGATTATACTTCAAAGCTTCTTCGTATAATTTAGCAGCACCAAAATAGTTCTTTAATTTATATGCTTTATCTGCAGATGCAATAAGATTTGATATTTCCTTATTCTGAGAAAAAGCAATTACAGAAAATAAAATAAAAACTATATATAGTAGTGTTTTTCTCATCAAATAAAATCAGGACATTTTCTATAATAAGGTGAGTCAAATGGTTTTGTTTTCATAAAAATGTAAATCAATGAGAACTCAACTCCACCTTTACCACGGCTAATTGAAGTCAGTTTTGATAAATTTATATCATAATTTATGAGAATTCTGGCGTTATGATATTTAAATCCAAAAACTACAATTCCGGCATCTGCAGTTCTCATAAAAGTACCAAAATAAATTGACTGAAGACTTACAGGATTATAGTCAAAACGAAGCATTGCTCCTATATCGTACTCTGTGTATTTACTCTGAAACATTGCTAAAAAATTTGGTTCAATCCATAAATCATCTTTAATGTTATATTCTGCAGATACTACAAGAGAATACTTTTTTGGTAAATATGAATCTGCGTTATTATAAAAGCTCTTTATGGGTTCATTTAGATGAGAAATAGAAAATCCTGTTTGAATCACAAGTTCTTTTTTGGGTTTATATAATAGATTTAGCCCTGTCCCTAAATCAAAATAATTGCATTTATCATACATCCATTCTTCACCAATTGGTAATAAAGGATTAAACTGTTCGCCGGTATATTGATTCCCGAAACTGAAATTATTAAAATTAATATTATGCATTATATACCCTGACATAATACCCACACCAAGCAAAACTTTTTTTTGTTCTCCAAAAGGGAAATAATATGCAAGGTCAACACAAAATTGAGTTGTTCCTAGTTTACCATCGCCGGCAACATCATTAAAAACCTGAACTCCAACACCTGAACGTGAACCCGGAATAAAAAGGTTATTAAAACCCACGTCAAAAGAGCCTGCAATTGTAGTATAAGCATTGGTAAAAGTATTCCATTGATTTTTATTGTTTACAACTCCGCGAAAATCACCTTCAAAATTTCCTGTATTTGCAGAATTTGTATATAACGGAGATGAGAAAAACTGACTAAAATGTATATCCTGGGCATTCACAAAACAAGAAATGAATGACTTAACAATTATTATTAGTAGTAATAGTTGTATTTTTTTCATAATCAATAATTCAATGTAAAATTAAGCATAATTATCGTTAAGTGCAATACATCAAATATAATTTAGTCTAAAATGCATATATTTTTTACAATTGAATTACATTTGCAAAAAATTTCATTCTCAATGAAAGACATAAAAAAAATAATATTCGTTGTCTTTTTGATTATTCTTTTTATTCCTATTTTAGTTAAATCGTTAAATCTTATTAAGGAAAAACCTTTAAATGGAGCATTTATTCCTGCCGAGAAACCGTATTTATCTGACAGCACTTGGTTCAATGGTTATTTTCAAGAACAACAAGAGAAATACCTTAATGAAAACACTGGACTTCATAATACCATGGTTAGGATAAACAATCAAATTGATTTTAGTTTATTTAATAAATCAAAAACCGATAAGCTTGTAATTGGAAAAGAAAACTATTTATTTGAGGATAATTACATCTTTGCAACAACTGGGACTGATTATATTGGTGAAGAAAAAATTAAAGAACTTACACAAAAAGCAAAACAAACACAGGAAATACTCGAATCAAACGGAATAAAAATGCTTTTTGTTTTTGCACCAGGAAAAGCAAGTTTTTTCAAAGAATATATTCCTGACAGATATTTTGTCAATGGTACAAGCCCAGTAACCAATTATAAGGTGTTTACTGAATACTGCAAAAAAGAGGATGTAAACTACATTGATTTTAACTCTTATTTCTTAAAATTAAAGGATAAATCCGAATATCCTTTGTATCCAAAAGCAGGAATTCACTGGTCATATTATGGAATGTACCTTTGTGCCGACAGTATAATCAGTAAAATTGAAAAAGATTTAAATAAAGATATCCCTGAGATTATTATTAAAAATATTGAATTAAGTAAAGAGCAAAAAAATCCCGAATATGATTTGGGAGACCTGGCTAATTTACTTTTTAAAATTGAAACATACGATCTAGCTTATCCTGTTTACAGTTATAATCAGGAAGGCAAACATCGTCCCAAAGTTCTTGTAGTAGGAGATAGTTATTACTGGAATATGTATTATAGCGGGATACCATCTAACGTATTCGAATCATTAGATTTTTATTATTATAACAGCAAATACTATTATAATGGTAATGCGACCCCAATAGAAGTAAGTACATTGGATTATGTTCAGGAAATATTAAAATATGAATACATAATTCTTTTAGAAACTGACGGAGGATTAAATAACTTTGGTTTTGGGTTCTTTGATAAAATAATTAAAGAATTTGGAAAATTAAATTTAGAGCCAGAGGTTTTAAAATATATAAATGCAATTATCAATGATCCTGCATGGATGAAACATATTGAAGAGAAGGCAAAACAGAGGGGGATATCAACAGATGAAATGATTGAAATTGATGCAAGGTATATGTATGAACAAGATATAAAAAATGCCAAATAAGCCTTTCCTATTCTGTGCAAACTGCATATAACTCATGGGCTTCCAACAAAAGGTTTTCATTAAACAAATATCCGGATTTCTCGCATTGTTCGAGCCAATAAATTACATTTTTAAAATTAGTGACAGAGTTTTTCTTATTAGCCTGAAGTTCAGAGATCTTATCACACTCAAAAATTTTCTGCATTGAACTAATAGCACTAAATGTAGAGGTAAGAATACGCTTTGCTATAGGAGCCTTATTCTGCTTTATAAGTTCGTCATGAAAATCTATAATTTCCAATGTAAACTTAAAAATTTTTTTTAATAAAATAATTCTATCTTCGTCTTTCATGGTTAATGTAAATAATTGCATACAATATACGCAATTATTTAAAGCAAAACAAGTTTTTCTTATAAAATTGTATTTTTTTCTTATTTATACTTCACTAATGTTCGAAAAAAAAGATAAATTTATGAATTAAAAAAAAGCTCCGAAACAATCGGAGCTTAAGTTTAATCAATTATCCTAATTTTTTTGCGACTAATTCTGCTGCTTTTATCAAAGGATAGGCAGCAGGTGAAGCTGTTAAGCATGGATGAGTTCCAATTTGCATAGTAAGCAAAGAATTAACCGACATGCGATTTTGAATAGCAAGACCAATTACATTTGTAAGTTCGCCTGCTTCGGGACCTCCTACAACCTCACCACCTATAATATTACCCGAGTGTTTTGCCACAATGAGTTTTACGATTTGTTTATGTGCCCCCGGAAGATTACCAGGATGACGATTAACGCCTTCAAACATACCGGTTACAATTTCAATGCCTTCTTTTGTAGCAACTTGTTCTGTTATACCTGCAGTACCATAACCATAATCGTCCAATGCTGTAGAATAAACAGCTATAGTTCCACTAAATGTTTTAACGACATTTAGGTTAAATAAATTCATTCCTGCAACGCGTGCTTCGGCACACGCAGTTGATGCAAGCATGGTTGTTACTTTTTTTCTTGTAACGAAATCACGTTTTTGGGCACAGTCACCAACAGCAAAAACATCCGGAACCTCTGAACGCATATATTCATCAACGACAATGAAATTGTTTTCATCAACTGGTATTCCTGCTTTCTGTGCAAGTTCTACATTAGGTCTGTATCCCATAGATAAAATAACAGCATCTGTAGCAATTCTTTCACCGTTTTCCAATTCAATTGCTTCTACTTTAGTTTCACCAATAATTTTCTTAATCCCGTTTGCTTTTATTACCTTAACACCTCTAGAGGCAACAAGTTCTTCAATTTTTTCTCCAATTTCAGGGTCAAAAGCAAGATTTAAAATATGAGGCAATTTTTCAACAAGACTAACATTCATGCCTCTTTTATTCAGTTCGTCTGATAATTCAACTCCAATAAAACCTGCTCCAATAACAACAATATTTTTCATTCCATTAAGCTTCTCAGACATCATATCAAGATACTGACGTTCTTTTGGAATTACGAATACATTTTCGAGGTCGGCACCTGCACACCACTTTGGTCTAATCGGTGAAGAACCTGTAGCAATAACCAGCTTATTGTATGAAATAACTTCCCCACTTGCAAATTTTACAGTTTTATCATCTGTAATAATTTCAACAGCTTCATCAACAACTGAAGTCACGCCACATTTCTCCATTGCAGCATCTACAGGCATCAGGTTTTTTTCGCTGTTATTTAATGTCCCAAAAATATAAGGTATTCCGCAAGGTACCATTACGTCTTTTTGCTTCTTTACCAAAATAAAATCTTTGTCCGCCCAGTTGGATTTACCGGTTAAGGCTGTTACCATACCTGCAGCACTACCTCCAATAATTAATACGTCTGTTTTTTTCATTTTTCCCTGTTTTAGTTTATAATAGTTATTCAAAATATCTTAAAACTCGATCCCCAATCTAGCCGGAATCTTATTATTGTAATAATGTTTAATTTCTTTCATTTCAGTTACTAAATCAGCTATTTCGATAAATTGGTCGGTAGCATAACGACCTGTCATAATCAATTCAATATTTTCAGGTTTTGATTTAACAAATGTTATTAAATCTTCAGATTTAATCAGTTTATAGTACAACGCAATAAAAATCTCATCTAAAATCACAACATTGTAATTCGCTTGAATGATTATTTCTTTAACTTCAGTAAATCCTGCTTGTGCAGCTAAAATATCTTCAATTACCGGCTCTTGCTCAATAAAACAGCTTCTGCCATACTGTTTAACTGTTATATTTTCATGCTTTTCTAATGAAACCAATTCCGAATAATGCATTCCTTTAACAAACTGAGCAATAAAGATATTTTTCCCTGCACCCGCTGCCCTTAATGCCAAACCTAAAGCTGCAGTTGTCTTACCTTTGCCATTTCCTGTGTAAATGTGTATTTTACCGTAGTTATCTTCCATTAGTACTGATTGTTACTTAACATTATAAGAACACATGAATGTAAAACTTCTACTCCAATATTTTTTAACTTATTTTCAAGAACAGGGTTATGTGTTCCGGGATTAAAAATTACACGTTTTGGTGGATTATTCAAAATTGAATCATAATATTTCTCCTGATTTTCAGCCGAAAGATACATTGCCACAGTATGAATATCTTCTTTGTCGGGATAAACACCGGTTATTGGAATATTATTAATATTTGCTTTCTTAATTCCAACCGGAATAACTTCATGACCATGTTCTAATAATTCTACAGTTGCAAGATATGAATATCTGTGAGGGTTATTACTTGCTCCTAAAACTAATGTTTTCATTGATAATAATTTAATATTTATACAAATTTAAGAATTTATCACCTTATCAATAGCATCTTCAAAAATTTTTGTAAAATCAGAATCAGGCTCCCATTCTGAGATACTTTTGCAATTTACCATTGCCTCAACAACCTGTTCGTGATACGGCAATTTAGCCAAAATTTGAATGCTTTTTAAATTACAAAATTCAAATATTTTCTCAGACATCTCGCGATTTAAATCAAATTTATTGATAATAACCCAAGTTTTAAGATTAAAATTTTCAGTCATCTCTACGGTACGTATTAAATCATGCATACCCGACAAGCTGGGCTCTGTTACCACAACAACATGGTCAACACCTGTAACAGTAGAAATAACCGGACATCCAATACCCGGAGGTCCATCAATTAAAATTACTTTAGAATTATTTTGCTCCGCAATTTTTCTTGCCTTTTCTCTTACAATATTTACAAGCTTTCCCGAATTTTCTTCACCCGGTGCCAATCTACCATAAACCATTTTTCCGTAACGAAAGTTACCCGACAAAAGAAGACTTTCATCATTATTTATCATCGTTATAGCCTTTTCGGGACATATTCGGGAACATAACTGACAGCCATCACAAAATATTTCGTTAATAGCAATTTTCCCATTTTCAATTTTTATAGCATCAAATCGACAATAATCCATGCAAATGCCACAATTTGTACAATTATTATAATCAATTTCAGCTTTCTGGGCACCAACGAATGATGTTTTTTCATCTATTTCAGGTTCGAACAAGATATAAAGATTTGCAGCATCAACGTCACAGTCAACCAAAACGACATTTTTCAACAAACTTGTAAAAGCAGCGGTAACACTACTTTTTCCGGTACCTCCTTTACCACTAATTACTGCTATTTCCATATCTTTCTAATATTGATTCAAACAAATTTGCAAACAAGATTTTTATTTTGTCATTATGAGCAGCTACTATATTTCCATTCGAATATAAAACAGCTATTTCTTTATCAAAAGGTATTTCTGCAAGCAAATCAATATCTTCACTTTTTAAATAATCGAAAATTTTCTTATCCCCTAAACCTGCTCTATTAATAATAACGCCATAATTTTTATTCATAGTTTTAAGAGTGTTAACAGATTGTTTCAGGTCGCTTAAACCAAACGGGGTTGGTTCTGTAACAAGGATAACATAATCTGCCTCAACTACAGTTTGAATAAAAGGACATGATGTCCCAGGCGGAGAATCCATTATCACGACTTGCTTATCAACAGTATATTTATGAGCCGCCTTAATAACCGGAACGGGTGTCATAACTCCATTTTTCATTCTGGCTTCAATTATATTAAAGCCTTCATTTGAGACAAAAACATTTACCCGACCTACCTCCATATCTTTTTCCGTTATTGCATCATATTCGCATGCTACCGAACAAGCACCACAACCATGACACAATTCTTCTATCACTTTTATTATACGCGATGGTGGTATTATAAATATTGCATTATAAGCACAATAATCATGACATTTACCACAAAATGTGCACTTATCAGTATCTATAACCGGGACTTTCTGCACTACTTCAACAGACCTTTGTAGATTAGCTTTGAAGAACAAAACGGAATTAGGCTCTTCTGCATCACAATCAACAAGGACACTGTTTTTAAAATTTTCTTGTATTGCATAAAACATTGATGTAGCAATTAAGGTTTTACCTGTACCTCCCTTACCACTTGCAATTGCAATTTTTATCGTTTTATTTACCAATTTTTCGACCTCCATTTAATACTATAAAACTTCCTTTTTTAACATTTAACATATCTGCAATAACATCACATTTTACCATTAACAGAAAGAAAATCCTGTCATCGTATTCTTTCAACAAACCTTCAAGATTTCCCTGCCCTTTAGATATTATTAAATCTGCAGTATTGTATTCTTTCATAAATTCTTCACTGCATTTTGACAAAACCGTAGATGGAGCATCATAGCCATTAGTTATGACCTTCGCTGTTTCAATCATTCTAATTTCATCAGCATCCTTCATTGTGACATCATTTAAGACCGGAGCAGATTTAACAACATAAGTTACTTTATCTGACAAATTTGTCTCAATAAATAACTTATCAAAAACTATTTCGCCTGCATTATCACCTAAATAAAGGATTTTCTTTGCTGTATCGATTTTCTCTTTCAATAAACATGAATCATCTATTGCAAAGTCTGTGTGCAGTACATTAATAATTACAGAATCAATGTCAAAGCTGTCTGCCGCTCCATAATCCATAATATTTCCTGCAATTGCAAGTCTTAAAGAGGCTTTAAACGAATCGTGAGTTTCAAATACAACAGGTTTCCATCTATTATAAATTTCAAATGCCTGTCTATTAGAATGTTTTTTTTCTGACAGGAACGGATCTTCAATTCCGATTATATCTCTGAAAGCTAAATTCAGCTCTCTTTGAATCAAAGGAGCTGAAAAGAAAAGCAATTCAGAAGTTTTTTGATCAAAAACCTTTAAAAAAGATTTTTGTTTCTCTCATCAACATTAAACTTATTAAAAAGTCTCTTGTATCCGCGCAAAAAACACTCGACACATCTTTTATCGTGCGTAGTTTTAGTGTCCACAATTATCATGTCCATGACTATGGTCGTGGTTACAATAATTAGCTGTAAGCTCTAAACGTCCGGCAATAAAATCCTCAACCAGCTCTTTGGCAGTTTTAACAGGTGCTCCTACAAAAGCATTTATGTTTTGTTGATTAAATAAAATAATTGCCTGCTGGCCCATACCTCCGGCAATAACATCTGTAACGCCAAACTGAGCAACCCATCTCGGATACAAACCCGGTACATGTTCAGGTGGGTCTAATTCTTTAATACTAATAATACTGTCATTTTTAACTTCAACAATTGCAAATTGCTGACAATGACCAAAATGTGCACTCAACACACCACTTTCCATTGGAATTGCGATAATTCTATCCATATAAATATTTTTAATTAAAAATGAAGGCTAGTAGAATAATGAAAAAGCAAACTTCTACAAAAAAGTTATTCCACTAAGCCTTCATGCAGGAAAATTATAAAAACTAAACACTTCTACCATTACCTCTTCTCTGCCCTAAACCACGTCCGGCTCCACGACCCGCACCTCGGCCGACACCACGACCTGTATTTGGTTGTGCATTATTATTCCCGTTACCGGCACATTTTCCGGCTTTACGTCCTGTCATTGGACCTTGTCCTTCAGGACCTGTTTGATCAAAATTTGGCATAATTACCTCCTATTATTATTTGTTTAACATATCTATTATATCTTGAATTGTTTTTACAGGATCTTTTATTACGATCATCTGTATTTTCAAACTATCAAGCAATGATTTTATTTTCATTCCAAATTCCCCTGATACTATTTTTGAGACCCCTTTATCAGCAACAAATTGAACAGATGCGGGACCTGCTCCGTTTTCAGCATTTTTATTGGGATTTTCAAAAAACTCATGGGATTTTGATTCTGTATCATAAATGACAAAATATGAGCAACGTCCAAAACGTGGATCAACATTTGAATTCAATTCTTTACCGTTTGATGTAATTGCAATTTTCATAATTTTTCTTTTTATCTATAATAAGTTATTTCTTTTTAATGGCACTTTGCACTCTGGACACACATTATCTTTACACGGCTTTCCCTGCATATGTTTTATCGAATATCCACACAAAGGGCACACACATAATTCTTCATCTGTATCAGGGCTAGTTTCTTTAACAGTTGATTGACCTATGAACTTAAAATTTTCACTTTTACATAAAGGACATTTTCTAATTTCCATATCCATATCAGGATTATTAAAATAACACTTACAATCCTGACACAAATACCAATCTTTATCAAAAGCTACTCTACCTCCCTCAATCGAAATTTGGCGCCCTTCTGCTAAAGCTGTTGCTATCTTCTGCCTTGCTGAAGCATAAATTCTGGTAAATGTAGGTCTTGAAACGCCCATAATCTCACAAGCAGAAATATGATTAAGCATTTCATAATCACAAAGCTTAACAGATTCATATTCTTCGAACAAAATAATCACCGGTTCCGACTTCTTTAAATCATACTGTTGTCCATAAGGCTTAAAGCCCTTAACCACAGGAGGATTCATCATTCGTCTCATTCTTTTTCTTCTTGGTGACATTATTTTTATTACTAATTTGCTACAAAGATAATGAACATATGTTCATAATGCAAATATTTTTTTGTTTATTTCTTATAAAGATATTAACAGATTGCAAACAGATAGAAAATAACATGAAAATTAAATCAGGTTTGCAAAACCAGGGGTTAAAAATGATTAAAGATTAATGATGAACGATAATTACAAAATTCTTTGCTTTAGCTTAACAAAATACAAAAACAGCTTATCAATCTTGGAAGTATATTTTTCGTATTTCAGGGGTTTTATTTCTCGGATTTCATTCATTTGTTCTTCGGAAATGTTGAACAATTTGAGAATTTCATTATAATTTTCAGGCTTTTCATCAATCTTATCAGCTTCATACAATTCCAAAGCTTTTTTTCTAGTAATTTCTCCCCTTCTAACCATATTGCTATACTGACAAATATGTCTTTCATAACCATAAATATTCTGTCTTACATAATTAGTAAATGGTTCTGCAATACAATCAAAGTGTTTTGTAAAATCTTTATTTGAATCTTCCTTCCATCCCATTTCTTTTGATATAATTTCGCCCATTTCTTTATCGGACGGGTTGTCTATATAAAATAAAGGTCTGACTTCAAGTCCAATTTTTCCGGATTTCTTCTTAAAAAAAGTATTTAAATGATTGCGTGAAGGCAAAACAAGATATTTATTTATTTCATCCCTATTTAATTCTGGAACATCTTTCAAAATATATTTAAATCGTGAAATATCCTGAATAGAATCAGGCACAAAAGAATCTTCTTCCAAAGGAGAAGTTCCGTATAAAATCAAAGGAGTTTTGTAATCTTCGGCTATTTTGTGGATATATGAAATAGTTGCAATATCACAAGCCCCACAAATATCACCAGACTTCAACAACATATTGCGATATACTTTTTTCTGAATTTCAAAGTCAGTTTTACAAAACACATGTTCAACTCCCGTAATTTTTAGTGCTCTGTCAATATTATCCAGAGCAGTCTGGCTAAACAAACCATTATCATAAGTCATTGCCAGGACTTTCAGATTATACACTTTTGCAGCCAGATATAAAATATATGTACTATCCTTACCTCCGCTCAATGGAACAAGAGCATCAAATCTTGCATTTTTACTTTTAGCTTTATTAAATATCTCAATTAATTTATCTTCCCCAAATGGTTTAAAAGCTTTACGAGTATTACAGAGAGAACACTCTCCCACATTATTAAAATTCACTCCGGGATATTTGTCGTTAAGAATACAGGTAGTACAAATAGTCATAAAAGTTAATTTACGGGACAAAAGTAATAAAATAAAAATTTAATCAGATGAAAGCATGTATTCTATATTTATACTTTATTTGGTATAAGTATTTAAATAATCGTTAAGTCTGATAAAAACTTTTGGTGAAAAATAGCCCATTATATAACCATAGGTACAAGCACGTAATTGATATTCACCTAAACCGTTAACTATCGTTAATATATCAACCAGTTTTTCTTCATCAGATACTAAATATTCATCTCTAAATTGAGAAAAACTACTAAATGAATAACCAAATCCGTAAGATTTGCCCAAATGATAGTTATTAAATACATGGCATAACTCATGTGAAATTACAGCTGCTGCCACAAAAGGATTATGAATATATGAAGGATTGATTTCAACATGAAAGCCAATATATTCTTTTGAGATAGAAGGTACAGAAGAGTATGATCCATAGGAATATGTAGTTTTCAAAACAGATTTACATCTTCCGGGCTCAGCTAATATAGGATTGACACTAAATTTGACTTTTACTCCTTTTAAAAAATGCTTTTTGATTAGTTTAAAAACGCCATTAACTCCCTGATTATTAAATCTTTTGACCAGCTCATCAGGGTTTATTTTATTTTTTAAAGACTTTTTTGCATCAATTATATAACTGTAATCCTTTAAAAGTGAGTTTATCTTATCCCTGCCGAACTTTTCATTATGAATTTCATCAGAACTCAAATCGTCATAAGAAGGTGCTTTAACAGCGAACTCCGATTGATAATCACGAAAACTTACAACAACATCACCCCTATACTTTTTCCTAAAAATTGAGAACAAATCTATTTTTGGATATTTCCCCACACTAATAAGTTTTTGTTTATATGAGCTATGGGCATTTTCATCAAGTTCAAATTTTACAATTCTCTTACCAATACGAATGGAAGTTTTGTGACCATGTTTTATATGATCTTTATTTATCCAGCAAGATGAATTTGATGATACACCTTTATTATATTTCAACCTTATTATCTTTTCAGACAACTCATTACCATTATTAATCTTTATTCTTATTCTATGGATTTTACCTGGAATAATTTCAGGCAGCTTTATTTTGAATTTCTTACCCTCTGTTTTATAGATAATAGCACCTAAAGAAATCTGCTCGGGATTAAGCCAAACGTTTGCAAAGCCTGTTTTATCTATCATTTTACCAATTATTTCTTTGAACTTTTTCATGTCTGTAAATTTTAATTCAAAGATTATTATATTCAGAAGTAAAAATGGTAAACAAAATTTTAGAGATTTCTAATTATTTTATCTAAACCTTTATGATTTTGATAATGAGTTTAAATAAAAAACTTACCAACGAGTTTTTATTTAACGTTGGTAAGTTTCATAAAAACAAGAAACCATGATAACATTTGATTACAACTTAGATAATAATGGATCGCCCGGATATAATGACATTGCTTTCAAATAGCTCTTTTCAATTCCTTCAGAATATTTAACATTTTCCTGAAAAGGGGAAAATCTCTCTCCGGTTTTAGCGTTGTGAACGGTCAATGTTAAGAACATTGTATTTGAGTTTTCATTGTTTGTATATCCACAATATATTTTATAATCAGGTCTGATATATTCAGCTTCTTCTGTCCCTGCTATGACGATATATTTTGCATTTAAATGCATTTTTACTAACTGTGTTGTAAAGTAACCTAACTTAGACTCATCAGGTAAATATATTAAAACTGATGACTCATTATTAAACCCAGAGTAGTTTGAAACTTTGCCGGCAATATTCTCACATAATCCATAAAAAGAAGGTGTCAGTTGAGCTAAATCTGAGATTTTTATTTCAGCTATATATGTACTATCTGGATTAATTGTCAGTTTTATACTCTCTGTACAAAGATATTCACCATCTGAATAAAGTTTTACAGGTAGATTAACATCGCAGGGGTCTAATCCATTAACCTGGATATCAAAAGATAGTAAATATTCTTTCTTGGTCTTTTCATACAAGTAGGAGCTCTTTAGAATTTTAATTTTATCACTGGGAGATTCAACTTTAATATTTGTTAGTTTTAAATCAATTTCATTATCCACAGGCTTTATAGTGCTGTTTACCTGAAAAACTCCAATTGGATTCAATGCTTGCAAGCTCTTTACATCTTGAAAAATCTTTGTTTTACTTATTGCTATTTTTGGAATTTTGTGTTTTACCCTTACATTATCCTTAAATGGAATAAACACATCTATTTTTGTGCTTAAAGTAAACAAACCCCTTGGTATATCAGGCTCAAGTGAAGCTATCATATTTTCGGGCATTCCTATCTGTGTATCAGGATATGTACGATAAACATAACCCACAGACAATTCAACTTTATTAAATCTTACGGAAATATCTGCACCGGCATTATTAAAACCCGAAAAAAAGGATTTTGTTGAACCTGTAAAAGGATTTTCAAAATAATTGTAACTGACAGGCAAACAATAAAAATTAATATTAATTCCCGGATATGGTATGAGATTTATTCTGGATTTGTATCCATCTTTCGGTATTAGATCAAATAATGAAATACTCAAGCCCATTTTAAAAAGGCTTAAACTAGTTATATTTGTTGAAAAAGAATGAATTCCTCCATTTCCTTCATAGGCTTTAAATTTGTAATTGTTAAATCTGTGTCCAGTTATAGTAGTAGCATTTACGATAATATTTAAGTATCTGTTCTTAGTAAGCATTTTACTATATTGTCCGATGTCAATACCATATTCAAAAAGCATTTTATCTGTTCCATTTAAAGGATAAAATGTACCATATGCACTTATAAAACCAAGTCTGGATTGATTAATAAAAATCTTATCATAAGTTTCTTCTATATTATAAGCTTTATTATTCTTGACTTTAAAGTTCTGTGAATAAGCACTAGCGTATGCTATCACAGAAATTGCGAGTATTATTATTTTTGTTTTCATGACGATTTATTTTTAAAGTTAATAAAAACTACTGTTCCGCACTAATACGGAACAGTAGAAACAATTTAATTAATCCCATTTTCACGCATAAACCTCTCTCTCTCTTTTAACTCCGGCACAATAGTATTCTTATCAGGAGTAAACCATGTAAGTCTGTGAATACTACCACTGACATTTAATGGCAAGCCAATCTCCTTTGCAATTAGTTCAACGACTTCAACCAGATCATATTGAGGTAATGTTGACCTATAGGAAATAATAACTAGATCACCTGAGTTAACGGTTGTCAAATCACAATATTTAAAATTTTCATCTTTTCTTAACCTGTTAAACAATGCTCTAAGTTTTTCGTAATCATTATTAAAACTGTAGAAATACAAGGATAGTCTTTCACCGTTCGTTTCGCAATCAACTAATTCGCTTAGGTAAAGAGAAAGAATTCTGTCAAAATTATTTGTCATGGCATTTTCTAGAGCCTTCTCATAAGAAATGCCACTACCTTCAACTGTAATATTATTAATACTTCGGTGAATGATCGGGTCAAAGAGGTCAACTGTCATTGAAACAATGTATGGGGTTTGACTTGAAGTTGATTTTTTAATATCTATTCTATCTAATAAAAGTATAAGGTTGCTATTTGTATAAAACCCACATTTTCTTAAGAAGTTAAATTTTCTTTTAATAATTACATCTTCTGAATTTTCATAATTATCAACCTCTTCAAAATACTTGTCAATGTCAAATATTTTAACGAAGGTTTCTTCATGGAGAACATGCATGTGATATTGGCCCAATGATCTTCTAAGTAATAACATTGCATAGAGATAGTTTGCGATATAATCCTCACCGTATTTCTCAATAATTTCTTCAGGATAATAAGCTCCAATAACAGGATAGTTAATAAACTTTCTATTTACATTTTCTGCATGTAATTTTAATAATTCAGCATTAAACTCTACCTCGTATTCAAACAGAGGATTACCGCCTGTAATACTACCGCCTTTTAGTTCTTGCAATTTAGTAAACTTCAAATAGTTCATTCCATACTTTTCATCAGAAAAAACATTTTGAACTAAAATGTTATAGCTACTTAATATTTCCCAGAAATAATCATTAAAAACCTCATCATACACATCTTTTCTAGCTGAATTTCTATCAAAACTTAATATTTTACCAGTCAATACAATTTTCCCATTGGGACTCGAATTATCTGCTTTTTGGGCACTAAAATTAGTGTAGGTAATGGGATTATACTCTGTTGAGCTACCTGAGCCATAAACAGATTCTCTTTGAGAATATAAACTAGTCGTTATAGTTGTCAGTAAAAATAATAAGGTAATGTTGATAATCGTATTAAAATTATTTAAAAGATTTTGGCTACACTTTAGGGTTTCGCCTTTCCCTGTAGAATCACTGTTCCGATAAAAACTGATCGGATTTGTCGAGTTGAGATTTTTTGTTTTCATAATTAAATTGTTTAGTTATACAATGGTTACATATTTGAATTTATCTAGTAACTCCACAAATTAAGCCTCAGTTTGTAAGCCATATCGTAATATTCTGCGGCTTTGATATAATTGCCCTTTAATGAATATACATCTGCCAGTTTTGTACATATTTGTTCACTAAAAGGGAATTCGTCAGCACCTGCTAACAACAGATTTACGGCTTTATTTAACTTATTGGCAAAAATGAGTAAATCAGCGTGCTCAATAATTACACTTTCTATATCATCTGTGAGCTCATAAGCTTGTTTGATTTTACGTTCAGCTATATGCATTCTATTATTGTTTGCATAAAGTGAAGCTTCATAGATAATCTGATTCACTAGTTCGGCACGACAAAAAATAAAATAATCTTCCTCATCATCAAGATAGTAATTATAATAATCAGTATTTTCGGTAACGTACTCTTCATCACTATTATAATCAAATTCATCGAATAAATTATAGTCAAAGCCAAACTCAATAGTATCGTTAGAATAGATTAATTCTAGAAGATATGACAATAATTGTGACAATTCATCTTCTTCTAAAATTAGGGTACAGAAATCTTTATAACAGAGAGTTTCTGTATTATGTAAATATATAAAGCCACAGGTAACATCAACTCCAACGTTAATATTGGGTACCGGTTTGTCATAATACAATGTAAGCTCAGCAACTATTCCAACAACTTTTGCATCCTTAACACTAATCAAAGGGCTACCACTACTAGCGTAATATACAGGTGCTGTAAAAAATATAGAATTTCTGAGAGGAATTGTATCATCAGCAACATTTTCTCTATAACCTGCAATTATCCCGGTTGTTGCCAAATATGGGTAACCTGCAGTATGACCTATTGCTAAAACTTCGTCACCTTTTTCTGCCTGGTTATCCGATAATTCAAGAAAATGAAATTCCTTACTGTCAGCGAAACTGATTTTAAAAAGTATATAATCTTCTTCTTTAGAATACCCATAAATGGAATCAATAGAAAACAGATTCCCGTTAATATCCTGAACCATAAGGTCATTTGCATTCTCGAATACATGAAAACATGAAAGTGCAAACCCATCGGGACTTATCAAAAAGCCAGTTCCGACTAATTCATACGTATAATTATGGACAATTTTAACTACAGCTTTTTCCGACTCTGATATCAAATCTGTTGAAGGAACTGCAAGTATAAGTGAATTAAAACAGAAAAGTATCTGTAGAACTGCTATTCCGATGATTCTGGCAATAATGTACTTTTTCATAATACTTTAGTTTAAGATTATTAAAAATTCCTTTTGTGTTTTTCTCTCGAGTATTCCTACCATTCTGGTAGAACAAGCTCCGTGTTCGCTGCTCCAGTTTTGTTCGTCTTCGACCGGCACGTACACTCCGCTGTAAAACAACTCCTGCTTTGCTCCGCAGTGAGGACACTGGAATACTATATGCTTGTCGGTTGGAACTCCTAATCTTCTGTCGCATGAACTGCATTTTACCACTCTCTTGTTTTTCATAATTCTCTGTTTTTGTGTTACGCAAATACTAATACAGAGAATTCGGGAGGGTAAACAAAAATTTTTGAGAATTATTTAAGATTTATTATTTTCTTAAGTATTAAACTTTCATACAATGCTTACTAATACATAAAAGGTAACGTTTTAAATTTATATTGTAAATTGTTGAAAGATATAACCAATCTAAATTAATTTTTCTATAAGATAACTTTAATTGGTAATATACTAATAATTGTTTAATTTAGCAGGGAATAAAGTTTACACCATGGTAAAGAGCAATAAAATTATATTTTTTGTGACGATTTGGGTTTTCTTAACCTTTGCTATACACACAAAAGCACAAGAGAGCATTTTTGAATCAAGCAATAACTTCAGCTTAAATAATATTAAAAAATTTGTCGAAAACGGTGGCGATGTTAACTTGAAGGACAAAAACGGAGCCTCTGTTCTTATGTGGGCAGCTTATTACGGTGATATAGATGCTGTTAAATTTCTTGTAGAAAAAGGAGCAGACCCATCACAAAAAGGAGCAATTTATATAGATACGCTTGGCTCTACATATGGGAATTTATTAGCCATTGCTGCAGGAGAAGGCAACTTGGACTTATTGAAGTATTTTATTGAAAAATTAAAAATTGATGTTAATGACAGGGAATTCAACCCAAATGATAGCACTGATAGTGGTTGGACAGCATTGCATTGGGCAGTTTATTCTGTTAACGAAAAAAGAATAGAAATCATTGAATATTTATTGAATCAAAAAGAAATTAATGTAAATGTACAAGATAATAATGGGTACACTCCATTATTTAATTCTGTATTTAAAAATGATACTTTGTCATTTAAACTAATTTTATCGAACATTAACATAGATTTAAATAAACAATCAACTGATGATGGTAATACGGTTTTACATTATGCTGTTTATAGTGAATTACTGCCTTTTGTAAAAATGCTTTCTAATAAACCATCATTAAACATAAATTTACAAAACAAACTCGGATGTACAGCACTACATTACTGCGTTAATAACAATGACACAACAATATTAGATATACTAATTAATGACAAGTATATTAATGCAAATATTCAAGATGAAAACGGATTTACACTATTTCACTATGCTGCTTATTTTGGAAAAGAAAAAATTATAGATTTTTTGTTAAAAAGCCCAAAAATAGATGTAAACTTAAAAAGTATTGATGGTTATACAGCCCTTCAAATTGCTATTATACAAAAGTACTTTAATATTTGCTCAAAACTAGTAAACAACCCAAGAATCAATATCAATGAGCAAACATATAAAGGGAATACGGCTTTACATTATGCAGTAAATTCAGGAGACATTGGAATTCTTAATCTATTATTATCAAACAATAACTTAAATTTAAATATCAGAGGTGAAAAAGATTACACACCACTTAACTTAGCTATTATAAATAGTTTTAATGCTGCAATTGAACTTCTTCTTGCACATAAGGCAGATATAGATTTGGTTGATGAAGATGGCAGAAGTCCATTAATTAATTCGGTTGTTAATGACAATTATGAAATAACTAAGATTTTATTGCAGAACAATGCTAACATGTACTTTATCGATAATAACTCATTCACAGCTCTACATATGGCTATTGAAAACAAAAATCTTAAAATGGTTGAGTTATTTATTACAAATGATTTTGATTTGACGTTTAAAAATGAAATGGGTATTACTCCATTTCATTGGGCAGTAAGGAAAGGAGATTTAAATATTATCAGTAAAATTTATTATACAGATAAAAACCTTGCTAAGGCACTAGACGTTAATGGTAGTTCTCCACTACATTGGGCAGTATATTACAATCATTATAATGTAGTTGAGTTTCTTTTAAAAAATAAAGTAAGCCCTGATGTAAAAGATGATGCTTCATCAATACTTTCTCTATTTAAATATCAAAACACTGATGAAGATTTTGAAATATTTCAAAATGAAACAAAAGCTGGCTTTACACCTCTACACTATGCTGTGTTTTTTGGATTTGATAATATTGTAAAACTATTATTAGAATACAATGCTAACATTAACGATAACGATAACATTTTAAGAATAGCACCAATTCATCTGGCTGTTACTCAGCAAAACTTCTCTTTAATTGAATTATTAGTTAAGCATAAAGCAAATATTAACTTGGTCAATTGTTTTGATTATTCTGTTTTGCATATAGCTATTATCTTAAATAATATTTCATTGGCACAAAAATTATTAGAGTATGGAGTTGATATAAATATTAATCCACAGTTCAAAGATACTCCATTACATCTTGCTGTATTTTTAAATAATTTAAAGATGGTAAAGTTCCTATGCGATCAAGGAGCTGATGTCAACCTTAAAAATGAGGATGGTTTTACTCCTATACATATTGCATTTACTCAAAACAATACTGAAATATTAGAAATTCTTTTTAATTCAAATAGTTTTGATATTGAAAAATGTGAACAAAATTTTTATCTTAATCTAGCAATACAATTCAACAATGAGAAACTTGTTACAAAGATATTAAGCTTCAACCCTAATGTAAACCTTAATGACAATTTAATTGGAAGTCCAATACATTATGCCGTTTTATATGCAGACACAAATGTACTTAATATATTATTACCATACTGCGAAAACATAGATTTACCTAATAAATATGGTTTAACTGCTTTGCAGTTGGCAGTTGAACAGAATAAAATTAGTCACGTAAAAATATTATTAGATAAAGGTGCCTCAGTTATGTCCTATCTTAAAACTGACCAAGGAAACAAATACAATTATCCTTTTGAAATTGCGGTGCAAAATAATAATCTTAGCATGTTGCGAATTTTAATTGGACATCTTGATGAAAAAACAAAAGAATCAATTATTCAGGAAACAAACGTGTTATTGTTAGCTATATTAAATAACAATAAAGAAATATTCAAATATTTAATCAGCGAGGTTGAATCTATATCACCGGCAAATTTTACGTACACTTTGTTAAATGATAATACAGATTTGTTTTTCTTATCTGAAATTATGAATCATGATAATAATTTTGGAAACAAATTGAGTCCTTGTAAAACTTTCACTCCTTTAATTCTAGCAGCAATTTTTAATAACTTTGAAGCAGTTGAATTATTGTTGCAAAACAATACTCAAATACAAACTAAAACTATTTCAGAAAAAACAGTCGTAGATACTTGTCTTTCGCTAGGGCTAAAAAAAATGTATAATTATATAATAGGATATCCTAATGTTTCAAAACCTCACAACACATTCAAAAAAAACCTTCAAATAATTAATTCTTTACCATTATATGACTCGGTTAACTATGTAAATTATTTTATAACGGCTTATAATTCATTAAATGAAGAACTAGAGCCTAATTCTATTTTCTACTTATACAAGTTATCTGATCTATTGTACACAAACTTTAATAGAAACTATTTAAACACTGAGTATTTCACAGACATTATTGATAGATTTGGAATAATTACAAATGAATTATCTAATAATAATAAATTACCTGAAACATCAACTTATTTAAATCAACATAAAATCATGCTAGGCGATTTCTATGCTCAAATAAATAAACCTGACAGTGCATTAAAATATTATCATCTTGTATATAATGCAGATGAGCCTTTATTTTTAGGGGATTTAGATTTCAAAATTGGAATGATTTATACAGATATGCTATATAACAAAGACAGTTCATTATTTTATTTTACCAAAGCTTTATATTCTAAGGAAACATTAAATCCCTTTTTAAATATAAACTCCAAAGCTTATATTGCCTCTTACGAATCTAAAGAAAGCTATTTCGACGAATATATTTCATTTCACGACGATATTGATTTCATATGGGCTTTTAGTCCTCCGAACTCCTTTGCACCGACAAATCCCGACTTTGTTTTTTCTAAATATTTTTCATATACATATCGAAAATCCAATCATGATTTAACTAATTTCAATGCATTAAAATATGTTATTAATACAAAATATCGAGGGTTAAAAAAAATAAATGAATATAGTAAATTTTCTACAGAATCGCAAGATTTAATAACAGTTGAAAACAATATGAGACTTAAAGAACTTTATAATTTGAACTATAAAATAGACTTGGATTATAAATCAAATACAAATAATGAAGAATATTATAAACAAAAAAATATCCTAAATAAAGAAATTAATACAATTATTAATACGGCTTGGAAAGCAAAGCCTAAAGAAAATAAGAATGTTTTCACAGATATTGATATTGTGTCAAAATTGCAAGAGAACGTAAAAGATAATGAGGTAATTATTGATTTTGTTAATTTCAAATTAATGAAATATGATAATATAAATGTATCCACTGATTCAATAATATACGCAGCAATAATAATGAGACCAAACCAAAACTTACATTTTATACCATTATTTGAGGAAAAAGATTTAGACAGGATTATAAAAAGAGAAGCTGGGAGTTCAGATGAAAATTACATTAGTAATTTATATTCTAATAACGGAGAAGACTTATATAAACTTATTTGGGAGCCAATAACACCATATCTGGATGGAGTTGAGAATGTATATCTTTCTCCTGCAGGTTCTTTGTTCAAAATTGCTTTTAATGCAATTCCAATAAGCAAATATTCTGTGTTGGGAGACAAATATAAATTCAGATATTATATGAACAGTTCTTCAATGCTGGAAGAGGAAACTATTACTTTGGAAAATATAACTGTCTTTTACGATATTGATTATAATAGCCTAGACACAGCGATAAATAATGCATTACCTCAAATAGATTTTTTAGCAGAATCAGAAAAATCAGAAATTTCTGATATTTACGCTAACGAAAAGTCCGCATCTCAAATATTAAAACCATTTTCACATAGTAAATATCTTCCTGATAGTATTTTCAATGAGAGTAAAGTTAAAGATATAAATATCAAATTGTTTGATGGCCCAAATGCGACTAAATGCCAATTTCTTAAACTATCAGGCATAAAACAGAGTATAATACATTTTGACACACATGGAAAATATGTTTCATCTAATGAAAAAGATCATTATTCGGACAGCTACCGCATATATAAACACTCCAACCCAATGTATCGTTCTTACCTAGCAATGGCTGGCATCAACGACACTATTACTGTAGGTAATGAAGCAATTTTAACCGCATATGAAATCTCGAACATTGATTTAAGTAATACTGAGCTAGTTGTACTTTCAGCATGTGAAACTGCTAAGGGTGACATTTTGGGCAATGAAGGAGTTTATGGTTTATTAAGAGGATTTAAAATAGCTGGCGTTGACTATATAATTGCAAGCTTATGGAGCGTTGATGCAAAAGCGAGTTTTGAATTTATGAAAATATTTTACAATAAATTATTTGAAGCACATTCAACAAACGATAGAATAAATATAAATAATATTTTCACAGAAACACAAAATAAAATGCGACAAAATCCAAAATACTCAAGCCCTTATTACTGGGCTGCCTATATATTAATAAAATAATAAAATTATTACTTTATAGGTATTATCGCTTGGCATCGGTTATATAAAATATTCTTTCGATACTATTTATTGATTTATCATCAACTCCTAAAATATTAATACGAATACCATATAGACCAGGAATGTAAAGGCTTAGTGTCTCCTCTTTGTTGGGCTCGAAAATAAAATTATAAATTTTATTACCATCATTATTAAATATTTCTACTTTGTATTTTTTATCGGTATTGTTAATTATTTCAAATCTGTTAGAAGGTAATATTTCATTATTTTTAAAACAATCAAATGGCGCAAAATCAATTTGATTATCAGATGCTATTTCAGCATATAAAACTTCATTGATTTTTAATTCTCTAAGAAATCTATCATTCATTAAAAACTTTTCAATATTTAAATTACTTGCTAGATATTGATTGGTTTGAATACTATTTAAACTATCTATTGACTGTTTTAAAAACATCAAGCTGTCTTGATATAGCGTAGCCAAATTTTCCTTTTCTCCTAATATTTCTTTATTAACTTTAATAATTGAATCATTCTTTTCTATTTCCATACTTAATTCGTCCTCTGGAATAAGATTAACTACACGCAAAGACTTTAAATATTGCGGAGCCAACCACGCTAAAAAAACAATCGTAATACTTGCTGCAATAGCAAACTTTCCTTTGTGTTTTTCCCATAATGTCCTTTTCTGAGTAATTTTAGCCTTATCTTCTTTTATGACTGTATTTTTTTCAAAGGCTTCTTCCGGATTTTTTATAGATAATTCATCATATAATTTAAAAAAATCCTCACGATCCTTTTTTCGCCCCAGACTTGCAATGTTCATCAGAAAATCTTCAGTATCTGAAAAATCTTCAAGCATTTCTACAAATTCAGGGTCGTTTTCTATTCTATAGTTAAATTCAATTTCTTCCTCTTCATTTAACTCATGATCAAGGTATTTATAGATAAGATTTTCGTTACTTATATTTTTCATCTTGTTTTTTATTTTCAATCATTCTCAATCTTTAATAATGTAAACTACTGCTAATCAATTACTTTAATTTTATCAAAACCAATAATCTTAAAACTATTTAATTCCAAAATTTGCAACTAGTTCGTCCCATATATTTATCTTACTAATAATTTCTCTTTCATCTGCTCTATAATTGCATTTTTCGTAAACACAATCTGCAATTTTTTCTTTAGAATATTTTGCCCCAATGGCAAATATTATAATATTTCTTTGTAACTCGTCAAAGTTTTGCAATTTGGACCGTAATTTAGTCCTTGCATTATCCCAAAACTTTATAATAGATTCCAACTCAACTGTGTTAAAATCAAATTGACCATCAGCAACCAAATAATCTAGAATTTGTTTTTCTTCAAGTTTCCTCATTTTCTTTAATACAATTAATAGTTTATTTTTATCAGTACATTTAATAAATATTTTTACCAATGAATCTGTTATAGAAACAAAGAAAAACCAATCATGCAAAACTTCTGCAAACGAAGGGATTTCTTCTTGATTTGATGGAGTTTCCGTTTTTTTCTTATATATAAACCACCTATTTAGACAATCATAACAATATTTATGACTAATATTTTCACTTTGATTATAGCTTATTAACTTATCTGCCAATAGTTTCCAGTAAAGAAAACAAGAATTTTCTATCTCAATAGCACAAGGAGTATCTAAAGATAAAACACTTGACAAATGATGTTCATTTACAGTTATGTTTCTTATATAATTTGACAAAATTTCTGTTTGTATCTCAATCGGGACAAAATAATTAAATGCCTTTTTGAAAATACTAATATTCTCTTTACTCCACCTGTGAATTATATTTCTTGTAGCAACAGATTCAACATTGTACCCATATTTGTAATAATTTAAAATCAAAACTCTAAACGAATCAGGTATAAGCATTAACGCATAAGTCTTTAACATCGTTGATTCGTTTGATATGTCATTTTCTTTATCATCACTATCTTCATGATGTTTCTGGTTCAGATGTATATCATTTAATTGATTAAAATGAGTAAGTTCGATTGAAAAGATGCGTTTAGATGCATTAAGGAATCTTAATTCAATTGCGGATTTATTGCAAAATTTTAATTTGCCTGATATTACATCATATTTAAATTTTTCGTAGGTATCATGTATTATATCGTCCAGGATTTCTTGTGTGTTTTCCAAATACCAGTCTAAACACTTTTGTTTTGAAGTACTTGTAAAGTCATTTTTATATGGACCTTTAGCTCTTTTGTTGTTTTTCACATCTATTTTTTGCAACACAGCTATTTCTTGAGAAACCGCATCAATATTAACATCAGTATCTTTCTTATTTCGATTAATATTCGAGCTAGTATATCGAAATATTGATTTTTTTACTAACTCATCTTTATTGTTAATTTCGTTTTTAATAGATTCTTCAAACAATGAATATATAAAGGCATTATAGCTATCCTTATCTATGGGACTATTGTCTATACAATCATAATCAATCTGAATTAAAGAAATTATTAGCTGCATCTTTAATAAAAAGGTAAAACCTGTATCATCACTAATATCACCATTCGAATAAAGATTAACAATACTTTCTGCAAGAAACTTAAAAAGTGCCGGATTGCTTTTATCAGCTATATTAGAGAAAAATTTAAAATAAAAAGGCTTGATCTGTTGTTGATTATATCTTTTATAAACCTCTGGACCGAATTTTAATATTATTTTTTTGCAATTTTCAAAATCTTTCCCCTTAAGTTTATTCTCATAAGTTTCGTGAAAAGTTTCCCAATTGTGTTTGATATTATCATCCATTAGTATTTTTTTTTACAATTTATTCTTTTGATCATTACATGGGAACATACCTTCCTATCATTCGATTTTATACCTGTCATTTCTTTTTGATTGACTTAGTTGTTTAATTATCTTGCTAAAATAAATATTATTTATGAATTTATAAAATATTAAATTATTCGATAAATTAATCAATACAGCAATACATAATAACCTTTTACAACCAACTTAAGTACGCTATATTGTGATACTGGTTCCGGTAAAACAAAATTCAAATCAAGATATTCGCCTTTGTTCATTTCGAGATATTTGTTGTCAACTATTGCTATTTCTGAATTAGTTTCTGATGTTAGTGGTATAAGAATTTCATCATCGGCCATCAAATACACGTTATCAATATAGCTGATTTCGTCTTTACGCTCATCTATTCTTATTGAAATAAAATTTCCTGATATATTCTCTGTCGGAATATCTATATACTCATATTTATCAAGTATAGGACTGAGCTGATTTCTTAAAACCTCCGACACTTCATAGATTTCATCTTCAAATATAACAGAGACATAAGGACATTTGGGCGAAGCAATAGTATGATTTACTATGTAAGGCATACCATTCGAAAGTTTAATATTATAAACCTCATTAACAGTAGAGTAATTTTTTTGCACTCTGACAACAATACACTCTTCGAGTTTCTGTGAATATTCAGAATAATATAAAATTTTATCTCCTTCAACAATATTACCAACAGGTTTATAACCTTCGGGCGTTAATAAGGGATGATTTTCTGTTGCATCAATAAGTTCTATATTAAAATATTCGTTTGTTGCAGCATATAACATATTGTGATTAACGAATGAAATTCTCGTAAGTGAGTATTCTTTTCCATTATGTACCAAAACACTGTCAACTGGTGAATACTCAATTTTGTCAGAAATAATATTCCATGAAGCCACTAATTCTCCTTTAATAACATCACTAATAGGTATGTATCCTCTGTCTGTCAAGATATAAACTGTTTCAGGGAAACAATCTCCAAAAGTTAATGTCTGTGTTTCGACAGTTTGATTTGTTGAAAATTTTGACAATACCACCGAAGCCCCCTTTATTGTAATGTATAGTTCGTCATTTGATTTTGGCATAATAAAATAACACTGAAGCCCATCATCATACAAATTTAACCATTTACCCGGCAAAATTTTCCATTTCTGATTATCGTTGCCTTTTGGTGAATTTTGAATGATCTTACAACCAGCATACGCTGGACTTGACTGTGTTTCCAGATACAAACCTGACTCATTATTAATAATATGATAATATCCGTCAGGTTGTTTGATAAAATTAAAATATGTATACATTTCTCCTGGCGAAATACTTAAAACTGCACCAGGCGTTTTACTATTATTAAAAATATCCAATTGCTGTTGAATACCGTTATCATCAACAACATAAATCACTTGAGAAAAGTTATCCGGCTGTGCTGTTA